>Ga0315294_10009243_pt1 | contig 10825 bp, 6 predicted proteins | sample YL17G13_40_MG_FD_203626 | JGI IMG/M metagenome (GOLD analysis project Ga0315294, IMG submission 203626) | Sediment microbial communities from Yellowstone Lake, YNP, Wyoming, USA - YL17G13_40 | ecosystem: Environmental > Aquatic > Freshwater > Lake > Sediment | place: USA: Wyoming | collected... | reverse complement strand
GCCGGGAGACGAGCGGCCATCCGTCACGGACCGAGTCAAGGGAGACCATGGGAAAGGAACTGCTGTTCGAGATCGGCACGGAGGAGATCCCGTCGGGATACCTCCCCTCCGCCCTGGAGGATCTCAAGGCAGTGGCCGGCCGGCTGCTTCAGGAGCGGCGGCTCGCCTTCACGGACATCCGGACGCTGGGGACGCCGCGCCGGCTCACCCTCTGCGTGGGCGGCTTGGCGGAGCGCCAGGCGGACCTGACGCGCGAGGTCGTGGGGCCGCCCCGGGCGGCGGCCTTCGACGCCGAGGGGAAGCCCACCCGGGCGGCCGAGGGGTTCGCCCGCGCCCAGGGGATCCCGATGGAGCGGCTGGAGGTCCGCGCCCTCGACCGGGGCGAGTACGTGGTGGCCGTGCAGCAGGAGCGCGGGGCCGCCAGCGGCGAGGTCCTGGCCGATCTCCTGCCCAGGCTCGTCAGCGCCCTCTCCTTCCCCAAGTTCATGCGCTGGGGCGAGGGGACCTTCCGCTTCGTCCGGCCGATCCGTTGGCTCCTGGCCGTCTACGGCGGCCGGGTGATTCCCTGCGAGGTGGACGGGCTCAAGACCGGGGGCAAGACCTACGGCCATCGGTTCCTGGCCCCGCGCGGGGTGCGGGTGCGCAGCTTCGAGGAATACCAGCAGGCGCTGGAGGAGCGCTTCGTGATCGTGGACCCGCTGAGGCGGCGCGAGCTGGTGCGCGCCCTGGCTGCCGAGGCGGCGGCCGGCGTCAACGGGCGGCCGGTCCTGGACGACGCCTTGGTGGAGAGCGTGGCCGACCTCGTCGAGTTCCCGGTGGCGGTCTGCGGGGGCTTCAAGCCGGACTACCTGGCGCTGCCGCGCGAGGTCATCGTCACCCCCATGCAGAAGCACCAGCGCTACTTCCCCGTGGAGGATGAGTCGGGCACGCTCCTGCCCCACTTCGTGGCCATCGCCAACATGCGGGCCAAGGACATGGAGCTGATTCGGCAGGGGAACGAGCGGGTGCTCCGCGCACGTCTCCACGACGCCGAGTTCTTCTACCGGGAGGATCGGAAGCGCCCGCTCCCCGAGCGCGTCGCGGACCTCACGCACATCATCTTCCAGGAGAAGCTGGGGACGGTCTTCGAGAAGGTCGGGCGGATCCAGCGATTGGCCGCCCGGATCGCCGAGCGGGTGGACCCCGCGGCGCGCGCGACCGCCGAGCGGGCCGCCTTGCTCTGCAAGGCCGACCTCACCACCCGCATGGTGAAGGAGTTTCCGACCCTCCAGGGCATCATGGGACGCGAGTACGCGCGGCTCACGGGCGAGGCGCCGGAGGTCTGTCAGGCGATCGCAGAGCACTACCTGCCCCGCATCGCCGGGGACGGCGTGCCCGCCTCGGCGGCGGGCGCGGCGGTGGCGCTGGCCGACCGCCTGGATTCCATCGTCGGCTGCTTCGCCGTCGGCCTCATCCCCACGGGGTCCGAGGATCCCTACGCCCTGCGCCGGGCGGCCCTGGGCGTCGTGCAGACGGTCCTGCAGCGGTCGCTGCGCCTCGACCTCGCCGAGGTCGTGGCGGCGGCCCAGGCCGGGAATCCCACGGGGGCCGATGCCGAGGGGGCGCGGCAGGCGGTGCTGGAGTTTCTCCGCGCGCGCGCCCAGGCGGTCTTCCTCGATCGGGGGCTGCCCGCGGACGTGGTGGAGGCGGTCCTCTCGGCCGGGTCGGCCGACCTGGCGGACGCGCTACGCCGCGCCGAGGCCCTGACCGTCCTCCGGCGCGAGGCGGACTTCGGCGAGCTGGCCACGGCCTTCCGGCGCGTGGTGGGGATCATCCCCAAGGGGTTCGACGGGGCGGTGGAGAAAGAGCGGCTGGTGGAGGGGGCCGAGCGCGTGCTCTTCGCGCAGGCCGTGGAACTCCGGGGGGAGGTGGCACGCCTGGTGGCCGGCCAGGACTATCTGGGGGCGCTTCGGCGCATCGCGGCGCTGAGGCCGGTGGTGGACATGTTCTTCGAGGAGGTGTTGGTCATCGGGCCGGACGAGGGGCTGACGCAGAACCGCTTCGCGCTCCTCCAGACGGTCGGGGACCTGTTTGCGCACATCGCGGACTTCACGAAAATCACGGGGTGAGAGGGCAACAGCGGAGGATTCTATGGCGACAGCAAAGAAGTGGGTGTATTTCTTCGGGAACAAGAAGGCTGAGGGGCGGGCGGAGCAGAAGAACCTCCTGGGCGGCAAGGGGGCCAACCTGCACGAGATGACCCGGCTGGGCATCCCGGTGCCGGCGGGCTTCACCATCACCACGGAGGCCTGCATCTACTACACCAACAACAGGAAACAGTACCCTCAGGGGATGTGGAAGCAGGCCGAGGACGCCCTGAAGAGGCTCGAGAAGGCCATGGGGGCCTCCTTCGGGGATGCGAAGAACTCCCTGCTGGTCTCGGTCCGCTCCGGCGCCCGCGTCTCCATGCCGGGCATGATGGACACGGTCCTGAACCTCGGCCTGAACGACACGAGCCTCCAGGGGCTCATCGCCAAGACCAAGAACGAGCGGTTCGCGTATGACTCCTATCGCCGCTTCATCCAGATGTTCAGCGACGTGGTCCTGGGAATCGAGAAGCCGGTCTTCGAGCGGCTGATCGAGGCCCAGAAGCACGAGAAGAAGGTGAAGCTGGACACCGAGCTCACCGCCGCAGATCTGAAGCGGTTGGTCGAGCTCTTCAAGCGGGTGGTCAAGGACAAGACCGGCAAGGACTTCCCGCAGGATCCGAAGGAGCAGCTCAAGTACGCCATCAACGCCGTGTTCGGCTCCTGGGACAACACGCGGGCCGTCACCTACCGCCGGCTGAACAAGATCCCCGGCGACTGGGGGACCGCGGTCAACGTCCAGGCCATGGCCTATGGGAACATGGGCGAGAACTCGGGGACCGGCGTGGCCTTCACCCGCGACCCCGGCACGGGCGAGAAGCGGTTCTTCGGCGAGTACCTGATCAACGCCCAGGGCGAGGACGTGGTGGCCGGCGTCCGCACCCCGGTGCCCATCTCCGAGCTGCAGAAGCAGATGCCCAAGATCTACGCCGAGCTGGAGGCCATCTACAAGCGGCTGGAGAAGCACTACCGCGACATGCAGGACATCGAGTTCACCATCCAGGAAGGCAAGCTCTACATGCTGCAGTGCCGGGTGGGCAAGCGGACCGCGGCCGCGGCCGTGAAGATCGCCGTGGACCTGGTGAAGGAGAGGCTGATCAGCAAGGAGGAGGCCGTCCTGCGCGTCTCCCCGAGCCAGCTCGACCAGCTCCTCCACCCGCGCGTGGATCCCGCCGCCAAGCCGCAGAAGATCGCCAAGGGCCTCCCGGCGTCGCCGGGCGCTGCCGTCGGCAAGGTGGTGTTCACCGCGGCCGAGGCCGAGGAGATGGCGGCCAAGGGAGAGCGGGTCGTCCTGGTGCGCCAGGAGACCTCCCCCGAGGACATCGGCGGCATGCACGCGGCCCAGGGCATCCTGACCGCCCGCGGCGGCATGACCTCCCACGCGGCCGTGGTGGCCCGCGGCATGGGCAAGCCCTGCGTGGCCGGCTCCGGCGACATCACGGTGTACGAGGAGCACGGCTACCTCTTCGCCAAGGACCTCAAGGTCCAGCGCGGCGAATACATCACCCTGGATGGCAGCACCGGCGACGTCCTGCTGGGCGAGGCCAAGCTGATCCAGCCCGAGCTGTCCGGCGACTTCTCCACCCTGATGGAGTGGGCGAACAAGTTCCGCAAGATCGGCGTGCGCGCCAATGCGGACACCCCCAAGGACGCCCAGGTCACCATCCAGTTCGGCGGCCAGGGCATCGGATTGTGCCGGACCGAGCACATGTTCTTCGAGGGCGACCGGATCGACGCCGTGCGCGAGATGATCCTGGCGGGCGACCTCGAGGGCCGCAAGAAGGCCCTGGCCAAGCTCCTGCCCATGCAGAAGCAGGACTTCAAGGCCATCCTGGACACCATGGGCAAGCTGCCGGTGACCATCCGCACCCTGGACCCGCCGCTCCACGAGTTCCTGCCCAAGACCGAGGCGGACATCCAGGATCTGTCCCAGAAGCTCGGCATCCCCGCCGAGCGGCTGAAGGCCAAGGTGGACGGCATGCACGAGTTCAACCCCATGCTGGGCTACCGCGGCTGCCGCCTCGGGATCGAGTATCCCGAGATCACCGAGATGCAGGCCCAGGCCATCTTCGAGGCCGCCTGCGAGCTCCGGAAGGAAGGCAAGAACCCGTTCCCCGAGGTCATGATCCCGCTGGTCGGCACGCTCCAGGAGTTCCAGATGCAGAAGGAGATCGTGGCGCGCGTAGCCCAGGAGACCATGAAGAAGTACGGGGTGAAGGTCCGCCACATGATCGGGACCATGATCGAGATCCCGCGGGCCTGCATCGCGGCGGGCGAGATCGCCCAGCAGGCGGAGTTCTTCTCCTTCGGCACCAACGACCTCACCCAGACGGTTCTGGCCCTGTCGCGCGACGACGCCGGGAAGTTCCTCCCGCTCTACGTGGAGCACAAGATCTACAAGGAGGACCCCTTCGTCACCATCGACCAGGAGGGGGTGGGCGAGATGATGAAGATGGGCATCGAGCGCGGCCGCAAGACCCGCAAGGACCTGGAGCTGGGCATCTGCGGCGAGCACGGCGGCGATCCGGCGTCGGTCATCTTCTGCCACCAGATCGGCCTGGACTACGTGAGCTGCTCGCCCTACCGGATTCCCATCGCCATCCTGGCGGCGGCCCACGCCAACCTGAAGGACAAGGTGAAGGTGAAGGAGATGGGCGAGAAGTAGCCGCTCCACGCTCCACGGTTCACGCGTTACGCGGGGGGTCCCAAACCATCGGGACCCCCCGAGTTTTTGCGGCCAAGAGCTCAGGCCCAAGGCGAGCTTCCCTGGCGGGCCGCGGCTCAGCTATGCTTCGGGCGCTTGGCTGTCCGGACCAGATCTTCCGCGTCCTCCACGACATCCCCAGGAGCGCAGCACCCTCAGGATCCTCGAATTCCAATTGGCGTCCCCCGCACAATCCGGCATCGGGCTACTCGTTTTCGCGGAAGTGTGGTACCGTTCATGATGGCGTGCGGCTCGAACACCCGCAGCGGTAACGGCAATCCAGGCCCCGATGGCGGGATCTGGGGAGGTGTCAAGAATGGGAGAGGTATTCAAGGTGCCGCTTGTCCTGACCGCGCAGCCGGAAGGCGGGTATACCGTGACGAGTCCGGTCCTACCCGAACTGGTGACCGAGGGGGATACGTTGGAGGAGGCGGTCGGCAACGTCCGCGACGCCCTGCAGGCCGTCATCGAGATCTACGAGGATCTCGGCAAGCCGTTTCCCGGCAACATTCGACAAGACCCTCAGAACGCACCGATCTGGTTCGAAAGCGTGATCGCTCATCGATGAAGTATCACGAGGTGGCCAGAAAGCTCATCGACCTCGGCTGTCAGGAGCTGCCTCGACGCTCCGGCGGATCCCATCGCAAGTGGATGAATCCGGCAATCGGAAGGGCGACCGCAATTCCGGACTGGGGTGCCAAAGATCTGAAATTCGGAACGCTTCGCGCCGTCGTCCGCCAGTTGGGAATCGAATGGGAAGTTTTTGAGAAGGCGTGAGGGAAAGCCGGCTGCGAGCAACGGAGACACCTAGCCCTACTTTCGCAAGAATGAGGGGCGATGAGTCCACAAGGCAGCCTCAAAGCCTGAAAGAGTGCGGATAACGCTTGCATTTGGCTCGGAGCTGTGCTACATGAAAGATCATGCACATATTCGAGCGCGAGGTGAACGGGCACCAGTACCGCATCGTGGCGCAGTCGGTGTGGGACGCCGAGCGCGGCCGGTCGGTCGCGCGCCAGATCGTGCTGGGCCCGGCGGGACCCCCGCCCGTCGCGGATCTCGCCGCCACCCGCACCATCGGGACGCGGGCGCTCGGGGACGTCGGGGCCCTGGTGTGGGTCGCCGAGCAGCTGGAGCTGGTGGGGCACATCGACGGCGCCTGTGGCCGGCTCGGGGCGGAAGGTGGCCCGAGCGTCGGGGAGCTGGTGGTGGCGGTGGCGCTCCAGCGGGCGTGCGCGCCCGGGCCCAAACGGGACCTGGGGGCGTTCCTGGACGCCAGCCTGCCCCGCCTCTCGTGCCTGCCGGGGGCGGCGTTCAGCGGGCAGGCGTTCCATCGGGTGGCGCAGCAGGTCACGGCCGCGCAGCTCGAGCAGGCGCAGGTGGCCATCGCCCAGGCCGCCGTGGCCCGCTTCGGCCTGTCCACGGACGTGCTCGCGTTCGACACGACGAATTTCGACACGCACATCGCGACGGGGACGCCCGGGGAGTTGGCGCGCCGCGGGCACGCCAAGAGCAAGCGGCGCGACCTGCGGGTGGTGGGCCTGGGGCTCCTGGTGAGCGAGAGCGGGCATGTGCCGCTGCTCTACCGGGCCTACGGGGGGAACGCGTCCGATCAGGGGGTGCTCGCCGCCTGCCTCGCCGGCCTGAAAGCCCTGCACGAGGCGCTCGACGCGGGGGGGACGCGGCGCCGGCCCGCGCAGCGGACGCTGGTCCGGGACGGCGGCTTCTGGAGCCCACAGCTCGAGCTGGACCTCGACGGTGCCGGCTACGGCAGTCTGATTTCCTTGCCCCTCGGCCACGCGGCGGCCGAGCAGGCGCTCCAGGCGGCGGCCCGGCGGGGGGCGATGCAGACCCTGGGGGGCAAACTCGGCGCCGTCCGGGCGGCCCGGCTGCGCGGGCCGGTGGGCGACCTGGACCGGACGCTGGTGGTGGTCGAGAGCCAGGAGCTCTTGGCGGGGCAGAAGCGGGGCATCGCGGCGGCCCTCCGCACGGCCAAGGCGGAGCTCCGCCGGCTGGAGCGGCTCACGCAGCAGGGGCGCCTCGCCCGGAGCAAGCTGGAGGCGCGGGTCCAGAAGACGCTGGCCCGCGAGCACCTGGCCAGCTTCGTGGTGCCGACCCTCGCCGGCCCCGAGGCGCGGCCGACCTTCACGTGGCGGGTCGATGCCGCCTTGCGGCGCCGCCTCGAGCGCACGCGGCTCGGGCGCCGCGTGCTCTGCACGGACCGGCACCTCTGGAGCACGGGCCGCATCGTCCAGGCCTTCCGGGGGCAGTGGAAGGTGGAGGAGTTGTTCCGCCGCGCCAAGAAGGGCGGCGTCGTGCCCTGGGGGCCGTCCTACCAGTGGGCCGACGGCTCGCTGCAACTGCACACCTTCGCGACGGTCCTGGGCCTGACCCTGGTGAGCCTCGCCCGCCTCGCGCTCGGGACGGATGCCTCGGCCCGCGCCATGATGCAGAGTCTCGCCGAGATTCGCGCCACGCTGGTGCGGACGGCCACGGGGAGCACAGGGCGGCGCCCGACGGCGATGCTCGCGCCGGAGCTCACCGCCGACCAGCGCCGCGCCGTGAAGATGTTCGAACTGGAGCGCTGGTTTCCCCTTATTCTTTCATGTATCACAGCCAGGCCACATCAGCGCTGAAATCGGCTGAAATACCATGGTGAAAGAGTGGAATCCAACTCGATTAGTCTCCATTAGTCTGCGAAGGTCGGGCTAGGCGCACAGCTCTCCCTTCGCTGCCAGCGGCCTCCACTCTTTGAACGACTCGTTTCGCCGCCTCCTGGTCCAAGTCGGCGACGACGATGGTTGCGCCCTCGTGGGCAAGTCGCACCGCTATTCCGCTTCCGATCGATCCTCCGCCACCTGCGAGCACTGCAATCGAGTCCTTTAACCTCATCGGTCCTGTCCTTACGGTCACGGAAATCGAATCAGCCGGCTTATCCCTCCGATCCGTCATCATGCTCCGGCACCAATCAGCCCTCCAACCAATCGACGAATGCAAGTTCCTTCTCTCGATCGGACCGCATGCTCACGCCGCTGAAACCACTTCCCTCCACAGTCGCCGGAAAGGAGGGTACATCACTGCCTCGCTTAGCTGAATCGAAATGCCGCCATCCACGAAGAGATTCGTACCGGTGATCCACGATGCATCGTCGGAGGCCAGGAATAAGACCGCGGCAGCAACGTCCTCGGCCCTCCCCAGGCGACGCAGCGGATAGCACTGGACCCGTAGCCGAGTCTCTTCTTCGGTCGCGGTGGCATTCGCTTTCACGAGCTTCTCGGTCATGACTACCCCGGGGCAGACCGCGTTGACCCTAATCCCTGCGGGCCCGTACTCCACTGCTAAATCGCGAGTCAAGGCGCTGATTCCTCCCTTGGCCGCTTCATAGCCTGCACGGCCTGGAATGGCACCATACGCCTGCATTGAGGAGAGGTTGACGATCGATCCTCCTCCCGTCTTCAGCATTTCCATGATGGCATATTTGCACGTCAGCCAGGTTCCCTTCAGATGGATAGCAATCATTCGGTCGAAGTCCTCTTCGGCCAACCGCGTGGTCATTTCTACTCGACTCCAGCCATGGGAGTTCACCAAGACATCCAACCGGCCGTAGAGGTCCACCGCCCGCCGAACCGCGGCTTGCACCTGGACAGCCTGCGTCACGTCCATGTGCTGGAACACAGCCCGCCCGCCTTCCTCCCTGATTTCAGCCGCTTTCCTCTCGCCGTTCTCTGCAAGAGCGTCAGTGATGACGACAGCTGCACCTTCGCGGGCAAACAACTGGGCGACGCACCCACCGATCCCCCCGCCCGCACCAGTTACCAAAGCCACCTTTCCCTCGAGTTTTGACATTCAAATCTCCTTTCTTGCCTTTACTGCCACCCCCACGTTTTCATTAGGCCTCAAAGTCGGCCACTTCTATCACCGTCTCGAGCGCGGAGGGGCAGAACGGCATCGCCGCGAATCTCGCGTTTGGGGAATGCTCAAAAAGCATGTGTGCTCGGCATTGCATGGAAGACGCCCCTTGAATCCGCTGCTTGTTTCCGTGTTGTCTAGGACCAGCTCTGCGAAGGTCTTGCCGCCGGCGACGAGTGCAATGACAATATCTGCACCGGAGGAGCTTTAGGCATCGCTATCCGCGAGGATGCCCAGAACGAGCACACTCGCTCGCCATCAGAGGGTAAAGGCTATCTCAAAGCCTTCCCGAATCGCGTCGGAAATGCGCCGCGGTTTGACACAATCCCCGACCGCAAACACCGGAATACCTGCCGCCCTCAGCACATCCGTTAGCCCGTCCTGAGGAGCTGACCCTATGGCGATGACGAGGCTATCCACCCCGTCCATGTGGTGCAGCATCCCGCCCCGCAGGAAGAAAATCGTTCGGCCGCGCACCTCGGTCAGCACGCACTGCGTCAACACCTGCACGCCGAGCGCCTGAAGCCTCTGGAGCAGCAATCGCCGTCCCCGCGGCTCCATGTTGGTGGCAATGTCCTCGAGCAATTCTATGACCACCACGTCCTTGCCCAGCCCAGCCAGATGCTCCGCCAGTTCGCAGCCCACCTCGCCGCCACCGAGCACTATCACTTTCTCCCCAATGACAGCAATGCCCTTTAACACGTCCCATGCGCTCGCGACATTCACGTCGGTTCCGACAATGCGAAGGGATAGTTGGCTCGCCCCCGTCGCAACGATCACAACTTCCGGGCCGATCTCGGCTATGAGACGCTCAGTTGCTGTTGTTTTCATTTGGGTGCGGACACCCAACTTCTTCACTTGACCGACTAGGTAGTCCGTCAGGCGTCTGATCTCCTCTTTGTGCGGGGGCACGCTACCCATCAGGAGTTGACCACCGAGCTGAGCGTCCTGCTCGCAAAGGGTCACTTGGTGGCCCCGCCGGGCCGCTGTAACCGCAGCCATCATTCCTGCAGGCCCTCCTCCTACAATGAGGACCTTCTTGGGCGTTTCGGCAGGACCAGCGGGGAATAGCTTCTCTCGCCCCGCCCTGGGGTTCGTGACGCAACTGACATTTAAATCAGCGTAGAGACGCTGGTTGCAGCCCTCATTGCAGGCAATGCAGGGACAGATGTCTTCCAGTTGTCCCGCCCTGGCCTTTTCCGGCAAGTCTGGGTCCGCCAGCAGGGGGCGCCCCATGGAGATAAAATCCGCATAGCCTTTCTCGAGAATCTCCTCAGCCAATTGGGGGTCATTAATGCGCCCGCTCGCGATGACCGGGACGGAAACTGCCTCCTTGATGGCCCTCGCCTGGAAGACCCGGAATCCTCTCGGTAGGGCCATGGGAGGCCCAATGAGGTGCATAGTCTCGGGGACGCCCGAAACTGCTTCGATGGCATCGACCCCCGCCTCGGCCAAAAGTTGCGCTATCGCCTGGCCCTCTTGAAGACTCAGTCCCTCCTCAAGACCCTCGTCCACACAGAGCCGACAGAGGATTGGAAAGTGAGGACCAAGCTCCCGCCGGATGCCCTGGAGGATCTCTAACGGGAGGCGGACACGTCGTCCGGAGCTACCGCCATACGCATCCGTCCGCGTGTTTGCTGAAGGAGAGATGAACTCGTTAAGTAGATAGCCATTGGCCAGATGAAGCATCACGGCGTCGAAGTGGGCCTCTCGAGCCCGCCTGGCCGCCTGCACGAACCACCCGGTGACCTGTTCCATTTCGGCGAGAGTTAGCGCGCGAGGAATCTCGCCGCCAAGATGTGGGATAGCCGAAGGCGCCAGAGGGGTCCTTCCCGTGACGGCGCTCTTGCTTCGGCGGCCACCGTGAGCGATCTGGATCGCCACTTTCGCCCCACCGGTGTGGACTGCATCTGCAATCCGCCGCAACCCAGGGATCAGCGCATCTTCGTGGATACCCAGACTGTAGCGGCTCGTTTGTCCGCTCGGGTGCACGTAGCTGAACTGAACGGTGATGAGGCCGACCCCGCCCTGCGCTCTCTCGGCGTAGAAACGAACGACCTGGTCGGTGACAGCCCCGGTCCACGTCGAA
>Ga0315294_10009241_pt1 | contig 10825 bp, 10 predicted proteins | sample YL17G13_40_MG_FD_203626 | JGI IMG/M metagenome (GOLD analysis project Ga0315294, IMG submission 203626) | Sediment microbial communities from Yellowstone Lake, YNP, Wyoming, USA - YL17G13_40 | ecosystem: Environmental > Aquatic > Freshwater > Lake > Sediment | place: USA: Wyoming | collected... | reverse complement strand
GAGCGTGATCCCGAGGGACACGGCGGTGGCCGAAGCGCCGAGCCACTGTCTGTCGGTGATACAATACGCCCCCCGCTCCAGGGGGGCGAGGGCCTATATCTCGCTTGCGGCCGAGATCACGACCCGGGGCCTGATAGGATAGGGGCGCAGACGATGGCAACGAAACGCTTGGGACGCGGCCTCGATGGGCTGCTTCAGGGGCTTTCGCGCGGGAGTCAAGCCGAACCGACCGACGAGGTTCTTGGCGGAGGCCCGACCGGGTCCGTGCCGGTGGGTTTGGTTGACGGGAACCCTTTTCAGCCACGCCAGGGTATGGACGCCGAGCAACTGGCGGGTTTGAAAGCGTCGATTCGCGAGCATGGGATCCTTCAGCCCATCATGGTCAGGCCGGCGGGGTCCCGGTACCAGGTGGTTGCTGGCGAGCGCCGGCTGCGTGCGGCCAAGGAACTAGGCCTGGCGGAAATCCAGGCTGTGGTCCGGGAGGTTCCTGACGAGCGGATGCTCGAATTCGCCCTCATCGAGAACCTTCAGCGTGAGGACCTGGACCCGATAGAGAAGGCCGAGAGTTTCCGGACCTATCTGGCGAGCACGAGCCAGACCCAGGAACAGGCGGCTGGTCGGCTTGGACTCGACCGCAGCACGATCGCCAACATGATCCGTCTCCTGGAACTGCCGAACGAGGTGCAGGCCCTGGTGCGCGGGGGGATGGTGGCGATGGGCCATGCACGGGCACTGCTGGCCATCGAGGACCGCAAGCGGCAAGTGGCAGTGGCGGAGAGGGTCGCCCGAGAGGGCCTTTCGGTCCGCCAGGTAGAGAGGCTGGTCAGCCCGGTGGCGCCGGCTCGCCGGGGGAAGAAGAAAGAGAAATCGGCGGGAGTCCGGGACGTAGAAGCAAGGCTCCGGGAAGCCCTTGGAACCAAGGTGAGCGTCGAGGAGGGGCCCAAGCAGGGTGCCGGGCGCATCGTCATTGAGTTCTACAACCACGCCGACCTTGACCGCATTTTGGCGATTCTCGAATAGCAAGACCCGCCTGTTCCACGTGGAACATGTCGGTGAACTGTTCAGGCAGACCGTGGTGTTCCACGTGGAACTTTTTTTGTGCGGGGTTACGTTTTTGGTCTGCTATAGCCATTTGCGGTATCGTAAGGCCGAAGACCCACCAGATATTGTGGATTGATAAAGATGATCGTATCTATCGGGTTTTTTCACTTTTTTCGTGTTTTTTGCGGGTTTTGTGTTGTTTTTTGTCGTTTTTTGTTTCGGGTTTCCGGGGGAAAAATGGGGGCGGAAAAGGGGAGGATAGTCCAAGGTCCAAAGTCCAAGGTTCAAAGTCCAAGGTCCAAGGTCCAAAGTCCAAGGTCCAAGGTCCAAAGTCCAAGGTCCAAAGTTCAAGGTCCAAAGAAACGCGGAGTGCAGAGTGCGGAACAGAGAGCCCGGAGACCGGAACCCGGAAACCGGAACCCGGAAACCGGAGTCCGGAACTGCCTTCGTGACTTTCGGTCTCACGCCGCAAGCCTGAAGCCTCACGCCTGCCGTTGAACCGTGTGGCCGGAAATGCCGGTCGCCGGAAATCCCGGGTGGTTTCACCGCAGAGCACGCAGAGAGCGCAGAGGACGGTCGAGCATCGGGTGGAACGGCAAACGGCGAACGGCAAAGCCTTCAACGCAGAGAACGCAGAGGCATGCCACGAGCCGTTCGACCATGCTCACGGCCCTGAGCCCATAGAAGGGCATGGTCGAGGGGTCGCAGAGAAAGATGGAAATAGGATAAAAGGCAGACCCATTCGACTCGGCTCTTCCTCGCTCCCCTCGACTTTGCTCGGGGCAGGCAGGGCAGGCGGCGAACCGAAGCGAGGTACACCCAGAGGCCGCTGAAAAAGTAGCATGTCCCCTTTTTCCCCCAAATTCGGTGTTGCCTTGGTCCTTGCCAAGAGGTAGAATGGGCTGTTGAGGTGGAGGGCAGAGGCAAATGACAAGGGGAAGCATACAACAACACACTTCCGGGAATATATTGCGCACGCGGTTGGTACGCAGTGGCCGCATCTGTGAGGGGGCAAACAAACGCCCCGCTGTCAACAAGCTAAACAATCTGTCATCCAAGGAGTGGATTGCCGAGACCGTGTCGGTCTGGATTCAGAAAGGGCTGGGGAAGAACCACGAAGAGGCTCAGATAGAACGAGAGCATCCAGCTCCGTTCTCGTACCAAGACGTCGCCAGGCTTATCCGCTTTTTCACCAAGCCCGGACAGACAGTCCTGGACCCATTTGTGGGCGTCGGGTCAACTTTGAAGGCTGCCGCTCTTGAAGGAAGGCCTGGCATTGGCATTGAGTTGAACCCTAAGTACGCCTCCCTTGCGAAGAAGCGTCTGCAGAAGGAAGTGCAGGATGGGCCGGGTGTCTGTCGAGACCAAGTTGTGATGGTTGGGGACGCCGCCAAGCTTCTCCCCAAGTTTCAGACCGCAAGCGTTCGGCTGGTGGTGACGAGCCCTCCATACTGGAACATTCTCCACAAGGAAGACCACAAGGTTCGGCAAGAACGGTTAAGCAACGGTCTCGATTCCAAGTACAGCAATCACCCCGATGATCTAGGCAACATCGCCAAGTATGAGGACTTCCTCGTCCGCGCTGCTGATGTTTTGGGACTTTGCAGGCGAAGCATTGACAGAGGTGGCCACATGTGCGTTGTCGTTGGGGACTTCCGGGACAAGGCCAAATACCACATGTTCCACGCGGACCTGGCTCGATCCATGGAGCAGCGAGGCTTTACGTTGAAGGGGATAACCATCCTCTACCAAAACCACAAGCGGGTGTTTCCTTACGGCTATCCCTATGCCTATGTGCCCAATTTGCACCATCAGTACATTATAATATTGAGAAAAAATGATTGAGCGGAACCACATTTATGAGGGAGACACGGTTGAGTTCATGAGGTCGTTGCCCGACGAATGTGCCAACCTGATTATTGCTGACCCACCATATAATATCGACAAAGACTTCGGGCCTGGGACATTCCTCGCCGACAACGAGACTTGGCTCTCGTGGTCCCGTCTCTGGTTGGGTGAGGCCAAGAGAATATTACATCCGGCGGGGAACATCTTCGTCTATGCGATTCACCACAATGCGTGCTACCTGCAGTGTCTTCTCTACGAACTCGGATTGGTCTATAGGCGACAGATTGTTTGGTTCTACGAGAACGGCTGGTCAAAATACAAGAATGGGCCAGCCTGCCACTACGAGCCGATTCTGTGGTTTGCGAGGTCACGCGACTCCACCTACCATACCATCCGCGAGCCATATAAGAGTGCCGAACGGCTCAAGCACAAGATTACAAAGAAAGGTAAAGTTTGGACCCCTAATCCGGAGGGGCGGCAGGCCGGCGATGTTTGGCACATTCCCACTTTGGCTGGGCGTCGTTTTGCCAAGGAGCGGGTCAACCACCCGACACAGAAGCCGCTGGCGATCAGCCAGAGGCTCGTTAAGCATTTCTCGAATCCAGGCGAACTCGTGTTTGTTCCATTTGTCGGTTCGGGAAGCGAGTGTGTTGCTGCAGTTCAACTAGGCAGGGCTTACCTTGGGGCGGAGGTTAATGAGAAGTACGTGGAGATCGCTCGCCAACGCCTCAAGAAGGCCGTTCCTCTAGAAACCGAGGTGGCCGTCTAGTTCTTCCTTTGCCTCAGCCGACCCATCGAACCCATCGCCCGCCACCCAGATCACATAGATGTTGCTTGACTGAAGCCATGCGATATGGTTCTCGGAGACCTTATACTCGAAGCAGGCGATTTTTCTCACGGCTCGCTTCTTGACAAGAGGCCGAGTCACGAATGATTCGTAATAGAGGAGTTGTGCCAGTGCGTCACGCACTCGCGGTACTTCGTCTTTTTCTGTTCCATCCAGACTTTTGACCTCGATTAGCAGGCCCTCGGCAGCGAAGCAAGCCAAGCAGTCGAAGGGATTCTCGAACAACGCGGCTCCCTCGGCCTCAAACTTCTTCGCCAGGCTCCTGACGATCAGATTGTGCCGCTTCAGCCGGTCTCTGATCTTGGCTTTCTTGGCCTTCAATGCCTCCGGGTCGACTTCGGACTCTGCAATTTCATCCCCTTCGTCTGAGTCCTCGGCCGTTCCGCCTCGCGCGATGGAGTCGGATGTCACCTCACTGGCGCTCTTGGGCCTTCGAGGGCCCTTGACCGCTTTGTCGCCTTCAGCCCCGGCGGGCGATTCTTTAGGCACGCCCGGAGCATCGCTCAGGTAGAATTTCTCTCCGATTTTTTGCACATCACCCAACTCCTCCGCGAACCTTGGCAGGATCTTTTTCGCGTTGTCCCAGTTCGGCTTAGTGACGCCGATCTCGTCCCTGATCTTGTCCTCTTCCATGTCGGACAACGCGAGGATTCGGTCCAACTCATCTTCGCTGTCGTTCTTTGCCTCCAACGCCAATGCACATTTTGCTCTCGTGATACCGGGGCGCTTGGCAACTAACCTGAGCAGTACCGGATACGGATGCGAGGATTGGCCATCTCCGCCATCGTGAGACATACTGACGATGACAGTTCGCCACAGTCGCAACGTGTCCGGTGTCAACTTCTTGCCAGCGAACGCTGCTATCATCTCTCCAGCCCGCGTGACCACCAACTCGTCGCCTGAGTCATCGATCAACTTAAGAACTCGGAACAGCTCGCGGAGTCCTCGAGCTCGGGTGCGAAAGCTCTGATCGGAAGGGCGTTTCAACTTCTGTTCGGCAAGATACTCATCGACGGGGACGGGCTTATGCCCAGTGCCCAAGACGCCGAGCCTGATCATCGCTTCTCCAAACACGCCGTCATTCTTCGGGCTCTTGCCCCCTGCCAGGAGGTCTATCATCACCTTGAGCGCGGAGGCCAATGTTTCAAGGTCAGAGACTTGATTGGGAAACCCCTTCATTGCGTGATTCCCCTGACACCGGTTAGCATACTGGTTGCTCAGACAGAGTCTATAATTCTAGCCCATGTGGCCTTGGGACACAATCCCCTTGTTTGGGTCCTCGTATTTCCGGGGACACCCATAACCGGGCCCTGTTCAGGCTTCTTCCCGGCGCGCCAGGACCGCCGCTGCGGTTCGACCGGCTCATCGCCCTTAGCCTGCCGAAGGGCAGATGCCTCAACTGCGGCCGGGTGCGGATAGACAAGGATTACGCCTAACGTCACGGTTAGGTGGCGCCCCTTCCAGTACTGGCTGGTGGCGAGGATGGTGGAGGTGGTTCCGAAGCGGGGCTCTCTTGAGCCTTTGCCTCATCAAGGGAATTGAACTCTTGGACGACATCGTGGAATTGCTTGACATGGCGAACTATGCCGAGCCCGGGCAATGTCTCGCCTGTGGCCCTATTCGGCATGTACGCTGATACAACGCCTATGATGTGTGGTTCTCCCATAGCAGAAAAGGCAGGTCCACCGCTAACGCCGTTGATCGCCACACCATCGACAAAGTACGCGTCGCGATCCTCAATCCATGAACTGATGGCGCCGGTGAAGAAGCAAAGATCTGCCGCAGGTATGTCTGGGAATCCAAGCCAGCCAATTGTTACGCCAACTTTCAGAATCTTACCTTTGGTAATGAGTCTCAATGGCTTTGATGGCAAGGCCAGTTCCTTGGGATCAAACAGCAAAACTGCGGTGTCCCGAGCCGCGTCAGTGAAGATCGCTCGTTCATTGTGCCGCAGTAGTGCGACCTCCTTGGTTCCCGCAACTTCAATGCGTACGGGTTGTTCCCAATAGTGAGAATGATCTATGACATGGGCGGCGGTAGCGACCGCACAGAGTCCGGTTTTCTGAGAACGCCAGAGAAGGAAACCGCTTCCGCTCCCTTGCGGCGTTCTGATTTGGACTACGTGTGGCTTGACAGATTCAGCTGCTTCAAACCATTTCATGCGATTGGTCCTCTCATATCGGGCGTCACCTAATAATGTTTAGGCCGATCCGCCTAACACCCCAAACACGGTTTGGAGTGCCGTATAAGACGCCCGCGAATGCGGGGGCGGTTTACGCCTAACTGGCGCAAAGGTAATCGCCCGGCCGGGGCGTCGGACAAGCCCCTGTCGGCCGCTCTCGGCGTGTCCTGTGCTTGCTGCAATGGACGTGCCCCCCAAAGGGCAATGAGCGCCCCGCAAGCGGGGCGGCGAACCAGGAAAAGATCACCCTCACCCCTTCCCTCTCCCGTCCAGGGAGAGGGGGTAGCATCTAAGCCTTATGGGGTGGAAGGAAGGATAGCAGAGGAAACGGGGGGTGTCAATACATTCTGGCACGGTCCTTGCGTCCACCAAGGCCCTCACGGCCTTTGGGACGTGAGAGGATCTGAAAGGCAGTGCAAAGTGCAGAGTGCGGAGTGCGGAGTGCGGAGTGCAGAATGCAGAGTGCAGAATGCAGAGTGCAGAACAGAGAACCCGGAACCCGGAGACCGGAATGAACGGCAAAGGCAAGGTCACCCTCACCCCAGCCCTCTCCCGTCGAGGGAGAGGGAACGCGGGGGGGGCGAACGGCATCCCGCAGATTCGCCCCGGTGAGGCCGGGACTCATCTGCGGGCTTTGTAGAGGCCGTGGCGCGCGATATAGTCGGCGACGGAGGCGGGGACGAGGCCGGCGATGGAGCGTCCGTCGCGGATGCGTCGGCGGATGTCCGTGCTGCTGATGGGGACGAGGGGGGCGGGGATGCGGATTGCGGATTTAAGATTTCGGATTTCGGATTGAACGGCGGACGGCAAGGCATCACGGCGAGATCCCTCGGCTGCGCTCGGGATGACAGATTGGGGCGGGTGGTCAGCGGCAGGCGGCAAGGCATCACGGCGAGATTCCCGTTCGGCTCGCTCCGGTCGCTCAGGGCAAGCCTCGGCTGCGCTCGGGATGACAGATTGGGGCGGGTGGTCAGCGGCAGGCGGCAAGGCATCACGGCGAGACCCTTCGACTCGCTGCGCTCGCTCAGGGTGACAACCGATCGGTCGGGGTAGAATAGCCAGGGTCGCCAGGGCGACAATATCCGCGATGCGGTGCCAGGTGTGGAGGAGCGGCAAGTTGTCCTCGCCGATGAGAAGGAAAATTGTGGCGTTCGGGGCAAGGGTGTGGGCAAAATGCTCGAGGGTAAAGGCGGTGTACGACGGCTCGGAGCGGCGAATCTCGCAGTCGGAGACGGCAAAGGGCGGGATGGTCTTGGCCGCCAGTTCGCACATCCGCAGCCGATGCTCCGGGGAGGCCGGCGTGTGGCGCGGACGATGAACCGGCGCCGCCGAGGGAACGAGATACAGCCGGTCGAGCCCGAGATGCCCGCAGGCGTACTCGGCGGGGATGAGGTGTCCGAGGTGGATCGGGTCGAACGTGCCGCCCAGGATGCCGATGCGCGGCGGGGCCATGCGCGGCAGTATGGGAATAACGGGTTCAAAGTTCAAGGTTCAAAGTGAACGGCGTCCCCGGGATTCGTCCCGATTGCATCGGGACTCATCCCGGGGCTTTGGACGGCGGGAGCGTGTCACGATGAAGGGATGGGGCGGTTTGGCGGCGGGGCTGTTGCTCATCGCCGGCCTTGTTTGGGCCGGAGAGACGGCCCCCCCCGCGATCTCGCCGACCGGCGACATCACCTTCGTCGATGAGGGGCAGGGGGGCGAGGCAGTGCAAAGTGCAGAGTGCGAAGTGCAGAATGGACTGCGGACAACAGAGAATGCGGAAACCGGAACCCGGAAACCGGAAAGAAAGGAACCGGCCAACCCGTTCGTCTCCCCTGGCCCCAACCCCAACCTCAACGGGGCGGGCGAGGAAAGCGGTGTCCGAAAGGATGCCGTGCCGGGATACGTGGAACTTTCGTCCGGTGCCAAAGTGCCCGGACGAATCTTTACGACTCGAGCGGAGCGCGTGAAGATTTTCAACCTGGAGAAGGAGGTGTACGAGTACGTGCCCGTCCCGGCCGTTCGGAAGATTGAGACGGTCATCGAGTGGGAACGCATGGAAAAGGAGTGGCGCTTCAAGGAGGCCGGCAGCCCGGAGAAGGTGTATACCGGCCGGTCGTACCCGGCCCGGAAGTTGGCCTACCGGCTGACGCTCGTCAACGGCCACACGATTACGGGGCACATCCTCGGCCAGCCGCTGTACCTCGCCCGCCCGTCGAGAGCCTCCCCGTCGAGAGCCTCTGGGTCGAGCGATGGGTCGAACGACGAGGGGAAAACGGACCGCTTCATCCTCCACGATCGCCAGAAAGGCCCGCTGGACACGACGCTTGAGGATTTGGTCTATATCCGGTCGGTAGTTCTCGGCCAAGAGGCATTCGAGGAGGCGGGGCGGGGCAACGCGGAACGCGGCCTCTCGACCATGCTCCCCGTCGAGAGCCTCTCGTTCGACCCAGAGGCTCTCGACGGGTGGGTCGAACGAGGGCCGCCCTGAGCAAGGTCGAAGGGCGGAATGCGGAACGATGCCAGTGCGGAGTGCGCACGCCTCGCGGCCGCCAGGCCTCGCGGCCCGTCGAGCCCGCGGGCGACGCGGGGAACCCGGAAAGAACGGCAAAGGCAACGCGGCGTTTGGTGATTAGGCACGTGACCGCGACCAGAAGGTCGCGGCTCGAACGGCACGCGGTCCGGCTTCGTCGGGGACTGCGCCGTGACAAGTCGCCGTGACAAGGTATGCGTTTTCCGTTGTGGACGGTGGTTTGAGATTTAGAGCCTCTAACAAAATGGGTGGCACTGGTGGCTTGTCCACCAGTGCGCCTCGTTTGGGGTAATGCACTGGCGGGCGAGCCGCCAGTGCCACCCGGCCACGATCGTTCTGTTAGGCGCTCTTATAATGTGCGGCGAAGGCCGGGGGAAGAAGCCGCCAGGCAGGAGCCGCGGGTGTCCGATAATTCCTTTCAGCAGGGATGGAGGGGATTGGGGTGATCAGTCCTTGTAGTACGAGTACTTGTCCAGCGCGTCGCCGTCGGCTTTGGCGCGGAAGAACGTAAGGGGGTCGAAGCCTTCGACGTTCTCCTTGTCGGCGGCCTTCTTGTCCAGACAGGCCTTGGCGGCCTCGGCGTAGAGGCCCTCGGGGTACCGTTTGAGGAACTCCTGAAGCATGTTCCTGCTCTCGACCGTGCCGAACGATCCGTCCAGGATCTTGCGGGCGATCGTCTGGTATATCTTGCCGGCCTCGAAGAGAGTGGCCAGGTCCTTTTCGGGTTTCTTGCCGCCGAGTTTTTCGTAGATCGGCTGGATCTTCTCGTCGAAGGCGCCGATGCCGCCGAAGGCTTTCATGGCCCGGTCGGTTCGTCGTTTGAGTTCGTACAGGTCGCCGGTCGGCTCGATGGCGGCCAGGCCCTCGAAGAGCCAGTCCATCTCTGCCGTCACGTCGGCCTGGAAGAACCGCAGCAGCATCTTGTCGAAGTCGTCCTTGATCTTGGCCGAGGCCGCAAGGGAGTGGGCCTTGGCGAAGTCGCCGATGAAGAGGCAGTTGTAGACGGATTGCAGGGCCGGGTTCTTGACGTCGGCCCGAGCGGTGCCTGGGGGCATGAACATTTCGCCCAGGCTGACGGCGCAGGGGTGCTCCAGGGACTTGTCGGTGGCGTAGTCGCTGGTGTAGCAGCCGCCTCGGCGTCCGACGCCGACGACGTTTCGGCTGAGGGAGTACAGCGGGCCCGTGTGCCCGCCGCCGTAGCTCAGGGAGTAGGCGTAGCCGGGCCCGTTGCTTCCGCCGCCGGCGCCCTCGCTGCCGCACCATCGGGCGCCCATTCGCTGCAGGCGGTCCGTGAAGCCGTGCTTGCCGGGCACCGTGGACATGTGGCCGCTGGCCCGGCCTTCCTTGCGGTCGTTGGAGTGGTCGCGCGTTGCCGCACAAACCAGCGGATCGACATACCATGCGACGGTGCCGATGAGCATGCGGACGGTGTTGGTGTAAAGCGTGAACTCGGATTCCTGGACGTCGATCTCCTTTGCCGACTCGAGGTCCATCAGCAGGACTTTCTGGGCGCCCTCGGGCGCGGGGGCGCACAGGGCGACGGTCCGCTCGAGGAACTCCAGGTAGAACAGCCGCGTGGGAATCTCATCGAGAGGGGGATAGTCCAGACCGGTCGGCGATTTCTTGACCCGTGTGGGATCCGGGTCCGGCTCGATGCCAAGCGCCTTGCGGCACTGGGTCTGATAGTCCACGAGTTCGACCACCCGCGTCCGCGGCTCGGCCAGGGCCGGGTCATCCATCTCGTTCGGCTTAATCAGCAGAAACTCCGCCACATCCCATGCGGGCTTGAGAAAGAGCTTCTGAAAATTGTGCCGCGAGCCGCGGCCGGCGGCGTAGTCATGCCACAGCCTGCGCATCTTCTGGACCTGGAGCACCTGCTCGTCGGTCAGGGAGATGAGCCTTTGGACGTAGGCTTCACGAACCTTGCCGGCAAATGTTTGGGTGTACTGTTTGAACTCGGCCGCAAGGAGCTCGTCGACGACCGGGGCGATCATCTCAACGGCCGCCGGGCCGATGTCCACGACCTTCTTGAATGCCTCCTGGCGCGACTCCTTGCTGTCGGGCTTGCGGAACTCCTTGATGGCCAATGTGGCGTCTCGCTTCTGGACGTTGGTGAGTTTGGGTGCGTCGGGCTTGGCGCCGTTGGTCTTGGCGCCGTTGGAGGCCCGGGTTGCGGTCTGTGCCGCGGCGGTCGCCGCCAGAGCCAGCATTATGATCATGGGTGCGGCGGCCAAGACCGGGTGCGGTTTGCTTCTCGGATTGCTCATCAGATGGATTGCTTCCTGCCGTAAGGTTACGGGGGCCCCTGCGTGCTATTAGGCCGCATAGGCCGTATGCTGCGACTACAGCAGTATCCACTATTGACGCTCAGGGCAAGCGTTTTCGGTTGCCG
>Ga0315294_10009238_pt1 | contig 10827 bp, 3 predicted proteins | sample YL17G13_40_MG_FD_203626 | JGI IMG/M metagenome (GOLD analysis project Ga0315294, IMG submission 203626) | Sediment microbial communities from Yellowstone Lake, YNP, Wyoming, USA - YL17G13_40 | ecosystem: Environmental > Aquatic > Freshwater > Lake > Sediment | place: USA: Wyoming | collected... | reverse complement strand
ACGGCCGCGTCCTCCTGCGCGGCCTGAATGCCGATGAGGTCCGGCGGATGCTGGAGAGCATTACGCGGGAAAGTGTCCCCTGGGGACTCGCCGAGGCGGTGCACCGCCAGACGGAAGGAAATCCCCTGTTTGTGCAGGAGGTGGTGCGCTATCTCGTCGAGGAGGGACTCATTATCCGGAAAGAGGGAGGCTGGCGGCCGACCAGGGATACCCCGCTGGAGATGAGCATCCCCGAAGGGCTACGGGATGTCATCGGCAAGCGCCTGTCCCTGCTCAGTCCGGAGTGTAACCAGCTTCTTTCCGTGGCCTCCGTTATCGGCCGGGAGTTTGCCCTGGAGACTCTTAAAGCCATGGCTGGCATAAATGAAGATGTCTTTGTCAACGCCCTCAAAGAGGCTGTGCGACTGTCGATACTGGAAGAGCGTTCCCAGAGGGGCCTGGTACGCTACCGCTTCACGCACGCCTTCTTCCGCCAGACACTGTATGAGGAGATGATTGCCCCGCAGCGACTGAAGTTGCATCAACAGGTAGCACGCTCCCTGGAAGCCTTGTACGCCAAGCGCCTCGAGGAACACGCCACCGAATTGGCCGAGCACTTCTCCCATTCCACCGACCCCGCCGACCTAAAGAAGGCGGTTGAATACGGCAAGATGGCGGCCAAAAGGGCTACGAACGTTTACGCCTATGGTGAGGCGGTGCGCTTGCTGGAGCAGGCACTCAAGGTCCAGGAGGTGCTGGACCCGGAGGACAAGGTCAAGCGGTGTGACCTGCTCCTGGCTCTGGGCGATGTCTTACTTCTAGCCGGGGAGACTCGACGTGTTGCCGACATGGAGGCACCTCAGGCGCTGTCCCTGGCTGAGGTTATCGCTGACAACACGCGGGCGTCACGGGCTTGCCTGCTGGCGATGAGGGGGCTAGGAGCCTATGGAACGACATTGATGACTTCTCCCGAGGCGGCACAGTGGGCCGCTCGAGCCGACCGCTACGCCGAACCAGAGACGGTGGAGCGTGCCTTGGCGGACGCAATACTGGGTTGGGTGAAGCTGTCTGGAGTTAGCTCCTCATCAGAAGGGGTTGTTCTCATCAGCCGAGCCCTGGACCTGGCCCGTCGTCTGGGAGACCCTGACACGTACTGGTGGACAGCAGAGTTATGGCTCTTCGCCTCAGAAGCGCCACAGCATGATGAGGAGCGGCTGCGCCTGGCGGAGGAGCTGGCGGAGCACTCCCGGGCTGGCGTAAGCGTGTTAATACTCGGCATATCATTGTGGATTGTGGCAAACACCTTCCTGCAATTTGGTCAGCGCCGCCGCGCCGAAGACATCCTGGGTGAGATGCGAGCCTTCGCCGAACGCAGCGGACAGGCGAACTTACTTGTACTTTCGATGGTGAATGACGCCATCATGGCCATTTGGGATGGGCGCCTGGAGGAGGCGGTGGCAATCCGCCGCCGCGCTTTGGCCCGTGCCGAGGAGCTGGGCATCCTTGAGTTCGCAGCGGTGTGGACAAGTTGGATCCTGCCTGCCCGGGTGCATCTTGGGGACGCTGGCCGGGCCCTTGAGTCCGCGCTTCAGGGCTCGAGAAACATCTCCAGGAACGTAGGTACTGAGATATTGATTCTGTTCTGCCTGGCGCACCTTGGTCGCTATGCCGAGGTGGCGGAGATGTTGGAACGGCTGGTCGTGGCGCGCCCCGGCATTGGCTCGGTCGAGGACGAGACCCCAGTGTCCCAGGATATCACATCACTGGAAGCCGCAGTGCTGGCGGGACATCGCCCGGCGGCTGAGCTGCTCCTTCGGCGACTGGCAGGCGGCAAAAGCCAAACGAGTGGTCTGTGGCACACTACATGTGCAGGCCGCCACTTGGGCGGGGCAGCCGCACTACTCGGTAGATATGAGGAAGCTCGCAAGCATTATCAGGAAGCAATCAAGGGCTGCACGGAGATAAGATTCCGCCCTGAGTTGGCGCTTACTCGGCTCCAGCTTGCTGAGCTACTTCTGGAGCACTATCCGAAGGAGAAAAAGGAAGCCTTGGAGCACCTGGACTTTGCCATCAAAGAGTTCCAGGACATGAAGATGCAGCCCTCACTGGAGCGCGCGCTCAGACATAAAGAGATACTGAAGGCGTAAGCCTTCATCTTTAGGGTCGTCAGGTAGCAAGAAGCCGGATTCTTGTCTTCCTTTGATACTCAAGGAACCGACAATTTGCTGTTCAGTTCCTCAAGGACTGGTGCTATTTCAGCCACCATGTTCTCAATCACCTCAGCAGCGCTCAAAAGATCATTTGTCATCCCGGCATCCTGTCCACAAGGTAATTCGCCTTGCTCAGTGTCTCCTTGGACCAAGGCTTGGTACATCGTGTGCTTATTGAGAAATTGGAGCAGTTCCTCATCCGAAGCCCCTGCCGCCTGCATTTCCTGATATTTTTGGGTGAAGGCATTCTTCAAGTCTCGCCCAAACATTATCCATTTCTTTATGCTCACCGTGCAGGCATCGTGCGCTCCAAGTACGGCCCGTTTCACATTGGGGTGGGCATCGCACTCGCGCGTTACGATGAACCGGGTCCCCACATAGACCCCATCAGCACCCAGAGCCAAGGCGGCTACCACACCTCGGGCATCAGCAATACCGCCGCCAGCTAAGATTGGTATCTTCACCGCGTCTGCTGTCATGGGGATCAGAACCATGGTAGTCAACTCAGTTAATGCCTTGTGGCCACCCCCCTCATATCCCTCACAAATTACGGCATCCACTCCTGCATCCTCGGCTTTCTTAGCCTGGCTGACCGTGGATACAGCGTGCAAGACTCTTACGCCGGCATCTTTCAATGTCTTTGTGTAGACTGATGGCGAACCGACCGAAGTTATGGCCACTGGTATTCCTTCTTCAAGTGCCACCTCTACACAGCGCCGGGAGTACTTCCGCCCGACCTCCGCTATCTCGACCCCTTCCATGCCGACGGGAAAATTGACCGCAAAGGGCTTGCTGGTAAGGCTTCTCGCTTTCTTTATCTGGCGGCGTAGCCTTTCTCCTGTCTCAGCTACGTCGGTAGTGACGGCGCTAGCACCGGCATTTGGTCCCACCGTCCCCAGTCCCCCGGCGTTCGACACGGCAGCGGCCAAGTCAGCGCCCGTGATCCAGTTCATTGGCGCCTGTACTATGGGGCACTGGATACCGAGGATCTGGCAGAGACGATTGTTTTTCACCGCATCTTCCTCCGCGAGTGGTTCATATACAGATTATAAGCCGGGAATATGATGTTGTCAAACGATAGGCACGCTACCCAAAGATTTGTGCAATTAGAACAGATGCCGAATGATGGATTTTGACATCGTTTACTAGTTATCAGTGGGTCAGGTAATTTGGAAACGGGGCAGCAATCTGACGGAAATAGCAAAAAATTACGTTTTGTGACTCCTTATGTTAGAGTGACTCACATCGGAGATACTTGACATTCCTGCTTGGCGGTCATAGACTGTAACTCGGTGGGAGGGCAGTGCTGATGAAGTGCGCGAAGTGCCAGGCGGAAAATCCTGAGACTAGGAAGTTCTGCCGCCAGTGCGGGGCAAAGCTTTCGCTGCCTTGTCCTGAATGCGGATATGAAAACATTCCCGGCGACAGGTTCTGTGGCGAATGCGGCCACGACTTAACCCTCCCGCCGGCCCCACTACTCAAAGCCCTCTCCTTTGAAGAGAAGCTCGATAAGCTCCAGCGGTATTTGCCTGGAGGGCTCACTCAGAAGATACTGGCCCAGAGGGGCAAGATTGAGGGCGAGCACCGGCAGATCACGGTCATGTTCTGCGACCTGAAGGGATTTACACCTCTATCCGAAAAGCTCGGCGAAGAAAAGGTCTACTCCGTCATTGATAAACTCTTCGAGATGATGATTCATAAGGTCCACGAATATGGGGGCACGGTCAATAAAGGGACCGGTGACGGCATCATGGCTTTGTTTGGGGCACCCATCGCTGTTGAAGACGCACCCCAGCGGGCAATCCGTTCGGCACTGGCTATCCAGCGGGAGATGGCTAAATTCAGCGGCACGCTCAAGGAGCAGACTGACATACCTCCGCTGAAGATGCGTATAGGCATACACACCGGCCCTGTTGTGGTGGGTACGCTGGGGAACGACCTCCGGGTGGAGTTCACGGCAGTGGGCGACACGGTGAATCTCGCTTCCAGGATGGAGGAATTGGCAGAGCCGGGCACGGTCTATGTTACCGAAGATACCTTCAAGCTCACCGAGGGCTTCTTCCGGTTTGAGGCGCTAGGTGAGAGACAGGTCAAGGGAAAGGAGCTACCGGTCAAGGCCTACCGGGTGATTGCTCCCAGCACCAGGAGGACGAGGTTTGATGTCAGCGCCGAGCTGGGGCTGACTCCCTTTGTCGGCCGGCACAAAGAGCTTGAGCTTTTGCTCGATGGTCTCGAGCGAGCCAGAGCCGGCAAGGGGCAAGCTTTCTCCATTATGGGCGAGGCTGGAGTGGGCAAGTCCCGGCTATTATATGAGTTCAGGAAGGCAATCGGCAGCGAAGATGTGACCTTCCTGGAGGGTAAGTGCCTATCGTACATTCGAGGTGTAGCCTATCATCCCATCATCGATATCCTGAAGTCTAACTTTAATATCAGGGAAGGCGATGAGGATTACCAAATCAAGGACAGGGTCAGGCAGGGACTGAAACAACTCGGCGTTGACGAAGCCTCCACTCTTCCCTATCTACTGGAGCTGCTGGGGGTCCAGGGCAGCGGCATCGACAAGATACCCCTGAGCCCGGAAGGCAAAAAAGACCGGATGATGGAGGCGGTGAAGCGAATCAGCCTCAAAGGCTCGGAGATACGCCCCCTGGTCATGGCCATTGAGGACCTGCACTGGGCGGATAGAAGCTCTGAGGAGGCATTAAAATACCTGCTGGATAGCATACCGGGCGCCAGAATACTCCTGATATTCACCTACCGCCCTGAGTTCGTGCACACCTGGGGCAGCCGGTCGTATCACAGCCAGGTGACCTTGAACCGGCTGTCCAATAGAGAGAGCCTGGCCATGTTGACCTATCTCTTGGGCACAGAGGAAATAGAGACACAGCTTCAGGAGCTGGTGCTGCAGAAGACGGAAGGCATTCCCTTTTTCATCGAGGAGTTCATCAAGTCGCTTAAAGACCTCAAGATAATCGAGAAAAAGGATAGTGTCTACTGTCTACGTAAAGATATTCGGGATGTAACCATACCGAGTACGATTCAGGATGTCATCATGGCCAGGGTTGATTCCCTGCCCGATGCCGCCAGGGGCGTGCTACAGATGGGCTCGGCCATCGAGCGGGAGTTCGACCACGAGCTGATAAAAAGGGTGGTGGGTATATCGGAACAGGAGTTGCTGTCTCATCTATCGGCGTTAAAGGACTCGGAGCTTCTGTACGAGAGGGGAATTTACCCGCAGTCGACCTATATTTTCAGGCATGCCTTGACCCGTGAGGTGGTTTACGGTTCCATACTGGCAGCCAGGCGAAAGAAGCTTCACCTGGACATAGGCGATGCCATCGAGGACATACATAAAGAAAACCTGGATGAGCATTATGAGGCACTGGCTGAGCATTACACTACAGGTGAGCACTATGAGAAAGGTGCTGAGTATTGCCGGTTGAGCCAAAGGAAGTGTGATCATGTGGGCTCACTTCCCGCCGCCATTGCCTATGGCAAGGAAAGAGTGTCCTGCCTGGAGAGACTACCGCGCACCGAGGACGTGGAGAAGAAGATAATCGATACCAGGACGACACTTGGGCTGTATTACACTCAAATGACCTATTGGATTGAGGCAAAGGAGGCTGTCGACCCGGTAGTTGAACTGGCTTTAAAGCGTGATTATAAAAGGCGGATTGGCCAGATATATACCATAATGGGAGCATGCAGTTATAACATTGAGGAAGATTTCCCCAAGGCTTTCAAGTATCTGGGAGAGGCTATAGAGATCGGCGAGGAGTTGAATGATATTGTTAGCGTAGTATTGTCATACTATTGGATGGCATGGGCTCTTTGCTGGAATTGTGAATTTGACAAAGCCCTTACTCATTTTGAAAGAGCTTTGGAGTTAAATAAAGCGGCAAATAGTCTCTGGGGGATATCAGTACAAAAAAGTAGCATAGCTATGGGCGTTTATGGTTATCAGGGAAAGTGTGGCCTGGCTTACCAGACTAGCCAGGAGGCGTTACGGATGGCGGAAGAGAGCGGTGATATGCAGTCAAAGGCTATGGCATACACCAGCCACAGTTACTCCTGTTTTTGTAAGGGCTTCCTGAATGAAGCCGAGGAACATCTTTTGCAAGCGAGTGATTTCTGTGACAGGATCGACTTCCTGGAGTTCAGCTCTGCGGCAAACAGTGGATTAGGTGAAATCTACTTTAATAGGGGAGAATATCAAAAATGTCAGGACTTTTGTGACAAAGCAATTTCTTTGGCAGAACGTGGTAGAGTAGCGCGCTCCTATGTCAGTTTTTACAAAGTAATCCTAGCCCGGGCAAAGGTGTTGAACAATGAGAAAGATGTTGATTTGGAATCGTTATACCAGTATGAGGCTGAGAATAAGTTGAAATTCTATGATGGCTTGATATCAAGATATATCGCAGAGATACTGCTCAACATCGATGATAAGCACATGTCCGAGGCGGAGGAGTGGGTCAGAAAAGCCGTCGAGGCGAATAGAAGGAATGGCACGATGTGGCATCTAGCATCGGCTCACGCTCTTTATGCCGAACTGCTGAAACGAAAGGGCGATCTGCCTGGAGCCAAAGAAGAGCTCAACCAGGCGATACAAATATACAGGGAATGCGGCGCCGACGGCTGGCTAGAAAAGGCGCAAGACGACCTGGCGGCGATAGAAAAGCCGGTACGGAAGCGCTCCCGAGCTTCAGGACACCAAAAATGAAATGCCCGAAGTGTGGATACGAGAACCGAGAAGGAGCAGGGTTCTGCGGAGGGTGTGGCCAGTCGTTCATTGCCGAGAAAACTTGCCCTCAATGCGGACATGCGAATCCTCAAGGTAACAAATTCTGCGATAAATGTGGCCATTCTCTGGTTGTGCCACCACCTGAGACAACCCCACCCTCGCTCATACCCACCTCCTTTGCCAATGACCGTTACCAGGTGAAGAAGTTCCTCGGGGAGGGGGGCAAGAAGAAGGTCTACCTTGTCCATGATACGCTCCTTGACCGTGATGTGGCTTTTGCCCTCATCAAGACCGAGAAACTGGATGACGCTACCCGAGTCCGCGTCAGCCGCGAAGCCCGGGCAATGGGGCGGCTCGGCGACCACCCCAACATCGTTGCTATCTACGATATGGGGGACCATGAAGGACAGCCCTACATCGTTATCCCTGTCATGCCTGGTGGTGATGTCGAAGGCTTGATTGAGAAAGCAACTGAGCACCGGCTGCCCATCGAGCAGGCGGTCGGCATTGCCAAGGCCGTTTGCCGGGGCCTGGAGTTCGCCCACTCCAAGGGAATCATCCACCGCGATGTAAAACCCGGCAACATCTGGCTCAGTGCCGATGGCACCGCCAAGATCGGCGACTTCGGTCTGGCTCTGGCAGTTGACCTTTCACGGTTGACACAGCCAGGCATGATGGTCGGCACAGTGACCTATATGCCTCCGGAGCAGGCTATGGGCGGTAAGGTAACTAATAAAGCCGACCTCTATTCCCTGGGGGCAATGCTCTACGAAATGGTGACCGGCCGCCCGCCCTTCGTGGGGGACGATTCGGTAGCAATCATCGGACAGCATATCAACACCCCGCCGGTATCACCTACCTGGCACCGGGCTGACCTGCCCCCGGCTCTGGAGACGCTCATTCTGCAGTTACTGGAGAAAGACCCCGAGAAACGTCCGGAATCCGCCGCGGTTGTCCTCCAGGCCCTGGAGACGATCGAGGCAGGCAAGATAAAGAAAGAACCATCTAAGGCAGTCCCGGCTGAAAATCCGCTCTACCGAAGGGTGTTCGTCGGTCGCGAGCCAGAGCTGAAACAGCTTCAGTCAGCTTTTGATGGCGCTATGTCCGGGCAGGGTGCCCTGATGATGGTGACAGGCGAGCCGGGCATCGGCAAGACCGCCTTATGTGAGCAGTTAGCTACCTATGTCACCCTGCGGGGTGGGCGGACGCTGGTTGGCCACTGCTATGAGAAAGGCTCGCTGTCATTGCCCTATCTGGCCTTTGTCGAAGCGCTGCGCTCTTATGTGCTCAGCCGCGAAGTCAAAGACCTGCGGGAAGAGCTGGGCAGCGGTGCCGCCGATGTAGCCCGCATCATCTCCGAGATAAGAGAGCGACTCAAGATTAGACTCCGACCCCAGAAGGACCCCGAAGAGGAAAGATACCGGCTGCTGCAGGCGGTCACCGAGTTTCTAATTAACGCCGCCAATGTCCAGCCGATGATGGTTGTCCTGGAAGACTTGCATGATGCCGATAAGGGCACTTTGGACATGCTGACCCATGTCTCTCGTAATCTGGCTGGTGCCAGGCTACTAATAGTAGGTACGTACCGCGATGTGGAGGTGGACCGCAGCCATCCGTTATCGGCGGCGCTGGCTGAGCTAAGGCGTGTCTCCACTTATGGCCGCGTCCTCCTGCGCGGCCTGAATGCGGATGAGGTCGGAAGAATGTTGGAGGCTATATGCGGTCATGCTGTCCCCTGGAGCTTGGCCGAGGCGGTGCACCGCCAGACGGAAGGGAATCCCCTCTTTGTCCAGGAAGTGATTCGCTATCTCGTCGAGGAGGGACTCATCGCCCGGAAAGAGGGAGGCTGGCGCCCGACCAAGGATACCCCGCTGGAGATGAGTATCCCCGAAGGACTAAGAGATGTCATCGGCAAGAGATTATCCCTGCTCACTCCGGAGTGTAATCAACTCCTTTCCGTGGCCTCGGTTATCGGCCGTGAGTTCGCCCTGGAAACTCTTAAAGCCGTCACTGGCATCGATGAAGATATCTTTGTTAACGCCCTCAAGGAGGCCGTGCGACTGTCGATACTGGAAGAGCGTTCCCAGAGGGGCCTGGTGCGCTATCGCTTCACACATGCCTTCTTCCGCCAGACGCTCTATGAGGAGATGATTGCCCCGCAGCGTCTGAAGTTGCACCAGCACGTGGCACGCGCCCTGGAGACGCTTTATGCCAAGCGCCTCGAGGAGCATGCCACCGAACTTGCCGAGCACTTCTCCCATTCCACCGACCCTGCCGACTTGAAGAAGGCGGTTGAATACAGCAAGATGGCGGCTAGAAGAGCTACGGACGTTTATGCCTATGGTGAGGCGGTGCGCTTGCTGGAGCAGGCAATCAAGGTCCAGGAGGTGCTGGACCCGGAAGACAAGGCCAAGCGGTGTGACCTGCTTCTGGCTCTGGGCGATGCCTTAATCCTCGCCGGCGAGCATCAACGCATTATCGAAACCGAAGCATCCGAGGCGCTGTCCCTGGCCGAGGCTATCGCCGACAATAGGCGGGCGTCACGAGCTTGCCTGCTAGCGATGAAGGGGCTAGTAATCACTGGAACGATAGGGATGGCTACTCTCGAGATGGAACAGTGGGTCCCTCGAGCTGACCGCTACGCCGAACCAGAGACGGTGGAGCGTGCTTGGGCAGACGCCACGCTGGGCATTCTGAAGCGGTTTTTCGCTAACTCGTCGCCAGAAGGGGTTATTCTCTTCAACCGGGCCCTAGACCGGGCCCATCGTATGGGAGGCTCCGACACATACTTGTGGATAGCTGGATATTGGCTATCCCTAGTGTCAGCGCCACAACACGATGAGAAGCGGCTGCGCCTGGCAGAGGAGCTAGCGGAGCAGTCCCGGCATGGCGTGAACTTGTTAACACTCACACCGTTTTTATGGGGATTGGTGAACACATTCTTAGAATTTGGCCAGCGTCGCCGCGCTGAAAACATCATGGCTGAGATACGGACACTGGCCGAGCGTAGCAGACAAGCACACCTGATTATCCTATCCATGAGGAATGACGCCATCATGGCCATCTGGGACGGGCACCTGGAGGAGGCAGTAGCAATCCGTCGCCGCATCTTGATCCGTGCCAAGGAGCTGGACATGATTGAATTCGCAACGTTTTGGACAGCTTGGGAGATATTGCGTGCCCGGGTGTATCTCGGGGACGCCGGCCGGGCTCTCAAGGCCAATCTTGAGGGCTCGAGAAATGCCTCCCAGAGCGTGGGTGCCAAGGCAATGATCCTATTCTGCCTGGCGCACTTGGGACGCTATGCCGAGGTGGCGGAAATGCTGGAGCAGCTGGTCATAGCACGCCCAGGCATTGGCTCGGCCGAGGATGAGACCATGGGATGGGTAGATGTCATATCACTAGAAGCCGCGGTGCTAGCGGGACATCGCCAGGCGGCTGAGCTGCTCCTGCGCCGACTGTTTAGCAGCAGTTGCGTCACGAGCGGATGGATGCTCACCACATGTACAGGCCGCCACTTAGGCGGGGCAGCGGCTTTCTTGGGGAGACCCGATGAAGCCCGCAAATACTATCAGGAAGCCATTAAGGTCTGCACTGAGATGAGGTTCCGCCCGGAGCTCGCTCTCACACGCCTCCAGCTTGCCGAGCTGCTTCTGGAGCACTATCCGACTGAGAAAAAAGAGGCTCTCGAGCACCTGGACTTCGCCATCAAAGAGTTCCGTGAGATGAAGATGCAGCCCTCCCTGGAGCGAGCGCTCAGGCATAAAGAAATACTGAAAGCATAAGTGCAGCTGACAAGACCTGTTGAAGGAGGATGTGAAATGCCTGTTGCAAAGGTTGGCAACGTCAACATCTATTATGAGATTCATGGTAAAGGAGAACCTTTAGTTCTCATCT
>Ga0315294_10009237_pt1 | contig 10827 bp, 10 predicted proteins | sample YL17G13_40_MG_FD_203626 | JGI IMG/M metagenome (GOLD analysis project Ga0315294, IMG submission 203626) | Sediment microbial communities from Yellowstone Lake, YNP, Wyoming, USA - YL17G13_40 | ecosystem: Environmental > Aquatic > Freshwater > Lake > Sediment | place: USA: Wyoming | collected... | reverse complement strand
AGGCCCGTGCCGTCTTTGTCCACGGTCAGCGCGGCGCGGGGCTTGCCTTTTTCGTCATACAGCGCCAGCGTCGGGCCGTTTTTGTCCACGGTCAGCACGGCGCGGGACTCGCCGTTTTCATCCTCAACAATGAAGGCTTTGGCTTGGATAACCTTGGCCGTTCTCTCCACCTGTGACCGTGCCAGGACCACCTTGACGCGCCCCAGCTCTCTTTCCATGTTCTCCAAGCGTTCTTCAATGGTCATTTTTTCTCCCCCCTTTTTAAGCATATGATCGACGCGACTGCGATAATGATAGTAGCTATGTTTGCAGCTGACCAAATCGCCCGTATAAGATGAACAGGAAATATCGGATTGTAGACCAAGGCTGTAATACCTAAGACCCAAGTCAAGCCCTGCATCTTAAGGGCGAATGCTTGAAATGCGAGAAAGCCGAAGACGCCGCAGCAGACCCAGTGTAGAAGGGTGTAGTATCCGTAGGGATTGGCGGGATTGAACGCCCAGAGAAGCATTACGCAAACGATAACTTGGGGTATCCAGATTCGTTTCATCGCCCCACCTGCCGGCACTGCTTAACTTCCAGCCCAATGGCTTCCTGGTATTTAATCATAGCTATGAGAATTATTCCCGCCTTCCTTCGTCCTTCATCATGAGGCTTGATCCTCGCGTCCTTTTCAGCCTGTTGTTATTCGCCTTGATAAATATTGCCTTGAATCTGCCCCTCCCATTTCACGTTCACATCGGATAAGCGCATGCGAAAATATTCAAAGTGTCTATCCTGAGGTACGAGAAAAAACACGACATGAGTTGTTTTGTATGCATGAATCTCATCCGAACCAAGGTGTTCTATCAATTCTCGGGTTCGTTGCTCGATAAATTGAAACCTTTTAACGCGGGGGAAATGCTGGTAAATCAGCAGTGAGTGCCCTGCGTTGAATGCCTCTTTCAGTTCGTTCCAGTAGACGTATTTGGATGAACCCATCCTGCCCAGTGGAGTCGAACGAACTTCAATCCCGTTATCTGGATCGAAAAAAATCAGATCAAGCCCAATGAATTGATGCATCGCTGTCGAAAAATATCGTCGACGTTCATTGCGATTATCGGAAATCGTTGGCAAGTGAAATATCATTCCCTTGAGAATAGATGGCGAATCCGCCCGCGTCACATCTCGGCACCGGTCAACCTGGACGATCCGAACCAGGGCGTCGTATAAATCATGATCGTGTCGCCGCCACATTATACGATTTTCAAAATTCAAATAGCTGATACGCCCGCCATCATTTCGACCGTCCGACTCGGTGAGCATCCAGCATATTCCGGTGCCGAGCGAGCTGCGGTCCGTTAGAACGCGCAACAGCCCGTACTTTCTATAATCGTTTTCATCGCCGAAATATTGGTTCTTCATTTCTCAAGTGCGTATAACGTCAGCAATCAGCCGCCGGATCTGCCGGTCGATTGCATTTCAATCGGCGCGTCCTTTCGACCAGCCGGCGGCCCTTTTTAGGGCGGTCATAATTCCCCCCGGCACCTCATTTGATCGTTGCAAGGACATATTCCATGCCGCGTTGCTTACACCATATCTCAGCCGCTTTCCTTTTCCGTTGCACGTCGTTTGAGTCCACTCGGCTAGGATCTTTCACTTCCACTATGACCTTCCGGCCGTCCTCATACTCAACAAGGAAGTCCGGTATATATCGGCGCTGATGCTTCTGCCCATCAATCCAGGGGATCGTGATGCCGTGGCGTTTCATCCAGTTGATGACATGCGGATCGCGCTCTAATCGGTCCATCATCCGGCGTTCCAGGTCGCTTTGGTACCGTTCAAAGTTCCAGGGGCTTTTCTTTGGATTTTTAAATTCGCCATGTATGCTAATCGCCATGTTCGATGATCCCCCCTATAAGCCCGGGAACGGCACCGACCTTAGCTTTCATCTGGCGGAGCATTTTCCAGGCGAATTTGACTTCCTCGCGTTCAGCCAATCCAAGCGAAGAACCGTTCAGAAACTTCTTGCGCACATGATGAACCAATGCGCTATAAACTCGGTCCTTGAAGACCGCAGCATAGCCGGCCTCAATAGTTAGCTCCTCTGCTATTTCCAGTATACCCATTTTCACGGTGTCCCGGATCGCTTCATCGGATATTTGAACACCCAACCCTCCGGGCGTGGATGGATCGGGAGCTGATTGGATCGTCTTCCAGCCCTTGCCACCAAGTTCCTGACCGATGACGCTGGAGATGCCAACCTGCGTGATTTCAATCACCGTCGGGTCATACTCTATGGCGTCCAAGACCTCTTGCCAGTTCTTCAAGGATTGCGGGGGCGGGCCGAATTCGCCCAGGTCGAACTCACCGTCATCCGCAAAGGATGGGTCAACCGGGGGCAGATCAATGACCAGGTCCGGACTGATAAGTTCCTGTTTGGGCCGGGGAGGCGGCAGGTCCTCGGTTTCGTCGAACAGGTCTTCAATGAGAACGCCCTCGCGCTTCCGGGCGTTAAAGATATCCCACAGCCATTGATGCTCGAGCTTGGGGTGATCCACCACGGCGCAGATTTGCGGATCGGTCGGCTCGACGCCTTTCACCCGCACGCGCCGCAAGCCACGCCCGATGACTTGCTGACCGTAAACGCGCGAGCCGAACTTGCGCAGCAACAGGATCACACCCACCTCGGGCACGTCCCAGCCCTCGCGCAGCATCAGCACGCTGACCACGGCTTTGTAGGGCTTGGCGGACTTCTGCTGCCTGCCCAATTCCCGTGCCTTCTGGCGGTCGGCCTCGTCGCTGTCTTCGGTGACCAGCAGCGTCTTGACTTTGAAATACTTGTTCAGCGTTTGCTCCGCCTTTTCGGCATCTGCCTTGGACACCGCGACCACGAACAGAATCGGCTGGTACCGCCCCTTTGCCCGACGCTCCTGCTCCTCCAATCGGCGCAGCGCAATCGCCATCTGCTGGCGCATCGGTTCGTCGTCTGTCACCCATTGCGTCGCACTCAGGCCAAGGCGGTCCACCTCGCTCCAGTCAATATTCTCCACCTTGCGTTTCTCGCCCGTCCGGGCGTCGGTGTAGGTGAGCTGCACCGTCTTGATGTCTGGCTGATAGACCACCGGCGTGGAAATGATCCCATCGACCAGCGCATCCGTCACGCCGTACTCATAAATCATATCGCTGTCGGGGGTCTTGCCGTCGGCGCGGTCGGGCGTCGCTGTCGTATCTATACGCAGGACGACCTTCTCGCGCATCCGCAGAAGCGTCGCCTCGTATTCCGGCGCGGGAGAATTATGCGCCTCGTCGTTGAATAACGCGAAGTCCGGTCCGTTCATCAGCGCCGACAGGTTGCTCTGCCCGCTCTTGTTGCTCAGGTAGAATTGATGGATATTGCCCAGGATGACGCTCGCACTGAATAGGCTCGACCAGCCGCCTTCCTTGCCGCTGCCCAGCGTGGTCAGGTCGAAGTCGCTCATCGCGGAAGCCCAACCGGGAATCAAATCACGGTCCTTGAAGACCTTCCCGATCTGGAAATCATCCTCCAGCCGATCGCGGACAATCAGGTTGGGGCACAGGAGGACGAACTTTTGGACGCCATGTGCGATTCGCAGCCAGGCGATAATCGCCGCAATATCCGCCGTCTTGCCGCCGCCCGTCACGATATTGAGCAGCAATCCATCCGCGCCGATCTCGGTCTTGCCCCGAATCTCGTGCGCATAGACCACCCGAAGGAACGCTTCCCACTGGTGCGGCCAGAGCGTGCCCGCCCGAGCCGCCTGGTCGTCATCTGGCGAGGTCAAAAACTCGATATACTTGAACGATTCCGCCTTCAGGCCTGGCATCCCGTCCCGCCGCCAGTCGCGGAACGCGTCCTCGTATCGTGCGAAATGATTGAACATATGCTCAGTTTACCTCGATCTCGGCGGTCCAGAGTCCTTCTCCGCCCATGTCATCCTGCACCTTGCAGGCGATGTGCTTCTTGCCCGCCTTGGGGAACTCGTATTGTGCCTGCAATTCCGGCTCCTTCTTCCCCCCTCGCACGAAGGAAAATCCTGGCGTGCTAGAAAACCGCTTCCCGTAGTCGAAGTCCCACTGCACATTGATAATCTTCGCCCCGGCGTTCATCACCACCGATTCGCTTACGTCGAAGCGGTAGGTGAGCGGCACGATCCGCTTGTAGCCCACCTCGACCTTCGGCGGCTGCACGAAGGTCAGGAAGTTCTCGTAGTCGGCCTTCTGCGTAGAGAGTGCCGCCACGTGCTCGCGGAAGCGCGGCGAGTCTATGCGAACCTGGTCAAGCCGGATGAAATTGAGGTCCGTTTGCTCCAGACGTCGCAACCGCTCAGCCGCGTCCATCGCGTCCTGCCGAAACGCCCAGGCCAGCATAATACCGTCGCGCAGGTTGTCCTGCCGGTAGCGCAGCGTCTTGCGGATTCCGTTGGCGAAGTCCTGCACGTCCTGAGCCGTCACGGCTTTCCTCGGGTTTGACTCGCCCACCCAGACGGGAATCGCTCCCTTCATCCCGTGGATGCCCGGTTGATGTTCTTCCGCCACCGCGCCGAAGCATTTGAAGACAAAGGCCCGGAACTGGTCGGGCGGCATGCCGGAGAGGCGCCGCGTCTCATACACGCCCCAGTGCTCGACGGTGAAGTCTGGCACGGGGAAGAGCTTTCCCGTCTGCTCCTCAACTTGCCGCGTCAGCCGGTCCGCCGTGATGGCCACCGCAACCCGCGACTGGTCGCACGCGATCCACCGGCGTGCCTTCCTGGCTACTTCGTAGTCGAAGTTCGTTTTATCAATGAATCCCCCTTTGCCGTCTGAGACAAGCCTTGATTCGCGTCTAACTCGGAGACCTGCTGCGACAACCACGAATGATCCCCCACCGCAGAAGAAATCCGCGACTACTCCATCATCTGGGCAAGAAGCCTCTATAAGTCGCTGCATCAACTCAATGGGCTTCTGTGTCGGATAGCCTATGTATTCTCGAGATGTATGGTTCACTTGCGGAATTTGCCACCAATCTTCCGGTATTTTCCCCTCAGCCAACGCGTCGTATCGTTTTCCACCCTTAATCTCTCCGCCAACGTTTGCCCATCCGCTGTTTGATGAATGAGGGACTCGAACACGCCCGATATCGAAGTAATAGTCCTTCGTCCTTGAGTAAAGAAGTAAAACATCGTGCTTTTTTGCATAAGCACTCTTGCCTCTGCCACCTCCACTGTAACACCAAACAATTTCATTAACTAAATTGGCACTTCCGAAGATTCTGTCCATCTCCACCTTGATGTAATGACTTGCGTGATAGTCGCAATGAACGATGATGCTACCGGTCTTCTTTAGCAGGCGTTTCATCTCGTAGAGGCGGGCATTAAGCCAGATGAGGTAGCCCGGCATCCCGCCCTCCCAGATGTCCGAGAACGAGCGCAGTTCGTTCTGGTCGCCGAAGATGACGTTGTATTGTCGGCCGGAGAAGAACGGCGGATCGATGTAAATCAGGTCGATACTCTCTGATGGGAGCTGGCGCATAACGTGAAGATTGTCGCCCCAGAAAAGGCGGTTGGGATCCAGAGCAGGATGCCCGAATTGAACACGCTCGACCACCTGGAAGGGCAGGTAGACGGCGGGGAAGAGCTTGCGGAAACCCTTGCGGCGGTCCCAGCCCAGCGGCTCCTTTTCGACCGGCACGCTACCGAAGCGCGTAGGTGGCTTCCAAAACTCCTCCTGCTGCGGCAGTGCGTCCGTCCGCTCGTCGACGTCGACCTCCTCCGGCGGCGAAATGAATTCGCCTTTCTGAGGGCCGACTATCGCGATTTCTGTTTCTTGATGGTTTTTCTTTGAAGACATGCCGTGTCCTCCATCGCGTTTATTTGACCTATCGAGGCTTCGCCGTCAGGAAGCTTTTGATCTTCATGGTTTCCCTTTTGAAAGATTATAAAATTCATTCAAGTCCTTCCCCTTATCCAGGATCAACTGACGCGGCGCTGGAAACCCGGCCCGAATGAAGCGCCCGACGATGTCCCACATCCCTTTCCGCCCGGCTTCGTTGGCGTCCATGACCAGGACGACGTTCTTCCCCGTTCCGCCCTTGTTATTGATGACGGCCAGGATCATGTTTTCATCCTACGGCAAGTTAAGCGGCGGCGCTTTTTGCCGTCCGCTCGAACGACTTGTTAACCTGCGCGTTGCCTTAAACTGTCCTTTACATTTTCCAACACTTTCACGAGTTCTTTGATCTCGTGAATCAGTGGATCACTATCCACGGTACGAAGGTAAGGGCAAAGGTCGACCGTTGTCGATTCCTCAACTGTTTTGCCGAAGAACGAATAAGAGGCCGTGACTACGAACATCAAAGGACTGATATCGGATGCCTCCTTATCAGCAAACAGGGTGGGTCCAGTACCCAAGTAGAAATTCAGTTCCATCCCCGGCGGAAAGGTATCTATCTCATTCTTGAAGACGTTTAGCGTAGCCAAGTTGTATTTGTCGTCCCGCACGGCAAACTGAAAGAAATCGCGGTCGATTCTCAGCCTGACCTTGGTCGCCGCAGTCTTGCCGGTATTTGAGATACGCAGGTAGAGTATCTGATCACCGGGCTTTGCGAACGGAGTTATGCATATGTAGGGTCGATTCGCCTCTATTCCCTGTGATTCCATGGCCCGAACGACCTGTTCGTTGGCTTTTGCGATGCGAAATGTGACGCAAGCGTAAACAGCGGTAATAAGCACGAGAAGACCCATCAAAACCTCTGTCATGGCACCCTCCTTGTGTCGGTGTCGCGCAGGCTAACGTCGAAGTTCAGCGGACCGGCCTGTTGGGCGGATTACCATGGGCCACCTGCTACCTGAACTTCGAATTCGTGAGCTTCAGACTGGACAAAAGTGTTGTTTCTCATGCGAATGTTTGAACCACCAGCAATGTGGATACCGGAACCGGTGGCGCCAACAAGACTGCGGTAGTAGTGCTCAACTATGTTGCGGAAGGCTTCGTAGTTGAATGGCCCTTTGTAGTTGGAGGGGCTGGAGACTTCAAGCGGCGACGATTCAAACGAACTGCCAACGGGCTGCTTGATATTAGCGTACAGCCCTTCTTGTTTGACGCCATCGATCTCAAGGTCGAAGAACACACGAGAGACCATGTGTTCGTCATTGCTGCCATAGTCCTGTGAGTCCTGGATCAGCTTACGCAAGAACAATTTTGCAGTTGCCATGCAAGCCTCCTTTCAAGACGCCCAACAATGTTTATATTGGATCCATATAACAACCAGGATACCGCTTTTCGTGTTGTGGTGAATTCCTCTCCCCCCTATCCATATCGGTAGTATATCTCCGGCCTGTTGGCCCTGTCAATCGCTGCAAAAAGTCGCGAAAAGATTGCCCGATGATCCCGATCGAGATAAGAAACCCCACCGCACCGGCTAAAAGACGATAGACGCCAGCTTCCGATGATACCGAGATGATCAAAAATAGTCCACGTTCTCCTCGGCCGCCATGAGCGCAACCTGCTCGAAGACATGGGAGGGCGGCCAGGGAGTTCTTTTTTCTGGCCCGGCGAGGCCGCGTGAGAAAATCAGAGCTTCGGACCATGGTTTGTATCGGACTGGCCGTGGAAAACGCCGCAAACGGCGTGAGAGGCCGGGATTTGGCTGGGAATCGGGACCGGACCGGGAGATTGTCTTTTCGATAATAAAGAGTTAAAATCCAAGGTAACATTAAGCATTAAAGGGTCGAGAGAGGCCCAGGGGATATATGATGACCTTGGATGATTGGCTTCTATTCGCTACAAGTGTCGTGATTCCACTTTCCATATTCTATCTCAATAAGAGAGTCCCGAAGCGTTACGGAGGGCACATCATCCCCAAGAAAGGGGAGAATCCTATGGACCATTTCGCAAGATGGACAGAGGACGGGAAACCACTGCCATCAAAGTGGTCAGTTCGTCAGAAATGGATAGCGCGTACGATAGATTTCTTTCTGTTGGCTGTCCCAGTTCTTGGCCTCATTCGTTTTGCCTTGAAGGCGTTGAGGCTGTATAGCCCATGATAATTGGCCCGAGCCTCCCGAGGTTGAAAAGGACCGCCTAGAAGCGGGATATGCGCCTCATTGACAGAGACGAGATAGGCCAGGTAGAAAGCGCATGAAGCTGGTGCAATAATTATGGAAATTATTGACGTTCTTACTCATTCGAGGAAAGTTTTTTTTGAATGCGTTGATATATGCAATCAAAAATACCGGCAGGGCGACGACTTAAAATATTATCGGGATATTATCTCCAAACATCGAAAATATGCTGACCTTAATGTTCTCATCGCCTCAGACGACTTTCTTCATAGTGTTAGAGCCACTTTAGAGAAATGGGATATGAATAAGCGAGGCGCAAAACTCGTGGACCTTTCAACTATGTGTTTGTCTATAAGGTCTTTTGAGGAGCATTTAATTAATTCGTATCGATATCGAATTGAGGACCTTGCCGAAAGTGAAATTGAAGAGGTTTCGGAGAAACTAAGAGTACCTTTTTGCGGCTTAAAAATAATGGCAACTAAACGTTGTATTGTGGGAGTGAGCAAAGCATTACACTTTTTGCTGCCGGATTTAGTAATGCCTATTGATAGCTCCAACACGATGCTCGCTTTCTATGGTTATAATCGTTACGATAATAGTGCGGAAAAAGAATTTGACACTTTCAGGGATATTTTTATTAAGTCATGTAAAATCGCAAAACGATTGGAGCTGTCCAAATCAGACGTTAGTGGTTTGCGATGGTCTTGTTCTGTTCCGAAATTAATCGACAATGCGATTTTCGGATATTTTATCAAGATTAAGAATATTGTTGGAAATGAAAAGAAGTGAACGAAAAACTATGTAGTAGAACGGAAGCGAAGGCTCCATGACAAGGTATTCTGGACGAAAAGACCCGTTGGAAGCGCGGAGGATAGCACCTTGTATATATAGACGGAGGATGAACCGTTAAATTCTCATGGAGAAAAAAATAATGGAAAGAAAGGTATCCGATTACGAATCGGGCTATTATTTATCTGCCTGGGGAAACGAAAATATTATACAGAATTATATAGCCTATTTCGAAAAGAAAATGATTGCTGAAATTAATGAAGTACAAGAGCTTGAATATGATATATCTTCTGCTAACTTCCCCAATTTCGCCGCATGGATTAGATTCTATACTGAACTAATCTGCAATTCTTTACATTGGAGATTATTTCGGATTGAGGGAGATTGGAAGAAAATCCAGAATATACCATTTGGGAAAGCCAGAGATATAATAATAGAGAGGATAGAAAGAGAAACTGAACTTAGGGCTGATAGAATAGAAATAAGCAAGCTGGAGACGATGAAAGACGCTGTCAATCTTGTCTTAAACCTCAGACATTCCTTTCAACACGGTGGTTTACCGAATCTTATGCGTGATTTATGGTATAAGAGCAATGAGGAAAAGTTAATCCGAGTACTGAGGCCGAAGAATTATAAAGAAACAAAGGAAATATTTTTAAAAGCCGAGGCGCTCATAAAATTATTACCTCAGCCAATCATTCGCTTTAAATCTAAATAATATGGCTAATAGTTAAGGAGAATGAAATGCCAACTCTAAAGAAGTACGATCCAAAGAATGAAAAGGAATTACATTCGATAATCGAAAAAGAAATTGAATCACTTGAAGAAGGCTTAGCTATTCTGAAATATGAACTCGTCCTAGCTAAAGGAACTCCCGACTTTCTCTGTGTTGATAGCGGCGGCGGGCTCGTTATCATAGAAGTAAAACTTCAAGAAGATGAAAACATCGTTTTTCAAGCGCTTAGATATTATAGTGAGATAGATCAAGATAGATACATCATAGCGAAAACATTTTCAAACAAAAAAATAAATCCAGAAGAGCATCCAAGAATAGTTTTGATTGCAGAAAAATTCTCTGATGATATTCGAAGGTTTTGCACTTTGATCATACCTGAAATAGAGCTTTATGAATACACTATATTAAAGACTCAGAATGATGAAGAAGGAATATGTTTTCATCCGGTGTCGTTACCAAAATATGAGGAGCCTCCTGCGAAGCCAAAAACAATTGAAGAAATTAAAGGATATATGACCAAGGATTCTCTTAAGCCATTATTTGATAAGATTTCCGATAAAATTAAAGCGATTAATAAGAGCATAGAAGATTATACTACCGAGTCATATGTTGGTTTTAAATATCGAGGCCGCCAAATTGCTTGGCTCGCTCCTCATAGAAAATCATTTGATATTGGCGTGGCGAATATCGATGAAGATGGTAGAACCCATTATGAATATCAACGCATTGAATCTGGAAATGAAGATTACACAGAAACATTCGAAAAAATTCAAAGAACTTTTAGTAATATAATTAAAAAGGCCAAAGAATAAATTAGAGGCGGGTGGAGGCCGGGGGAGACGGCCATGCCGGAGTTCCCCAATGTCGCGGGACGCCCGAGGGCGGAGCAGGCCTCACACATAGGGACGGAAGAGGGGCGGGGAAATTCTCACTTATTGCGAGCTCTGCCTTATTAGCTGGACCGATTTAAAGGGGGGGCAGGTCATGATTATTCGGGCGCTCGCATGGCCGCAGGATCCAGTGGCTCTATGCCGTGGAACTTTTCGCTTTCCGAATTCGTACCCTAAATGGCGACAGATTAGGCCTGAAAATGAAAGCTAAACGGCCATTTAGAAGGAGAATCCTATGAAATCAAAGCTTCTTTTGTGTTTGATGTTGATCCTTGTCTGGGGACTCGCTCATAACAGCGCTTTCGCCCAGGAGGCCGCAAATGCTCTTTACCGCACCGAAGAGATCACGATTCAGGCGGGCGATTTCACC
>Ga0315294_10009236_pt1 | contig 10828 bp, 14 predicted proteins | sample YL17G13_40_MG_FD_203626 | JGI IMG/M metagenome (GOLD analysis project Ga0315294, IMG submission 203626) | Sediment microbial communities from Yellowstone Lake, YNP, Wyoming, USA - YL17G13_40 | ecosystem: Environmental > Aquatic > Freshwater > Lake > Sediment | place: USA: Wyoming | collected... | reverse complement strand
GAGAAGGCGGGGATGAAGAAGGTGACTGAGCAGGAGCCTCAGAGGGAGATTTTACGGGTTTCCAGAGCCCTTGAACAAGTCGGGTTTAATGTTCAGCTGCTTGGAAGCGGGAACTATGTTCTCCAGAAACTTCAAGCACTCAATGCTGATGGCCTGGAAAGGGTTAGGGAGGCCTTCGTCAAAGCCGACCATCCACGCTTCTCAAAGTTTTTCAGCTCAGGCCTTCCATTCGGGCATATGGGAGATTATGAGAAAAAGGTGAATGCTGCAACGTTGCAGCAGCTTGCAGGACTCATCAAGATCTGCGGTTTCTTGATGCAGACGAAAGTCTACCTATTCTGGAAAGAGTCGTTAAGGCAAAATACACGGCTTTGTTGAGGATAGCAGGGATGCAAATGTCCCATCAAACGACAGCTTGTGTTTCTAGCTGGACCCGTTGTGCAACAACTCTTGAACTTCTGATTCCGACGTGTCGCAACGGAGCAATTTTCTTAGCCTCGTTATAGACGTCAGATCCTATTTTTCCAAGCACGATTTCTTGCGCAAACTGATCGAGTGTGAGACTAGCGGCTTTTTCCTTTATGATTCGGCTCATTATTGTGCGGAGGATTCTTTCCTGCGATGTCTTAATCCTTGAGAGCGTGAAAGCGCTCAACGCGACACGCGTTGTGTATCCGTCCTTTGTGGTGACGCAAAATAAACCATCGACTTTTGTTGTTCTCCTTCTGACTAAGCTCCGAAGATAGTCACGTGAGTATTCGTGGCCCTTGAAGATTGTCTTAGCTGTTTTGCCGTCGACTTCGGTCACTTGGAAGCACATTTTCAGGTATTGGTGGGCAAAGTCGTTCGTGATGTCATAGAGCGTTGAGTCAATAATTCTACCGACCATTTTTTCAGGCTCGTCTGCTGGTATGGATCCTAGCTCGACGTTTCCAAAATATGGTGGAGCAATCGCCATATACCATGACTTGCCTCTCCATTTGTCTCGCACTCTCTTTGTTTTCGAAGACATTCTTTCCCTCTTGATGTAGCTTGGGGACTTCCATCGCATTATTAAAGGCTTAGGAGACCAACAAGCTGGCAACCTTGATTTTGACTTGTTTGGAAGACGACCAGCCCACAGCGCGCGCTGGGACATCGGACGGTAAGGACGTGCTTTCAACAAAGAGCCATCAAGCAGGCTGAAAATACTATGTCGGCTGATTATCTGCCCTAATCCTAGAACCGTCCCTATTCTGGATGTATTTTGCCAAAGTCTTTTTAATCTGGCAGAGATTTATGACTTCAAGAGTGAGATCTGCAATGGTTACTCAAACGTTTACGTTTACCCAGGCTCCTTCGAAGAAGATATTTAGAAGATATCTAGTAATTTGAAGGAGAGCTTGAAAAGCTATGAGAGAGGAGTACACAGTATTTTCTCTTTTCAGCGGCGCAGGAGGCCTAGATCTTGGTTTTGAGAAAAATGGCAATTTTCGGAGCAGGTTTGGAAATGAGATAAAGTTTCCGCCCGCTCACACTTACTCTCGAAATTTTGGAGTAGGCCTTGTTACAAGCCAGCCTGGGGTCGCTGACTTGCCGGCCATCTTTCTCGGTAGCATAGCAGACCTTAAGTTTGAAAGATTTGAGGACTTGAGACCTGATGTCATTGTCGGCGGACCTCCGTGCCAGGATTTTTCTGTCGTTAGAGGTCCCCAAAGCGAGAGAGGAGGAATCACTGTTACCAGAGGAAAGCTCTACTCGTATTATGTTGACGCGCTGATTCATCTGCAACCAAAAGTCTTCGTCTTCGAGAATGTCCCTGGCCTCAAAAGTGCAAACGAAGGAAGAGCGTATGATACAATTATCAAGGACTTTGAAGACTTGAAACAGCGTAAAGCTGAAATAAAAGCCGCAATTGGCAACCATTCAGGCGAGAATGCCCAAGATTACGGGATAGTTTTCAGTGGTGTAGTGAATGCGGCTAATCTTGGTGTACCACAGGCTCGAAGAAGGCTGATAGTAATCGGTCTTCGAAAGGATCTTGGAATAGGAAAGGCCTTGGAAGAGGAAATCAAGAGCAAGGCCAAGGAAATGCTCGAAGGTAGAGACCGGTTGGTGAGCAGATATCCCCTCACGCCCTTGGAGGTTTTCGAGGGTCAGCCTCTTCCAGCCCTTCAGAGAAGGTATTCAGAATTGATGAAGGAATATAATGGGGTTGATAGGGAAATAGAAGCGGACAGAACAATGGAAATTGAAAGAAGGAAAAGCGACCCCGAATTTATGGAGAAATATGGCGGAAAGATAGATGAAGCATACACATACAGAATTTTGAAGTGGAAAACTGAAATATGGGACAAACTGGACTTTGACGTAGTTAAGGACTATTTTTCAGTTAATAGAATAGAGCCCGGAAATCAAAATGAAATAGACAGGGCGTTTGAAGAGCACAGCCAGTTACTAAGAGAGCTCGGTTACTATGGTTCTAGTATTGCTGGACTAAAATGCCTAGATGGGAGCAACAGCGTACCTGAAGAATCTAATGCTGTTATCGAACGCATGAAGAGAATTCCGCCTGATGAAAATCACGAATTTGTGAGATACACACAGTGGGAAGTTGAGGGAAAGGGGATGAGCTTGATCTATAGAAGAGTCCATCCCCTGAAACCTGCTTACACCGTAGTGGCTTTTGGCGGAGGGGGAACGTGGGGTTATCACTATACTAGAAAACGAGCAACGCTTACCAATAGAGAGCGTGCAAGGCTTCAAACTTTTCCCGACGACTTCAGTTTCGCAGGTAGCAGATCAGAAGTAAGAGCACAAATTGGGGAAGCAGTGCCTCCTTTGATGGGAAAAAGGATGGCCAAAGTAGTAACTGAAATTCTCAATCTTGTAAACTAGCCGGATGAAAAGTGTGATAGCCATAGACAAGAAGGAGTTCAGCAATAAACTCCTAGAATGGTGGTCTGAAAACAAACAAGACTTCCCATGGAGAAACACAAGAGATCCCTACTTAATTCTTCTAGCAGAATTGCTCCTTAGAAAAACTTCGTCTAGGCAAGTTAAAAAAATGTACTGTGAATTTATCGAGAAATACCCCACTCCCAAACAACTATTCTTTGCACATGAAGATGATTTGAGGCGTCTTCTCACCGGACTTGGCATGGAAAACATCCGAACCAAATTAATGAAGAAAGTGGCAGACGCCATACTGAAGGATTTTCACGGAAAGATACCAGAGACAGAAGAAGAACTTACTATGCTTCCGGGCGTAGGAAGGTATTCTGCAAATGCGGTCCTATGCACTGCCTACGGAGCGGATGTGCCCATGTTGGATACGAATGCGATCAGGGTTATTCAGCGTGTTTTCAGTTTCTCCACATCAAGAGCAAGAGCGAAAGACGATTCTGAGCTCTGGTCTTTCATGAAGACTCTGATACCAAGAGACCAAGGAAGGAATTTCAATCTGGGACTAATTGATTTTGCCCACGGTATTTGTACTCCGAGAAACCCTCACTGTTGCGAGTGCCCTTTGAAAGCAATTTGCAATTATGGGCTTTCTCACGTTTGCTAGTATTTTCGAGCTGGTCTCACTTTTTGTGAAAATAGGTCTTAGCAGAATACCTCTTAATCCTATAGTTCCTCTACCAGCTTATTCCACTGATCCATCCTCAGTGAAACATTTCTACTGTGTATTCCGAAGTTGTCCTCCCTGAGGGCGGTGACTGGGTAATCGTTGATCTTGTAAATTCCCGGTCTCAGTCTGTAATCAAGAAGGACTGGATGAGAAATCACGGTTTCTTGACCCAGGATGAGGTATTTGCTGACGCTTTTCCGGTTCTGTTTCTCAAGGTAGCGTGCCGGGGTGGTTAGTGAGAAGGGTTGTGATGAAACGTCGAGCTTGAGGCTCGAAAGCCCGGAAGACTTCAGGACTGCGGTCTCATAGCCCCTTTTGGCATGCGCAAAGAGGTCATCAGCGTTGAAGAAATAGTCTACATCTGCTTGCATGTGACCGCCCAGGCGCTCCAGTTGATCTTGATAGTAGATGGCCTCAATCTGCGCTTCCATCTCGAGGGAATCGGGTATTGCCTGTTGCAATTCTGCGCTCTGTAGGGAAAGGTGCTGTTTGAAATTCCTTATCAGGTGGTCGAGGGGAAAATCCACGCGGACTAGCACGTATACGTCTTGTCTCGCTCCTGTCCACTCGCTCCATGGAATGGTCCACCATCTATTGCGGGGTTTTGTCTCCTTGATCTGGACTTTCAGGTTGGGCGGACGGTAGTTCCCGTTGTCCGTCCTCACTCCTTCAATGTCCCCTTGGTGGAGCTCCTCATCGCGAGTGTACCTCTCAAAGCCTACCTTGACCTCCTTTCCTCGAGTTGCAAACATCTTTTGCACAGCTACTTCTGCAAGCTTCCCTCCAATATGGTCGTGGATGTACTTCCCGATGTCCCTCTCTTGGCCTGAGCTTCTAAAGTCTCCTCGGGCTCCCTCCCACAAGTAGTACAGCTTTAGGACAAACTCAAGGCACCTTTTGTAATCAGACGCATCGAGTTTGGTTGACAGCTCCGGATCACATATTCTCATGTTAGTGACACCTTCTAACTCTTTCTTTTGTGCAAATCATCCAGTTCAGCTGAGAAAGCAAAGGATGCTACACGAAGGCCTTTTTCCATTCTTCTATACCTCTGCGCAATTTCCCTGATTTCTTAACATATCTTTCTCCATCAAATTTCTGTCCAGGTATCTCGGTGACCTTTTCCAGGTCTTTCTTGTATGCAAAGCCGGCGATTTCAACAGAGATAGGCTCGAATTCTGGAATCATTTTCTCATAGGTTTTGTAGTGTTGCTGAGCTCTAACTAGGGTTCTGATTTCTTTGACGCTTATTCTTAGCAGGTGATCGTCGGGCAGATTGACTCGAACAAAAATGTAAACATCAGATTTTCGATTAGGCATATCTACTTCGTCAAGGGATAAAACTAGGTATGCACTTTTTGGTTTAGATGCCTTGATCGCAATTTTGTTCTTGGGTTCATGTTTGACTCCATTCTTAGTTATTGATATTACATCTTGGGGAACAATCTCTTCATGCATATCAAAGTCTAGTTCTACATTCAAACCGAGCTCTTTCCTGCAGAAACGCTTCACTGCAAGTTCGCCAAGTTGACCTCTAACCCAGTTTGAGATTTTTTGTCCAAACTCTCTTTGTCTGCCCGTCCCCCAATCAGATACGACATAGCCTCTGAAATGAATTGCTAAGGCAAAGTCGAGACATTTGGCATATTCTTCGAGGCTCAGGGGAAACGTGCGAGATTCGTAGCCTTTTTTCCATTCCTTTAGTTCATTTTTATCGAAGTAAAACCGACCCCTGTTGCCGGTTCTGGGCAATGGTGAAAACTCTGCGGCCGCTCTGAAGAAATTGTCGAACAGTTTTTCGTCTAAGCCAAGAAATTCTACCGCTTCAACCCGCGAGAATGGCAAATTGATCCCTTTCTGCCCATAGGGTGAATATTTGTTTATAACATTATTGCGATAGCGCGCGCTTATTATTTCAAAAAGAAGCCTATTCGGACTCAGCCAAGTGCAATCTCAGGCACATGGCACTTAGTAGCCTATGACCAAGATTCCTTTCAATGGCAATTTGAGTCGTCCACTGGCATAAATCGTGTCAAAATGAGTGACGACGGTTTCAAAGTCCTTTTGTCGGTGTCTCCCGTAAGTCTTGCGAACGGCTATAATCAGGTAAAGCACATTATGCATCATACAAGCCTCAAAAAGATCCTTAAGAAATCCGAAATTGTCTACAGCCCGTCCAGCCTCAACCTCGAGGACCGTACCTAATCTCTCTTGAAAGGCATCTACGTGAAAAGATTTCTCAAGTTGGCCATTAAGCCCAAACAAAACTGGAACTTTGATTTTGTCTGCAATTCTAGCCCCTTGTTCTACTTTGTACTCTAAGCCTTGGAGATCCGTTCTTAGAGACAGAAGCACCTGATTGCTTTTCAGTTGATTTCTCGAAGAGTCTATTGTTTCACTGTGTTTCTCGAAGAGATTCACAACATTTTGCAGGTGATCTGGAATCGCGTCTGACTTAGGATAGTACTGCCACTTTATCATGACGATTAGAGACTATACATGGTACATTCTATAAAAAACTAGCGCGCGCAGGCACCCTTTTTCTATTGTCAGTTTCGAAACGAGATCATACAACGTGTTATCCATTGGTAACTCGATTCGCACTCTAGTATTTGTATCATAAAGAAACGATTATGCTATGATATGCGGGCAACGATTCACGCTCCTCTCAGCAAAAATGACACGTTTTGAACTCCGTTCACACACGCACAGAGCGGCATCCGTCGGCACTATGAACAAGCGATCAACTTCGAATGAACTCGGAACGACAAAACAACCACGGATCAAGACGCATCCTACCCCGATGGGTCAATAATTCCCCGATTTTCTCAGTACCTAACGCCTTCTTTCGTATAGGTAATACATGATGTAGTTCTCTGTCTAGGAAGTGTCGTAGACTTTCTGTGCTTCCAACGCCTGCTCTAACTTTCGAATACGCATATCCAGATCGTTAATGCAATCCACAATAATTGGAGATATAGGAAACGCCATTTCTTTTTCACTGAATTTAACAACCTTTCCTTTTTTCTGTCTTTCAAGCAACACATCAAGCCATTTCTCTGCTTTCTGTTGAACGTATGTGCGTTTTCCTTTCGCCATTATTTCACCTCCGTTGGGGAAATTTTTGTTGAACTTGTTTCTCTATGTCCTCGAATGCCTCGGTTATAGTTTTAAATTTCATGCAAGTTTTCAACCTGTGAAAAGAAACATTGCGTTCTTCGAGTAGTTTCGCCAAAAATGCCAAGATGTCGTTTGTTCCGTACACGACCACATCTTCTATTGTGTGTTCTTCGATTGTTATTCTCTCTCCTATGATGATTGTCTTTTTCTTGGTGATCTTGTCTCTGCTGATGTTGTAGCTCATTCTTTTCCCTTCTCCATGTCTTTTTTCAACTTATGAACCGCTTGCTCTATGGCATACCTTAGCGCGCGAAATGTTGGCATACATATGACCGATGTAGCAAGTATTAAAAGTCAAGACACTAGTTTCACCATACTGGTGCTCAGGGCAACCAGTTACGGATACGCGCGATCCGTTGTGTGGTTGCTCTGGGTATCGGCCTTTCTGTGCTGAGTTCAAGATAAGCTTACTTCTCATATTAATATTTTCTAAACGTAGATTAGCGCGCGCTAATGTAGTGAACATCACACGGCTTTATAGTAAACTTGCTCTCCAATAGGCTGTTTAATTGTTCTTGCTTCCACGGTTCCCTCTTTAACCAATTTGTTTAAGGCATTCTGAACTATCCAATAGCCAGCAACGCCACTAATAAAACTTCCAAGATCTTTAATTTTGACGTTATATCCCAAACCACTCACTATTCCACCAATATTGAGGGGGTTCTGATTTACCTTTAAGATGAGTAAAATCCTACCTTCAATCGTATCCAGAGTTCTTCCAGCATTCCATTCTTCGTTACTTATTGCCATTTTTCCACCTCTTAACTAATCCTGTTTGTCTGAATATAAAGACTTTCAAACGTTAGCGCGCGCACTTTTCAATCTAGTCGGGAGGTTTTGGGAGGGTTGCTTGAGTCGGTGCACTTTCTTGTTTCGCTCTCCAGAGAAACAGGAACACTAGACCTATGATTAAGCAGAGGATACTTACAACCACCAAGGGAGTGATAGTGTCATTGATCTGCTCTGGATGAATATACCAATGGACGTCACTGTGGGAAGCCCATACTAGCACAGCAACGGCTAAGAGCAATGTGCCCAATCCATACCATACGAAACCAATCAGTTGAAAATCACTTTTCTTCATGCTAGAATTCCTCTCTCTTTTGATTTGGCTTCTGATTCTAATTAGTTCTTTCGGTTCAGCTATAACGCTTTTGCATTTCGGTTAGTGCCTTTTGTACTGCATGACATAAACTGGAAAAAGGAAGGATAATTCCAGTAGTCGTTTGTCATCGTTGTTTAAGGTCAAGTTGCTCTACTGTAATCATCCACGAGTTTATCCCTGAATAGTTATAGTTTCCCACTTGACCCGATTTTTCTCAACTGCTTCTTTTATCTTCCTCTGTGCAAAAGTAAGCGATGCACTCTTGCCGCATTTTACATCAGCTAAAACTACCGTAATTTGCTGTTCTCCCTCTACGTCTTTAATATCAGTATAACCATCAAATATAACGTAGTCAATAGGAGAACCTATGAATCTCGCATCAGAAGGCTTGTACTTGAACTGCTCAAGAAACGGAACGATTTGTTCACTAATTTTCCCTTTTATGGACGCTCTGCTACTATCTAAAACCTCTTTTCTAAGAGCATCCTTCATTTCCATGAACCTTTTTTCCGCTCTAACATCAATTTCTCGCAACAGAACGCCTCTTTCCTTTATCAGATATAGAACGTATGCGATTAACAGGACAGCAACGACAAATAGCAATATGTCCAATATTTCAATCATTTTCACTCTTCCATTTTAGGAGACCAAAAGGTTAAGTTTGCAGGTTTACCCGTCTTTTTGTCAATTGCATCTATCGTGTGCGGTTCATCACAATTAATGCAAACTGCAAGGATTTGATGGTCAGTCATTCTTGATAATTCAAACTTGTTCTTTCCACACTTCACACATTTAGACTCTGCTTCCGTTATTTCCTCTTTCTTTTCACTCATTTTTGAACCTCTGGTTTGGTTCTGAAGGTGTGCGGATATAAGACTTTTTGGTATAATTCCACAGAAGTTTCTTCTAGGTGGCGCGCTCTCCCGACTCTAGCCTTGCCCATTCTTGCGCTCATGTTTCTGGTTGGTTGGGTTTTGTATTGGATCGGCGAACGGTGAAGCTTTATTCAAACTCTTCGGTTATGAATCTATTAATTTCTAAGTAGGGGAAATTTTCCACGCTTTTTGGTGGATAGTTAAAAGTTGAATCGAATAAGAGTTCGTCCATAATATAGGGTTCGCTGGCTTCGCTTTTTCTTTCTTCGAACAACTTGAAACTCTCGTAAGTGTTTCTTTTCCGTTTTGCGTCTGCTTGAAGCAAGTCTGAAACTTTCTGTTTTGTCAGTTTCACGGGTTTCTGGTTCCAGAAGCCCAACGGCAATTTTAAAGCTTCTTTTTGGCGTGTCTTAAGCGTATGTTTCACGTCAATTCTGGTCATAAACGGGAATTGTGGGTTTTGCCATAATTTGAAATAGTCTTCTATGAAGTAATGCCATGCGTGTCGGCCGTACACTCGGATTGAATTGTCTTTCTGTCGCATCATGTACGTTTTGGCTCTGAAAGACGCTAGGTCGCCCTTGCCCTTATTTTCGACTATGAGGGAAAGAGTATATTCTCCGTCTGATAAATCCCCGTGTTTTCCGCTCATGTCGGTTGTGGAAAAGATAGAATCGGTGTCCATGCCTAGTATTGGTGTTGGGCATTCGTCAAAAAGAGAGGACATGATTAAATGAGAATGCGCTAAAATCGTGCTGAACGCGGGGTAGTTGGTTGTTGTTGTTGTTGGATAAAACTTTACCCCAACCACCACCACCTGAATTCATGCCTATACCCCACCCGCATACTCACGAAAGCCCAACATCTCCATTAATCCAGCTTCACCCTCTTCGCAATATCGGACGTAGGCTAGCCAATTCAATCTGCCAAAGGCATCTGTATCGTCGGGTAATACTCTTATGTTTGTTTTTTCGTGCATCATTATCTCACATGTTTCCAATTATGACAAAGACTTAAAAATGCTATTCAGCGTTCTGCAAGAGTGTGTGCTAAAACAAGAAAACAGAAAAAACGAAGGCACCGTATATTGCAATTTGGATGTTAGGTGATGATTTTGGCGCTGAATCGGTTTTTCTCTGCAAAAGAGATCCTTATAGATGATGCTGGGTGGGGAGACCTCTTGCTAGGCGTAGTAATAGGTGCTCTCAAACCTCCAGATCGCAGATATATGGAACGTAGGATCTCAGTCTCATCTTTTCAGTCATCGAACTTCGAGAATAAAAAATACTTGGATGATGCGGTGAAGATTGCCGATGAGATCGTCGAGGTTATGCAGCCTGACATGGAAACCAGCTTCAAAGTATGCTCAGGATACGTTCTCTCCAGCATACGCAGACATTTGAGAGAACGGGGGTTCAAAGTTGAAGAAGTCGAAATTACTGGTGAACTCCAAGAGATGGTTGAGAGAAGCTACGTAAGATGGTGTATTGAAGTAGGAGTGCCAGCAGAAAGATTGGAAGACAAGAGACGCTTCTGGACACTGCTCGAGTGGGTTGCGGAAAGACCTGAGCTGAGAGAAAGACTTGTAAAGACGGGATGGAAGAGCTGGAAACGAAAGTGGAGAAGGAGAGTATTCATCAAGTCTGAAGGAGGACGTGCACAGCCATAGTCTGTTGCTAAGCGCGCTGGCTTGTCCCTAAAATGGTTAAAAATGGTTTTTATTCTTCTTTTGTCTATTGGCGTTTGATTTAGGCTTGTTTGGTGAGCAACTCTTGGCCGTGTTGAAAGATGGCAACTCACGGATCCCAACAAATCCTGAAGGAAGCAGAGTTCTTCCATAAACCGTTGAGGCTAAGCCTAGCCCGTTTGGAGCGTCACGGCATGCAACAGGGCTAAAAACAGATACTCACGTCAAAACTGTCACCAAACCCAAAAATAAGAATTAAAACCATTTAAGACCAATTTCGGGACAGGCCAGCGCGCTATTTCCTGTACAAGGGATTAGCAACGCGTTTTCTCCCGGGTTGTCTCATCTTTGAGACTCCGCACTCCATG
>Ga0315294_10009233_pt1 | contig 10829 bp, 7 predicted proteins | sample YL17G13_40_MG_FD_203626 | JGI IMG/M metagenome (GOLD analysis project Ga0315294, IMG submission 203626) | Sediment microbial communities from Yellowstone Lake, YNP, Wyoming, USA - YL17G13_40 | ecosystem: Environmental > Aquatic > Freshwater > Lake > Sediment | place: USA: Wyoming | collected... | reverse complement strand
CTCGCCGTGCCCGTCCCAGCACATGCTCGTCGCCCTTCCTTGTATCCATCCGACCGGAGGCGCAACGCGGCTCACGCGAGGTCTTGAAAGAGGCTCTTGTGACGCAGAAAAAGCTGACCGGGGAACGTCTCAAATCCCGATCCTGCAGCGTTCCACCTGCTGGCCAACGGCCCGCAGGCGCGTCATTATAGCCCTCACTACCCGCCGTTTCAATTGTTCAGCGGGCCGCTCAGAAGAACCGTATCGCGCGTGGTCTGCCGGGCCCGCCTTCTCTGGGCTTCAACCTGGCAAGCACCTCCGCGGCGCAGCAGACGTCCTGAATGGCCAGGCCGGTCGAGTCGAATACCGTGATGTCATCGCGGCTCGTTCGTCCCTGAACGTGACCGGTGACAACCTGCCCGATATCGCCCGCGACGTTATCGCGGGTGATGACTCCCTGTGAGATGGGGACGTTTATCTCGCCGCTGTGCGAGGCCTGCTCCCAGTTGTCCACGATGACGCGGGCGCGCTTGAGGATGGCCGGCTCCAGCTCCTCCTTCCCCGGGGCGTCGGCGCCGATCGCATTGATGTGCGTGCCCCGCCTCACCCACTCATCGCGCACGACCGGCTTGCGGCTCGGTGTGACGGTCACCACAATGTCCGCCTGGCGCACCGCCTCTTCAGCCGACGACGTGGCGACGGCATCCTTGACGCCAATCTTCTTGCACCACCTGCGGAAGCTCTTTGCGCGGTCCGTGTTCAGATCAAAGGCGAGCACCCTATTGACGCCGGGGCGCGTGATGAGGAGGCCCTCCAGTTGAGTCTGGGCCTGTCGTCCTGCCCCCACGCAGCCGACGACCTTTGAGTCTTCCCGGGCCAGATACTTGGCGGCCACTGCGCCGGCTGCGCCCGTGCGCAGGCTGGTCAGATACGTCCCGTCCATCACTGCCAGCGGGAAACCGGTCTCGGGGTCAACCAGTGAGATGAGGGCCATGACGGTGGGCATGTCCCTGTTGCCGGGGTGAACGTTGACGTTCTTGACGCCGGCCATCTTCAGCGTGGGCATGTAGACGGGCATGCAGCGCAGGTCGCCCTTCTCGAAGGTCAGGTAGACCTTCGGCGGCATCTCCGCCTGTCCCTCGCCGTAGAGGTGGAATGCTCTCTCGACGCACTCTACGGCGTCCTTCATGCCAAAGACGCGCTCGACCTCCCGCCGGGTTATCAGGCAGGTCTTCATGTCGGCCATGACTCTGTTCTCCCTGTTGGCTGAGTCCAGAGATGGGGTAAGACTGCGCGCTTGGGTGTCGCCAGACGCGGAGGGGCATTATACGTGCTTTTGCTCCCCCGGCCAATGCAACTCCCTGTCTGGAGGCCTGCCACGCGCTCAGAGCTTGACATGCGCATGGGCGCGGGGATACAAATGACTGAGAAGATGCGCGAAGGGGTTTGGCAACTCTTGAAAAGGGGACGTACGCCATGCGGAGAGGCATGATATCAGTGATGACGGTGGTTGTGGCGCTTGTGGCCAGCGGTTGCGCCAGTGGCGAGGGCTATACGAGGAAGGGATTTGACTTCAGCAAGGTAAAGAAGGCGGCCGTGATTGATGTAGTCGGGTCCCTGCCCGGCGGCCAGGCGGGGCAGAACCAGATTGCCGACTACTTCAACATAGAGCTTATCCAAAAGGGCTATGTGGTGGTCGAGCGCCAGCAGGTGCTGGCCGTATTGAAGGAGCAGAAGTTTCAGACCTCGGGCGTCACCAGCAATGAGGACGCGGCGCGGGCGGGCCGCATACTGAATGTGCCTGCCGTGGTGGTTGTCAACATCCCGGAATACGGCGAACATCTGAGCATGACGGCCAAGATGATTGACACCGAGGATGCCAGCATTCTGTGGATTGGATCAGGGCGCGGCAGCACTGGCCGCACCGCGGCCACAGTGGGCGGCGCGGTGGCGGGGGCGGCTGCGGGCGTGCTCCTGGGCGGCGATCGCACCGGCAGCGTGGTGGGCGGCGCAGCTGGCGGCGTGGCGGGCGGGCTCGCCGGCGACGCCTTGAGTCCCCGGGAATCCCGTGTGGCACAGAATGTGATCCGCAAGATGTGCCGTTCCCTGCCGTCGCAGTAGCGAAAAGCCTGGCTCTCGGCTGCGCCGGGCGGACGGGCGATTCCGTCCCCTCCGTTTGACCAACCCTTGGCCGGGGCGCACAATGGGGGCGCGTCGTCGCTGGGGCGTCAGCCGTTCACGTGCGGCATGTCACCATGTCCGAAACCGAACTCACAGCCTGCCGCGTAGCCGAGGTGGCACTGAACGTGCCGCTGCGCAAGTGCTTTGACTACCTCATCCCGGATGAACTTCGCGGTCGCGTGTGCGTCGGGGGACGCGTTCGTGTGCCGTTCGGACCCCGCAAGTTTGAGCTCGGCTACTGCGTGGGCTTGAAAGAGGCCACGGACGTCCCGCCCGACAGGCTGCGTGCGGTTATCAAATCGCTCGACGACGAGCCGGTCTTCACCGAGAAGATGCTGCGTCTGGCGGAGTGGATGGCCCAGTACTACCGGTGTTCCTACGGCGAGGCGCTGCACGCCGCCATCCCGGCCGCCGTGCACACGGGGCGCAGGCGGCGGCGTCTTGTCGTGGCCAGGCTTGTCGTCTGCGCCGACGAAGCGGTCAGGACGGCGGACGTGCTGTTCGAGAAGTCAACGGCGCAGAGCAAGGCGTTGCGAGCACTCGCGCTGATGGGTGGGAAGGCGACATTCCTGGAGTTGAGGCGCGCCGCCGGTGCGGGTCGTTCCACGGTCGCGGCGCTGGCAAAAAAGGGACTGCTCGCGCTCGAGAAGGAAGAGGTGGAGAGTGAGGATCCGCTGCTGGCGGCGGGAAAGGGCGTCACGGAGCTTCAGCAGCCCTACGTCCTCACCCCCGAGCAGCAGCATGCCTACAACATTATCACTGACCGCATGGAGCGCGGGCGCTTCGACGTCGTTCTGCTGCACGGCGTGACCTCCAGCGGAAAGACCGAGGTCTACCTCCAGACCATCGCGGACTGCGTGCGGCGGGGCAAGCAGGCCATCGTGCTCGTGCCGGAGATCAGCCTCACCCCACAGACAGTGCGGCATTTCAGCAGCCGGTTCCGGCGGTTTGCAGTGCTGCACAGCCGGCTCACGGAGGCCGAGCGCCGCCGGTACTGGCATCTCATCAGGGCCGGAGAGGCGGACGTGGTCATCGGGGCGCGGTCAGCCATCTTCGCGCCACTGCCTGCGCTCGGCCTGCTGGTCATTGACGAGGAGCATGAGAACAGCTTCAAGCAGGATAACGTGCCGCGCTACCACGCCCGCGACGTGGGCATCATGCGCGCAAAGTTCGACGACGCGCCGGTGGTGCTCGGCACGGCGACGCCTTCGCTCGAGAGCTACCACAACAGCGTGATGGGGAAGTACACGGGCGTGCGGCTGCGCAGCAGGATAGGCGGCGTGCCGCTGCCGCCGGTGGAAATCGTGGACATGCGCCACGAGTGGGGCGGGCGCGCGCGGTCCCGTGTTATCAGCCGCCGCCTGGAGGAGTGCGTCCGACAGAGCCTCAGCCTCAGCCAGCAGGTCATCCTGTTCATCAACCGCCGCGGGTTCTCGCCCTTCATCAAGTGCCCGCGGTGCGGGTTCGTGCTCAAGTGCAGCCGCTGCGAAATCACCCTGAACTATCATGCCAGCATCAACGCGGTGACGTGCCACTACTGCGGCCTCCAGGAGCGCCCGCCCGACAGGTGCCCCGAATGTGGCCTGGACAGCATCCGTTTCAGCGGCACGGGCACCGAAAGGGTGGAGAGCGTTGTGCGGGAGCTTTTCCCCGAGGCCAGGTGCGCCCGCATGGACAGCGACACGATGAAGACACGCACGGCCCACGAGGAGACGCTTGATGCGTTCCGGGACGGCCGCGCGCACATCCTGGTCGGCACGCAGATGATAGCCAAGGGGCTGGACTTCCCGAACGTGACCACGGTGGGCGTGGTGAACGCCGACGTGAGTCTCCACCTGCCGGACTTCCGCTCGCGCGAGCGGACGTTCCAGCTCCTGGCGCAGGTGGCCGGGCGGACCGGCCGGGGGCCTGCCGGCGGCAGGGTGGTAATCCAGACCTACATGCCGGACGACCCGAGCATACGCGCGGCCGCCTCTCACGACTACGAGCAGTTTGCCGAGGGGGAACTGCCGAACCGGCAGCGCCTCGGCTACCCGCCGTTCGGACGCATGGCGCGCATAATCTGTCAGGGGAAAGACCGCGCGAGCGTGGAGCGTTTCATGAGTGTGCTCACCGAGCGCATGAAGCAGGTCTGCCGTGAGATAGCGGACGGGTCGCAGGTGCTCGGGCCGTCGGCTGCGCCCGTGGCGCTCATCAAGCGCGCGCATCGCTGCCATGCCATGCTCAAATGCCCGGATGCGGCCTCCATTCACCATGTGCTCGAGGACGTGCAGGGAATCCTCGACGGTCCGAGGGGCGCACGCGTCATCGTGGACGTGGACCCGATGTCCATGCTGTAAGGCGCGCGCCGGTCGGTGAGCTCAGGATTGTCCGTCGTCGGATGTTGTGATAGAATTCCTGGCGGGGGGTGGTTCGCCAGTGCTGCAGGAGCGCAGGGTGGCAGCGGACGACGAAATACTGACGCTCGGCGACGTCGTCAGGGTGAGGGCGCGCACGCACGCGGACAGGGTCGCCCTGCAGGAGTGGGACGGCGCTCGCTTCCGCGACACGACATACCGCGACCTGGGGCGCCAGGTTGACGCCTTGAGCGATTTCGTGCTGGCGAACGGAATCGTCCCACGCGACAAAGTGGCGATCCTGATGCCCAACGGCCGGCCGTGGATCGTCGCCTACTTCGCGGTGCACAACATTGGCGCTGTAGCCGTCCCGCTCGAATATGACTACCTGAACTCCCAACCCGAGAACATCTCCTTCGCCCTGGGCCATGCGGAGGCCCGCATGGTGGTGGTGTCGCCGCAGGATGTGGAGCGGGCCCGCCGCGCCGCAGCGCCTTCGCTCTGTCGCGTGCTCCCGTTCGCAGGGCCCACTCGCGTGGCGGCGCCCGCGCAGCCCATCGAGCGTCCTGACGTCGCGCCCGACGAACTCGCGCAGATTCTCTACACGTCCGGCACGACCGGGTGCAAGAAGGGGGTCGCGCTGTCTCACGAGAACGTGCTGTCAAACGTGCGCGCATGCTGCGCACGGTTCAGGTTCCGCGCCGAAGATTGCCTGCCCGCGCTGCTTCCCTACCATCATGCCTACCCGCTGACCGCCACCATCGTGCTCCCGCTGTACGCCGGAGGCCGAGTGCCGGTGGGGGACGTGCGTGACCGCAGGCTGGGCGAGCTTCTGCGGGCAGCGCAGCCGACCATACTGGTGGGCGTCCCCCGGTTCTTCGATGCCTTCCTGAAGAGCATCGAGAAAGCCGCCCGAAAGGCCGGAGCGCTGGAGCGGCTGCAGCGGACGGAGGCGCTCTGCGGCAGAGTCAAGGGCCTGACCGGCTTGAATCTCAGCAGACTTCTCCTGCGCGGGCTTCACAGGAAGGTCTTCGGCGGCACGCAGCTCAGGTTCTGCGTGAGCGGCGGCGCAAGGCTCAGCCCGGAACTTGCGCTGCGTTACCTCAGGCTGGGCATCCCGCTCCTTCAGGGCTGGGGAATGACGGAGCTCTCCCCGGTCGGCGCAGTGCAGCCTTTCTCGCGCTTCAAACTGCTGTTCACGCGGTACTATGAGAGAAACGCCGGCTCAATCGGCCTGCCGGTGGACGGCGCCGAAATCAGCTTGCACGATGTGCCGGAGCAGGACATATGTGTGGAACGGGACGGCAGGGGAGAGATGGTTGTGCGCGGCCCGCAGGTGATGCTCTGTTACCATAAGGACCCGGACACGACCGCCCGCATGAAGTCGGATGCCGGGCTGCGCACGGGCGATGTGGCGATGCGCGACGCTGAGGGCCACCTGCGCGTCGTTGGACGCGCCAAACACGTCATTGTCCTGCCCGGCGGCAAGAAGGTGTTCCCGGAGGAGGACATGGAAGAGGAACTCTCCCGCTGCGCGTCCATCGAGGAGTTTGCCGTGCGCTCCATCACCAATGCCGAAGGCGAGGAACAGGTTGGCATCATCATCAAGCCGCGGGTGGAGACCGTGACCGGGCGCGGCGTGAAAACCTTCGGCGAGCTGTACGCGCTCGTCAAGGGAGAGATGGACGAGGCCCTGCGCGACAAGCCGGATTACGTGCGGCGGCTGGACTTCTGTCTGACTGAGCTGCGGGAGGGCCGGTTCTGCGACCTCGTGAAGAACCTGATGGACGAGCCCTGTCCGCTCAAGAATGAGTTCCGGTTCGAGACCGCTTACAGCGCCTGCCATGACAGCGACCGTTCGCTGGAGCTGAAGGTCGAGCAGGCGTAGTCAGGAAGGGAGGTCCGTAAATGGCTGGCGGGAAGCATCTGGTGGTCTACTATTCGAGAACGGGCAACACGCGCAAGGTTGCCCAGGCCGTTGCCAAGCTGCTCGGCGCCGACGTCGAGGAGATAGTTGACAAGAAGGAGCGCAGCGGCGCTGTGGGGTTCCTCGTCGGCGCAAAGGACGCGCGGCTCAAGAGGCTGACGGACATCGAGAGCCCCTCCAGGGACCCGAGCCAGTACGGCACAGTGCTCGTGGGCACGCCCGTGTGGGCGTGGACGATGTCGCCCGCCGTGCGCACGTATCTGGCGCGGATGAAGGAGCGGCTGCCCCGCGTGGCATTCTTTCTCACCACCGGCGGCACGGGCATCGAGCGCACGTTCAAGGCCATGTCGAAGGTCTCCGGCAAGCAGCCGGTGGCCACCCTGGGCATCAAGGAGAGAGAGCTGCGCAAGGAGGACTGGCAGCGGCGTGCGAGCGAGTTTGCCGCCGCAGTGCAGGCCTGAGAGCCGGCGTCTTCCGCCCGGCAGCAAGGAGATGGCATGCCCCGCGATATCCCAGCCCGTGAGAAGTGGCGCCTGTTCCTGAGCGGTGAAGACGCAGGCCCCATGGTAAGCCCGCTCTGTGACGACTGGTCGCTGGACGTTCCCTACGCGTGGCCTTACGACGAGCCTGACCCGTTCCCGCCGGGTGACCGCTGGCACTCCCTGAGCCAGCAGATGGCCATGGCAGGGCTCTGCGGCTGGGAGCCGACCTTTCTGTGCGCCGTAGACCTGCCGCCCCGGCGCCCCGACATCCTGCCCGAGCACAAGACGACCGACATCGAGGGGGGCAGTCGCACCGAATCCCGCATCCGAACCCCCCATGGCGACCTGACGTGTGTCACCGAGCACAAGGTGACCAATCACACGGTGAAGGCCTGGATTGAGGAGAGAGAGGACTTCCATCGGACGATATGGCTCACGCGCGCGCAGATGGACTACGACGAAGACGTGACGATCGAGCAGGGGCGGCGACTGCGCGCGGCCGTCGGCGAGAAAGGTCCGATGGGCATCTGGTTCGGGCCTCCCCTGGGCAACAACCTGAACCGCGACTGCATGTTCTACCACATAGCCGACTGGCCTGATGAGTTCGAGGAACTGCGGCAGGTCACCTGTGAACTTGTGCTCAAGCACATGGCGACGCTGCAGAAGGCCGGCTACGACTACCTGTTCTACTGCGTGGACGGGACGGAGTGGATATCGCCGCGTTTCTTCCGAGACTACGTCCTTGAGCCGACGCGCGAGATATTCCGGCGCTGGCGCGAGGGCGGCGGGTTCATCCTCTGGCACAGTTGCGGGCGCGTGAAGGCGTGGGTGGACGAGGGCTTCTTCAATGAGCTCAGGCCCGAGGTGCTGGAGACGCTGAGCGAGCCGCCCGTGGGCAACCTGCCGAGCCTGCGCTGGGCGCGCGAGCGACTCGACCCCGCCATCGCGACCAAGGGCAACATGCCGCTGAACGTCCTGCTCGAGGGCAGCGAGGAACAGGTGCGCGCCGAGGTGCGGCGCATCAGGGACGAGACGCGCGGCGCGCGCCATATCGTCGGCCTGAGCGACGACGTCCTGAAAGGCACGCCACTGGCCAACGCACGTGCGCTTGTGGATGAAGCGCGGAAGTAGCCTGGCAGATAGTCCCCACTGCAAGGGCCTATCATAGTGCTCGGTCCCGAGTCGTGGCCTGTTAGCAGTTGAGCGAAGGGGCTTTGGTATGCCAGTCGGTCACCTGCTGGTAGGCGTGGGCGGCGGCGAGAAGGCTCTCCTCGTCCCACGGCCGCGACATGAGTTGCAGCCCGACGGGCAGCCCTCCAGCGGTGAACCCGCACGGGACTGACATGCCGGCTATGCCCGCCAGGTTGCACGAGATGGTGAAGATGTCGCTGAGGTACATTGCGAGCGGGTCGCCCGTCTTTTCGCCTATGCGGAACGCGGCGCTCGGGGTGGCAGGGGTGAACAGCAGGTCCACCTGCTCGAACGCGCGGTCGAAGTCGTCCTTTATAAGCCGGCGCACCTTGCCAGCCTTCAGGTAGTAGGCGTCGTAGTAACCGCTGCTCAGCGCGTGCGTGCCGAGCATGATGCGCCGCTTCACCTCGTCGCCGAATCCCTCGCCGCGGGAGCGGCTGTAGAGCTCGATTATGTCCGAGCGCTCCGCCGTGCGCAGCCCGTAGCGCACGCCGTCGTAGCGTGCCAGGTTCGAGCTGGCCTCCGCCGTACAGACGATGTAATAGCACGCGACCGCGTAACTTGACAGCCGTCCGCCCTCCACGTCAATGCGGCTGTGGGGGAGCGAGACTTCCTTGAACCTCGCCCCGAGGCCCTCGTAAACCTTGCGCGCGGCTTCCAGCGCCTCCATCACGTCGCGGTCGAGTCCGTGCTCGATGAAGAACTCCTTCGGCAGGCCGAACGTCATCCCGCGCGCGGGCCGCGAGAGCGCCGCCGCGTAATCGGGCACGGGGCGGTCGGTGCAGGTGGAGTCGCGCGCGTCCGGCCGCGCAATGACTTCCAGCAGCAGGGCCAGGTCCTCGGTGGTCCGTGCGAACGGGCCTATCTGGTCGAGCGAGCTTGCGAAGGCCACCAGGCCGTAGCGACTCACCCGCCCGTATGTGGGCTTCAGTCCGAGCACGCCGCACAAGGCCGCGGGCTGCCGGATGGAACCGCCGGTGTCGCTGCCGAGCGCAAGCGGCGCCATACGTGCCCCGACGGCGGCGGCGCTCCCGCCGCTGGAGCCGCCCGGAATGCGCCCCGCATCCCACGGATTCCGCGTCACCTGGAAGCCGCTGTTCTCGGTCGAGGAACCCATCGCGAACTCGTCCATGTTCGTCTTGCCGATGATGACGGCGCCCTCGGCTCGAAGGCGCTCCACCACGTGGGCGTCGTAGGGCGGGATGTAGCTCGCCAGGATGCGGGAGGCGCAGGACGTGCGCACGCCGCGCGTGCAGATGTTGTCCTTGACTGCGACAGGCACGCCTGCGAGCCGTCCCATGGTCGCGCCCTGCGCATGCAGGCGGTCCAGTTCATCCGCGCGCGCCAGCGCTTCTTCCTCGAGCACTGTGAGGAAGGCGCCGACCGCGTCGTCACGCCGCCTGATGAGCGCGAGCTGTTCTTCGGCAATGCTGCGGGCGCTGCGCTCGCCCTTCAGGAAGGCGTCGCGAATGGCCGCGGCTGTCATCTTTTGCAGAGGCACGCTCATGCGCGCTCAGGTCTCCATGTGCGCTGCGAACCCGGCTTGCGCCATGATAGGCCGCCGGCGCGCAGGCGTCAAAGGCAGGAGGCCCGGCCGCGGGCGGCCCGGCCTTTCGGCCCGCTTGACTTGGGCGGATTGCGACCCTATCATGGCCGCGCGAGCATTCGCAAATCCCCCTTCCTTTCATCCCTGTGCAGGCTGGTCGTGAGGATCACCGAGATACTCAAAGTGCCGAGACGCACTCGCCGGGTGGCCCACATAGCCCAGAAGGGCGTCTCTCACGGGCTTGGCTTCCTTGTCGCCCGACTTGGCATGGAGCATCACCTGCCGACCTGGGTGCGCCTGCCCTCAGCCGTGAGCCATGGCGCCGAGCCGCCCGACATACCGCAGCGGCTTGCGAAGCTGCTGGAGGAGCTGGGGCCGACGTTCGTGAAGCTGGGGCAGATGCTCTCAGCCCGCTCGGACCTTCTGCCCGATGACTACGTGGCCGCCCTGCAGCGCATCTGCCACCACGTGGCTCCTTTCCCGGCTGAGGCTGCGCGCTCGATCATCGAGGAGGAGCTCGGCAGCCCCATAGAAGAGCTGTTCCGCGAGTTCAGGAACGAGCCTCTTGCCAGCGGGTCCATCGCGCAGACGCACCTGGCGCGTCTGCCGGACGGCACTGAGGTGGTGGTGAAGGTGCGGCGCCCCGGCATCGAGCGGGTGGTTGAGGACGACCTATCCATCATGGAGTTCCTTGCCGCCCAGGCCGATAAGCTCGAGGAGTTCAAGCCGTTCCGCGTCACATTGATCGTGGACGAGTTCGCACAGGGCTTGCGGCGCGAGCTGAACCTGCTGACGGAGGCCGCCCACACGCACAAGTTTCATGTAGCCTTTCGCGAAGACGACAGGCTGATGATACCGCGGGTGTACTGGGACTACACCACCCCGCGAGTGCTCACACTGCAGCGGCTGGAAGGGGACCATGTGAGCGAGTTGGACAAGCGGCCCGATGCGGCAAGGATCAAACCTGTTGTGGCGCGGCTCCTGCTCGACAAATTCCTCGTGCAGTTCTTTGAGATGGGCGCCTTCCACGCCGACCCCCACGTCGGGAACATCCTTGTCACAAAGGACGGGCGCATAGGTCTGATTGACTTCGGCCTCACGGGACGGATAAACACCACTCTGCGCGGACAGCTCGGCACCTTCCTGGTAGCGATCGGCGACCAGCAGTTCGAGCTGGCCGCTGAGGC
>Ga0315294_10009232_pt1 | contig 10829 bp, 9 predicted proteins | sample YL17G13_40_MG_FD_203626 | JGI IMG/M metagenome (GOLD analysis project Ga0315294, IMG submission 203626) | Sediment microbial communities from Yellowstone Lake, YNP, Wyoming, USA - YL17G13_40 | ecosystem: Environmental > Aquatic > Freshwater > Lake > Sediment | place: USA: Wyoming | collected... | reverse complement strand
TGAAGGCATTGATTACCTGCCGTGGGGAGGTCTCGGGTAAAAAACGGGGAGTGATCCTTGATAACGTTAATGCTCGTAACATCGGCTCCGATATTAATCAAAGCAACGACCTCTCCCGGGGGAGAGGTGTAGTTCCATTCAAAAGCATTCTGAAGGGCGAAAAAGCCGATATCGATGAGCGTTGGGGAAAGGCCAGCGCTGGTGATGAGGCCCAAATAGGAATTAACCGTCTCGTTCTTGACGGCCACCAGGAGGACTTCCATCTGTTCGGCGTTTGTTTCGGGATTAAGGATTTTAAAATCCAAGGTGACGTCGTTGATGTCGAATGGTATGTGTTGCTCCGCTTCCCACTGAATTCTTTCGCGGGCCTCGCTCTCCTTCATACGCTCCATGAGGATCTTTTTGACGATCACTCCCCGCCCCGAAACCGCCGAAGCCACCTCACGTTTCTTGATATTTTTAGTGTCAAAGAGAGTGCGGATCGTGTCGATTACCACATCTCGGTCCATTATCTCTCCCTCCACAATGGCCTCTGGAAGAAGGGTTGCGATGCCGTAGTTCGTTAAGGTTACTGTTTTTCCGCTTCCAGAAATCTCAACAACCTTTATGAGGCTCGACCCGATATCCAGACCTACGCCGATTTGTGGTTTTCTCAAAAACATAGCCTACTCCTCGTCAAGGTAGCGTTCGCATTGGGAGAAAAAGACAAGTTATCTTACCACCTTTGCCCAGGATTTGTCAAGATGAAATGTCAAAAAAATGTGGTGGGAGTAAACTTTTTGTGTTCACTCCCCGATCAGCTGCCTCAACTCGCTACCACGAATGAGCCATCTCCGCCCGATCTTCTTACCAGTTAAACGTTTCTCGCGAAGCAGCTTCCTTACCGTTTGTTCGGTGACGGTTAGGAATTGGGCACACTCCAAAACGGTATAAAGCTTACTCGCGTCCATATCTTTAGGTGAAAGGGGCATCTCCCCTCCTTCGAAATATAGGCTGACATAGGATCACCAGATACATATAATTACAGATAAGTAACGTTATGAAGTTGTATATATATTATATAAGATTTCTTTTGCTATGTCAAGAGGTGTTTTAAAAATAATTAAAATATTTTGTTTTCCCCCTTGACAAGACTTTATTTAAAATGCTATAGTATATAGGCAAGCTGGTGTCTACAAAAGAGTCGGGGAAAGGTTCGGTGATAAAGTTATGCACAGCCTAAAAAGCCTTAAAGGAGGAGGAACGATGATAAGCAGAATGTTGCCGGTTGCCTTTGGTATCGCGGCCTTAGGCTTGGCGCTTGGTCTAACTACCTGCGGTTCGCTCCATCCCGCACCCGAAGTCGACATCGCGGGCGTAACCGGTACTCCTGTTGCTATCAGCGACACTTTATCAGACAGCAACGTGACCGTATTCTTTTTCAACGGAAACAGGGTAGATGCGGTCATCACCACGGTGGAAGCTACCGGTTTACTTCCTGTAAGGGTTAACGTGTTCGTCCCCTACGGAGTTCATCCGGATAGCGTTCTAACGAGCTGAGCAACTGCATTCAAATGCTGTACCGTGACGTACAGCGCGGCGATCAAAAGGCAGAATCAGAATCTGATCAACCAGGCCGGAACCCTCATCTTCCGCGGTGAAGATGCCTACGGCAACGGCAAGACTTTTGTCACAGTGCCCGTCCCCATCGGCTTTCAATGATAGTTTTCGTTAAATGAAAGAGGCCCTGCGCTAAGCAGGGCCTCTTTCATTTATTGTTCTGATTAAACTGACCTTGCTTGAGAAAACGAAACCGGCTGAAAAGGAATCCCCCTTTTCAGCCGGTCGGTTTTGTTGAGTTTAATACCGAATCGTAAAACTCTGATCAACCCAGTCTCCGTCTTCATCGGTGACCTTGATGGTGACGGGATAGGTCCCGCCCCGTTCCGAGGGCAATGTCCATTGGAGGACGCCGTTTGCGGAACCGATGGCCATACCCGGAGGCCCCTGGGTTAAGCTGAAGGTGAGCCTCCCTCCGTCGGGTTCCGTGGCGATGACCTTGTACGAGAATATCCCTCCGCTGAACCCGTCCGTGGGGGGTTGGGAGCGGATCTCCGGAGGTCTCCCCCGGACCTTGAGCGGACCGAGGGTTCTTTCGGAACCGGCCTCAGCTCCGTCGGACGGGGTAACCCTCACTTCCACCTGATCCCCGCGTTTCAGCAAGCCTGCCGGAATGGCCGATCCCTTGACCTCTCCCAGAACCTGCCCGTTTCTTATCCATTGGTATTGTAAGCTCACGGCATCGCCGTCGCTGTCCTCCCCCATCCCAACAGCCCGGAGTTCCTGTCCCGCCGTGGGCGGGCTGGGATTAAAGGTAAGTTGAGCGACGACCGGCCGCCGGTTCTTCAGCTGGAATTCCGGGACCTTGAACGCGGCCCCCTCCCCGGCCGAATCCTGGGGGATGACGGTTAGCCCGATCCGGTCCCCTTTTTTGAAATCCTTCGTTTCCAAATCCTTCCCCTGGGTTCCCGCCAAGGGGATCCCGTTGCGGGTCCAGCGGTAGGTTAAGGTGAACTTTTGCCCGCTTCCCGCCACGATTTCGGGGTTAGCCGAAACGTTTTCACCGACCCGGGGTTCGCTGGGGGTTAGGGTGACTCGCAGGACCGAGGGGCGGTCGGCTCCGGCCGCCCCTCGGTTTCCTTCCTCTTTCTTCCCGCCGCAGCCCTGGAGGGTGATTCCCAGGACGAGGCCGATCCCGAGGAGAGCTTTCCGGGAACTCTTCGCTCCCATTAGTAGACCTCGCGCCACGAGCGCACGATCTTCCCTCGGACGTAGCTCTCTAAGTGGATCAGCTTGTTGACCGCCACGCCCTTGTGGTTCCCCTTCCGGTCGATCCCGTGGGGCATCTCGGTGGGCGGCAATCCTGCGGCCGCGTAGCGTCTCCAGTTCGGGTTGTTTCCGCAGGTCTTGACGAACGCGTAGAGGTCCGTGGTTCCAGCGGATCCCGTGCTGCAGACCGTTGCGATCCCGGAGGGGGACCTCCAGCCCAGGGTGTAAACCGTGTCCGCCAGCCCCGCGGCCACCGGCAGCGTGAACACCGCCGAGGTGTCCGTATTCGGGATGTTGATGAACCACCCCAGTCGGACCGGATTGCAGGCCCCTCCTCCGGTTACGTTGTCCAACTGGCCGATGGGGATTGGACCGTTACCGGCGACCTTGATCCCGTAAAACCGGTTGTTGTCCTGCACGTAGGGATTGCTCCGGTCCCCCGTGCCGAAGTAGATCCAGTTGGTGTCCAAGGGGTTGGCCCCGGCGCCTAAGGCGATCCCTCCGAAGATGGGCCGCCGGTTCGGATCGGAGAAGAAGGGGCTGTTGCTATTACCTGGGTACCAGCCCCAGTTCGTCGGGTTGGAGTCCGAGACGTCGAAGTACCACACGTTCCCCATCAGGTCTCCCGCGAACAGGTGGTCCACCGTCCCGTTCCGGTCGAAATCGCACAGTGTCACCGGCCCCGCCACCGGCCCATACCTGATGCTGTCGTTGGGCAGGGAGAGCTTCCGGATGAGCTCCCCGCTGAACGCATCCACCACCATCACGAACCGCCCCTTGGTCGGGGTGTTGTTGCAGCTGTACCCTCCGCCCATAACCGCCACCCAGAGGGTGTCCCCGCGGTGGGTGCCCCCCAAAGGCTTTCGGATCCGCATTTTCCAGATGCTTGGGATGCTCCAGGTGTTGGCCAGATCGTTGAGGTTCTCCGGGCCGTTGGTCGTGGTCGTGTCGATCTCCCACATCGGCCAGGGATAGGGCCGTTTTCCGTTCCCGATCGGGGCCTTGGCGAATGGGTCCGTGGTCTGCAGCGGGTCGGTCAGGTCCAGGGCGAAATACCCCTTCCCCCCGTCCCGGTACCCTCCGATCAGGATCGTCCGCCAGTTTTGCCAGCCCTGGGTACTGCTGTCCACGGTCGCGTAGATGTGCCGCACGACCATCGGCCCGTCCATGGTGTATTGGTGCCCCGCCCGCATCGCCGAGAGCTTCTTCAGCATGTACCGCGGCACGTAGGCCCACAGCTCCCTGCCTCCCCGGTTTTGCCCCCCCACGGTGTCCCCGTCGAAGCAGTGCAGTTTCCCGTCGTTTACCATCGTGTGCGCCCGGGCGGGCCGGTTGGTGTAGTTCATTCGGAAGGTCCGGTACACCGGATCGCTCAGGAGATAGATCCAGCTCGGGTTTTTGATCTCCACCGTGTACCCGTGGAACGGGTCGTTCAGCCAGCCCCAGGTTACGCCGCTCGAATCGGTTTCCCCGTACACGAACCGCACCGTCCTTCGCTGGTTGGTGGTGTCCCCGGCCGCGAACCCCAGGGTCTCGGGCAGGACCCGGGAGTAATCCCGCAGGATGGTTTGGTGGTAGGTCCCCGTCATGGTGTAGATGGTCAGCGTGTCGCTGTCGATGTTCCGTGCCCTCAGGAGGTTCCCCGCGTCCCAGGCCCGCCGGCTCGTGATCAGGTCTCCAAGGCTGTCGAAGGGCGGATTGCCAAGTGAGTCGAATTTGAAAGCTTCCACGTGGCCCAGCCAGCGCGGCGCGGGCTGGGGCTCGAAGTTCGCGTTGTAGTACATCGATCCCTTGGCGAAGTTCGCCGGCAGGGACGACATCGCGAAGGTCTGCCCTCCCGACTGTTGGATCTGTTTGAAGATGGTCTTCAGGGCGTTCCCTAACCTCGCCCCGTCGCTTCCGATGAACGCGTGCCCTGTCAGGTTGTCCATCGGGAATTTCACGCCGTATAGGGTGTCCGTCGTGCCCGAGGCTAATCCAGACCAAGTATTACCCCCCCCGGGTCTGTTGCTGTTACCCGACCTTTGGATCGTTCCCGTGACCCCGACCACGTACCCGACATCACCGTAGGTAGTGGTCATGTTAAACCGCGCAGCGGGGAACCCGATGGAATAAAGGGAATTGCTGGTGTTGGACGTTGCCCCGTTCCAGTTAGTTCCCCCGTTCGCAGTGTATCGGATCGTTCCCGAAGCCCCCGCGACGTATCCGTAGTTCGGCCGGACGTCCTTGTTCGGGAAGTCCACCGCATACAGGTTGTTCGTCGTTCCCGAGGTCTGCCCCGTCCAGGTCGTTCCCCCGTTCACCGTTTTCCGGATCGTCCCCGAGACCCCCACCGCGTACCCAATGTTGGCGTCTACGAAGCAGACCCCATAGAGGTTGTTCGTCGTTCCCGAGGCCTGGGCCGCCCAGTTGGCCCCCCCGTCTACGGTCTTCAGGATCGTACCTCCGGCCCCCACCGCGTATCCCGTTAGGGCGTCAACCATGTAGACTCCGTACAGGATGTTGGAGGTGCCCGAGACCGCGCCGAACCAGTTCACCCCGTTGGCCGTCCGTACGATCGTGCCCGCGGCCCCTACCGCCACCCCGTTCAGGATGTCCGCCCCGAAGGAGACCGAGTACAGGGTCTGGCCTGTCCCCGAAGCCTGGGCGGCCCAGGTGGTGCACCGGTTCGCTGTCCGCAGGATCGTCCCCGAGGCCCCCACCGCCCAGCCCACTTGGGACCCTATCGGGAAGCTCAAGCCCCGCAGGGTGTTGCTCGGCCCCGAGGTGACGTCGGTCCAGGTAGCCCCTTCGTTCTCGGTCCTCAGGATCCTCCCCCTCTGTCCCACCGCGAACCCGATGCATTCCCCTCCGGGATTCGGTCCGCTCGTGGCCGGAGTCCATGGCCTCAAGCAGTCCGGGAAAGTGAAGTCAGTGCCGCCCTTTAACAGTCTTCCGAAATTGACCTCCCCGGAGTTCGGGGTCGTGGGGTCGTCCGTCCTCCCCGCATAAGCCGCCCGGTTCAGCGTGTTGATCAGCGTCTGCGGCATGGTCGAGCCCAGGCCCACCCAGTAGACCTTTATCCCCCCCTTGAGATAGGGCGAGATGAGGCTGTCACAGTAAGATGTCCAGGACGCGTTTTGCTCTAAGTACCGCCCCGAGTACCTCGAGTCGTCGTTATGATAGGTGTCGGTGCACCCGTCCGAGTTCGACCCCCCGTCCGTGACCATGATGATATAGTACGGTCGGCAGTGCCTCATGGGATCTGCGGCTCTTACGGTACGGACGTAATCATTATAAGCATCCCACGCCGTATGGGCGCAAGGGGTGCCGCCGCTCGCCGTGGCACCGTTCACGGCGCCCCAGATGGTTGAATAGGGCGTCCCGAAGGGCTGCCCGTAAGTTGGGGGGATGCGGACATTGCCGTCCAAGAAATAGCCGTACGCCAGGTCCACCCCTAACGCCGCCTCATCCAGGGTGTTGACGACCAGGTTGCTGTCCGCGTCTAAGACCCCAAAGACGGCTTGCTTAGCCGCCGTTAGTCTCTGGTTGGGATCTCCCGAACCGCAGCCACTCGACCCGTCGAAGCACCAGGCCATGCTCCCCGACCGGTCCAGGAGCAGTATGACCCTTGGCCGAACGCTCACCGTGAAGAAGCTCTGGTCGTCCCAGCACCCCAGGCCCCAGGCGGAGCTCCCCGCCAGGAGCACGCCCGCCAGGGCGCACCACGCGATCCACCGTTTCCCGCTCATGGTAAAACCTCCTTTATGGTCAAAGATGAAAGACATCGAAAATGGCCGGTTCTCAATACGTCCACCCGTAGGGCCCCACGTCCATCACGACCTGGGCTTCTTTCTGCGCCACCCAGTTCGTGGTGTTTGCCCGGTAGACCCTCGCTGTGGAATGCATTTGGTTGTACCTCATGTAGATCGGCTCCCCGACCTGGTGCATTCCTCCCGTGGTTGGGAACTCCACCACCGGGACCGGGACCCGCCGGGGCAGGGAGTCGGTGGCGAGCCCGTTCCAGGCGATGATTTGGAAGGCTCCGAGTCCGCTCGGGTAGGGCAGGGTGTCCACCAGCCCTACATAGGCCCCTCCCGAGTCCATGTCCGCCTTCGGGTTGAGTTGGGCGATCGCCTCCTCCATCAGGGTCTGCATCCCGTCGAAGGCGACCTTCTGCTGCCTCTCCGCCGTGGTCAGCCCGCGCTCCATCACGTTGGTCAGCACTACGACCACCGCCACGACCGCGATGATGATCAGCAGGCCCAGGGCCAGGATCAGGGCTACGCCTCGTTCGTCCTTTGGTCTTGTTTTCACTTTTTCCCCTCCTTCTTTCCTTATATTCCCTGCCGGGAGCGGATTTGTACCACCCCGATGAGCTGCCGCCTCAACGTGTCCACGCTCGTGCTCCAGCGCCGCGGGGTCCGGGCCTGGATCGCCACCCGGACCTTGAATATGTCACGCAGGCGTTGACCCTGAATCGGGAAAGCCATGCTATCATCGTTGATGTCGTAGTAGGTGAACCGCAGGGTCTGGATGTTTCCCGCCACCGCTTCCCAGGTTTTCGGTGCGGCGTCCCTTACCTGGATGTAGATGCTGTCCTGCGCCGATCTTTTTAAGTACCCCTTGACCTCATTCGAATCTGACCGGGTTGTGATATTGTTGATGGCGCCGTTTCCGTTGATGTCCGTGTAAAAGATTACTTGGGTATCGGTCGCGGTCTGAAACTCCCGGAACGGCGAGGTCGTGGGGTTGTTCGTCACGTCGTATTCCGCCGAGCGCAGGTCCCGGGTGATCAGGTCCATCGCCGCCCGCAGGTTCTGCTGGGTGTTGGCCAGCATCTCCTGCTGGCGCACGGTTTTGACCTGGTCTGCGATGTACGTCGTCACCCCGGCCAGGACGATCCCCAGGATGACCATCGCCACCAGCAGCTCGATCAGGCTCATCCCTCGTTCGTTTTTCATGATCTCTCCTTTCCCCCGTTCACGGTTCGAAGAAGGGCAGGGTGTCCCGCTTGGCCAGGTCGGTTTGAAAGACGTAGGTTTGGTAGTTTGCTCCGACCCGCGAGCTGCACCGGACGGTCACCGTCGCCACCCCGGAGTCCACGACTCCCGGTCGTTTTTGCATCAGGGTGGTCGTGTACACGACCCCGTCCACGGTCTTGATGGAATCCAGGCGCCCCGGGGGATTTCTGTAGAGGGTGTACAGGGAATCGTATCCCGGGAAGTTCGCCGAGCTCCGCGCGAGGAAGTTCTGCATTTTCTCTGCCTGGTCCCTGGCCGCGGCCGTCGCTCGCGCCGCGCCCTGGGACCGCCGGATCCCATCCAGGGACATCAAGGGCACGATCGACATGTGGAGGACGACGATCGCCAGGATGACCATGGCCACCATCACCTCCAGGAGCGTCATGCCTCTTTCATTTCGTTTCATGGTGTCTCCTTTTTGGTTTAATATATCCGGGCCAGCCCGCTCGCCGGAAGCACTTGGATGGTCTGTGAATAGAGCCGTTTGGGGTTGTTGTTTATGACCCGCGCTTGCCCCGGCCCCACCGGGACCTCGGCGTGCCCGTCCGCGAAGAACCGGAAGACGTCGGGACCTATGCCATTTGTCGGCATATAGGTCACCCCGTTTGGAAAGGTTCCCTGTCCCTCCGTGATCCATTGGGGAACCGAGGGAGTGGTGACCCGGTCCACCCAGAGGATTTGGTAGGTGGCCGGGGGGCCGGCGGTGAAGATGACATTCGCCTCCGTCTCCGCGCGGATCGCCTTCGCCCTCCCCGACCGCAGGGCCCACAGGGCCATGTCCGCGCCCTGCTTGTATCGCAGCGTGGAATTCATGCCCCAGATCCCGTAGGCCGCCATGCCCACCAGGATGGCGAAGATGACGATAACCACCATCATTTCGATCAGGGAGAATCCGTTTGAGTTCTTCATCCGAGCCTCCTGTGTATCGTTGAGTGTTCTTGTCCTGGGATATTTGATCAATGGAGTCCCCCCGTTTCCGCCCCTCCGCCCGGGGGAGCCTCCGGGACGACCGGGATGCTCACCCGCCGTTCCCCCTCCTCGCTCAGGAGTTGGAGGGTGAGCGAGGACGGCGGAAACGGGTCCTGGGGCGGGCCCACTTTCACCCGGACCTTGCCCTTCCCGCCCGAGGGGATTCGTCCCGTGAGCACCTTCACCTCCTGGACCAGCCCCACCTTCTCCACCAACGCGACCTTTTGGCTTAGGGCGGTCTGGTTCTGGATCGTGACCTCTTTCCACCTCGGCTTGGGCTTCAAGGGGTTCGTCGAGACCTCGATCGTCCGGGGTCCGATGCCGCCCCAGGGGTACTCGTTGGCGCACACCGTCACGGCGACCGTCAGGATTTTCGCCGGCTGGTCCGGATCGTCGGTGTAGACCGTGACCTGTTTCAAGTAATGTCCGCCCATCGGATAGGCGTTGTTGTTGAAGGTCACGAGCAGGGGAACGGTCTTGCCCGGGCTCACCTCCAGGTTTTCAATTTTCGTGCTCGTGCACCCGCAGCTCGCGGCCACGTTGGTGATTTTGATTGCCTTGGCGCCCCGGTTGGTCAGGTTGAAATTATGGCTCACGGTCCCGATGTTCGGCACGTCTCCGAAGTCCCAGTTCTCCTCGCCGACCTCAAGTCCAGGATCGGCCGCGCATATTCCCCAAAACAGGGGCCACAACAATCCGAAAATGATGCTCTTTCTCAAGGTATCTTCCTCCAATGTTCTTATATAGTGCAATTTCCATGCCAACCTTTCGAGTCTTTAATCATTTCTCGAAAAATTGAGACTGATATTGCCATATCCTATTATATGACAATCGGTTAGATGTTTAATATATATGCTTTTTAAGTATTTCACATTTTCCATGAATCCTTTCAAAAACCCTCAAACTATTCACTTTGGTTCACACTTTATTCACTTTAGTTCATACCCTGTCCCAAGGGTAAAAAATGCATTTCGGGAGATGGGTGGGTGTTCAGTGGGTGTTTGGTGGGTGTTCAATGGGCCCCCAAAATGGGCGTCTGAGTGGCCCATAGGCGGCCCACCCCTTCTTTTTCCCCTGCTTTGTTTGTTCCTCGTAACTCTCATAAGGTGGCCCATATTACAGGATAAACCCCAAATGGAGTATCATTGGGCATGACCGAGTGGTGTTTCAGGGGAGGTCCCCCACTCCAGGGATTCTTTTTTAATCCAATTCGTACTCCTTGATTTTCTTCAAAAGGATCCGGTAGCTCACCCCCAATTTTTTCGCCGCCTCGCTCTTGTTTCCTTTCGTATCCGTGACCGCCTTCAGGATGACCCTTTTCTCTGCTTCCTCCATGGCCTTTTCCCGGACCTGCCGGAGGGTCTTCCCATCATCCGTCGCCGGGATTTCGGCCTCCGGGAGCCAGAGGTGCTCCTTTTTGATCTCGTTCCCTTCGCAGAGGATGGCCGCCCTCTCGAGGGTGTTCTCAAGCTCTCTCACGTTTCCCGGCCAGGGATATCCCGTGATGATTTTGAGCACCCCCCGTGCGAGGCTCTTGGGTTCGCCGGGCGACGCTTTCTTCAAGAAATATTCGGCCAGGGGACCGATATCCTCCCTCCTTTCCCTCAAGGGCGGGATCGTGATCGGAAAGACCGAGAGCCGGTAAAAAAGGTCTTCGCGGAACAGCTTCTCTTTCACCCGCCGGGCCAGGTCCTGGTTGGTCGCCGCCACGACCCTCACGTTCACCGGAATGGTCTGGGTCCCGCCCAGCCGTTCGATGGTCCTCTCCTGCAGGACCCGGAGGATCTTCGACTGCGGGGAAAGGTCCATGTCCCCGATCTCGTCCAGGAACACCGTTCCCTTGTCGGCCAGTTCGAACTTCCCGATCTTCCTTCCCGTGGACCCGGTGTAGGCCCCCTTTTCCGAGCCGAACAGCTCGTTCTCCAGGAGCTCCTTCGGGATGGCCGCGCAGTTGATGGCCACGAACGCCTGGTCTCTTCTCGGGGACATCCCGTGGATGAACCGGGCGAACAACTCTTTGCCCGTCCCGCTCTCCCCGGAGACCAACAC
>Ga0315294_10009228_pt1 | contig 10831 bp, 9 predicted proteins | sample YL17G13_40_MG_FD_203626 | JGI IMG/M metagenome (GOLD analysis project Ga0315294, IMG submission 203626) | Sediment microbial communities from Yellowstone Lake, YNP, Wyoming, USA - YL17G13_40 | ecosystem: Environmental > Aquatic > Freshwater > Lake > Sediment | place: USA: Wyoming | collected... | reverse complement strand
TGGCCAGCCTTGAGATCGCGGCCGGTCTGGTAAAAACCCTGAAGCTTGCCGATCGCTCGGGATCCTGGTCGGAGCGGGAAAATTTCGCGGGCTGCACCGATCTCGTCGACCGCCTGGTCCAATCCGGTTTCCGTTTCCGGGCCGCTTACGACCTGGTCGCGGAATGCGTCCGGTCGTCAAACGGCAATGTCGATGATTTCATCGAGTCCTGCGCCCGCATGTTGGGCTGGAAATCATCCGCGGTCGCGGAATTGCTGAAGCCGAAATACTCCGTGCGCCGGAAAATTTCACGCGGCGGCACGGGGATCGAAGCGACCCGGCAACAGCTGGCCGAAGCCAGCCAGACCATCAACCGGCACCGGAATTTGATCAAGCGCCTGAACCGGAAAGGCCGGCTATAGTTCAGGATATCAGAGTACCAGGATACTAGGTTATCAGGAAGCCAGGGATCAGAAGAACAGTTTTAAAAAATCAGAAAATTAGATTATCAGTCTACCTGATCCACTGATATTCTGGTCGTTGTCCGCTGATATACTGTTTTCTGAATACCCGATACTCTGTTTAACCGATATTCTGATAATCTGATCGTTGTTCACTGATATACTTTTTATCTGAATCCCTGATACACTGATATCCCGATATACTGATAAACGCTTTCAGCCCGGAAGGAATGATGAGTTGACAGGTATTCCTAAAAAGCTCGAAGGGCGTCTCGCCCTTCGGAAATCTTCGTTTCTTGACACTAACCCGACAATGTCTATAATAACTTATGAAAAAAGCGGTCATCGCCCTGGGCGGCAACGCCATTGCCGTTTCCGGCAAGGAGGATATCCACGCGCAGTTCGCCAACACCCGGAAAAGCCTGGAAGGCATCGTTGAACTCATCCAGGAAGGATATAACCTGGCGATCACCCATGGTAACGGCCCCCAGGTCGGCAACGCCCTCCTGCGGGTGGAAAGGACGATCAAGGATATCCCCGCCCTGCCCCTGGGCGTGATCGTCGCCGACACCGAGGGCGGCATGGGCTACATGATCGAGCAGAGCCTCCAGAACAAGCTGCACCGGCTCGACATCAAACGGGACGTGGTCACGATCGTCACCCAGGTGATCGTGGATCCGGACGACCCCTCGATCATCAACCCGACCAAGTACATCGGGCCCTTCTACACCGAGAAACAGGCCCACGCGTTATCCGCGCAATTCAACTGGGTGATCAAGGAGGATTCGGGGCGGGGTTTCCGGCGGCTCGTCCCTTCGCCGATACCGGTGCGGATCATCAACCGGCATATCATCCAACAGCTTGTCGACCAGGGAGTCATCGTCATCGCCGCGGGCGGCGGCGGCATTCCGGTATACATCGAGCAGGACGGAACCTACGAAGGCGTGGACGCGGTCATCGACAAGGACTTGGCGACCGCGGTGCTCGCCCGGGACATCCGGGCCCGGACCCTGATGATCCTGACCGGCGTGGATTACGTCTATCTTAATTTCAAAAAACCGGACGAGGTAAAGTTGGAAAAGGTCACCCTCGCTGAGGCCCGGAACTTCCTTGCCCAGGGTCATTTCCCGGCCGGCAGCATGGGGCCGAAGATCGAGGCCGCGGTCGGATTTCTGGAGAGCGGCGGCGAAGAAGTTATCATCACCTCGCTGGAAAAAGCGAAACCGGCGCTGCTAGGCAGCGCCGGCACGCACATCGTCAGGTAAAATTCGGTCTTAGAACCGGATCATTGGCCGCCAGGCCATGTTCAACACCAGACCCGACAGCGCGGAGACTACGAAGTAAATAACGATGTAGACGACGATTGAGACGATAAAATACACGATAACCTTGTCTTTCGGCGTCTCCATCATCGGTACGAATCCCAAATAGAGGATGTAAAGGCTGTAAAGCCCGGCCAGTAAAACCAGGATCGCCAGGAGCGGGAAGATATTCAGCACGCCCGCGATCCAGGCCGGGGTCATGGAATACGCCACCAGCTTGAACGCTTTGATTATATCTTGTTTCGAACCGAAGCTCGGCGCGAGGGCGTTGATGATCAGGGCAAAGACATAGATCGTGATCAGGGTCAGGACAAAGTACACGACCGCCCAGGCGATGGAATAGACCAGCGGGATGCGGAACGTGCCCAGGATCCCGAGGTTGATACCGATCAACGCGCGGCCGAGGAATCCAAAAATGGCCGGGAGCAGGGCCAGGGGTATGACGTACCCGGTGAAGATCTGCGCGATGCCCGCCGGCTCGCCCTTGATCTTTTCCCATTCGGTTTTGGGTGAGATTAAAATATTTTTAATTCTTTCGATCATCCATCCTCCTTTGTATTGTAATATTATAACAACCTTTCCCGAAAAGTCAACAAGCGAAAAATGCTTCGCCCCGTTAGATATTTGAAACTTAATTGAAGAAGTAATTAGGATTATTATAATAAGCGATAATAGAATTCTAACGGGGCTTCGCATGGTAAGTTACTTCGCAAGGTTAAGCGTGCTTCGCACGGGTTAGTTAGCTTCGCTAGGTTTAGGCGCTGCGCGCGGTTTAAAACCTTTTACGAAGTAAAAACTATACCAATCGCGACATCATTAAGGTAAAATATTTTCATTAATAATTTGGAAGTCCCCGAAGGGGGCGCGATTACTCACCTTTCGAAGAAAACTTACCTGTTTCGCAGAAACACTTTACCATTTACAGACCTTGACTTCCTTGATAAAACAATTATCATTGATACCGATGATCGTGGCGCTTTTTACCCTGTCCTTCGCCCTCATTACTTTCGTTTTTTTCATCGGCCTGCTTTTCCTTTATAAAGAGAACGCCCATAACCAGACTTTCCTCTGGACCGCGCTCATTTTCCTTTGCAGCACAGCGGTCCTCCTCGGCGAATACATCCCCCAGGTCAACAATACGCCCGCCGCGGTCGTTTTTTGGTCGCGCGTCAACTATATTGGTGTCTTCGGATTCCTCTTCGCGTTCCCGCTTTATGCCGCTTCGATCACCGGGAAAAAACCCGGACGGAAATATATCGCCGGATTTTTAAGCCTCACCATCTTTTTTATTCTGCTCACCGCTTTTACCAACCTGATCATCACCAATGTCGCCGCGCCGCAGCTGGGCGTCCTGCACGGCGGAAAGGGTCCGCTCTATCCCTTCGGGCTCGCCTTTTTGATCGGCGTCTGTTTATTCGTATATTTCCAGGTCATGGTCGCGATCCACAGCGCCCCCCGGGGAGAAGTCAATTATTACCCGATGATCGTCGGTCTGGGCCTGTGCCTCGCGACCGGTTTCCTTGACTATCTCAACATCCTGTATGACCGTCCCCTGGTCCTCGGCATCAAAGAACCCTTTTCCTTCGGCATCTTCTTCATGTCCCTCGCCTTCGCCGAGACTTTCTTTTCCCAATTCTCGTGGGTCTTCACCGCCTTTACCAGATCGGAACGGGAGATCGAACAACTGGTCGAAAAATCCAACAAGAATTTCCTGGAATTCGTCCAGTTGATCGCCCGAACCCTGGACGCCAAGGACCATTATACGGCCGGCCACTCGCTCCGGGTCATGAATTACGCATTGCAGATCGCCCGGGCTCTGAACCTGCCCAAGAACGATATCGACATGCTCAAACAGGCGTGCCTGCTTCACGACATCGGCAAGATCGGCATTCCCGACGGCATCCTGAATAAAAGATCCGCGCTCAACGATAAGGAACGGGAACACATCTTCCGGCACCCGGCCGTCGGCAAGCAAATCCTGAGTTCGGTGGCGGATTTTCAAGGGATCCTGGAGATCATCCAGACCCATCACGAACGGGTCGACGGCAAAGGTTATCCCCACGGTCTTAACCAGGATGATATCCCCCTCTTTGCCCGGATCCTGGCCGTCGCCGACACCTACGACGCGATGTGTTCGGAACGGCCTTATCGCAAAGCCAAGGCTAAGTTGCAGGCGATCGCCGAGCTGGAAAACGTGAAAAACAAGCAGCTCGACGGGGCGATCGTCGATAAATTCATCGAAGTGCTTTCCTGACCGGTTCCGGCCCCTAATGCCGAGGGTAAGCTCAATGAAAAACCAACCATCTTTACCCCAAGCCCATCTGGACTGGACCGTCGACGGGCTGCGTTTCGCCCTGCGCGAAGACCGGATCGTCGCGGTCGCGGATATCCTCCGTTTCAGCTCAGCGGTGACCACGGCCGTGGCCAATGGATTCACCGTCTATCCGGTTGCCGATCAAAGAAAAGTCGCCGCGCTCGCCCGGCGTATACGCGGCCTGGCCGCGGGCCGGTCGGGCGAGGCCCGTTTCTCGCTTTCTCCGTTCGGTTATCTTGACGCCCGCGACATCCGGAATAAAAAGGTCGTATTGTGGTCGCCCAACGGCGCAGCCTGCGCCAGCATGATCAAAAAAGGTCACCGCGCGTATGTCGGCTGCCTGTTGAACGCCCGGGCTCTGGGTGTTCATCTCACCCGGATCGCCATCGAATCGGGGCGGAAAGTGACGCTTATCGCGGCCGGCGAACAGCAGGCGTTCGTAAACGGGGAAAGGATCCTCTACGACGTGAAGTCCGCGCGCCGCGTGTTCGCCGTCGAGGACTACCTGGGTTGCGGCGCAATACTCTCGTACGTCCGCCTACCCAAGACGCCCGAGGCAAAAGTCTGCGAACTGGCCTTCCGGGCTTCCCGCCGCTACTTACGGAAATTTTTGATGGGAAGTTTCAGCGGCCGGTTCCTTCAGGGCCGGAAGTTGTCGCGCGACGTCGCCTGGGCAAGCCAGCTCAACAAATACGACGTCGTGCCCGTGATCCGCGCGGGTCGGATCGAAGCTGCGCGTGAAAAATAACCCGCATCGTTCAAGGAGGAGGTTATGAAAAAAATATTCGTTCACATGATCATCCTTTGCGCCTTATTCCCGGCCTTTGCCGCCGAGGAACCGGCGGCGAAACCGGTCGAGGTTTATGTCGGGGTATATATCAACCAGATCTACGACGTCAGCCTGAAGGAGAACAAGTTCAGCGCGGATTTCTATGTCTGGTTCCGCTGGCTCGGCGACAGCGTCAATCCGATCGAAAGTTTCGAGGTGGTCAACGGCCGCATCGACTCCAAAGAAGGTGTTTACGAAGACGTGATCAAAGGTTATAACTATGCCTCCTGCCGGGTGAACGCGACGATGACAAAGTTCTGGGAAATTTCCTCCTTCCCCCTGGATAACCACGTCCTGACCCTGGAGATCGAGGACAACGAAAACGAGGATTTTAAGTTACGTTATATCCCGGATAAGGAAAACTGCAGTATCAATCCCCAGGTCCAGGTCCCGGGCTGGAAACTGCAGGGTGACTGGGGCGAGGTCGTCCCCCACACCTATCAGACCAATTACGGCGACATATCCCTGCCGTCGAACAACGAATCCGTCTACTCGCGGTTCATGTTCTCGATGCGGGCGGTCCGTCCCGGGTCCGGATATTTTTTCAAGCTGTTTTTCGGAGTGTTCGTCGCGGCCATGATCGCCTTCCTCGATTACGGTGATTTTTTATCCTTTATCACTGTAATCGTTTCTTAACATCACGGTAATCATCCGTTTTAAATCACTGTAATCAACTATGCTGTTTCGGCAGCTGGGGTATGAGCCAGGAAAGGAAAGCGTCTTCGCTCCGGGTTTGGATCATGATCTTTCCGGGTCCGGTCAATTCGCAGACCAGGCCTTCACCGCTTAAAATGGTCGATTTCAACCCGCCCACTTTTTTGACCCCGTAGCCCACGCCCTCGGCGAATTCCACCATGTGACCGGTATCGACTATGTATTTTTGTCCGGCCGCCAGATCGATCTCGTGGATCGCGCCGTAACTGGATATGAAGACGTGACCCGTGCCGCTGATCTTGAGCAGGAACAACCCCTCCTTGGAAAAGAAGGTCTTGGCCCCGCCCCACTTTGTATCGATCTGGACCCCGGCGGTCGACGCGATGTAGGCGCGCGACTGCGCGTAGACGGTCTGGTTCTTGAGCTCGATACCCGCGATGTCGCCGGGCAGGGGCGGCGCGAAGGTGATCTCGCCCGCGTCCGCGGCGGTGAACGTGTTCATGAAAAAGCTCTCGCCGCCGAGCACGCTCCGCTTCAGGGCGCCGAAGAGCCCGCCCTTCATGCTCGTCTCGATACTGACCGTGTTCGACATGCTGACCATCGCTCCGGATTCGGCCGTGACCGTCTCGGCCTTGGCGAGTTTCATTTTCAAGAGCGAATAGGACGGCCGGTATAAAATTTCATATTCCATGCAACCTCCTTGGGATGTGATACTATATTGTTGACGGGGAAAAAGTCAAGCAGAAAGAAATTGAATGCCGAGGGGCAGAGGAGCAAGGGAGATACGGAGAACCGGGGAAACGGAGATGAACCAGCCAGACTAAATAAGCAATAAAACGGAAAGACTAAAAAGACTTCTTTTCATTTTAAAAGCAGCGTCACCAGCACCGGTACCAGCAGGGTCAGCACGATGCCGCTGAAGACCGCGATCACGGCGTATTCCTTGCCGGAAAACCGGATGATCACCGGCAGTGTCGTATCCATGGCCGTGGCGCCGCCCGCCGCGATCGGCGCGAGTTTTCCCAGGTAACGGGCCAGGATCGGCGCGGTGAGGAGGGTCAATACTTCCCGGGTGATATTGGCCAGGAGGGCGACCACGCCCAGGGTCGGCCCGCGGATCTGGGTAATGATGACGCTGGAAAGGCTGTAATAGCCAAACCCGGAACCGATGGCCAGCAGTTCCCGAAACCCCAGTTCCCGGATGAAAAATCCAATCACCCAAGCGCCCAGTCCAGTCCCCAGGATCACGGAAAGCGGCACCAATAAAATCGCCGGGTTCAGCTTCTTGAAGCTCTGCCCGGTCCGCTCGTCGCCACCTATGCTCACGCCAATCAGGAAAAGCAGAATGTACAGGGCGTACAGGCTGATGTCGAACTTGAGAACGAATCCGGCGCGGGAGAGGATAACTCCGGCCAGGATCCCGGCCGCGAAAAAGGCGACGATGATGAGGCTGTTCTTCATTTTTGGTTTTTCGCGTAGAAAAAGCGGTACACGAAATAGGCCGGCAGCAGGCTCCCGGCCACGCACGCCAGGGCGATCGCGACCGCCTGGAGGCCGAGCCGGCCAAAGTTGGCGATGATCGCGCGGTTAAGCCCGACCGTGAGTCCCAGCAGGAACAGGAAAAGGTAGATGAACCAGGTGGTCAGCCGGTCGATGGTTCTCAGTAACCGCTCCCGGCGACGGGTGATGACGCCGAGCGCGATGCCCGCGGTCAGGCAGATGACGACAATCAGCATTGTAACATATAGTTATTGGGTTGGGGTTTGGATGCTTGATTTTTCCAGCATCCCTAACCCTTTACGTATCATCCATCCTTTTCCAGCATCTCAACCCCTACCCAGCCTCCATCTTTACCTTACCACCACTATTTTCTGCGTGCCGGCGAACCGTCCGCCGTCGTAGACCGCGATGAAGTAGACGCCGGGGTTGGGGATCGCGACCCGCTTTCCGGTCCGGCTCTGGACGACCCGGCCGCTGGCGTCGAACACCCGGAACGAACAGTCGGCGATCGGCCCGTCGATCTCAAACTGGCCGCGGTTGGGGCTGGCGACGCGCCAGGTCAAACGCTTGATGCCGGTCGCTTCCGCGACGCCGGTGCCCATCGTGTTCAGGAACAGGAAATTGCCCCGGGCCGCGACCCAATTCGTAACGACCAGGTCGAGGTCGCGGGAATAAGCGTAGTCGACCCAGATCGTCTCGGGTTGGGTGATCAGGTTCGCGATCGAAACCCAGCCGTCGGTATAGGAAAAGCAGAACTGGCTGCGGGTCAGGTCCCCGGCCGACCGGCGGACCCGGGTGATATTCTTGATCCAGCGGTTGTTCAGGTAAAAGACCCGCTTCGTGGAATCGACCACGTGCGCCTCGTTCGCGGCCGATGCCGGCAGGGTATTGTCGACATCGCCGAAACTGATATTCTCGCAAACCAGGTCCTGGCTAGGGGAAGGCAGCCACGACCAGGTATAGGTCGTCGGAAAACTGCCGCTTCCTAAGTTCTCAAAGACGCCGACCGGCTCCCACCAGCCGCCGGCGGCCAGGTCCAGGTCGCCGTCCCGGTCCACGTCGCCGAAAGCCACGCACGAGTAGTATTGGCGGTTCGTGCTGGTCCAGGCCGGGGTCGTGGCCAGGGTCGTGCCGTTGTTAAGATAGATGCGGCAGTTGCTCACCCCGCCGGTCTGCGCGTTGTTGGCGCAGGCCATGTCCAGGTCGCCGTCGTTATCGACGTCGCCGAACGCGATCTTCAAGGTACCCATGGAGTCGGCCGACTGCCAGTAGGGCGTTGCTTCGAGGACGCCGCCCGTATTGCGGTAGATCACGGTCCGGCGGTGGTTGCCGGCCAGGGCCAGGTCCAGGTCGCCGTCCCGGTCGATGTCGACCCAGGCCGCGTCGTAGTAGTAGGACTGGAGGTTCGACTGCCAGACCGGCAGGGTATCCAGGGCGCCAGCCTGGTTGCGGTAAACCTTGGCCCGCTGCAGGGAATCTCCGTAGTCCTCGCCGCAGGCCAGGGCCAGGTCGAGATCGCCGTCCCGGTCCATGTCCCCGAAAGCGCAGGCGAATGAATTGTCCCGGTCGTGGGGCCGCCAGGAAGGCGTGCCCTGGAACGTGCCGCTCAAATTGACGTATAATTTATCGTACTGGGGCGTGTAAGGATCGCCGTAGTTGGCGACCGCGAGTTCGGGATACCCGTCGTAATTGACATCGCCCAGGGCGATGTGCGCGTTGTATCCGATATCGGAGGAAGACCAGGAAGCGACATGCTGCAGGGTATCCGACCGGTTATAATTGACCCGGTTCGGGTTCTGCGCCATGTCGTTCCCGTTGCCGGTAACGAAGTCGAGTTTGCCGTCCAGGTTGATATCGACCAGGGCTCCGCCCGTGGAATAATCGTTATCCGTCGATTCCCAGTTCGGCGCGGCGGGCAAAGGTATTGTCGCGCAAAGAAAGATCATGATCGCCAGCATATGCCTCCTTATTGAATCTGCGACTACCGGCCTTTTTTCAAACGCCGCATAAGGTTAATGGCGCTTGTGTCCTGGGGATTTATCTTCACCCATTCATCCAGGATCCCGTATGCGGAATTCGTGTCGCCTTTGCCGAGGTGAGCGGCGACCAGGCCGATGTAAACCTCCGGGATCCGGGCGTTCATGGTCAGGGCGCGCTGGAAAAACTCGATCGCCCGATCGTAATCGCCCACCTCGTTATAGATCAAACCGATCTTGCCGTAGAGCCCGGGATTCTTCACCTTAATCGCCCGGAAATAATAATCCGCGCTGTCGAGTTGGCCCATCTGGGCGAAGGTGTAGCCGATATAAAACTGCATGGCGTAGCTTTCCTGGGCTTCGAACAGCATGGATAGGCGCCAGGCGTTGATCGCGCCCTGAAAGGCGTTCCTTGCCTTGAGCGCCAGGCCCAGGTTATACAGTTCGATCTGGTAGTTGGAGTACAAAATCCGGGTGTTCTCGTCTTTGGTGATCTCAAAACCGTAGAACTCGCCCGCTTTCCGGCGCTTTTCGAAATCAACCAGGATCGGCGCCAGGGCCCGCTGCTTTTCCGGACCGAAGATACCGGTGTACCGGCAGTCCCGGAAAAAGAAATCCCGGGTTCGCGCGACATCGATGTTCTCGGGGTAAGGCAGACTGTCGCCGACGACGCGGTACACGATCCCCTCGATCCTCAGGTAGGGCATGAAACCCTCGAAATTGTCCGGCGAAACGGTGGTCGCGAAATATACCGGCCGTTTGCCCTTGTATCCTTTCAGGTATTTGGCGGCGAACTCGGCGCCCGGTGTGTAATAGTCCTTGTCTTCGAGGTCGATCCCCGCGTTCGCGGCCAGGATCTCGCGGATCATGATGTCCTTGACGTAGACGATCCTTCGGTCTTCGGTGAGCGCCGGCTGGAGGCGCTTGATCGTGTAGTCGCCGAACGTGACCGGCGCGCCCCACGACTTTATCTGCCGGATGTACCAATCGGTATTGATCAGGGAGAGGTTCGCGATGATCACGCTCCGCTTGAAGCCCATTGTTTCCTGGGAGAACCAGAGCGGGAAGGTATCGTTGTCGCCGTTGGTAAAAAGGATCGCGCCTTCGTCGCAGCACTTGAGCATGTTGTAACCGTAATCCTTGGGCGCGTAATTCTTGTAGCGGTTGTTGACGTGCAGGTTGGTAAAAAGAGGCGCGACGGAAAACACGACGATCCCGCTCAGACCTGCGGCCTGGGCCAGCCGATTCCCCTTGGTTTCCTTCCGCACCCATTCGGTAAAGGAATACAAACCAAAACCGGCGCAGATGATGAAGTATACGAAACCGGTATGGAAAAAGTAATCGCGCTCCCGGACCTCGTGCCCTTTGTGCCGGGGGTCCGGGTCGCTCGGGGAAAATTTCATGTTCAGGTAGCCGACGATGGCGAAGGACAGCATGAACAGGATAAGCATGAGCATCATGAATATTTTCCGGTCGATGCGGAAGAGCTGGATCATGCCGAAGATCCCCGCCAGGTAGAAGATCACGATCAGCAACCCCCGGAACAGCCGGTTGATGTCTTCGGGCGCGACCTGCTGGGAAAGGTACCGGACGAACATCCCCATCTGCCAGAAATAACCGACGGCGGCGTTATAGCCGGTCTCGTCCTGGGTCTTGCGGGGATATATCCTCTGCGGTCCGTACTGGGCGCGGTGCAGGACCAGATCAAAGGCCTTCCAATTTTCGCCCGGGTCGTTCTCGTTGATGCGGGGGGCGATGTTCTTGCCCGCTAGGTATTGTTCCTGCGCCCCGCGGTC
>Ga0315294_10009226_pt1 | contig 10832 bp, 17 predicted proteins | sample YL17G13_40_MG_FD_203626 | JGI IMG/M metagenome (GOLD analysis project Ga0315294, IMG submission 203626) | Sediment microbial communities from Yellowstone Lake, YNP, Wyoming, USA - YL17G13_40 | ecosystem: Environmental > Aquatic > Freshwater > Lake > Sediment | place: USA: Wyoming | collected... | reverse complement strand
TCAAATGGGCCATAATAAACAGTGGCATTTTTACCCTCTTTATTTAAACTTTCTACTTTGTCATAAATTTCTACAAGTGTTCCAACAAAAGCAAATCTTTTTGTCATATTAACTTCCTTTTTGCCCCGCTAGGATTCGAACCTAGGACCTCTACGTTCAGAGCGTATTACTCTAGCCAGACTGAGCTATGGGGCACATCGCTTTTTCTTTAAAATGCAATTCTCTATGGCAATTAGAACATAAAACACTACATTTTTTTATTTCCTCCAAAATAGAATTCTTAGATTTTCCCTGACCATGCATAGTAGATACTATTGTATCTTTATCTCTTTCATGGTGAAAATCTAAAACATACCATCTTGAATCTCCACACTTTGAACATTTTAAAGTTTTCTTATAACTTCTAAACCAATCTCCAATAATTCTTTTGTTTTTAGAAGCTTTCTTTACATAATAATCTTTATTTCTAGAATAATGATCTTTCAAATAATTTTTATTACACTCTTTACAATTACCGTTATAGCCATCTTTTCTTGTTTTATTTTTATTGAAACTTTCTATTGGTAAAGTAAGAGTACATTTTGGACAAATCTTTGTTTTCATTTTTCGCGGAGCAAGATTTGAACTTACAGTCTTACAGATTCAAAGTCTGTTATGTTACCAATTACACCATCCGCGAATGCATTTCTTATAAATATATTATAACGGATTTATTATTTTTCGTCAATCGCTTGCAAGGTCTTTTGGTTTTCTTGCTGTAGCGTGACAGGAATCACACTCTGCCTGTGGAGTTAGTTTACCATGAGCAAATCTGGAGACAACTTTTACGATTCCACCACAACGACAAAGATTAGTCTTTGTCTTTACGTTATGGCCTACCTTTGCCTGACCCTTTGGAACGTTCATTTACAATCACTTCCTTCCTAACTGGTTTCTTCACTAAACGATACTTAATTAAAATATACATTAATCCAAGTGTCTCAATGATAGAAATAATACACAGCGCTATAAAAGCTACTGTAAAAACACCATCAAAATTTTGCATTACTTTTTACTAGGAAGACAGGCCACTACGATTAGTCCAATAATGCCCAAGAAAAATCCCCAGCAAAAACCACCACCTGGACTTCTTCCCTTCTCCTTACTAATATATCTAGTAATAAGACCAAGACCAACCCAAACCGCTAGCGAAATAACCCAAACCATTGGCTCCATTTTAAACTCCTATCTCTTTGGCTTTTCGTAAGCTTTTGAATTTACTTTTGGACGCCTTAGAACAGCTCCAACGCCAATTATAATAATTACCAACGCGATTGAAAAACCTATTAAACCATTCATTTTATTTACCTCTGAGGCCACCAGGGTTCGAACCTGGGCATGGAAGATTAAAAGTCTCCTGGCTTACCACTTGCCTATGACCCCAATTTCATGACGACCCGTAAAGAACGACACTTAGGACAAAAATATTCTATCCATTTCAAGCCTTCGCTCTTTTTGATCATTTCACGATTGCACTTGTCATTAGGGCAATTCATAAGCTCCTCCTTTTTAAAAGAATTTTAACCTCTATGAGAATCTATATCTACTGTGAAGCGCATGTTAGGATCAGCACTCTCGCCAGTTAGAATAGCAATTACGTCAACGTCTCTAATGAGAACGTATTCCTTCTTGCCTTCCTTACGGCGAATCATTGCTCCATAAGCATTAACAGCAACCTTCATTCCAGCTTTGAGATCTCTATCCTTTACGTAAGGACCAACAGAAACTATAGTTCCCTCAAATTGCTTTTCGGGCATGATCTTTGGTGGAATAATGATTCCATTGATCATCTTCTCTTCGTTTCCCTCTTGCTCTATCACCAAATAATTCTGTAACGGAATAATCATAAATGCTCCTTTTAAATTATATACGGGATGTAAGATTTGAACTTACGACTTTTACGGTGTAAACGTAACACTCTACCGCTGAGTTAATCCCGCTCAACAAACATAGGTTTTCAAAAAATCTTCGAAATAAGAAAAGTAAAAACAGTCTTTAACAGAGCCAAACTTTATTTCTAAAAATCCAATATGCAAACCATTAATATATCTTTTTGCTTTATATCTTCCAGTAAATAATCCATGTATAAGTAAAACTTTATTTGTCATAAATATTGGGGACCTGGGGCTTGAACCCAGAACTTCAACCTTATAAGAGTTGCACTCTAACCATTGAGTTAGCCCCCACTGTTATATTACATTTTACATCAAATATCAATTTCTGTCAATTTATTTTACGCCAGAGTGGCGAGGTTCGAACTCGCAACTTACAGTTTCGTAGACTGTTACTCTAGTCCAGTTGAGTTACACTCTGATAAAGAATATTTTTTTAAATGCTTTTGCAAAAGCATCAAATCTAATCATGGGAGAGTTTCTTCCAGCTTGAACCAAGCTTATTAAATAAACTAATTTAATACTTACTGGTTTATCATACATTATCTTTAATAAAAAACCTTCCATTGTCGCAAAGAACTGTTATAATTTTTCCGTCCAACAATCTCACTAGAAATTTTTTATATTTATACTCTTCAAAGATTTCGGAGCAAGTAAATGTTTTGCCAGAATCTGGTTCCTCAAATTCTGCTACTAGCCCTTCAAAGGCATCGGGCGACCCAGCTATTTGCTTGGGTGCCCGCTTAAAAGCCATTTTCAAATGATCTAAATTACTAAATCTAGTAAAACTTGGTTGCACAAAAAGTTTTAGAGTCATATATTTTTCCTGAATTTTATTTTATCTTATCAAGTTCATTTGCTAGCAGTAGCAATAATTTCCCAGTTCTTGAAAGCATAATAATATTCAAGAATATTCTTTAAATCACCAGACTTATAGTTAGCTTCTGGAATTTCCCCTTTACCATCTTCCCAATACTTAGCTATTATTTGATTTTCGTCATGGTTGAGTAGAGCAAAAATAACCCAATCTTCGCGGTTATTAAAAGTTCTCATTAAATCATCCATACGAGCAACAAGCAATCTTAAGCTTTCGGTTGGATTTTGTAAAGTTTCTCTTCCTTTAAACGCCACTCTTAATGCCTGATTTTCTTTTACTGCGGGCAAGTTTGCAATTTGCTGTCCCTCTACCGTAAAGAAACCAGAAATACCTGTTTGATAATTATCACTATAACTTGGATTATAATTTGTCTTAACTCTCATAAAAGCTAGAGGCAAGAAAAAGTTTACAGAATTAACGGTATAGATTGCATCATAATAAGTATTGAAAGCTAGTAAAAGTTGTTCATCGCTCATTTTTTGGCTTAGTGGAGAAGCCACTGTATAATATTTTATAATTTCATAGAACCTACTTCTTAACTTCTCTTTTCTCTCATTGATTGAAAGTCGTTCCCAACTATTTGCTGTTTCAATCTGTGAGCGAGAATCAATTATCTCTCTCGTATTTTCTATATAATTTTTATAAAGTGCGTCTGCTGTTCTCTTATTAAAATAAACACCTAAACCCATAGCGGTAACAAACACTATTATCAATGCCACCATTATACCAACTAAACGTTGTGGTAAATTTTCTGGCTTGATTTTACTTATTAAATCCTTCATTGTCGTTCCTCCAGCGCGTGAAATTGTTTCTTTCGTAACTTTCTTATTCATAATTTAAAATCTTTCCTTTCAAAAAGAACCATTGGAATTTTTATTCTCTCATCAAAAATATAGGTTACTTGATATGCGTATTGTGCTTTGTAATAAACATTTTTCTGCAACATTAAATACGCTCTTGTCAAGAGCAAAATTTTAGCGTCTTTAGAATGAATCCAGCGATCTGTTAAAGACATGTCGTTTAATGTTGAATATTTCTTAATTACCATTTATTCTATCTACTGCTATTTGGATATATTTATCGTCGATTTCGAAACCAATAAATTGTCTACCCAAATCCTTTGCCACTTTTAAAGTAGTTCCACAACCAGCAAATGGATCTAGAACTACATCGCCTTTATAACTAAACATTTTAATCAATCTTCTAGGTAATTCTTCTGGAAACATTGCTGGATGCCCAAATTTTTTCATTTTTGTTTCTGGAGGAAAACTCCAAAGAGCAAGAGAGTTAGTTATAAACTCTTCTCTCGTTAAATCGCTCTCTCCTTTATGTATGAGTTTGCGACTGTTCTTATAGAAAACAAGTATGTATTCGAAAGGAGTTGGAAAGGAGGGACTAGATGGCGAAAGCCAACTACCCCAGCTAGTCCTATTACTTACTTGAGATTTATTCCAAATTATTGTTGTGAAAGGTTTGTAACCAATATCTATTAGAAAGGAAGAAATGAAAACACTTGTAGGTATTGAGCCATTTTGCTGGTCGCCAATATTTATACAAACACGGCCATCATCGGTGAGCTTATCCCATAGAGCAGTAAAAATACTTCTCAGCCAAGCAATATATTCTAGAAAATCTTTATCATCTTTGTAAGTATTATAAACGATTTTCTTTTTTTTAGCAGTATTGCCTAAATTATAAGGTGGGGAAGTTACGCACAAATGAATAGAACTGTCTGGAAGGGAAGAAATCCCCTCCAAACAGTCCATCTTGTAAATGGAGTTTGGCTCCATTACTTATCCTTGAAATATCTGAATGCTCTATCCTGCATATCTCTCAAGCCGTCTAGCACCGCCGCTAACTTTGGCAGTCCACTAGTTGCGACATTGCCAATATGCTCGGATTCATCATAAAACTTGTTCTCAATGGTGTAATCCAAGAACTTAGCAATCCAGTAGTCTACTCCACGCATTGCTCTGCCAGCCGCTCGCTTTATGGCTTCCTCTCTGTCCCATGTGTCAATGTTATGGCACAAGCTCCAGCCGATACGATCCCTACCCAAAGCTACTATAACGCCAAACGGTCTGCCCTTCTGCTTTCCGTCAGTTGGAGTGGTTGGATCTGTCTTTGGGGCGTTTCTCCGCAAGTAGTTAACAAGTATTGGATACTTCTTACCACTGATAGTTACTGCGGAGCAATTGTCCATTTCCACTTTAAAATTAGGCATATTGCCTCCTATAAAAATTTATAGGGGGTTTAGAACCCCCTATTAAAAACTAGAGATTACCAGCAGCGATCATCTGGATAAATCGTGGCGTCTCAGAGGAGAAACCAGCGATGTCATAGGACTTGCTATCCATTGGATCGCTCAAAGAACTTCTATCGGGATAAGGAGTAAGAACAACGTAGATGATTTTCGCATCAGCGTTAATCGTGTCCCTATACTTCTTCATCAAGGTAACAGGTTGCTTGCCCTGCCAGTTCTGTCCATCAGTCCAAATTACAAGGTTATCAGCCTTGAGCTTGTTGTCGATGGCAAACTGAATTGCACTTCCAACGTCAGTTCCAGCAGGAGTCATTGGCATGAAGCCACGGCTCAAAGCTTCCTTGAAAGAGGTCGTCTTTCGAAGCTTTGGAAAATCGCTCGTTGTGGTCGTAAAGGCAGAAGTAAAGTAATACTTCTCTGCCTTGATCGTAGCAAGGGCCATGATCGTAGCGACCTCGGAAGGTGTCATCCACATCGTCTCCAAAGGAACGTTCTGCATAGAGCCAGAAACGTCGATTGAATGATAGAATACCTTGTTGGTTGGCTCAAGAGCAGTGAAAGCCTCTTCAACCGCCTTCTCAAGAATATCCTCGACAACTGGATGAGCAACCCAAGTCAACTGAGAACGACCAAGAGTTCCACCAGCAGAGTAAATCTTGTAAGCAGAAACGATGTTGATAGGGTGAACCCTACCCTTCACCAATCTCTCCTTCGTGAACTTCTCTTCAAGAACCTTGAGGTTCTCAATGTTGGTGAAAATACCCTTGTTAGTCAAGTTGGCCAAGTTACGCAAAGTAGCCGTAATAGGCATCTTGGTGAAAAGAGCTTCCCAAATACCCTTGGTTCGTGCTACGTTTGCTGGAATCATTTCCTGAGTCAAACCGAAATCAAGGATTGCCTTGATGACATCTGCCTCTTTCATATTTCCAGTCTTGAGAGACTCATAAATCCCGATGAGAGGAAGAGTCTCAATAGAAGCCTTCTTATCAGCCATCCAAGCAAACAGATTGCTTTCGGATGCATCCCGTGGAACTGGCTTGATCTTCCGAAGAACATCACGACCAGCCCAATTGTATCTGCTCTGATACTTGAGGAACTGATACTCAAGGCCCTTTACGTCATGAGACGTAATCCACTTCTCGACTGCGGAATGAATAAGTCTACCAAAGCCACGAAGGCCCTTGGTATACTCAAGGAACTCATAAAGGTGAGAAGCGGTTCTCACAATCTTGTTGAAGATCTGTGAGAAATAAACCTTTGCATCAATGCCTCCCATAGAGAGGTAAACGAGAGCAAGCAAAGGCGTGTGGTTATTGATTCCATGATCACTTGCGTAGACGATTTCGTCCGCAACGACCTTTGGATCTTTTGCAACCATGCAAGAAAGAATCTTGACGTTTTCAATCGTCAACTCTTCCTTACCCTGATAGAAAAGGTTATTCTCAGAGCCAGTCAAGAGCCAGCGTCTAAGAGCCGTGAGATCATCGGCCACGAAAGCCTTACCCCCAGCCATGTTCTCAGTCATTTCAGCCTCTCGGCCAGGAATAACCTGAGTAGCAAGAACATCCTTCTTCTTTGTGTGGAACGTGTAGCCAGACTTCATTTTCAGCTACCTCCTTGATAGAATTTGTGAGATAATTATACTAAATTTTTTGTTTTTTGTAAAGAGAAAATAGGGAACAAGTTTTTATCCAAAGGCTGCTTTTCCATAGTTAACCTTTAGAATTCAGTTCTCTTTATTTAAGCAAAAAAAGTGCGGGAACTAGGGCAACAAGAAAACGAATAATGATAAGCTTCATGATGATGGATGAATCTTATATCATTGCTGCTTTTTAAACCATGAAAAAGACTAGCGAAAACATATCCTTAAATGCATCATTGGCTTCTAATGAATTTGTTAACGTCTTCTAGTCAGTTCCCGCTAAAGTTTCAAAGAAAACGAACAAGAAATTGTCGATAGGCACTAACTTTACAAATGTTAACCTAAAGACGAGCAGTTCGTTAAGCGACCAGTGGGAGTCGGACCCACTTGTAAACCTTGGCAAGGTTTCATAATACCGTTATATCATGGTCGCAAAAAAGGGCAAGATTTGTATTTGGCAAAACCACCACTATAGGGAAAGTGGGCGAAGGATTCGAGCCTTCTATAAATTTTGGTTAGAAAATTTAATTATCCAGATAACCAAATAGCTTCAGCCCTATCAATTTCAAAGAAAGCGGACAAGTAGAGGAAAGGATGTTTTAGCGCTCCACCAATTGAGCTACCAGTCCACGAAGTAGACTGGGTAAGATTCGAACTTACAACCTCTCGATCCATATTCGATAACCCTTATCCATTCAGTCCGCTTATATTTTCAAAGAAAAGGAACAAGTATTTGAAAGACGATATTGCCCGAAGGCAGTTAATTTGCTGTTAATTATGATAACGTCTCTCGGTCAGTTCCTTATAAAACTATCTTATCACTTCGATCGAATTCTGTCAAGTCTACAAAGACAAAAACCACATTGGGTCTACCGTCTTTTCTCCAAAGTGAATTTCATAATGAAGATGACAACCAGTCACTTCTCCACTTGAACCCATGAGACCTACGACATCACCTTGCTTTACGACTTGACCTGATTTTACTTTTATCTCGCTAAGGTGAGCGTACCAAGTCTCAAATCCTAACTCATGTCTTACTATAACTACCATACCATAAGTAGGATTTTCATATTCTACATAGGCCACAGTTCCATTCGCCGTTGCCTGTATTTCATCACCGAGCTTACCAACTAAATCAATTCCAGGATGGAACCTTAACTTGTCTTTATCTGCTACGAATAATCCCTCCCTAAATCCATACGCAGAAGATAATTTAACGGTTCCACTAGTTTTTACAGGATAGATGAAAGGTGACTCTTTAAAGTACCTATTAAAAATAACTACTCTATCCTTCAGTCCATACAAAGAATCTAACAATTCTTTGTAAGAGTTGTATGCTTGCGTAGCATACTTAACGGTCATTTCGTCTGACCCATTAATTGCTGGTTCTAAGGAAGTTCCACCTACAGGCATATTGGTGAAGAACATCAAATCAGCAATTTGTTTTACTACTGTCCTATAGCTCTCTTGTGTTTTGTAAGTATCGAAAACAATCTTTTTCCACTTATCATTTTCTTCTTTTAATTGTGCGTTCTCAACTTTTAATACTTCAATTTCGGCATTAACACTTGCTTGTGATACTGTTTTTCTAAACCCGAAAAAGAGGCCCAAGGCTATAATAGGAATCAACAAAAAAATAGCGAAATTCTTATTCAGCCTAAAGCCACGCTTAGGTTTCTTCTTCATTCACACTCCTTCCACTATTAAAGAGCTAAAGGTATATAGTTAAATTTGGACCAGACGGGAATTGAACCCGTGTCTCCAGTGTATCCGCTTGGGATCTGGATCGACTTCAAGCACTGGCCCCATTGCTTGTTAAAAAATGCCGTTTTTTTGATACTACCTAGAATAGAGAGGAACGGCAAAACTCAGTTCTAGGAGCAGACCGCTTACGCGGCGAAAGCTAAGTTGGCTTCTTGTATTATACTTTACCAGAAGCGTTATTTTGTGTCAAGTAAAACTATGCCTTAAGGGCTGGAAGTGCTGCTTTTTTACGCAAAGCATTAATTTTTTCATTATTTTTATCTGCGTAAGTCTTTAAAGCCACTTCTTCTTCGGAGGACATCTTTCTCTTTCTTACTCTATTCATAAGTTTTTTAGCCGCTACTACTCCACCAGTTATTAATAGAGCAGGAAGCATTACTTTAGCCCAAGGAGTTTTGCTGAACCAAGCTAGACCTTGCTGTGCTAGTCCCTTTGCCCAAGCAAAACCTTGCTTTAGGAAAGGAACTATAGGGCCAAAGATTGCCCGACCCAATGACTTCAATTTTTCCCAAGCTCCAGTAATTATGTTGCCCATTTTAAATTGCCCAGCCATTGAAGATCTAGCTGCCATATTAGCTGGAGAATCTGCTTTAGTCCACCATAATCTATCTAGTCCTTTGGTGAACTTTACATCTGGATAAGGGAATTTTTCTACAAGAAGATTATTAATTTCTTTTTCTGCATAACCTTCAAAAAGAAGAGGTGATTTAAGCTCGGAAAATTCCTGTAGTGTTTCAATATCTTGGTTTACAAGAAATTCATAAAGTTCTTTTCCAGCTTCACCATATACTTCTGTATAACCTTCTACTACGGCCTTGTTTCCAAAAGCTTTTATTTCATTAGGGAGATTTTTTATAATATTGCTAAGTATATAATTCTCGTAAAACCAATCACCTTTATAATTAAAGGCTTCCATCAACATGCTTTCTCTAAAATTTATTTCTTCACGCATTTATTAACTCCATTACATCTTTACCATTTTTAGGTCTATTAATATTACATTTTCTACAAATGTATCTTACATTATCTTTACTATGTTTTCCACCTATATTTAATGGAATTATATGATCTAAATTATATTGATCGGGGCTTTTGTCTATATCATTTAATGAATTTCCACATTTAGGACAATTTTTTGTTTCTTCTTTTAACTTAATTAAAAAAGAAGAATCTATATCAGTAATTTTATAAACAGATCTTCTTTTACCTTTCGAAATTTTTCTATAAATCTTAATTTTTTCAGGATTTTTTTTAGCCCATTCTCGTAAAGATTTTAAAACTTTTTCTTTATTTTGCCTTTTATAATTATTTATTCTTTCTTTAACTTTGTCAATATTATTATCATAATATTTCTTGTTTAATTTTTTATGTTGCTCGTAATTTTGTTTTTTCCAATTTTTAGTATAAAAATGTTGACAATCTTTGCAATAATTCATTAGTCCATCTTTATTAGACTTACATTTATTAAAACAATTTTCTTCTTTGGAAGTTTTACATTTCGAACAAATTTTCAAATTATTACTTATCTCCCTTTTGTATAGCTAAACGCTTTTCTGTTGATTTAGATACAATCTTTTTTTCACCCTTAAGTTTCTTTTCCATATTTAACAAACCCTTTGGACTTGTATAATAATGGGGAAACTCGGATAGATGTGCCTTAGCTATTTGCTTGGCTATATTAGGATCACTTGTGTGTTCCATCTCTATTCGAATTCCAACTTTTAAATCTCTTGGGTCAAAATTTTCATCTGGCTCTTCGCCATGCTTTAATTTTATTTCTTCAAGTAGTTCACTGAATTTCATTTTACTTTGCCTCTAACTGCTTCTGCTTATCTGCTTCCAGAGATTTTTGTGCCTTAGCAGCGTCTATCTTCTTATATTTATCGGCCTGAAGTTTAAGTGTCTGGTCAGTCGGTTTTACCATCCCTCCTCCAGCTACTCTCTTCTTAAGAGCTATCATGACTTTTTCGCCCTCATCCACTAAGGTATGCATTATATCAATAGCCTTCTCTTTATCTTCTCCAGTTGTGGAAAACTTTTTAAGGGTAGCTATGAAATTCTTATCCTCATCTGTAAGTGTGGCATACTTCATATCTTTGACCATTTCAATAGCCATTTTACGAAGTCCAGCTATATCTGTTCCAGCATCAAGCATAGCTCTTTCTGCATCAATTTCTTTCTTCTGCTTATCTATTGTCTTAAGGGCATTTTCTTTCTTTGCTTCTGGACTCATTCCCTTAACTACAATTTCTTCGCCCTTGCGGGTCATTCCAGTTGTGCCAGTTTTATATTCCTCTGGTCTTGCACTTTTGACACCTTTGTCTGCTGCTACTTTTGTAACAGAACTTTTAAAGG
>Ga0315294_10009225_pt1 | contig 10835 bp, 6 predicted proteins | sample YL17G13_40_MG_FD_203626 | JGI IMG/M metagenome (GOLD analysis project Ga0315294, IMG submission 203626) | Sediment microbial communities from Yellowstone Lake, YNP, Wyoming, USA - YL17G13_40 | ecosystem: Environmental > Aquatic > Freshwater > Lake > Sediment | place: USA: Wyoming | collected... | reverse complement strand
ATAATGGAAGCCTATCTATTGCACTCAAATTTTATATTTCAATTAGAAATGACGGCGATACGACGGCATATGGTGTTACGATTAATAAAAAGACACTACGTTTGCTTAGAAGTGAAGAACCTTTTAATTTAAAAGATACTCCAAGTCTTCAGACCATTTATACAAGTTCACCTTTCAATCTTAAAACAAGCGAGACGATAGAAGATAGTATCTTCATCGATGAATCACCTACCGATATGGATAAGGTCATGAAAGGAGGAGGCTCATTCTCATTAAAATATGAGATTTACTTCTATAATAATAAAGCCGATGAAAAATTGAAACGCAACCCTTTTATTTATGAATATGAAACTAAATTTTCTAAAGGGCAATTTGAAATCGTCGCTGAAGGCGGTGATTCTGCGAAGTGAATGCTTTTCCGTGCGATACTCGCAGAAAATAGGGGATGTGTTATTTGGGGACACGTCAATAAATTTATTTACGCACCACGCATCACGCACCACGCACGACGAATACGTAGAGAGCCCAGCCATGCCAGATTGGCAGCCACCGATAATCTGTCCTCAATGCGGAAGCGATGATACCCGATTTGTCGAACCGCATCATGAAATGTCGATCTACGAATGCAACGGGTGCGGATGCCGGTTTGAGATGGAAGAAGGGTGACGGGTAGCGTATAGCATATGGCAAATAGCATATAGTAAAAAGATGCTCGATTCTCGATGCTCGTATGATTCGTGATGCGTGGTGCGGGTTGCGTGATGCGCAAACGCCCTGTCACACAGTAGTCACATGCTCGCTTCGCTCGTAATCGCTTCGCTCGCGTCACACCATCGTCACACAATTGTATGACTACTGTGTGACAATGGTAGCAATCGCTTTCTCGCCTGAATTCTATTGATAATATCCCCTGTAAACGGTATAATTTGTTTACTAGTTTGCGTGTTATCGCGTTTGCGCGTTAGCGCGTTACGCAGAACGCGGTACGCCGTACGCCGAACGAATGCTTAAAGTGTACGACAGAGTTCTCCGCGTTCAAAGCGGCGGCCAGTTTTCTTCGAAAACTGTCTCGCCTGAACGCGGAGGGCGTCGACAGAATGAAACGCCATCGACGCACCCCAGTAGCTCAGATGGATAGAGCACAGGTTTCCTAAACCTGGTGTCGCCGGTTCGACTCCGGCCTGGGGTGCCAGTTTCGCCTTCGGCGAAACAGAGCAATTGAGCAATAGAAAATAGAGCAATAGAGCCGGCGCTCAATTGCGGTCTACTGTTCAATTGTTCTATTGATCTACGTATAGTCTTAGGGGTAGGGTCATAGTACTCCGGCCTGGGGTGCCAATTTTGCATCTGATTACGAATGGCAAAATTGGCCCTGAGTCCCGCTTTTGCGGGACGAAGGACCTTTAATAAAGTCACAGGTCACAAGTTACAAGTCACAAATAGTGGGTTAACGCGTTTGCGGGTTTGCGCGTTAGCGCGTTAATACACAGATTAGCGCAGATTTTTGACTGATTAGCGCAGATTTTTGACTGATTAGCGCTGATACTCGATGCTCGATACTTGTATGATTCGTGATGCGGTTTGCGGGTTGCGTGATGCGAAAACGCACCACGCATCACGCACCACGCACGACGAAGACGTATGAGTGAAGGATAAACTAGACACAAGGAAAACAACATGGCAAGCATAAAGACAAAATCGATAAGGGATATAGAAGAGAAGTTGGAGAATGCCGAAGCCGATCCGGCGCGGCGCAGGGTCCTTGAGAGCGCGAAGAACTTCAAGACATCGTGGATCGAATTGGGGCAGGCCCTCTACGCGGTCTGGAAAGATAAGCTCTACAGGAACTGGGGATATTATCAGTTCGACGCGTACACGTCCAAAGAGATCGGGATACGGAAAGACACAGCGCTCAAACTGCTGCGCTCATACTATTTCCTGGAGAAAGAAGAACCGCAATATGTGGACCGGGAAACCATTAACAAGGCGGATACCGCTGCCGTCCCCACCTACGAATCTATCGACGTGTTACGGCGCGCAAAGGGCAAGAAAGATCTCGACGAAGCGGATTACGCGAGCCTCAGGAAGAACGTCCTCGAGCGGGGAGAGGACGTTCGCGTGATCAAGAAAGATCTCACGTCGCTCATGCGGCAGCGCGAAGAGATCGAGCCCGAAGAGGCGAGAAAGAAGAGGAAGGCCGCCCTGGTCAGACGTTTCGTTGGTATCCTTAAGGCGATCAGGAACGAAATAAAGGCCTCAAAGATCCTTTCGGCGCAGGTAGCGAAAGACGCTGACAGACTGATAGAAAAGATCGAAGGGGAGATCTCCTAAGAGGAGGAAGCATGTTCAGAGAGAAGATCAAGGTGCTGGATTGCACGATCCGCGATGGCGGACTGATGAACAACCATAATTTTGACCACCGTTTTGTCAGGGAGGTCTATAAGACCGTTTCCGAGGCGGGCCTCGACTACTTCGAGATCGGATACAAGAACTCCAAAGAGTTCTTTTCCCCCAAGGAATACGGCCCGTGGAAGTTCTGCGACGACGAAGAGATACTGAAAGTCATCGAAGGGATCGATTCAAAGACCAGGATCTCCGTCATGGTCGATGTCGGCCGCGTCAATCTCGACGATATAAAACCGAAGAAAGAAAGCCCTGTCAGCATGGTGCGGGTCGCCTCCTATGTCAAAGAGATCGACAAGGCCATATTTTACGTTAACCATCTGCATGAAAAAGGGTACGAAACGACCATCAACATCATGGCGATATCCAAAGACCAGGGGCCGGAACTGGAGGAAGCGCTCCGTCAGATCGAGAACGAGAGCAGGGCTGACGTTATTTATATTGTCGACAGCTTCGGCGCGCTCTACCAGGAGACCGTCGAACACCTCGTGAAGCTTTTCAAAAGCATCATTAAGACGAAAGAGATCGGGTTCCACGGCCACAACCATCAGCAGCTGGCGTTCGGCAACACTATAGAAGCGATCATCCACAATGCCAATTATATGGACGCTACGATGTACGGTATCGGCCGCGCCGCAGGCAATTGCCCCATGGAATTACTGGTAGGATTTTTAAAGAACCCCAAATTCGACCTTCGGCCGATCCTCGATCTGATCTCCCACGAGATGGTCCCCATGAGAGAAAAGATCGAATGGGGCTACGTCATCCCCTACGCGATCGCGGGGATGATGAACGAACACCCGAAAGCGGCCATGGCGATGCGCAAGGGCGAGAAGAAAGAGAATTACAGGGAGTACTACGAAGGTCTTCTGAATGCCGGGATGGAATAAGAAAAGGCATGGACGTATCGCGGTTCAAAAAACTCCCCATTCTGGGGATACTGAGGGATGTCAAGCTTGAGGATATCGATCCGCTCGTTGAGGCGATCGTTGCTTCCGGCCTTGAGACTGTCGAGATCACCATGAACACCCGCCAGGCGCTCGACCTGATCAGGCACATGGCGCGGTCAGCGGGTGGCCGTCTTGTTGTCGGCGCAGGGACCGTGCTGACCATGGAGGACCTGCATCTGGCCCTCGAGAGCAATGCGACGTTCATTGTTCTTCCAACGCTGGTCGATCCAGTCGTTGCGTACTGCGCGAAGAACAGGATCCCCGTCTTTCCCGGAGCCTTCTCTCCGCAGGAGATCTACAACGCCTGGCGCGCAGGAGCGTCCATGGTAAAGGTCTTTCCGGCGAAATTCTTGGGGCCTGAATACATCAGGGAGATAAAGGGACCGTTCCGGGACATCGAGCTCTTGGCCTGCGGCGGGGTATCGGTCAGCACCATCCGTTCATTTTTCAGCAATGGCGCCTCGGCAGTTGCTTTCGGCGCAAGCATATTTAAACAGGAATGGTTTGCTGCCCGGCAGTTCACGCAGATAGAAACAGAGATAAAAAAACTGATCGAAGAATATCATAAGCGTTAAGGAAATATTTGAGATGAAACGCTTGACATATTTTCCAATTCATGATACAATTTTTTTGAATAAAGGCACAATGTCGTGCGTGAGTTGGACTAAGGCGTTCGAAGAGAACGCTATTATTTTTGGTCCGACTTTTTTACGAAAGAAAAATAAGACAAAGGCGTCTCTATAAAAAGAGACGCTTTATTTTTTAGGATACCCCTGCGGGCGGTACTTTAATACATAAGGAGATGCGCCATGTCGAAAAAGATCGAAGATTTCATGAAGAAGGTCGCTGAGAGAAATCCCGGGGAGACCGAATTTCATCAGGCGGTACGGGAAGTGGTAGAATCAGTCATGCCGTATATAGAAAAATTCCCGCAGTATGATAAATACAGGATCCTTGAGCGGATGGTGGAGCCGGAACGGGTGATCATATTCCGCGTTTCATGGCTTGACGATAAAGGCGATATACAGGTAAACAGGGGGTTCCGCATCCAGATGAACAGCGCCCTCGGACCCTATAAAGGCGGACTGCGATTCCACCCGAGTGTCAATCTCGGCATCCTGAAATTTCTCGCTTTTGAGCAGGTCTTCAAGAACAGCCTCACCACGCTTTCCATGGGAGGCGGAAAAGGCGGCTCTGATTTTGACCCGAAAGGGAAGTCCGACAACGAGGTCATGCGGTTCTGCCAGAGTTTCATGACCGAGCTCTTCAGGCACATCGGTCCGGATACCGACGTACCCGCGGGCGATATAGGCGTGGGAGGCCGGGAGATCGGCTACCTGTTCGGTCAATACAAGAGGCTGCGTAATGAGTTTAGCGGGGTCCTCACCGGGAAGGGTCTTGACTGGGGCGGCAGTCTTATCAGGCCTGAGGCGACCGGTTACGGGTGCGTGTATTTTGCCCAGGAGATGCTCAAGGCAAGGGGCGAGTCTCTGAAAAACAAGGTCTGCACCGTATCGGGTTCCGGGAACGTCGCCCAATATACCGTCGAGAAACTGATCAATCTCGGCGTAAAGGTGGTCACCCTGTCCGACTCAAACGGTTATATCTACGATCCGGACGGCATCAATGACCAGAAACTGAAATTCGTCATAGAGCTTAAGAACGTACGCCGGGGCCGCATCAAGGAGTACGCGGATAAATACCGCTGCACGTATGTCGCCGACAAAAGTCCGTGGGAAGTGAAATGCGATATCGCGTTCCCCTCGGCCACACAGAACGAGATAACCGAATCAGACGCGAAAAAGCTCGTCAAGAACGGCTGCATGTGCGTCGCCGAAGGGTCGAACATGCCGACCACACCGGAAGGGATCGGCGTATTTCAGGCGGCAAAGGTACTGTACGCGCCGGGAAAGGCCTCGAACGCCGGTGGAGTGGCGACCAGCGGTCTTGAGATGTCCCAGAACAGCATGAGGCTGTCCTGGAGCAGGGAAGAGGTCGACGAGAAGCTGCATCAGATTATGATCAGGATACACGAGTCCTGCGTAAAATACGGCAAAGAAGGCAAGTACATCAATTACGTGAGAGGCGCGAACGTCGCCGGATTCATCAAGGTCGCGCGCGCCATGATAGACCAGGGTCTGGTGTAGGGGGCGGCGTAAACATAACCGTTGATTTTTGCGGCATATCTGCTATACTAAAATAGTTCGAAGAGGAACTGGCAGCATAACAGAGGCGTTTTTATCAGCATTTTCAATAAAAACGCCTTTCTTATTTTAGGTATGATACAATACCGAATCGCAGCCAAAAGGAAGAGCATATGCGGCGCCTGCAAGGAACCAAGAACATGAGTGCCTTACTCGTTCTGGAGGACGGAACAACATTCCGGGGTATGTCTATTGGCGCGGCGGGGACTTCGTTCGGCGAGGTCGTCTTCAATACCAGCATGGCCGGCTATCAGGAGATCATCACGGACCCCTCGTATAAAGGTCAGATCGTCACAATGACCTATCCCCTCATCGGCAATTACGGGGTGAACACCGAAGATATCGAATCAAGGAGGCCGTTCCTGGAAGGCTTTGTCATCAAGGAGCTGAGCCCTCTCACCAGCAACTGGCGCGCGAGCGATTCCCTCGATACGTATTTAAAGAGGCACGGTATCATCGGGATCGAAGGGGTGGACACCAGGAGCCTGACGAGACACATCAGATTGCAGGGCGCGATGAGGGCCGCGATATCGAGCGAAGATCTTGACGAGAAACGACTCCTCAAAAAGGTCCGGTCATCCCCCGGCCTGGTTGGCAGAGACCTTGTCCGCGAAGTCACTTTTAACAAGATAGCGCGCTGGAATCGCCGCGGCGCCTACACGGTCGTTGTGATCGACTGCGGCGTCAAATATAACATACTCCGGTTGCTCGCCAGGAAAGACTGCAAAGTCGTCATCGTCCCGGCCCGCTCAAACGCCGAGATGATCCTCAAACAGAAGCCCGACGGCCTCCTCCTTTCGAACGGCCCGGGAGACCCCGAAGCGGTCCCCTATGTCGTCCAGACGGTCAGGAAACTGATCGGCACGCTGCCCATCTTCGGGATCTGCCTGGGACACCAGATGCTCGGACTAGCGCTGGGAGGAAAGACCTTCAAGCTCAAATTTGGCCATCACGGTGGGAATCATCCGGTGAAGGACCTTCGCACCGGAAAGGTGGCGATCACCGTCCAGAACCACGGATTTTGCGTTGATATCGACTCGCTTCCCCGCGATGACATCGAGATAACCCATGTCAATCTGAACGACGGGACCCTCGAAGGGATGCGCCACAAGCGGTTACCCGTCTTTTCGGTGCAGTTTCATCCGGAACATATGCCCGGACCGCATGACGCGGAATATCTGTTCGGGGAATTTATGGAGACGATGAGGTGTAAGAAGTAAGTTGTAAGGGATAAGGTGTAAGAAATAAGGCGAAAGGGATACGTGAATACTTTTAGAGATTTGAAAGTGTGGGAAAAGGCGCATGAACTGGTTCTTGAAGTATATAAAATAACAAAAGAGTTTCCTGGAGAAGAAAAATTCGGCCTCGTTTCGCAACTGAGAAGGTCAGCAGGTTCAATACCTACTAATTTAGCAGAAGGGTATAAAAGGAAAAGTAGAAGAGATTTTGCACATTTTGTAAATATTGCTGAAGGTTCATTAGAAGAAACGAAATATATTCTGCTTTTATCATGTGATTTAGGTTATATCAACAAAAGCAAACTAGAGATGCTTAATAGTATTTGTGAAGAAATTGGAAAAATGCTAAGCGGGTTGCATAATAAACTTATATCTTAAAACTTATAACTTATCACTACAATGCCCAAGCGAACCGACATACACAAGATCCTGATCATAGGGTCTGGCCCGATCGTTATCAGCCAGGCCTGCGAGTTCGATTATTCCGGGACCCAGGCGTGCAAGGCGCTGAAGCAGGAAGGGTTTGAGGTCATCCTCATTAACTCGAATCCCGCGACGATCATGACCGACCCGGAACTGGCGGACGCGACCTATATCGAGCCGATCACCATCGAGGCGCTGGAAAAGATCATCGAAAAAGAAAGACCGGACGCGCTTCTGCCGACTCTGGGAGGTCAGACCGGCCTGAATATCGCGATCAAGGCGAAAGAGGCGGGTATCCTCGATAAGTACGCCGTCAAGATGATCGGCGCCGATTATGACGCGATCAAGAAGGCCGAGGACCGTAAGTGTTTTAAGAAGGCGATGCTGAAGATCGGCCTCGACCTGCCCAGGAGCGCTCTGGCACATTCTCTGGATGAGGCGAGAGACGCCGCGAAAGAGATCGGTTTTCCCGTCATCATCAGGCCCAGCTTCACTCTCGGCGGAACGGGCGGCGGCATCGCGCATACCCAGGAAGAATTCGAGCGCATCGCTGACCTTGGCCTCAAGAACAGCATGATCAGCGAGATCCTCGTCGAGGAATCGGTCGTCGGCTGGAAAGAGTATGAGCTTGAAGTGATGCGCGACGCGAAAGACAATGTCGTGATCGTCTGTTCCATCGAGAATTTTGACCCCATGGGCGTCCATACCGGCGATTCCATAACCGTCGCTCCGCAGCAGACGCTGACAGACAGGGAATATCAGAAGATGAGGGACGCCGCTATCGCCATTATCCGGGAGATCGGCGTCGAGACAGGCGGGTCCAATATCCAGTTCGCCGTTAATCCCAGGAACGGGCGGATGGTCGCCATCGAGATGAACCCGCGGGTCTCGAGGAGTTCCGCCCTGGCAAGCAAAGCGACCGGATTCCCCATAGCGAAGTTCGCCGCGAAGCTGGCGGTCGGCTATACGCTTGACGAGATCCGAAACGATATCACCAAAGAGACGCCGGCGTCATTCGAGCCGGCGATCGATTATTGCGTCGTGAAGATCCCGCGGTTTACGTTCGAGAAGTTCCCCGAGGCAGAAGACATCCTCGGCATCTCGATGAAATCGGTCGGAGAGACGATGGCGATCGGCAGGACCTTTAAAGAAGCGCTCCAGAAGGGATTGCGGGGTCTTGAGATAGGCCACTCGGGCCTCGACAATAAGAAGGATTACCGGAAGATCCCCGCCCGGAAACTGATGCAGCGGCTCAAAGTCCCCAACGCGTCCCGTATCTTTTATATCAAATATGCCCTCCAGAGGGGGATGTCCGTGAAGAAGATCCACAGGATCACCGGCATCGACCCGTGGTTCCTCGCCAATATCGAAGAGATCGTCATGCTCGAGAAGGCATTTTCATCAAAGCCTTCCGGGAAGAAGAAGGCTGATCCGGGACTCCTGCTTCGCGCCAAGCAGTACGGGTTCAGCGATCGGCAGATCGCCGAACGCACCGGCTCCGATGAGCTTTCAGTCCGGCGCATGAGAAAGCGTCTCGGGATCGTCCCCGTCTTCAAACTGGTCGACACCTGCGCCGCGGAGTTCGAGGCGTATACCCCGTACTATTATTCGACCTACGAGACCGAGGACGAATCGAGGGTTTCAAAAAAAAAGAAGATCATGATCCTCGGCGGCGGGCCCAACCGGATCGGACAGGGTATCGAATTTGATTACTGCTGCTGCCACGCGTCATTCGCGCTGAAAGAGCTCGGATGCGAGACTATCATGGTCAACTCGAATCCCGAGACGGTCTCGACAGACTATGACACCTCGGATAAGCTCTATTTTGAGCCGCTCACCTTTGAGGATGTCATGAACATCGTCGAAAAGGAGAAGCCTGACGGTGTCATCGTCCAGTTCGGAGGCCAGACGCCGCTCAATCTGGCGCGCCGTCTCATGGATGCGGGCGCTCCGATCATCGGGACATCGGTCGAGTCGATCGATATGGCTGAAGACAGGGATAAGTTCGCCCGGATGATCCGAAGGCTCAAGATCAACCAGCCGATGAACGGATCGGCGACATCCTGGGAAGAAGCTGTCGCGGTCTCCAGGCGGATCGGTTATCCGATCCTGGTGCGCCCCTCCTATGTGCTGGGAGGAAGGGCGATGAAGATCGTGTACAACGAGAAGATGCTCAAGGAGTTCGTCAAGGCGGCGAAAGATACCTCATCGGAACATCCGATCCTCATCGACAAGTTCCTGGAAGATGCCGAGGAGGTCGATGTCGACGCTGTATCGGACGGGGAGAGGACCGTTATCGGCGGCATCATGGAGCACATCGAGGAGGCTGGCATCCATTCCGGCGACTCGGCGTGCGTTCTGCCCCCGCACACACTGAACGATGATATCATCGAGACGATCCGCCGGTACACGCATATCATATCGAAGGAGCTGCGCGTCAAAGGGCTTATCAATATACAGTTTGCCGTCAAGAACGATACGGTCTATGTCCTCGAGGTCAACCCGCGCGCTTCAAGGACAGTCCCCTTTGTAAGCAAGGCGACCGGTATCCCCCTGGCGAAGATAGCCTCAAAGGTCATGGTGGGGAAGAAGTTGCGGAACCTGGGATTCACCCGCGAGAAATCCGTGAGTCATTTCTCGGTCAAGGAGTCGGTCCTGCCGTTCTCGCGGTTTTCCGGCGTTGATATCCTGCTGGGCCCAGAGATGAAGTCGACGGGAGAGGTAATGGGCATCGATGCATCGTTCGGCATCGCGTTCTATAAATCGCAGGCGGCGGCCGGCCAGGCGCTGCCGCTCAAAGGAAAAGTCTTCTTCAGCGTCAAGAACGACGACAAGCGCAATATTGTGTTTATCGCGAAGAAGCTTTTCGATCTGGGCTTTGAGATCCTGGCGACGGACGGGACAGCGAAGGTGCTTCGCTCCAACAATATCAGGACAAAGACCGTCGGTAAGGTTGGCGAAGGTAATCAAGAGATCCTCACGCTGATACGGGACGGCCAGATAAGCCTCATCATCAATACGCCGTCAGGCCAGAGGAGCCAGTCCGATATGAAACCGATCAGGAGCATGGCGGTGCTGCGAGGCGTCCCCTGTATCACGACGATCCAGGGCGCCCAGGCCGCGGTGAACGGGATAGAGTCGATCACGAACGGCCAGTTCTCGGTCAAGTCGATCCAGGAATATCTGGGGACAAGAGAATGCGTAAAGACTGGATAGCGATATTGGATTTCGGATCGCAGTATACGCACCTCATAGCGCGCAGGGTGCGGGAGTGCGGCGTCTATTCCGAGATCCTTCCGTTTGACATCAGGGCGGGCGAACTGGCGCGCCGCTCGCCGAGCGCGATCATCCTTTCCGGCGGACCGGCGAGCGTTACGTCCGTTCGCGGTCCAGCGTGCGACCGGGCGATCTTCGAGCAGGGCGTTCCGGTACTGGGGATCTGTTATGGGGCCCAACTCATGGCGAAAGCCTTAGGCGGCAGGGTAAACAGGGCGACCGCGCGCGAATATGGGAAGACCGCGCTTCGCGTAGGAAGGCGATCGACGCTCTTTCACGGCCTCATGAGCCGCGAAACGGTCTGGATGAGCCATGGCGACAGGATCGTGCTTCTCCCGGAA
>Ga0315294_10009223_pt1 | contig 10836 bp, 6 predicted proteins | sample YL17G13_40_MG_FD_203626 | JGI IMG/M metagenome (GOLD analysis project Ga0315294, IMG submission 203626) | Sediment microbial communities from Yellowstone Lake, YNP, Wyoming, USA - YL17G13_40 | ecosystem: Environmental > Aquatic > Freshwater > Lake > Sediment | place: USA: Wyoming | collected... | reverse complement strand
CCGCTCCGCGGCGTCCCAGGCGTCCCTGTATAGGGTTGTGTAATAATTGCCCAGACATGTCTCGGACCAGGCGAAGCGGTTGGGGAAGTGCCAGGTCAGGAAGAACCGGAATTCCTGTTTTCCTCCGGCCGGGATCGAAGCCCGGACGGCGAGGGAGGCGCGGGGCGTGTCCCCGGAAGCCGTCCGCTCCGTGAGCTTCCCGTCATCCGTAAGGTCGTCCCAGAAATCGAGCAGGGGCGTTCCCCAGGCGTCCGGCAGCCAGGACGTCCTATAGGAGACGCCCTTTTCGGCGGGCGTGGTCAAGGAGATCGTGCCCCACGGCTCGGCCGACAAATCCACGCCTTCCGATGACATAAAAACTCCCCGGACAAAGCGTCCTTCGCGGAACTCGTTTCGGTTCTTTTTCGCCAGGGATTTCGTGCCGTCGTTGCCGATGAAATTTTGGAGCGAGCCGCAGACCGTGACATCGAGCTCTTTTTCCGTTGTGTTCGTGACCTCGTAAGTCAGGATCGCGGCGGGAATGCCGCTTGATTCGAGGTCGGCGGGGACGAGGGGATTGAACGCCTTGATCGCAACCTTCACGGGAAGGGCGCGGTCTGCCAGGCTGATCCGACCGAACGGATAACCCGCGTCGAACGCGCATTCCGCGAAACAGGGAAGTCCGTGGTTTGTGGCGTCCTTGACGCCCTCGGGTCCGTTGTAGTCGTAGACCTCCACGGGGCCTTGAAGAGCCCTGGCGAGCGGCGGGCCGTCCGGCGACTGGACCCGGATGGCGAAGAAGGTCGCGGCCGGGTTGAACCCTTTGGCCGGCCGGTTCACGACCTCCCAATCGCGGAGGTCACCCCTGCCGCCCAGGGAGACCGTTCCCGTGCCGATGCCCCCCAGGGGAAGGGCGATTCTCCTGAGATGGGCCTGGTCGTAATGCTTGAGGAAAGGCCAATCTTTCGTGTCGCCGGCCGCGGGCTGAGAGAAAAGGATGATGACGGCGACGGCCGCGAATCCTGCGTTGATCACGCGTTTTTTGTGGACAGACATGGGGGAACTCCTTCCGTATGCGAAATGCCGTCGTCCCGAAAACCGGCCGCTCAACCCGTTCTCCCGGCTGGGAATATCATAGCTGACCGGGGCTCCTTGTAAGGCGATCTGAATTCGGGCATGATGAGAACGCCCGTATTGTACTCTAAGCGTTTTTTTCAAGGCAAACGAATATTTCTAGGTTCTCCGATTTCCCCGGAAAATTGATTCCTGCTGTTGTTTGTGATAGAAAAAAGCAATCATTATCCCCTAAGGAGGTTCGGATGAAAAAACGGATCTTGGCCGCGGCCCTCCTGGCCGTAATGATGTTATGCGCTTATTGCAAGAAAGAGGACGTTGCCATTAAATACCCGGTCACGAATAAGGTCGACCAGGTCGACGATTATTTCGGCGCCAAGGTCGCCGACCCCTTCCGCTGGCTCGAGGACGACAACGCTGAGGAGGTCAAGCAATGGGTCAAGGCGGAGAACGAGGTGACCTTCGCTTATCTGGCGAAGATCCCGTTCCGGGAGAAGATCCGCAAACGCTTGACGGATATCTACAACTATCCACGCTATTCATCGCCCACGCGCGCTGGCGAATATTACTTCTTTTACAAGAACGACGGGCTGCAGAACCAATCCGTCATCTATGTTCAGAAGGGCCTGGAAGGACAGCCGGAAGTTTTCATCGATCCCAACGCACTCTCCGCGGACGGAACCGTCCGCGTCGGCCTTCTGAGCTTCTCCCAGGACTTCCGCTATGTCGCCATCTCCAGGGGAGAGGCGGGTTCCGATTGGTCCGAGATCCGGATCATGGAGATCGCCACGAAGAGCGAGCTCCCTGACAGGACGCAGTGGGTGAAGTTTTCGGGCGCCGCCTGGCTCGGCGACGGCTATTTCTACAGCGGCTACGCCAAGCCCGCCCCGGGCGAGGAGCTGAAGGCCAGGAACGAGTTCCAGAAGGTCTTCTATCACAGGCTGGGCGATTCCCAGGAAAAGGACGCCCTCGTCTACGAGGACAAGGAACACCCTTTGCGCTACCTGGGCCTGGACGTCGGCGAGGATAAAAAGTTCGCTTACCTGTCCGTTTCCGAGGGGACCTCGGGCAACGAGCTTTACGCCAAAGACCTCACGAAGAAGGATGCGAAGTTCGAGCTCCTCGTTAAGGGATTCGCCAACGACAGCGCCGCGGTTGACAACGTCGGGGACAAGGTCCTCGTTTACACGAACGTCGACGCGCCGAACTGCCGGGTCGTCCTTATCGATCCTAAAGCGCCGGCCTCCGATAAATGGCAAATTATCATTCCGGAGAAGCCGGAGGTCCTGGCCGGGGCCGGCACGGCGGGAGGCCAACTTTTCTGCCAATACCTCAAGGACGCCAACACAAAGTTCTATCAGCACGGGCTCGACGGAAAGCTCGTCCGGGAGATCGAGCTTCCGGCCCTGGGCACAGCCGGCGGCTTCGGCGGCTGGAGGGACGACAAGGTCGTCTTCTACACATTCACCTCCTTCACCTTTCCGCCCACGATCTACAAGTATGACCTCGCCGCGGGAACGTCCGGGGTCTTCCGCAGGGCGGAGGTCAAGTTCAATCCGGAGAACTATGAAACGAAGGAAGTCTTTTACGCGAGCAAGGACGGGACCAAGATCCCGATGTTCATCGTCCATAAGAAGGGCCTCGTGCTCGACGGGAAGAACCCCGCCTTCCTGACCGCATACGGGGGTTTTAACATCAGCATGCAGCCGGGGTTCGATCCCTCGACGATCATCCTGCTCGAGAACGGAGGCGTTTTCGCCCAACCTTGCCTGCGGGGCGGCGGCGAGTACGGCGAAGCGTGGCACAAGGCTGGGATGCTCCTCAACAAACAGAACGTCTTCGACGATTTCATCGCCGCGGCCGAATATCTTATCGGAGAGAAATATACCTCGAAGGATCTCCTGGCCGTGGAAGGGGGATCGAATGGCGGCCTCCTCATCGGCGCGGCCGTGACCCAGCGGCCGGACCTTTTCCGGGTGGCCTTCCCTGCGGTCGGAGTCATGGACATGCTTCGCTTCCACAAGTTTACCGTCGGTTGGGGCTGGGTCGTGGAATACGGGTCGAGCGATAACGAGAAGGACTTTCGGAACCTTCTTTCCTTCTCGCCGCTCCACAATATCAAGGCGGGTGTCTGCTATCCCGCGATGATGGTGACAACGGCCGACCACGATGACCGGGTCGTCCCGGCCCATTCGTTCAAGTTCGCGGCGACGCTCCAGGAAGCCCAGGCCTGCGCCAACCCGGTCCTCATCCGGATCGAGACGCGCTCCGGCCACGGTTCGAGTAACATCACGAAGGCCATCGACCTGCTGACGGACATGTACAGTTTCATGTTCCGCAACATGAAGATCGTTCCGAACTATTAAAAGGGAACGACGGCGAAGTTCACCGTTCCGTCTTTTCATTGAATTTCCAACGGAGCAGGAATACAATCTCTCTTCATACAGGTGAGAACGTGAACGAAGGAGAGGACCATTGAGCTTGAATCGAAGGAACTTCCTGAAAACAGCTGCGGGCGCCGCGGGAGCGGCTTGGGTCGGGGGATCCGTGCTCGCCTCCCCCGCGCAGGAGCCGAAGAAGGACGGTCCGATCGCGGTTTTGAAACCCATGACGGACGGGATCGTCCCCATTTCGGACGCGGAACGCCTGGCCCGGATGGAGAAGGCCAGGAAACTCATGGTCGAGAACGGGATCGACGCGATCGCCATGGAGGGCGGCTCGAGCTTGATTTATTTCACGGACGTCAACTGGTGGAATAGCGAACGGACCTTCCTCTGGATCCTGCCCGCCCGGGGCGAGATGGCCTGGGTTTGCCCGAAATTCGAGGAGGACCGGGCCCGGGAGCAGATCCGTTTCGGAAGCGACATCCGGACCTGGGAAGAGGACGAAAGCCCATACCGGGCGATCGCCGATGTCCTCGCCGGCCGCGGCATCCGCACAGGGAGGATCGGCCTCGAAGAGCAGGTCCGCTTCTTCCTCTACGACGGCATCCGCAAGGCGGTCCCGGGGATTGACTGCGTCAGCGCCGACCCTGTGACCGTCGGCTGCCGGGTTATCAAGTCGCCGGCAGAGCTGGCCCTCATGCAGAGGGCCAACGATATCACGGTCGCTGCATACAAGGCGGCCCTGGCCATGCTCAGAGAGGGTATGACCAAGGGCGAGTTCGGGGCCAACGCCCGGGCGGCTTTCAGCGCCCTGGGCGTTTCGGGCGGGATCGACGCCGGCTTCGGCGAACAGACGGCGTTTCCGCACGGCAGCATCAAGCCCCGGACGCTCCGCAAGGGGGATATCATCCTTATGGACGGCGGCTGCGAGGTCGAGGGCTACAGCTCGGATATCAGCCGGACCATCGTCTTCGGCGAGCCCACCAAGAGGCAGAGGGAGGTCTGGGACTTGGAAAAGAAGGCCCAGCTGGCGGCCTTCCAGGCGGCCAAGCCGGGTGTTCCCTGCGAGGCGGTTGACCTGGCCGCCCGCAAGGTCCTGACCGACGCCGGCCTCGGACCGGACTACAAGGTCCCCGGACTTCCGCACCGGACCGGGCACGGTATCGGCCTGGACGGCCACGAGGCAATCTACCTCGTCCGCGGCAATAAGACGCTCATGCGGCCAGGTATGTGCTTCACCAACGAACCCATGATCGTCATTCCCGGCGAGTTCGGTGTCCGGCTCGAGGACGACATGCACATCACGGACGACGGAGCGAAGTTCTTCAGCCAACCCAGCCCGTCGATAGAACAGCCGTTTGAATGACAAGAGGAGCCCGACGCGCCGGACAAGTTAGATAGACAATACCTCTCAACGTTCGGAAATAGGGTTGAGAATCCTCAAGGAGGGGGATAAAAGATATCCGGAGCCGGCACCGTGTCGACAGCCGGTCTTTTAGTGAATCGAGGGGCGCGACATGATAAAAAAACTCAGTGTCATCCTGGTTTTCATGGTCTTTTCGGTTCTTTGGCTCGCGGCTCCGGCCCGGGCCCAGCGCAGGGGCTTCGGCTTGGGCGTTATCCTGGGCGAACCGACGGGGTTGAGCCTGAAGAGCTGGACGGGCAGGACGACGGCCATCGATGCGGCTGTGGCCTGGTCTTTTGGCCGGGAGGATTCGCTCCACCTTCACTTGGATTATCTGATCCACGACTTCACTCTCCTGAGGACGAACAAGGGGCGTTTGCCGGTCTACTATGGGATCGGAGGTAGGATTAAACTCGAGGACAGGACGCGGATCGGCATCCGGTTCCCGGTCGGGGTGAGCTACATTTTCGAGGCTCCCCTGGACCTTTTCGTCGAGCTAGGGCCGATCCTGGACCTGGCCCCGCGGACGGAGTTCACCCTCTCTGCTTCCATCGGGCTCAGGTATTATTTCTGATTAGGGCCGGGACTTCGCGGCCCTGCGCTTTAGCGGGTCTTTCGGAACTCCTTCTTTTCCAGCCTCTTGCGGGCCATCTCCTTCTCCTCCGCTGTTTCGGGGATAAGCTTCGGATCGGGTTCCATGGCCAGCACGAATTCCAGCTCTTGCCTGGCCTTTTCGATCTCGTCCAAGGACAGGTAGGTGTCCGCCAGGTAGATCCGGGTGAGCCCGACCTGCGGGCCCATTTCTCTGGACTTCAGGAGGTGCTCGAGGGCCTTCTTCTTGCTGCCGCCGGCGAACCCGGGAAGTTCATGATACACGCGGCCCAGGACCCGGTCCGCCCCGCCGTCGTCAAAGGAGGGATCCAGGGCCAGGACCTTGTTCATCTCCTCCTTGATGGGCTTGACCAGCGACAGGCTTTTGAGGATGCCCTTGGCCTCGCCGTAAACACCGTAATTGATGCCCAGCCAGTAATGGCCTTCAGGCCTGTCTCCGGCCAGCTGGACGGCCTTCTTGGCGTGGTAAATGCCCTGCTCGAAGATCCTCTTCTTGTCACCGCTATTCGCGGTGTGGTCTCCGATCCAATATTCGACCCGGGCCATCCGCCAGTAAGCCCCGTAAGAATCCTCGCCTTTTATGAGGGTTTCCCGGCATTTGTCCAGGACTTCTCTTGCCTTGGCCAGGTCTCCCCGCTGCTCATAGAGGCTGTCCGCCTGCTGAATGAGACTTCCGTTCTCCTGGGCGCGGCAGAGAGGCGCCAGGAGGACGACGAATAAGACAACTGCGAAAAATTTGATCTTCATGGCCGGTTCTCCTTTATCATCCCAGCCTCTTCGGCATGGCTTCCCTAGATTACCGCGGATCCCGGCGGCTTTCAAGGGGAATGCTGCGACCCAAAATTGCCGATAGGATTCTTTCTTTTCAAGCGATGACGCCGACTTCCGGTGATCCCTGGAATTCCGATTTACGTCCTATCGGCAATTTTGGGGTGCGACCGGCCATTGTCTGAACCGGGGCGTTTGCTGTAAAATAGGATGTCGCCCGGCGACTGTTGTGCGCCGGTCGAGGCCGGCAGGGCCGCGACGTCGGTCACTTCGAACACGAAAGAGAAGGCCATGGTCAGAGTGCGTTTTGCCCCGAGCCCGACGGGATTCCTGCATATCGGAAGCGCCCGGACGGCCATCTTCAACTGGCTTTACGCCAGGCACACGGGAGGCAAGTTCCTCCTCAGAATCGAGGACACGGACCTGAAGAGGTCCGAAACACGGTTCCTGGACGAGATCCTCGACGACCTCCGCTGGTTGGGCCTGGACTGGGACGAAGAGCCCATTTTCCAGAGCAAGCGTTTCGATGTCTATAGGGAAAAAGCGGAAGGGTTGCTGGCCGCGGGCAAGGCCTACAAGGAGGGGGAAGCCATCCTCTTCCGGGTGGAGCCGGGGCGGAGGATCGAAGTCCACGACATGGTCCACGGCACGATCTCCTTCCAGACCGACACCATCAGGGACCAGGTCCTGGTCAAATCCGACGGCTCGCCCGCCTATAATTTCTCCTGTGTCGTCGACGACTCTCATCTCGGCATCACCCACATCCTGCGGGGGGACGACCACGTCTCCAATACGCCGAAGCAGATCCTCTTCTACGAGGCCCTCGGCCTGATACTGCCCAAGTTCGGCCACATGCCGCTCATCCTGGGCCAGGATGGAGCGAAGCTCTCCAAAAGGCACAGCGGGGTTTCCGTCCGGGAATACCAGGCGGAGGGTTTCCTCCCCGAGGCGCTGGCGAACTATCTCATCCTGCTGGGCTGGACGCCCCAGGATGGGCGGGAGATCATGCCGCTTGCCGAGGCCGTGCGGGAATTCGAGATCACGGCCATGAACGACGTCCAGGCTAAGTTCGACATCCAGAAACTCCGCTGGATCAATTCCGAATATATCATGGCCGCCCCAGGCGGGACACTCCTGCCCCTGATCAAGGCGCAGCTCCGGGACGCGGGCCTCGACATTTCCGGGAGAAACGACACCTATATCTCCCGGGTCCTGGAGCTTTACCGGGTGAGGATCAAGACGCTCGGCGAGTTCCCGGGGATGGCGGACTTCTTTTTCAAGGACGATTATGCTTTGGAAGAGGAGGGCAGGAAGCACATCGAGAAGGAGGAGGGCCGCGCATCCCTGGAGGCGTTCGCCGCCCGGCTCGAAGCGCTCGATGATTTCGGACACGACGCTATAGAAAAGGCCTGCCGTGAACTGGCGGAGGAGAAAGGGGTGAAGCCCGCCGTTCTCATCCACCCGGCCCGTGTCGCCGTCAGCGGGAAGACCAAGGGCGCGGGCCTCTTCGAGATGATGGAGGTCCTCGGCAAGGACGTCGTTTTGAAACGCATGAGGAGCGTGACCCATGGATGAATCGGCTGGATCCAAGACGAACTTCGTCAAGGAAATCATCGACGAACACCTGAAAGCGGGGCGTTTCGGGACGCAGAAGGTCCATACCCGCTTCCCACCCGAGCCGAACGGTTACCTCCATATCGGCCACGCCAAGTCCATCTGCCTCAACTTCGGCCTGGCCGCCGAGTATGGCGGTCTATGCAATCTCCGTTTCGACGACACGAACCCGGAGACAGAAGAGATCGAGTATGTCGATTCCATCAAGGAGGACGTGCGCTGGCTGGGGTTCGACTGGGAGGACAGGGAGTTCTACGCTTCGGATTACTATGAGACGCTCTTTGAGTATGCGGTCGAGCTCATCCGGAAAGGTAAGGCTTATGTCTGTGACCTGACGGTGGATCAGGTCCGGGAATACCGGGGGACGATCAACCGTCCCGGCAAGGAGAGCCCCGGGAGGCACCGGACCGTCGAAGAGAACCTGGACCTCTTCAAACGCATGCGGGACGGCGAGTTCCCGGACGGGTCGAGGACGCTCCGGGCCAGGATCGACATGGCCCATCCGAACCTTCTCCTGCGCGATCCCTTGATGTTCAGGATCCGCCGGGAGACGCATTATAGGAGGGGGGACGCCTGGTGCATCTATCCGACCTACGATTGGGCCCACGGCCAAAGCGACTCCATTGAGGGCGTCACCCACTCGATCTGCACGCTCGAGTTCGAGGTCCACAGGCCCCTCTACGACTGGTTCCTGGACCAGCTCGGCGTCCACCATCCCCAGCAGATCGAATTCGCCCGTCTCAACGTCAGTCATACGATCCTGAGCAAGAGGAAGCTCTTGGAGCTTGTCGAACAGGGTTTCGTCAGCGGCTGGGACGATCCGCGCATGCCCACGATCTCCGGCCTCAGGCGGCGGGGCTTTACGCCGGAGTCCATCCGGGCGTTCTGCGACCTCATCGGTGTCGCCAGGGCCAGCAGCATCGTGGATGCGGGCGTCCTCGAGAATTGCCTTCGCGAGGAACTCAACCGGACGGCGCCGCGGGCCATGGCCGTCCTCCGGCCGCTCAAAGTCGTAATCCTGAACTATCCCTCGGACAAGGTCGAGGAGTTCGATGTCATGATCAACCCTGAAGACCTGGGCCTTGGAACCCGCAAGGTCCCTTTCTCACGGGAGTTGTTCATCGAGCGGGAGGACTTCATGGAGGACCCGCCGAAGAAGTTCTACAGGCTCGCCCCGGGACGCGAAGTGAGATTGCGCTCCGCCTATTTCATCAAGTGCGAAGAGGTGGTCAAGGACCCGGCGAGGGGAGAGATCGTGGAGCTGCGGTGCACCTACGACCCCGCGACGCGCGGCGGCGATTCCCCCGACGGCCGGAAGGTCAAGTCCACCCTGCACTGGGTCTCGGCCGCCCACGCCGTCGAAGCCGAGGTCCGTCTCTATGAGACGCTGTTCACGGTCCGCGACCCCGGCGACGTCCCCGAAGGCGTGGACTACAAGACGAACCTGAATCCCAACTCCCTGGAAGTCCTCAAAGGATGCCGGATGGAACCGGGCCTGAAGGACGCGAAGCCAGGCAGTCGTCATCAGTTCGAGAGGCTCGGCTACTTCTTCGTGGACCCCCGGGATTCCGCGCCCGGAAACCTCGTCTTCAACCGAACCGTCACCCTCCGCGACGAATGGGTGAAGCTCTCCCGGTCCGGCAAGACAGGGGAGTGATCTCGCTTTTTTCGGGGGACCACTGCGTCAGCGCGTGGCGACTATCCACCCGCGAAAATGTGTTCCAGGTATTTCTGCCCTTTGCCCATCGGATTCAAAGCCTCCCGGACCTGGACCCTCTCCTTGACCTCGAGGAGATCGATGATCTCTCCGGCCGCTTCAGGATGGACGACCTCCACCTTGGGCTTGAAGATGTCTTGTTCGTTCACTTCCCGGACCACGGCGATCCGTCCATCGGTGAGCATGACGATGGCCCCGATCGGCCAGACGCCGATAACCTGGAAGAACCTTTCGAGAAGGGCGGGGTCGAAGAGCTTCCCCTTTTCGATGTTCATGATCTCATAGATCTTATCGGGAGGGTAATCCGTTTTGTAGGACCTTTTTTGGGCCAGCGCGTCATAGACGTCGCATAAGGAGACAATAAGCGAAGCGGCGTGAGGAGGACGCGGATAGGGGACTTTGGGATACCCTTTCCGGTCGAAGCGGAGATGGTGTTCGAAGGCCACCACGGCCGGGAGGATCCCCAAAGCGTCTTGGTACCCTTGGAGGATCATCGACCCCAGAAGGGGGTGGTCCTTGATGCGGGCGAACTCGTCATCGGCCAGCTTTCCCTCTTTCTTGAGGATCTCCGAGGAAATGTGGAGCTTTCCCACATCATGGAAGAGCGCGGCGATTCCCAGGTCCAGGACATCATCCTTTGCGAATCCCAGCTTCGACGCGAAAGACATCGAAAGGACGGAAACGTGCAGGAGATGGACGAACGTGATCAGGTCCTTTTCCTTCACCGATATAAGGTTCAGCAGCTCCTGGTGTCTGCCCATGAAGTTTTCCATGACGTTGAGGATGTTGAAGCGGAGGTCGAGGAAATCGATCTCTTCCTTGTTCAGAACGGCCGTCAGAGAGCGCGATGCGAATTCCAGGGAACCTTCATACCGGGCATGACGCTCGCGGTCGGCATCGCCCTTTGCCGGCCCCGCAGCCCTGGCCCTCAGTTTGCCGACATGGATGTTCTCGAGCCCCTGGAGCTCGTCCGTTTCCTGCGATTCGAGGGACCTTCTCTTCCCGGGCCGCGTGAGAAAGGCGATGAATGCGGACAGTTCATCGGGGCGCAGGCCCGGCCGAAAGATGATCCTGTTGATCCCGCATTCCTGGAGAAACTCGACAAGGGACTTCAGCCGCCGGCTCAGTTCGAAATAGATCTCATCCTCCCAAGCCAGCTCGCCCTCGATGATCCCCAGGATGATCTCCCTCTTATCTCCGAGATGTTCGACGAGCCGCCGATAAAACACATCAACGAATTCTTTGAACGTCGGATGGTTCTCGGAATAGATCTTTCCCGCCTG
>Ga0315294_10009222_pt1 | contig 10837 bp, 14 predicted proteins | sample YL17G13_40_MG_FD_203626 | JGI IMG/M metagenome (GOLD analysis project Ga0315294, IMG submission 203626) | Sediment microbial communities from Yellowstone Lake, YNP, Wyoming, USA - YL17G13_40 | ecosystem: Environmental > Aquatic > Freshwater > Lake > Sediment | place: USA: Wyoming | collected... | reverse complement strand
GAAGGAAATTATACTTTGTCTGTAAATGCTTCAAAAAATAATAACACTGCCAATAGCAGCTGGCAGTTTAATGTAAGCAAGAATTTAAGTTTAGCAATCTCAACCAATCCTTCATCCACTCCACCCAGGAGTTCGACAGTGACTGTTTCGGCAAGCCTATACAACGCAAGAGGAGAACTTTATAACTTATCTATTAATGCTAACATATCATGCGACAGCGGAGTCACCTGGAGCTCTCTAAACTTCACCTCTGGCCAAGCTTCTTACTCATGCATAGCACCGAGCGGCTACAGTGCTCCGTTCAATATAGACATCAATGCCACAGACAACTATAACAACACAGGAGAAAATTACACAACGCTCACAACAGAAGCTCAGCAAGTTGTTTACACGTCTAGCGGAGGCAGTGGTGGCTTTGCAACGTCTAAAAAAGAAACAATAAAAAATTGCACTGACGGCACTCAATACAGCCAGTGCTCTGCCAAAAGACCCTATTACTGCTCTAATGGAACCTTGGTTAGAAAGTGCTCAATATGCGGTTGCGCCAACTCTGATTACGGATGCCAGCCAGACGGATCCTGCGCGTTGATCAAGGAAGAGGACTTTAACTTTAGCTTGAGCGCGGCAAGGCTAGAAATAAAACAGGGGGGAGACAAAGAAATAACAGGCGTCCTGAAAAACACTGGCAACACAGTCTTGGAATTAATGTCATTTTATAATGCCTCGGAGCATTGCTGCAACATCTCCATGCCGCCAAGCTTTGAGCTGAAAGAAAAGGAAGAAAAGGTATTTACCATATTGATACATGCCCCTCTATTCGCAGTCGTAGGAGACTATCCAAACACGACCATAAGCATAGGCACCAATCTTTTCAGAAAGGACAAAACCATTGATATAACAGTGGGACAGTCTCCTCATTATAGTTCTTTGAGCGAATTGGAAAACCAACTGGCGGACATAGAAAATAAAATCCAAGAAATCAAGAAAGCGGGAATAGACACCAGTAGCCTGGAGGCAATGGTCGAGAAATCCAAGGCATTCCTACAAAATGCAAACAGTTCCATAGCAAGCGACCAAATAGATGTCTTGTCTGCTTCTTTAGCAAACCTGACAAGCAATAATCAACTCGTTGAATCAAGATTGAGCGGGTTAAGAAATCAAGCCTTTTTACTTCAGAACGCATGGCTAATCGGTTTATTCGTGATCATGAGCCTCACGACGATGTACATGGTTCCCCAAGTTTTATTGCCATTGAACAAAAAGGAAAAGCAACTATCAGAATTAAAAGAGGAAGAGGAAACCCTGGTATTATCCAGGGTCGAGACAGAAAAACAATATTTCATGAGAAAGATAGACGAGAACACATTCTCCAAGATAATGATTGGCAAACAGGACAGGATTCTGAAACTGAGAGTCCAGATAAGAGAAAAGGAAAATGAAAGAACTCAATTAATCAAAGCCGTGAGCCCCCTTGCGATGGCAACATGGCTCGCCAATGGAATAAAGGGCATGCCGCAGAAAATCAAAAATTCTCCCAAAAGTATATTAAATAGAAAAAATAAGAATAATATTGATAACAATGGAAAGACTCAATAGCGGAGTGGAAGGCTTGGACGAAAAGATTCAGGGCGGTTTTGTGGAGAATAGCGTCAACCTTATTACTGGAAAAACGGGAACAGGCAAGACAGCTTTCTGCGCTTCCTTCCTATACGCAGGAGCCAAGAAGAATGAGATCGGCGTCTACGTGACGACCGAGGAGCCTGAGAGCGATATAAAGGCTGACATAAAATCCATGTTCAACTGGGACATAGACGACTTGGAGAAGAAAAACCTGATAAAATTCCTGGTCCTGGAGCCTGTTATCCCTGTCAACTTTGACAAGGACGAGGAAATGGGAAGAATATTAAAAATATACGTTTATGACCTTTATTCGAGGATAGAGGAAATCGTTAAGAAGAACAATGCCAAAAGGCTTGTCATTGACTCGACAACGATAATAGAGATGTTCATAAGGGACGACTATCTGAGAAGGGTGGCTTTGATGAAGCTGATAGGAGACTTGAAGAAACTTGGCATAACGACAATTGTCACAGGAACAGTCCCTGAAGGCACGGACATGCTTAGTATAAGCGGTATCATCGAGTTCTTCGTTGACTCTGTGGTAAAACTAGAGTTCATGCCTGTGGCGGAAGAGTTCAAGAGAACCTTGACCATTAGGAAGATGAGAAGAACAGACCACTCCATATTCATCCATCCGTTCGAGATAACCAAAAACGGACTAAAGATAATAGAAATAAAATAAAATTGCTTTTCATTTTCGCTGAAGTTCAAAACTAATCTTCTCTGAAGCATTCATCTAGAACCTTTTTCATATACCAGTTACTGCAGCCTATCCCTCTAGTTGCTAGTTTTTGTCTTTCTAATGCGTTTATTCTGTCCAATCTTCTCAACTCTTCGATACTTATTCTATCTTCTAATATTTTAGACTCTTCAATATCTTCTTTTTTGGCAGAAAACATATAATCTGGAGTGAAATTTTCTGGAGGTTCAAATTTCCTCTTTTTTTTCTCTTTTTGAAGAGAAATGAAAGTTTCATAATCACTCATGCAAGTCATTAAAGATATATTTAAATAATCTTATAAATTAAACTTTTTTCACTAGATTCGAAGGCTTTTCCATAAAAGTTCTATTGTAAGTGAAAATAGTAAGTATTAAAGGTTATTTATAAACTTCTTTCCTATGTTCAAATCTTAACAAGACGATCTTATCGTTTTCAAAGGTATAAATCAATCTTAATGGCTTGATGTGAACGCTTCTTTCTCCTTTCAGGTTATGTGTTAAAGGCTTTCCTATTTCAGGGTTTTCTAAAATCTTGTCTATATGCTTTATTAGCTTATCCTTGGTGGATTTATCTTTAATTTTCTCAAACTCTTTAAGAAATAGTTCTGTAGCTGAAATTTCCATAGATTGCCCCTAAAGCTTCTTTAGGTACTCCAAAAACTCTTTTTTAGAGTCCCATTTTTTATATTTTCCTTCTTCTATCTGCTTCCATGCCTTGGCTATTCCCGACAGGGTTTCATAATCCTCTTTTGTCATGCCTTGTATTTTCTTTAAAATCACAGCGCCGTTTACATTTGTCAACGCAACAAATGAATCCTTTCTTAGATCAAGCTTTTCTCTTAGATTTTTAGGTAGAACAACTTGCCCTTTAGAGCTTACCTTTACTATTTCTATATTTTCATTTACTGTGATTCTTTTCATATAAGTAAGTTTATCTTACTTGTATATAAAATTATCGAGTAATCTTTACATCAAGTGAAAACAAGAAGTTCAATTAGTTGTCACCTGGTATTATTTTCATATAACCTGTGGAAAGTTAGACTTTTCTCACCTAGTTTGAAGACTTTTCCATAAATTATTCACGCCTGCTGAAAATCAAAATATTTAATATTGGTTTTGATGGAAGTTTCAGTAGGTTAAATTATTTTATATGGTTGAAAAATTATCACAACAACTTTTCAAATTCTTCTCTTTTTAAGCCGGCTTGTCTGATGATATTCAGTAAAGTTCCGGGGTCTATTTCCTTGTGAAGAGGAACAACTAAAGCTTTCTTTGAGCCTTCAGTTTCTTTAACAAGAATGACGTGACTTCCTTTCTGTCTCTTTTCTGCAAAACCTATTTTAGAAAGAATCTTAATAACTTCACGCCCTGACAGGACGGGTAGTTTCGGCATGATAAGGCACCTCGAAATGAGCAACAATAGTTACTTCTGTTTTATTTCTGTTGGAACGCCCATCTCCTCGACATAAAGTTCAACAGCTTCCTTAAGATTATTAAGAGCAGTTTCTATAGTATCACCTTGGCTAACTACATCTAATTCTGGGCATAACGCGACATATTGCTTTTCACCTTTTTTAATAACTGCTGTAAAATCCATATTCTCACCTTGTTTTATAATACTTTTTGACTCTTTAAATTTCTATGCCGTTATTGTCAGTCGAAAATCTAAACTAGTTGCTTCACATAGATAATTTTCATTTCTCGTAAAGTTAAATATTCCCATTTCACTAGATTCAAAGACTTCTTCCATAGAATGTTCAAACTTACTCTGCGATGTTTATAGGTTTTGCCAGGGCCTTTGCCGGCAACGGATTCTTGAACTTGATCTTCAATGTTCCCTTTCTTCCATGCAAACCAGAGACCACGCCTATATACTTGTTTCCCTTCTCGTCTGTCCAAACAGCCTTCTTGCCAATCAGTTTTCCTGCGTCCCTCTTTGTTTTTATCTCGGGCACGAAAACCAAGACTTCTTTTGTATAGGCTATGTGATAGTTTACTATTATACCTTTGGGATCAACAACTTGTCCAATCATATAAAAACCTTTTAGAATTATAAATTTTATAATATAAATAGTAATAGAAGACTTACTTTTTCTTGGCTTTCTTTTTGCTGACTTCCTTGATACTTTCAGCTACTTTTCCTATCTTTTCAGCCTTATCCTCAACATTCTCCCCAAGCAACTGAACCGGTTTGTCAATGAATCTTCTGACGTCATCTATGAACCTTCTCACGTATTCCTTGTTCATGTACACGTCTCTGTCAGTTATCTTTTCAATCTGCTTGTCATCAACCATCTTTTTCATTGTCATCACTTTCTCAAAAACATTGGAGTAAAAGGGGCTTACCAGGCCGGACTCCACTAAATATTTCTTAAAGGCCTCAGGCAGTTTTTCTGGCTCTTTCGGCAATTTGTTCAAAGACTTTAGGGCAGCCACAGAAGCCTTGACCATGACCTCATAATTTTTCTGGACATCAAAAGTCTTTCTGTTCAATTCCAAGTCCTTTAATAGTTTTTCAAACCTATCCACATACTTTTCCGTCTTTACAATCCATTCGTCAACCTCTGCCCCAGAGATGTCCTTCACATCCTTGTGCTCCACCTTCTTTCTGAATGCTGTGATGTCTTCGAGCATCTTCGCGTACTCTTCCTCCAGCAAGCCAGGCTTGACCAAGTGCTCTCTGAGCTCATCAGCGGCCAACTTGGGAACAGGCGGCCCCACGCCCACATACATCAGAACAGCCTGGGCGGCATCCAACATCGCGTAATACATGTCCTCGGCAATCATATACAGCTTAACGCTCTTAACCCGTTCAACCCTTTTGGGAACAGAGTCTATTCTCTGATGGGCTGCCTCGGGCGTTATCGGGAACTCGCCCAACTCTAAGAGCTTTCTCATTGGTATGAAGAAACCCGTGTCGTAGATAGCATAACCTTCCCTCACTATGTTGTAAAACAATGGATGAGTGTACCTTATTCCTTTTATGAACTCTGTCAATGCCAGTATCGGCTGGGGATGCAACCTAGGATCAATCGAGGAAGCGGCAGAATAAATGTCATTGTCTATCTTGCTTCTGATGTCCTCGAATTTCTTCAACGGAAACTTTGTGTCGTCAAATATGATGTAAACGTCAACGTCAGATTTGCCGGTAAAATCTCCCCTTGTTATGGAGCCCCAGACTATCACAGCCTTTATATAACCCTTGAACAATTCTAGAATCTTGTCCTTGAACTTCTCAGCCGACTTTAGCCTGGTTTCCAAGGAGAACTTTTTTATTTTCTTGCTTACCTCTTTAACCATTTTACCACTAAATAGTAATATTTATTATTGATATTTAAACCTATCTAAACTGCTCCTTTTTCCAGATCTCAGCCTTGCCTTTCTCTGCGGCAGCCTTGCTCAAAAACGTGTATTCTTCCTCAGGCACAACCAGCATGCCCTTTATGGGATCCATGAAATGCTCCCTTATTGTGACTTCCTGTCTTTTGATATCAGGCCCTTTTGGATCCATGCCGAAGAACTCCAAGGGCAGTTGTTTTGGAAGAACATCCTTTTCCAAAAACTTTTTCAGCATTCTCATGGCAAGTATGGTTGTTTCTCTCCCCGCACTAGCTCTCTCGTAAATAAACCAGGCATCCTTCATTCCCTTTTTCCTCAAGTCAAACAAAACATCGTAAAGATACATGTGAGCCTCTGAGCCTATGGGAATGGGCATGTGAGCAGGAACATGAGGGGTGGGCCAACCCAAATGGCAGACTTTTATGTAAGAGGCCAATCCATAGGGAATTGATTCTATCTCTTTTTTGGGTTCTATGTTCTGCGATAGCACATGCTCAAAGTCGAAGCAAACAGCAACCCACGAAGAACCTATGGCCTTGCATAAGAAAGCCATGTCCCTTGGTCTCATCAGTCTGAATAAACCTTCTACGCCAGACGAACCCATCTGCGTCTCGAAAACAAAATAAATCCCGTACTTTTGCAGCAAAGGTTTAGGATCTTTGTACGTGTCTGTATCCTTCGGGTTGAAGTGACCCCATATGTATTTTGCAGCAACTGCAGGAACCCACTCTTTACTTTTCGAATCAAATTTTTCATCTTCAATCTTCTTACCGACGATACTTTCCCATAGGTAGTCCTTATTTAACTGCATCCATTTTGCGATTAACGTGTAAGATGTTTTTTCAGCTCCATATTCCATCTCGCTAGAATTAGTGTATTCAAACAATAGGTTTCTAATACCTTCTCTTCTAGCCTTCCTCTTATCCTCTTCACTTGGTTTTTCGTCTCCCTTTTTTTGTTTCAATTCCTCAAGAGCATATCTAATATAATTATCTTTATATCGCATAAGATGCGTGGCAGTTATTATGTCATTATCAATAGCGTCTATGGCCCATTCTAAAATCTTTGGGTTTTCTTCTAAGAACTTTTTAAATGGTCTTCCCCAAGGGTCGACAAGCTTTACTGGCTGCAAGTCCTTCCCTAGTCTGATATATGGCGTTGTCTCTGAAGGATGAATGTTGACGAATTCTCCGCCAAGACTGCCACAACCCTTTATGTGTTGTATCAGTCTCTGGTGAGAATGAATATAATCCATTTCTAGTGAAGAGTCCAGCATTCCCATTGGTTTTTCGCCACCACCCATGGCGTATGACTCGCCGTGAAAACCAAGCCCAATGCCCAGTTTTTTCATTCTGTTTATGCCTTCTTTCAAATAAGGCTCGTTTAACTCAGTAATGGACTCCATGTCAACTTGAGTAAAGTTCACCCCTTCAATAGCACCCTTGAACATTTTTCTGGGCATTGTCATAAGGCTCTCTCTTTCTGACGCCTCGGCTACAGAATAGAAACCGCTTGAGTAGCCTATGACATAACCCTTTAACATCATCCAACACCCATTTTATTTTTGAGGAATTCCGTAACTATTCCTAAATGAAGGGCGGCATACTTGCAATAATGTTTAGTTATTCTGTCCTTCAAGTCTCTTTCATACGGCCCTTGCTTGAAGAAAACTAGATTGCCGGCCTTTGGCAGTTTAACTCCTCTAAAAAATCCTGTGCAAGCTCCGAAAGATTTTTCCATGTCTTTCACATATTTCTGCGCCCCTGACAATTCTTTAGGCTTGCCGAACAGGCCTGGGAATTCCTCTTTGACCAACTCGGAAATATCTTTTTCATCGAATCTTATGCCAAGCATCTCGTCGATATATCTCTCCAATTCCAGGTCTCTGCATTTCAATTCAAGAATCTTTACAAGCATGGCATTTTGAGAAAGAACAAAAATTTTGGTGTAAAAAATTATGTCCTCCATCTCGCCAGTCTGTACTCTTATCCCTGCCCTGGATATGTTAAAGTCCAGAAACATGTAGTAAAGCTCTCTAGGATCCAAACCAAACTCTCTTCTTTTCCAAGCAGAAATTATACCAGTCTCCTTGTTTTCAACTATTTCATCAGCATACGTCCTGTCCTCTAACCTTATCGACTTGCAATTGTCGCATTGCACTGCCTTTTCGGAATAGAATTTTTCGCATTTAGGGCAGTACTTTCTTTTGTTAGCCAGCCAAGGATAGATAGCAGCCAGACCGCTCTTCTTATCCAGTATTAAATATTCTCTTATAAAATCGTCATAAGGATATATTATAAAATCTCCCATGACTTCCGCGGCAGGTTTTTTATGTTCAGCAAATTTCATTGGTTTCCATGCAAAAAGCCTTATCTCGTTAGCAAAAGTCGACATGCCTGTCACATCCGCAAAGGTTCTTAATGTCTTAGCCCTTGTCTGGGCTCTCTCTCCTCCCAACTTTGTCATCTTGAATCTTGCTATATAAGGCTTTAGCCATTCCTTGTACTCTGTTATTGACTTTTCTCTTGATTTTACCAGGCCTTTCAGCATTTCATATCTTTCTTTTGCAGCACTTCCAAACATGTCTTTCCATTGCACGTAGAGCCTGTTCTTGGTAGCGAGTATGACCGCTTCTGCCTTTGAGATTTCATACTTCTTTTCAATCTTGTCCTGATCTATGTCCTCGTCCTCTAATCTCATGAAGTCTGCGATTATTGTCGGCCATCTGCCAACTATGGTACGCAAGGCGATAGGCTGTCCTGGCATATCAGTATGAACATCAACCTGGTCGACGAACATTGATTTCAATACATTCTTATCTCTTGACTGGAAATAGGTTAGAATTTCCTTGTATTTTCTTATGTCATGACTAAGCAATTCAAAATCTGCGACTGACTGGGCAGCCGATACCAGGCCTGTCTTGATAGTCGACTCGAGCATCTGTTTGGTTGTCATCGTCCTCTCATAATATTCCTTATGCGTTGGAGAGACTTCTATCCACTCGTCGGCCTTTTGAACAAACCATTCCAGCTTTGGCAGCATGTAAACCAAAGAAAAATATATTTCAGAAGCTGTTCCAGGGGGCCCAGTGAAATTTAAATTTGAGTATCTGTTTTGAGTTTCTTCTATGCCTGGCAGCTCTGTTGGGCCTACGCATAGGAAACGCCCCAAAGGATAGTCCTTATCGACCAAATCGCTAGGAATGCCTGGCACGCCCTTTCGCGCCCCCAATTCAAATATGCGTTTGTCAACCATTGTTATCCACTAAATACTAGATATATGCCAACTAAGATTAGTATTATTGCTATCAAGATTCCGCTCAGAGTGACTCCTCTTAACTGGTGGTCGGTAACACCTGGAAAATATTTCAGTATTAAAAAGCCTATCAAAGCCAATATTAAGCCTATTACCTGAGTAATCATATTAATAAATTTGTATAAAGTTTATATAAAAGTTGAGACGAGAACGTTTAGTTAGAGGTTTTTAGAGTAAGTAAAAAGGCTTTATAATCGTATTCTTTTACATCAGTGACGAAAACCTTTTCTTTGGATAATTCAGGAGAAAATTGAAGGCATGAATTTAGATGAATTAGAATGGAATAAATGGCGTGAAGATAAATTAATATCAAAACAATATTGTGATATTCTTGAATGTCAAGGTTTAGATTTTTTTATAGGAAATTTCATTTGGGATGAAAAAAGAAAAAAACTTTTTTACGTGGATTTTTAGATGAGATATTTAAACTTAAATTAGTTTTACCGAAAGTTAAGGTTTATTTAAATACTTTGAGAAGATAAAACAATTTCAACAAAGTTTATAAAAACGTTTATCTAATTATTAGTTGAGATTAAAATGGTATGGGCAAGGGCAAAACTGATGATAGAGGACGATTTGCTGAGTCCTCTTCCTGTGGTTAGAATAAAATTTGCTGGTCAAAATCCAGAGAGATTCTACAAAGAAATGTACAATCTAATGCTGGTCTCATTCAGGGTCCATGAGCATTCCATCCAGGAAAAAGATTTTCAGTGGAGCAAGGGCGAGACTGAAAAATTTAACATCAGATGGGAAGTGAATAAAGACTTGGATAAGTTTTCTTACTACTTCGTTGAAGTCAGGCTCAATGGCGAAATGGCTAAAAACACCGGCAAAGTAGAAATAGAAGTTGAAGGTCTTCTAAGAACAGAATATCCGCAAGATACTTTTTGGCAAAGAAGCTTAATATACGAGATTCTAAGGATGTTCTGGCACACGACTTTCTATGGCAGCAAGAGGGACGAATATCTAAGAGAAGGAAGAAGGTTAATGTCGCTGTTCTGCGACCAGGTTAAAACCTTGACAAGGGTTTAGAATGCCAGATTTGAAATTGTTATCAGATGTCTTTTCTCCGCATTATGTTAAAACATTAAGATACGAGGGAGACCATCCTTCCAGAACCCTAAAATTCATGCCTGGCATAATAAGAAGCATTTTTAGAATCACATCGACAAATTTTTACGAGGATGAAATAAAGTGGGACAGATCCTCTGAGAACATAGAATTCTACGGCCAGTGGAGAGGAAAGGAAACTAAAGACGCTAGAACATCTTTCTGGATAAAGGTCAAGGTCATAGGAAAACAAAACTCAAAGGATAAGAAAGGTTACGTGACCATATACATACATCCCTACCTTGTCACAAAGTTGCCTTACTCTAACTTCATAGACAAAGCTTTATCCTATTCCTACTCGCATTTCTTTTATGGCAATCAGAGGAGAAAATACATAGAAAAACAATTATATTTATCGCAGAGGTTTGAACAAGAATTAAAAAAGGAATTGGGGATAAGGTGATATGATGGCTTTTGGTTTCCTTAAGAGAAAGAAAAAAAATGAGGGGGAATTTCCTGAAGAGGTGACAGCGCCATTGCCAGAAGACCTGGAAAGATTCAGGACAAGGGAGCCTGAACCGGTTATTCCGCCGAGAGAAAATTACGCAAGGCCTACTGATTTTTTTGGGGAAACTGAAAAGAGAACAGAAAACCAGGACAAATTAGATTTGATTCTGCAAAAACTTGAGACAATAGATGTTAGACTAAAATTGCTAGAAGAAAAACTAGGAGTTTAACTTTTAACTGTTCTTTTAATTCTGGTTGATATTTGTGTTTCTGCCCTAGAAATATA
>Ga0315294_10009221_pt1 | contig 10837 bp, 11 predicted proteins | sample YL17G13_40_MG_FD_203626 | JGI IMG/M metagenome (GOLD analysis project Ga0315294, IMG submission 203626) | Sediment microbial communities from Yellowstone Lake, YNP, Wyoming, USA - YL17G13_40 | ecosystem: Environmental > Aquatic > Freshwater > Lake > Sediment | place: USA: Wyoming | collected... | reverse complement strand
GCAGCTTGGCACGGTTGGGCGTCTCGTGGGCCGCCTCGACCTCGAGCATGGCGATCAGCAACTGGTTCTCGGCTTCGGAGGAGCGACTCGAGTCACCACTACCCAGGGCGTTGGTGGTAGCCACTTCGGTGGCTCCGTCGCAGGCGCGCCACCCAGGGCCAGGCCAGCAGGAACAGAATCTCCAGAGCCAGCAACACGCCACCCACGCTCACCGCCAGCAGGAGCAAGCTGGCCAGCAGCGTAAAGCTAAGCAGCCCATGCGTCGCCCGGGACGCCCAGCGTGTTACGGGAGTCAACAGGTCACTGTTGATCGTCAGGACGTGCAGGGCCATGTCCACGACGTAGAAGAGCAGCAGAATGGCCCAGTGGGTCGGCTTGACGTCTTCAAACCAGCGGGGCCTGGCTGGGATTTCGGGCTGCATCGGGTCTCCTGAGAGAAGAGGTTGGGCAGCGCTGATTATAGCCACGCATGGAAGAGCGGACAAACGGGAACGCGTCGGGCACGTCCGTTTGTCCGCTCTTCACAAAACCTTCCCAAAGGGCTGCCCCGCGCCAACAAGAGACGCCAGGCGCACGGCCCTTCGGGAAGGTTGTCTCACTAACGGTGATGACCTCGCCAGAGCAGACGTTAGGCTGCAGTCGCCAGGCCCCGGTCCTTGAGCTCCTGTGCAATCATATCCAACGAAATGCCACCGGCAAAGGTGGGCTGGCCATTGACGCTGATGATCGGCAGCGGCACGCCGCGCGACTCGAGCAGGCGCAGCTCAGCCGGGTGCTGGTCCATCAGGTTCGACAGAGCGTCCACGTACTCTACGGTGACCTTGTCGCCATACTGCTGGGCCAGTTGCGCGCCCAGGTCCTTGGCTTGCTGCTCCATCGTCACTGGCGGATCGGCCGACCCGCCACACGAAGACCCACGACCGGGGTCTGGTGACGAGCCTCAGCTACACCCACCGGAGGCCATCTCTACCCCAAACACTTCGATCAGGATACGTTCCTTGAGTTCTTCCATCGTTCTTCCTTTATATGCGGATTTCTGAATATTATACCGCATTTCGTCCGTATGTCAAAACCGCAGTTGACAGCCCTCTGCAATTGCGTTATGCTTGGCTCAGACCCCAGCGTGGCGGAGAGAAACCATGCAGGACTATCGGCTCCAACAGCGGGACTACCTGCTCGCCATCAGCCGCGCCATGACCGCGCGGCTGGACCTGCCGTCGCTGCTGCAACTGATCCTGGAAAAGGCGGTGGAGATGCTGCACGGCGAGGCCGGGTTGATCGCGCTGCGCGGCCGCGACGGCAAGTTCGTGATCCGCGCCCTGTACGGGTTGCCGCCTAGCACGCCGCAGCTCTTTGCTCCCCTGCTCACCGACATCCCCCCCCACCACGCGCACTGGCACATCCCCGACCTCTACGCCCGGCTGCAACTGGTGGCGGCCAGCGCGGGCATCGACCTGCGCCAGGTCGTGGGGCTGCCGCTCACCCTCGAAGACGAGCTGATCGGCGTGACCTACATTTTTCGCACGCGCGACTCGGCCTTTTCCGCCAACGACCGTCAGGTGCTCTCTAGCTTTGCCGACCAGGCCGCCATCGCCGTGCGCAATGCCAGCCTCTACCACAGCCTGGCGCAAGAGACGCAGCGCCTGGACGCCATCATCGAGCACAGCGCCGACGGCGTGCTGCTCCTCGACGCGCAGTGCCGCATCCAGACCATCAACCGTGCCCTGGCCGAGATAGTGGGCTGGACGCCGGAGCAGGCGCGCGGCCAGCCCTGCCGCCGCGTGATCGCGCTTCGCAACGCGCAGGGCCAGGACCTGTGCAGCAGCGACTGTCCACTGGCGGAACTGCAGGCTGACCAGCCGCTGCACGTCGAGGGCGACGTCGTGCGCCCCGACGGACATCGCACCAGCATCAGCATCACGTACTCGCCGCTCTACGATGCGGACGGCAACCTGGTGAACATCGTGGGCAGCGTGCACGACGTGACGCGCTTTCGCGAGGCCGAAGAGACAAAGTCCATGTTCATCTCGGTCATCTCGCACGAGCTGAAGACGCCCGTGACGTTGATCAAGGGCTACGCCAGCACGCTGCGCCGTGAGGACGCGCACTGGGACTCGAAGACCGTGCAGGACAGCCTGACCATCATCGAGGAGGAAAGCGACCGGCTGGACCGCCTGATCAACGACCTGCTGGAGGCCTCGCGCATCCAGGCCGGCACGCTCAAGCTGCAGTTGGGCGACGTCTCGATCCCCAAGCTGGCGCAGAAAGCCGTCGAGCGCTTTCGCGTCGAGACCACGCACCACGAGCTGCAACTCGACTTCCCGCCCGATTTCCCGCCCGTCATGGCCGATGAGACGCGCCTGGAAGAGGTCTTCTACAACCTGATCGGCAACGCCATCAAGTACACCGAGGGCGGCACGATCCGCGTCGGCGGCCGGGCCAAGGGCGAGCACGTCGAGCTGTACGTGTCGGACCAGGGCGAGGGCATCCCGCGCGAGCAGCAGGCGCGCCTGTTCGAGCCGTTCTACCGCGTGGACTCGGGGCTGGGCCGTCGCACGCAGGGCGTGGGGCTGGGGCTGTTCCTGGTCAAGGCCATCGTCGAGGGCCACGGTGGCCGCATTTGGGTCGACAGCGCCCCTGGCCAGGGCTCCACGTTCCGCTTCACCCTGCCCGTACGCTAAACACCAAGTCACTAAGACACGAAGAAGGGAAGGGACTTGATGAATACGCAGACACGAGAGCCTGAAGCTGCCCGGGGATCCATCCTATTCCCTTTTGTGTCTTTGTGCCTTCGTGTCTTGGTGTTGAGATCAAAAACGGGAGACGCACGAGGATGACTGCGCAAGAGAAGAAGCTGATCCTGGTGGTGGATGACGAGCCACGCATGGTGCGCTTTGTGCACATGAACCTGGAGCTGGAGGGCTACCGCATCACCACGGCCGCCAACGGCATGCAAGCGCTCAAGGCGGTGCGCGAGGAACTGCCCGACCTGGTGCTGCTGGACGTGATGATGCCCGAGATGGACGGCTACGAGACTCTGGAGCACATCCGCCAGACCTCCAGCGTGCCCGTGATCATGTTGACCGTCAAGGCCGAGGAAGAGGACAAGGTGCGCGGTCTGGAGCTGGGCGCGGACGATTATGTCACTAAGCCCTTCTCGCCGCGCGAGCTGGCCAGCCGCGTCAAGGCGGCGCTGCGTCGCGCCGAGATGCCCTCCCCCGGCCAGAAGTCGCTCATGGTGATCGACGACGGCCTGGCGGTCGACTTTCAACGGCGCGAAGTGCTGGTGCGCGGCCAGCGCGTCAAGCTGCGCCCCACCGAGTACCGCCTGCTCTACCACCTGGTCAACAACGCCGGCTGGGTCATGACGCACGAGATGCTGCTCTCCAAGGTGTGGGGCTACGAGTACCGCGACGACACCCAGCTCCTGCGCCTCTACGTCACCTACCTGCGCCAGAAGATCGAGCCCGACCCCGCCCACCCGCGCTACATCTTTAACGAGCGCGGGGTGGGGTATCGGTTCGTGGGTTTTAAGAAGGCGGGCAGTCACGACATCGGCACCACACCAGCGTAGTGCATTGCGATCCTAAGAAGAGGTGCGGGCCGTAGATCCAACTAAGAGTCGACTTGCAGTGGACCTGGCCGTTGCATATGCATCGGTGGAACCGAGGCTCGATGACCAAGATGGAAATCCACAGTGTAGCTGACCTGGAATCTCTCGAGGAACGCATTCGGACCGCGATTGGGAAGCACCGGCTCGAGGAAGTGCTTCTGGGCATCCAACGGGCCCCTCCAGAGGTACCTCCGTTCGTGCGGGCTGGGTTGGCGCTGTTCGCGGCGCGGTTCTGTTCGGCGGGACACCGCCTGCCACGGCAGGCAGAAGTAGGGTGGCCCCATTTGGCACGCATCGCCGACATGGTGACTGAATACCAACTCGCTGATCCACTGACCTTCGACCAGGAGACTTGGAAAACCTACCTTAGATCAAACCCCGTCTTTGCGTTCCTGCGCATGAGCGCTGGCCAGATGCCCTACAACATCAGCCTCTATGGGCGGTTTGGCCAGCCCCTGATGCTATTTGACGCGATACCTAAGAGACTTGCTCAACGCACGGGCCCGGGCCGCTTTGACTTCGCAACTTCTTTTCAGCGCACGTGTGGGCTACCACTGATAGATTTCCTCACCGTGGGCTTTGTTGCCCTTGCTGCGGCTCACCAGCACGGGGCGTTTACCCGCGCGGATTTTGATAGTGCACGTACACGCGGCCTTGGCCTGCCTTCTGATGACGGAGTATTGCTGGCACTAGATCATCTGGCCGCGGACCCGCAAGGACTGGCTCGCCAGTACCACCACTTCAGAAACTCGGACCGCCGGTTCGCCATGTATGACCTGAATCCCCTCCTGACATATCCCATCATACGCCCGTGGCGCCAACGAGGGCACCTTCCGGCAGAAACGGATCGCATGATTGCTCCCATTCCGAATCTGATCGCGTTTCGCATTTCCATGGGCATCTTCTACCAGATGTACAATAAGTTTGGTCCGAAGTTCTCCGACTACTTTGGGGACATGTTCAGCGCGTACGTTGGCTTCTTGCTCGAGAATTCGGTGCCCCCAAGTGCACTGCTGTCAGAAGATGCGATTCGATCAACATATCACCCGAATGATGGCAAAGTCCCAGACTGGGTGGTGTTGGATGGCAATACGGCAGTACTAGTGGAGTGCAAGTCAACTCGCTTTTCGCGCAATGCGCTGAGTACCGGCGACGAGGCTGCAGTCAATGACAGTCTGAAGCAGGTTCTCAAGGGGCTGAGGCAACTGCACGAGTTCCGTACGAACTGCATCGAGAGACGGCCCGGCCTCGAGGCCATAGGCCACTGTACCTGCTACGTGCCCATTCTGGTCACCCTGGAGCCACTGTACTTGGTGAATAGTCCTATGTTCCACCAATACATCGACGGTCTGCTGGCTGATAACGGCATTACCGGATTGCCCTGGCAAATCCTCTCAATTGACCAACTGGAAACGCTGCAACCACACCTTCACGCAGGCAGTGGATTCAGTGCCACATTGCGCGAGCTCTCGCAGGAACCATTCGCGGACGTGCTTGTTCGAGTGTCTCGTGACACCGGGCTAACATACCGCGACTCTTGTCTGTACGACAAGGATCGGGAGCTCTACCAGAAGCTGGGCTTGGTACACCCCGACTAGAACGAGTCCAGACCGCTTTCCAACCATCTGCCGCAGGAGGCGAGAATGCCTTTCCACACTCGCAGACCGTCCCTGAGAAAGCGCGTCGCCGCGCGCACATCGATGAAACGCTATTTGCGTCACAACCTCGGCCTGAAGGCACCGCGAGGTTGGGCTGGTTGACCAATCCCTCGAGGGCGGCATACAATCGCCTATATCGCCGCACCGCGTTGGGCTGTGGGTCTCTTGTGTCACTGCTATTGCTGCTTGTCGCAGTTGTGATGGTTACATCTCGTTGACTTCGGTAGCAAGCGCACAGGTGATGCCTCGAAGGAGAAAGTGCAATCGTGGATCGTTTGCCGCGATGCCGCGTTCCCGCGCACAAAGCACGTGCTATGACGTAGCTATGGATGCCAGGCCATGCCGATACAGACACGGGCAAGCGCAGCGGTCCGTAGGCTTGGCCGAAACGCCTGACGCACGCGAGACGTGCTTACCGACATCCCGTTCTCGTGCGTGCACTCCTCCAAGACAGCAGACACCACGCGTAGCGCCTCTGGGGTGAGCGTGGGGTAGCTCTCCAGCATTGGTTGCTCACTCCAACCAGGCGCAAACAGACCTGCCAGCGCAAAGCATGGAGAGAAGATGACGAAGCGGCTGGCGCGCGCACAGGCTGCGCCATCAAGGTCACTCCGGCTTGACCGCCGAGCCCGGCTTGCGCGCGACGAGCGCGATCAGCGTGCGCAGGGCGTTGTTGACGGCTTGCGAGTCGGGGAAATACGCGCGTACGTCCGGCTCGAGTAGTACCGCGCCGTCCTCCAGGGTAAAGTACTGCACAGACGTCGTGCCATCGGCCTTGTGGATCTTCACGACGTGTCCCTGGGCATACGCCTTGTGGTGTTTGCCCCGCATGCCTCCACGAAAATCATACTCTGGGAGGGCATCGTCGTCGCCGTATGCAGGTTGAGTCTCAGAGACCGCTTTCTTCATACACCTTTCGCTCCGAACGGGTGGTGCTGCGGAGAGAGCACGCTTCTTGACCGTGGTCAACAGACCTGCCGGGTTTGGGAAAACCCATCAGGTCTTGCGCATTCCCTAGCGATGATGATCCTGCGGCAAGCGGCGCTGCACTTGCGGCGTCAGCCAGGTGAGAAAGGCGTCGGTGCTGCGCGTTTGCATCAGCACGGGGCCGGGGCCGGTCAGGTCCACTACCAGGCCCTCGCCGCTGAACAGGGTGGATTTGAGTCCGCCCACGGCGCGCACGTTAAAGCCGATGCCCTCGGCAAAGGCCACCAGGTGGCCCGTGTCGACGGTGTACTTTTCGCCCGCGGCCAGAGAGCGGTCGTGGATCGCGCCATACGACGACAGAAGTAGCATGCCGGTGCCGCTGCAGCGCAGCAAGAACAGGCCCTCGCTGGCGAAAAAGGTCTTGGCCCCGCCGAACTTGGTGTCCACCACCACGCCGTCGGACGACGCCACGTAGGCTCCCGACTGCACCAGCAGCGGCTGGCCCTTGACCTCCAGCACCACCAGGTCTCCAGGCAGCGCGGGCGCCAGCATGATCTCGCCGCCGGCGGCCGGTGCATGGTAGGTGTTGACGAAAAAGCTCTCTCCACCCAGCACGCTGCGCGCCAGCGAGGCCAGGATGCCGCCCTGCGCCTTGGTCTCCAGGGTCATGCCGTCTGACATGCCCACCATGGAGCCGGCTTCGACGCGGATTACCTCGTTGGGCTGTAGTTTGGCAATCGCCATGGAATACGACGGCCGATACTTGATCTCTACCTGCATGTTCTCCTCCTATGCTATGCTTGGGAAACCACCTACACCGGCATCTCGTAGACGCGGTAACGTTTGAAGATGCGCCCGTCCATCTTTTCCACCAGCAGGCGCACCTTGGTGTTCTCCTCGGCGACCAGCGACATGTCCATCCAGCGGTAGCCACGCCGCAGTGCAGCCTTGGCTGTGTTGACGTACAGGATGGCGTCCAGCCCGCGCCCGTGGTACTCGGGCAGCATCACCATGATCTTGAAGCTGATCACGTCGATGTGGCGGCTGGCCCACCACATCCTCAGCCAGTCCCACGGGTAGCGCCCGCCGTTGCCGTGGATCAGGACGCGGTTGAGGTCCGGCAGGGCCAGTGAAAAGGCCACCGGCTCGCCGTTGACCTCGGCAAAGTAGACCAGCTCGGGGTCGAGCAGCGGCTTCATCTCCAGCGCCATGTGGCGGAACTGCTCTTCGCTGAGCGGAATAAAGTCTGTGAGGTGCGTCAGCGCGGCGTTGAACAGCCGGCGTGCGATGGGGATTTCGTCATCCCAGTGGTCCAGGCGCGCCTGGCGCACGGTCACACCCGCCTTCTTCTGCGCGTACTCGGCCACGCGCACGACCCGCTCCGGGATCAGCTCCGCGTCGTTGGCCACCGGCCGGCGGTCGATGCGGTAGGCATAGTCCTCCACGAACTTACCCATGCCGTAGCGCTCGGCGAACGCGGCATAGTGGGGCTTGGTGTGCGCTTCGAGCATCACCGGCGGGCAGTCCTCGCCGCCGATCAGGAAGCCGGGGTCGTCACTATTGCCGAAATTGTAGGGCCCACGCATGAGCGTCATGCCACGCTCGCGCAACCAGCCGAGAGCGGCATCAAAGAGGGCGCACGCTACGTCGTAGTCTTCGACGCATTCGAAGAAGCCAAACACGCCCAGCTTGCGGCCCAGTTGCTCGTTGTCGCGGAAGTTGATGGCGGGCGCGATCGTGCCGACCAGCTCGGCGTCGCGCAGCGCCAGGAACAGCGCGGCGTCTCCTTCCTGGAAGAAGGGCGACTTGCCCCGATCAAAGAACTCGAGCCGGCGCGAGATGAGGGGCGGCACCCAGTTGCGGTCGCCGCGATAGACGCGCCAGGGGAACGTGACGAACTGGCGCAGTTGCCGCCGGGTCTTGACTTCCACCACGCGCACATCGGTGGACCGCATGTCCCCCTCCCCCAGTCTCGATTGCGTGCAGGATACACGAGAATCGCGCACACGTCAATTGGCGAGCTTGCCCGCCCGCTGCAGCGCCTGCAGGATCTCGGGATTGGAGCGCGGGTCTTCACCCCGGGAAAAGTCGGGGCCGGGGTAGCCGCGTTCGATGCGGATCACGCGCCCCTCGCCCAGGGGTAGCAGGATCACCACGCCGTCAAAGCTGAGCGAGGAGATGGGCGTCCAAAAAGCGCCCCAGTAGACCGGCTTGCGCCCCACGCAGGCCACAAAGACGCGGCCGCGCACGGACACCTGAAGCTGCTGCACGCGCTGCAGCGCAGGGGCGGTCAATTCGATCTCGTGCGTGGCCCAGGTGTAAGACACGATGTCGCTCTCCGACAGGAAGGGTTGATCGGGCAGCGGGGCCTGCGCCAGATCCATGCTCCTGGCCTGTTCCACGGTGGTCTCAGCCGGCAGCAGGTAAATGGCAAACTCGCCGCCTGCCGTCCGACGGCAACCGGATGCCACGAAGACGAGCACGGCCAGGGCCATGCACAGGCACACTGTTCTCATGCGAGCACCTCCACAAGCATGGGCTGGTGACACCTCCATACAGAACGCGGTGGCGACTGCATTCTACCCAGTTTACGCCCGCTGACCAAGTCCGGTTCAGCGCGCCTTCGGGCGTTCGGCTTTTGACACTGCCCGGAAGCTATGCTATAGTGCCCAGCGAGCCGTGCCGCGCGCACAGGCTCTCGCACACCACTCCAGGAGGTCCCCCTGTGGGAACCGTCACCATCCGCGACCTCTGCAAACGCTACGGCGACCTGCTCGCCGTGGACCGGCTCTCCTTTGACGTGCAACGGGGTGAGATCTTTGGCCTGCTGGGCCCCAACGGTGCCGGCAAGACCACCACGATCCGCATGATCATGGACATCATCAAGCCCGACTCGGGCACGATCGAGATTCTGGGCCAGCCGCCCTCGGTGCGCATGATGGAGCACATCGGCTACATGCCCGAGGAACGCGGGCTGTATCCCGACCTGAAGCTGCTGGATTGCCTGGTGTACCTGGCCGAGCTCAAGGGCCTGTCCCGTACCCAGGCGCGCGCCCGCGGCCTGGAACTGCTGGAGCGCGTGGAACTGGGCGACTATGCGCGGCAGAAGGTCAAGGCGCTCAGCAAAGGCATGCAGCAAAAGGTGCAGTTCATCGTCACCCTGATGCACCAGCCGGAGATCGTGATCCTGGACGAACCGTTCCAGGGCCTCGACCCGGTCAACACCGAGTTGATCAAGAGCATGATCGTCGAACTGCGGCAGAAGAACGTGGCCGTGGTGATGAGCTCGCACCTGATGAACCAGGTCGAGCAGATGGCCGACCGCATCCTGCTAATGGACCACGGCCAGGCCAAGCTCTACGGGCCGCTGCACGAGATCAAGGCGCAGTACGGGCGACACACACTGCTCATCGACGTAGGCAACGGCGCGGAGCTGCCTGAGACTCTGCGCGGAGTGGCCAGCGTCACGCGCCACGGCCACCAGTACGAGGCCCTCCTGGCCGAAGGCGGTAGCCCGGATGACGTGTTGGGCCAACTGGTGGCGCAGAAAGTGCCGATCACACGCTTTGAGGTCGGCAGCATGCCGCTCGACCAGATCTTTATCACCGTGGTGTCTCGCAACCACAAGGAGCCGACGCCGTGAGAAAGGTATTGTTGGTCGCCCGGCACGAATTCTGGACGAACTGCAGGCGTCCGGGTTTCATCATCATGACGCTGCTGGTGCCCTTGCTCGGGCTGATCATTCTGGGGATTAGCCTGCTGGCGGGTGGAAGAGTGACGCGCTTCCTGGAAGAGCAGTTCGCGCCCCAGCCCAAGCGCATCGCGTACGTGGACCACAGTGGGCTGTTCACGCCGATGCTGCCGCAGTATGAGGGCCGCTTCCTGCGCTACGCCGATGAGACACAGGCCATCGCGGCGCTCGCGCAGCGCCGCGAACAGACCGTGGTCGTGATCCCCGCCAACTATCTCGAGCAGGGCAAGGTGCTGGCCTACTCGATCAAGTCCGGCCTCTCCAGCACGATCGCCAGCGACTCGACGGAACTGCGCTCCTTCCTGGTCGACCACCTTGTGGCGGGCCGGCTGGACCCAGCCATCACCGCCCGCCTGCGCGCTCCCTACACGGTCGCCCCCGTTTGGCTGGACGAGAACGGGCGACCCACCAACGAGGGCATCGCCGCGGTGGTGCTGGGCTTTGTGATCCCCTACGTGTTTGCGATCCTGCTGGTCATGACCATCTTCACTTCGTCAGGCTATCTGCTGCAGGGCATCGGTGTGGAAAAGGACAGCCGCGTGATCGAGATTCTGATCTCCTCGCTCAGCTCCACGCAACTGATGGCGGGCAAGATCCTGGGATTGGGCGCGCTAGGGCTGCTGCAGGTCTTGGTCTGGGTGCTCTCCGGCTGGGGCCTGTTGATCGGCGCGGTGGGCGTGTTTGCGCTGACGGGAAGCCTGCCCATCAATGCGTGGCAGGTCTTCTTGTCCATCGTGTACTTTGTGTTGGGCTACTTGCTGTTCGGCACGTTGATGGGCGCGACGGGTGCGCTGGGCACGTCCATGCGCGAGGGGCAACAGATCGCCGGCATCTTTTCACTGGGGGCGGCCGTGCCTTTCATGGCCATGAACTTTATCTTTGCCAACC
>Ga0315294_10009219_pt1 | contig 10838 bp, 11 predicted proteins | sample YL17G13_40_MG_FD_203626 | JGI IMG/M metagenome (GOLD analysis project Ga0315294, IMG submission 203626) | Sediment microbial communities from Yellowstone Lake, YNP, Wyoming, USA - YL17G13_40 | ecosystem: Environmental > Aquatic > Freshwater > Lake > Sediment | place: USA: Wyoming | collected... | reverse complement strand
CCAAAAAAGTCAGTTACTATCTCGCTGCGATCATTGGTCACGTACGCCAGCGCGTAGTAAAGAAACTCCCCGAACGTCTGCAGCACGTCAGCCAGCCCGCCGTCAGCAAAACCGTGCCATAGGCAGGGCACCGTAAAGACAACACGTTCATCGGAATTGTGATGTTTGTACTCATCAACGATGGCGCGTACATGCGGCGGCGCGGCAGGCAGCATGTCCGGACGCTTGATCACGAACTCGACGTAAATGTTATTTTGAATCTGATTGTCCATGCTTTCTCTTTTTCATTGTGTCATCTATATTCTCTTCTTTGCTGATGTCAATTAGCATAAGCAAAAAACCCAACGCAAGCAGAAGTATCGCTGCGCAGCACGACCACATATAAATTAGCGCGCCATACAAAGCGATCAATCGGGAAAAAATGATGTACCCGCCAATAAGTACCAAAAGGAAAAGACCGGTTATTAAAGTTACGATACACATATCCGCCTCCTTTTCTTTCGCATAAAAACGTGTCCGCTGATTTCGGCTCAACGGACGAAGCCGTGTTATGGGGGGCCTGTTCTACTTTTTGTTCTGCTCCGTTTCCGTGACCGCTACTTTCTCACGCAGCGATTCCATCAGCGCCAAAAATCTCTCTTCGGTGAAAGCGCCGCGGCGTACTTTACTTTTGTCCGGCAGTGTGAGCATGCCGCTGGCTACGTGTATTATACCATCCTGCGCCAGCAAGTCTACCACACCACTCATCCGATCAATGCCCGGCGCGCGTTCGGTCTGCGGCTTGTCCCAGTAGTGATCAAGCACCGCCCGCCCAAACGGCGGCGCGACCTTGTTCTTTTTAACATAAGCTACGATCCGCGCCCCGATCTGTATGGCTTTCGCCCCTTCGTCGGAGTTCTTATTGTCCTCGCTGATCCTTCCGCCGTTAGACAATTCCACGCGAACGCTGCTCATGAATGGTATTGCCTTGCCGCCGGGCGTTCCTTTCTGGTTGCCGTACCCGCCGATGATGTCGTACACGTGATTGGCTACCAGATAAAAGATCCCGCCGTCGCGGATGGTGTCCCAGTTACTGCGGATACCGGTACGGATCAACTGCGACCGACTCATGTCTTTCTTCTCCATACCTTCTTCAGCAAGCGTTTTCTCATGTTCGCAGGACAACATCGCTACGCTGTCCAGCGCGATCATGATCCGCGCCTTGGGGTTCTTGGACCTGATCAACGGTATCAACCCCGGCTTAGCCGGTATCTTTACCGTGTCGCCGTCCTCGTTCTCCTGCATGCGCGCTTTCGTTCCGTTAAACAATTTACAGAAATGCTCCTCGACCGTGGCGCTGTTTATACGCAGCAACCGGTGTGAGTCCACGCCGCACATATCCCCTTGCGTGTTACTGTACGCGTCCTCCACATCGTCGAGTATCACCACGGCGTTCTCCGCGAACTGCTTCTGGAACGACGCGATCGCCATGTAGATCAACAGCGATTTGCCTGTACTCGGCTCGCCAAATAATTCTGTGATCTTCGCGGTCGGGTAGCCTAGAAAATAATTCCCGGACACGATCCGGTTCAGCGCGTAGTTGCCTGTTTCGATCCAATCAATGATATCCGCGCTGTCCCGTCCGATGTCTATGTCATCGGGAAATTCCTCGGCTATTTCCGCAAGGAAGTCTTTTTCTGCTTTCGCGGACATAGTCCCTCCGTTTTGTTATTGCCTACCGGCGTTATTACCCATTCAAAAACTTGTCATGGCATGGCTTCCCGTGTTCGCATGTAAGGCACTTGGATCCCGCCCGCGTAGTGTACTCGTCGCCGAAACACTCAGGACGACTCACGCCGTTGCCGTTCTGCGCCTGCGCCGGTGAAGGTTCCTTTGCCGCCGATGCCTTCGTTGTCATTGTCGTTGTCGTTGTCGTTGTTTTCTCGTCATCGTCGTCATCGTCAGTTTCTGCCGCGGGCGCTTCCTTGTTGCGGTTGTACTCTTCGTTGATGGACAGCAGCGCCTGCAGCTCTTCACTTGTCTTAGTGGACGGCACAAAGGCCCCCAGCTTGCGCACCGCTTCTTTCCATTCAGGTCCTTTAAGTAATCCGGAGATGTCCGCTTCAGCTAAACCGATGCTGACGTTGTAGTTGATGTACCCTAACTTGGGATCACGCACCGCCGGATCGATCTCGATCGCGTGTCCGGTCCGGGCGTCAAACATGTCGATCCCGCTGTCCGCCGCTTTGACGATGCCTTTGCCGATCTTCTCGTACAGATCCTGACCGCAAAGCATATGCTGAACGCCTTTCTCGCGGTCGTCCATATCGACGATGTTGATCAGGTAGCGCGGCTTTTTCTTCAGGGAGTACGCCTGCTCGTTGTTGTGCGATCTGTACAGCTTGTCCACGTGAACACATATCGGACAAGCCTGCATGCTTTCTTTGGTCATACGCTCGCGGTCGCGCAAACAAAGCACTTCGATCTTGCCGCCTACCGGTCCGACGAAGTGTCCGTCGTAAGCGTAAGCAAAATCAGCGTATGTGCCTTTCTCGATGTCGTCCATGCACTTAGGCAGCAACCTGATGTTGCTTTGCTTATCCCGATGTGGTTTCCAAAATGCCGAGGCACCTCGCCGCGACACCTGCTCCGAGAACTTCTGCTTAAAGCCTTTCACATCCAAACCCATACGTGTACCCTCCTTTTACTCGTCTTTGTCCGCATTCAACGGACGCCCTGATCCGTCAAATGGTTCTTGATCGGCATACCCACCGGTCAAAACTTCACGCCTACGGTTAGCGGACATTTGTACGAGCATATCTTTTTTATGTTCGAGTGCCAGCATGATCTTGCTGATCTTGTTAGCTAAATGCAAAGCGTCCGCCAGTTCATCGCGCAGCTGACTGATCTTGGACACTTCTTTTTGATAAGGCGCGCATGACGTTACCATGGCTGCCACGGATCCCTCTGTGATCTTCACCGCGCATTCGTTCGGTCCGGTGCCTTCCGCGTTCTTGCCTTCGCGTATGTTCAACTCTGCTTTCGCCGCCGCGAGTTCGCGCGCGTCTTTTGCCGCGGCCAGCTTGTTACGCAGCCGCTCAACCCGTTCGAACGCCTCCACTTCGGCTAGACTAAACCATGACACCAGCCCCGGCTGGCGCGACATCTCGTCTTCCATCTTGTCAGCGTTGATGTGCGTTACTGTACTGACATCGCCTTCCCACTTAAACCCGCCCACGTCAAACTTGATCGGCGCGCTTAGTTTTATATCATCACGCATCTGCGCCTCCGTCTTTTGCCGGACCGACCGTTCCGCCCGCGAAATCAAACATCAACTGTTTCATAGTACCTCCGTTATTAGAAAAAACTCCGCCGCGGCTTCGGTCTTTTCTGCGCGGCGTTGGTAAAATAGCTACTGACCACACAGCCATGCTCTTGCAAAACATTCGTACTAAAACACACAAATGATGTTTTCCCATCGTAATTGTCCTGCTGCAAAAGTGTTTTACTCAGCAGCCCCGCGGCACGCATCGCGTCCAGAGAAACTAAAACCCAGTCGTCGATGATGTCTTTGTTTACCCATCCGTATAAAAACCATTTGCCGTACCCTTCTTTGATCATGTCCAATTCGGAAGTCTTTCCGGACAGTTCGCGCGATCGCAGCGTAAAATCACGATGCGTGCATGCTTCACGCCGCACGCGAAAAAGTACGTCCCCTTGGTCAATATGCACTACGCCGTCCGCCCCTTCTTTATCGCTGATGCCGGACAACACTTTGTATGACTTAATATCCGGTATGCTTGCCCGGATGATCCGTTCCATCGCCGCCGCGTGTTTAGTCCTAAAATCCACATTATCTTTATATTCCGCGCTGTACGCCATACGTACCCCCCTCAATAGAAGGAGCGGCTTAGAGTCGTTTTTTCCGCTACTTTTTTGCTTTTTGTAGATCGCCCCATGTCGGTCCGACCTTAACATCCACTTCCAGAGGCACGCGCACCCACGAAAACATCGGGTCCTGCGGCACCTTATCCTTGATCACCATGTTGATCAACTCGGTCAATTCCTCGACCAGACCTTCGTCTTTTTCGATTTCAAGTATGACGCTGTCATGCACGGTCAAAACAAATTTAGCAGGGAGCTTGCGCTTCTTCACCAACCGGAAAAAAGACGCCGTGCTGAATAAAACAAGGTCGCTTGCCGCGCCCTGCACGCCGCAGTTCACGGCTTGGTTGAACACGTCCGGCGGTATCTGCCGCGCGCCGCGCATCTGCGGAAAACGGCGGATCCGGCCGGTCTTGTACACAATACGACACTTGCTCATCAGTTCCTGTTCCACCCGCCGATACCACGCGGTCAATCCGGTGTACAATTGGAAAAACCGCTGATGCATCACTTGCGCCTCTTCCGCGCTTACATCAACCCCGGCTTTCAAAAACAGGTATTCTTTTAAACCTCTTTCAGACATTCCATACAACAGACCGAAGTTTATCGACTTAGCTACCTGACGTTCTTCCGGCGCGATATCCTTTTGTTCTTTGTTGTACACCATACACGCGGTCTGCATGTGTAAATCACGCCCTTCCTTAAACGCGGCGATCATTTTTTCTTCTTCTGCCACGGAACAGCCGACGCGTAACTCAAGCTGGGAAAAATCGAAGTAAAAAAACTGTTTGTTCCGATCCGCGATAAACATCCGGTATATTTTATCGTCCCGCGCTATGTTCTGTAAATTAGGCGCCTTAGATGAGTTATGCAACGCCACATCAGATCCGATGAACGTATGTGTGTCCTCAACCTCTAAATCCCAAACTTCTCGTACTCCTGAAGGAGCTACCCGCATCACATTATGATTCGTCGCAAACAATTTTATAAAAAAACTTCTCGGCTTTTTAATACCAACCCGCCGCGCAGCACTACGAAGTGATTCGGGCTTAAACTTCCACGTAGAAGGATATTTAATGAACTGTTCGATATCTTCGCGCGCCCAACCGGGGTTATGCATTTTCATATGATCAGGATGGTAACAAAATTCAAAGTTGTCTACCGAATTATTAAAAGTACGCTCGTCTTTATGATGCACGTCCCATTGCGAAGGCATATTTAATCTACCTATTGTCTGCGCATATACCCAACGATGTTCTTTGACTCTGCCACCGGTAGTAGATTGTTTGTTTAACTTATTCCTTCTACGGGCTGTTGGAAAAAAATAATAGTATTTTCCCTCGTGAATGCCCCGACGAACCATCCCCATCAAAGCTTCTCCGGGTTTTAGCTTACCTGCGGGTTTCCACGTACCCGTATTCAACCTAACAAGATGATCCGACGTACATACGAGATTAGTTATCTTGCCAGTTTTTTTATCCAGTATGTCAATACTTATCGTATCGGCTATTTTAGTCGGTCCAACCCATTTAACCTGCCGCAAACACAAACAACCTTCCCAATCAAAAGAATAAACCCAATCCCCGGGCTTCACCTGCCTGAGCGGCACACCGTTCGGGTACTTCTCCATATCACGAGGCATTTCAATCAACGTATCTGGGCTAACACATAGGCGCCCGGTCCTGGCCCCGATCAGGTTGTATTCGGTACGTATCCTTCCGTCAAAGCTGACCTGCCGTGGTATCGCCTTGACGTATGTACTCAACAGCTTGTCTTTGCCGCGGATGTCCAGTATCAACTGCGCCCAGCGTTGCCCTTCTTCGGCGAAGTGGCTAAGCACCGGTTCACCCACGGAGTATCCTGTCTTGGTCTTAATCGTCGGCTTCATATTCAAAACACGGTACACGATCCGCTGCAGCTGGTCGGGAGAATGAATGTTGATGCCGTTAAACACCGGGTAGTCCTTGGACAGCTTTTCCCGCAAATCCGCGCTTTCTTTTTCAACAACTTTCTCTAAAGACTTGGCGTACTCTTTGTTTATTTTTATTCCGGTCAGCATCATCTCGTTGATCACAGGCACCATCGGCATCATCACCTTGTCATGCACCTGACGCAGCCCGGGACGCAGTTTCGCGTCAAATATGCCGTCGAGTATGTATGTGTTGCTGGCGTCCTCTCCGCAGTAGCGGCCGAGTTCCTCTTCATCTTTATCATTCATCGTGTTGGTGTATTCCCCGATGTACTCCAGCGACAGTTCTTTTAATCCGTACTCGTAGCGGTTCTCGTTCAGCAAAAACGCTTTTGCCTGTATATCCTCGAAACGATTCACCGTGATCCCCTTGGACAAAAGAAATTTAACGTCAAACCAGCTGCGACAAAACGAGTGTACGATGTCCGGGCGCGCGAGCAGCCAGCGCACGTATTCCACCGCCTGCTCGTTGTACACAGGGTCTTTCTGATTTATGAAAATAGTGTACGCCTGTTTATCGTCGCCGAACCCTACGCACTTTATCAACGCGTGTGGATCAAGCGGGTCAAGCGTATTGGTCTCGATGTCCGTGCCGACGCGCAGCGTTCCCGGCCGCATCTTCTCTTCCAACCAACGCCGCGCGCGCTCAAGCATTTCCCGGTCGCGCACCACAAAAAACTTGCGCCTTAGCCCTTGCGGGTACAGCATGACGCGCAGCTTCTGGATGTCCTTGCGCAAGACGGATTCCTTTTCAGGACTACGCAGGACGTACGACGGATGGTATGTACTGATCACGGGTATGCCGTTCCACGTCTTGGCTTGCCCAGACACATCTTTCAACCTGCTGTCAAAAAATATGCTGGTCGCCACAGCACCAAGACATAAAATTGACTTGGGACGCAGCCGGTCGATCAGCGGCAGCAGGTTCTGCTGCGTGCATACCTGCGCGTCTTTCTTGTCCGGTGTTTCAAATGTACCGCGTGTCGGCTCGACATATGCCGGGTTATCCGACTTGGACGGGTCGGGCTGCGCTTGCGGAAAACACATCACCGCGTTCGCCCATGCCTGCTTCACCGGGTCAAATCCCGCGCTGAGCAGCATCTTACGGATCAGCTGCCCGCTGGGTCCGACAAAAGGCTTTAGGTCGTGCGCTTCCTGCCTGCCCGGCGCTTCTCCGACACAGAGTATCTCCGGTTCCTGCACTTCAGTTGCCGGTACAAAAACCTCTTTGTGGTACGTACATGTTTGGCACAATCTCGTCTTCTGCATGATCCTCCGTTATCGTGACCTTCCATCCGTAAAAACGCAGCGCTTCGGTGATCACGGCCGGTTTTAGCGTATCAACCAGCATATTCAATTCTTGGCTTAACCGAACCACGTCCGCTTTCTTTTTCTGGTCGTAAGTAAAATCACCGGGGTGCGCGTCAATTACCTTCCGTGCCGCGACAAAACCCGCATCTTCCGTCAGCTTGCTGACGCGCAAACTACGCACGATCGCCACTGTTTCTTCAAACCGGCATCTGAATAGAATCTCTTTTAGCTCTTTGCGCGTAAGCGTTACCATACTTAATCACCTGTATTTCCTGCTTTATCCGTCCGACGATTGAATCAATTTCCTTTAGTGTCCGGTCAAGCTGCTTGTGTTCACGCATGTACTTTCTTATTACGGCTTTTCTTTTTTGATCGAACTGCCAGATCTGTGTCACGTAGCCTTTGTACCGCTTGCTCTTTTCCCCCCGCAATTCCTCTTGGCGCGTCCGCAGTTCTGTTAGTGTCCGTTTCATCGACTGGTACTTCTCTCCCATCCTTACCCCCTTTGATATTCAGCCCTAATAACCGTTCCACGTCAATGCCGTCTTTTTCCAATATTTGTTTGGTGATGTACGCCTCTCTGCCATTGCAGCAAAAGACCCGCTGGACCGCGCGGACTACCGCGCGCTCGTATTCGTCCAGCTTATCTTTCTTCGGGTATTTTATGTAAAAACGCGACCGCGGTATCAACGCGTACAGCAAATGGTAGTACCGTCCACCTAGCACGGGCATGTATTTGGTCAGTTGCGCGACGATCTCCGTGAACGCAGGTTCGTTCGCCAGCCATCGGTTGATCACGTACACCTTGTCCGCGTACATCTCCGGATTTCCGGGCGGCGCGTTCTTCTCAAAAAGATTCACAAAAAGGTCAAACATGACTGTCCTTGTTGATCAACGCCGTACAGCAGGCTATAAAATTCAGCTCTCTGTCGGCGATGCTGGCGTCACGGAATAAGTACTCGGCTATCTGCAGCATCCTATCCGCGCGCGTTTCCACGTCCAGTTCGAACGCGGCTACGTTGTCAAAAATGTACCGATAGCACGCGGTGTGATCAATACGATACGCCATGCTCCGTATTGCCGCGATGTCCTTCTTTTTCAACGCTTCGATGATCGCGGCTCCGTCGTTGGTTTCCTTGCGCAGTTCGCGCAGCGTGCCGCCGCGCGTGCTTTGCTGCAGTAAATTAAGCATTGATCGCATATCGGAGTTGCAAAGTTCTACCGCCTGTAAAACACATTCATTGCCGTATTGCACTCCTTCCGCGTCCAGCACGGCTTTTAAACGGCGCACGCACTCTTTATTAGACAATGATTTGAATTCTATTTCCGTACAACGGCTGCGGATCGGGTCGATGACTTTGCTGGGGTAGTTACAGGTCAGAATGAAACGCACGCGGTCATTATACATTTCCATTAAATTGCGCAGCGATTGCTGGCAGTCCGGCGTGGCTCCGTCGAACTCCTCGAATAGTACGATGCGCCAGCGCTTTGTCGACCGCGCTACGCTGAACGATACCACGCGGTCGCGCACTACCTGTATGCCGCGATCCATGGAGCTGTTGATCTCGATGCTTTCACAATCGAGGCTGTTTATGATTATCTTTGCCAGACTGGTCTTGCCTGTACCTGCCCTTCCATGCAGCAGCAGATCCGGCACGTTCCCCTGCGTGATCATCTCCCTGAACTTTTCCCGGGTTTCTTCGTCCAGTACAATATCGTCCAGTGTTTTTGGGCGATACTTCTCTCTCCACATCAACGTCCGTACTTCGTCCATACTACCCCCTGTTTACGCCCGGCTTAGATCTGATGGATTATGAATGTAATATCTTTCTCTTTCAGCACTACTGGCAGATCATCCGGACGCAACTCCATTTCCACGTCGCCTTCACACGCGCCAAGTATCGCCTGAAACTCCCGCTTAGGCAAGTTAATCCTGCCGTCCAGCTTCTCTTCGCCGCCCAGCCCGACTACGCCGCACGTTTCCTTCTCGCTGCCCACGCCTATGCGAATGCCTTTTTTGCTGTCGATGAACATCCGCGTCGCGTCCTTGACCGCGGAAGCGTACTTGTCTATTTCTTTTATCCGGTCCTGATGCACGATCACTTTTACCGGCTTGACTTTCTTCAAAGAAACCATAGCGTGTTCGTCGCTCTTTTTGGGAGCATACGCCTGATAAATTATTCCCGGTTCGGCGGTCATGTAACTCCACGTGTTTTCCCCTTCTTCCAAAACCAGAACATGTTCTTTGTATTTGACTTTAGGATCGGTCATCGTACCAAACAAGCTAAGCAGACCGCCGAGGTCAAATATGCCGATCTCTTCCGCGAAGATGTTCTTGTCTCCGCCCGGGTAGATCGCTAGTATCAACTTCGCATCGTCCATGATCTCGAACCCGCCGTTCTTTGCCAGCCTGATCGCGTTGATAACGCCGCCCATATGCGCCTTCTTCAAGATGTTCCACATAGTCCCCTCCTGTTAAAATCCTACTTTTCTAAAAATGTACCACGGCTGATCCAGCCGGTTGCCCGCGTAAATCTTTACCGCGTCGTTGCGCGCGTCCGCCACCGCGGCAAACGCGCTGATAAAACGAGGCAGGTTTACCCGCATTAAGTAATCCGGCTTGTCTTCTTTGTTCGCGGGAGCAAGCCCCATAACGAAAACCGCGCGCCCTTGCGTTTTGCCTAAACATATTTTTCTATCTTCGATCGAGTGGATGGTCACGTCGCGCTTGATCGCGCACGCTTCCACTTTTCCGTCCGCGTATATTGTAAACGGGCATAACGCCTTGTTACCGTCCAGCCGGGCCGCTGTCGTGCGCAGACGAACGGCTTCTTTGTATACCCCGCCTAAGTTAAAATGGCGGGCGTCTTGTTCAGCCATGACCCATCCTAATTCCGGAAAGGAAAAATCTTCTCTGAACGCTACGCTGTACTGCCACTCCCCTGCCGTAAACATCACGCCGTCCGCGTATACAGTCATGCCCGTGTCATCCCACGTAGATTCAGCGATACGCTGTAACACGGTTATTGTTCCGCCGGATACGGGCAAAGTAAACTGAACGCGATCCTCGCTGTATTGTACCCTCGCTGTATCGGACGCGTCCTCTTTTTTCTTCGATGCTTCCTTCGGCGGAAGTATAACAGGGTATGCCACCGAGCGTCGGCTAAAAAACAAACTCTTGCCATCGGTCGCCGTCAAGCAAACTTCGCCCCGATTATCGACCGTGACCAACATTTCGTCAAAAGTTTGCTGCGCTTTGACATTAACAAATTCCTGTGCCGTGATCATGTCGCCGATGATCTCGCGGTTGATTCTGACCGTCGCTATAGCCTTCCCGAACGAATCCTTCTGTGGAAACACGTCTATGTCCACCCCGGGCATTTCCTTTTCCACGTACTCTTCGTCGCACACATAAAAGCCTTTCTTGCGGATGAATGACGCGCCGGTAAAGACCAGCTGCCTAAATGTGTCGACCCGAACAAGCTCGCCCGCCTTGCGCGCGAATGTTTCCCGCAAGACAGGGTACTGTGATCCGGTCTTCATCGTGTCAAACACGTTGGATATACGTTTTGCCAATTGAGCGGCCATATTAACCCCCCTGCTCTTCGTACAGCGGCTCGATCACCAGAGGCACATCCGCAGGGTCAGTGTCCACCAGCTTTTCCCTTATTTGCGGGTCGTGCGCAAACATCTT
>Ga0315294_10009218_pt1 | contig 10838 bp, 8 predicted proteins | sample YL17G13_40_MG_FD_203626 | JGI IMG/M metagenome (GOLD analysis project Ga0315294, IMG submission 203626) | Sediment microbial communities from Yellowstone Lake, YNP, Wyoming, USA - YL17G13_40 | ecosystem: Environmental > Aquatic > Freshwater > Lake > Sediment | place: USA: Wyoming | collected... | reverse complement strand
GCTATTGCTTGCCCCGAGATTCTTCGCTCCGCTCAGAATGACCGGGCGAAGGGCTCAGGATGACAAGCACGACTGGGCGCCTCGCGCCCCGGCACAATCGCCAAGGGCGACCCGGGCGGGTCGCCCCTGCACCCTGAGGTTGGGCGGACCGATCGGCGCCTCCGGCAGTACAGAGAGGGGGTATGCGAGGTGCCGCAGCGTCCCAGAGGCTATCTCACACGAGGGCTACCGGAGTGCTCGCAGACCGGCCCGCCGCCTCAACCGCAGTTCTTCGCGCGGTCCGCCGCCATTCGCCTGCCGCCGCACGCCCCGGCGGACCGCGCCTGCCCACGCACCTCCTTCACTTGTGATTATCGCAAGGCCGGCCCAGCCGGCCGGAAAACAAAAAAGACCCGCCCCGACGGCCTTTGCAGATGCCCGGGACGGGTCCCAAGAGCGCTCTGAAACGCATCAACCGCCGGTGCCCGGTTCGATCGCAGCCGAACGCGGCCCGATCGAACCCAAGTGCGCCTTCGGTAGCCCGGCCGTCCTAGCCCCGCTCCAGCGGGACCGTAGACCCTCGGCTTTGCGTCCTCCGCTTTCGCGGAGTTTGCCGTTTCGGAACGCCTCTGTGCGATGTCAAGGAACTGCACTGGTAATATTCCATGAAATCGCGACAAGTGGTGAAGCGATCTCCGCGGAGCGTGGGCGTTCAACCGAATGTACAGATGGAGCGGTACTCAGAGTGGGTCCGCCGCGGGCACTTTCAGCCGGCCGGAGAGCCAGAGCCAGAGCGCGACCAGGCCGGCGACGGCCACGCCCGGCAAGCCGATCATCCCCGCCAGGAGCGGGTTTGCGCCGGCGATGAATGCGGCCAGCGAAGCGGCCGGCGAGTTGATGGAGGCGTGGCCGATGGTCGGCGCCAGCACGCTGCGCGAGGCCAGGAAAAGCCAGCCCAGGATGACGCTCCAGGCCGTGGTGAACGCGATCATCAGAACAACCCCCACCGCCGGGTGGCCGGGGTAGTTGTGGCCCTGGACGATGATCGGCGCGTGCCAGATCCCCCAGATCACGCCCACGAGCGCCATGCTCCGCACCGGCCCCAGGTGCAGCAGGCGGGGCAGCAGGTACCCGCGCCATCCGAACTCCTCGCCGAACGTGGCGATGGAGGTGATCACCACGCCCTGCGTGAGCGTGCCGACCACGGTGAGCACCGGCACCCATGCGCCATAGCGCGCCAGCCAGGCCGCGGCGGCCTGCTTCTGGGCCGCCGGGATTCTTTCCAAGGCGGAGGCCATGGAAAGGTCTAAGCGCCCGAACCCCAGCGCCACGGTCAGGCCCACCGCCACCACCGCCACGCCGAAGGGCAGCAGCCAGGCGGCAAGGTGATACTTGGCTACCCCGACCCGCAGCCCGGCGTCCTCGAAGCCCCGCTTCTCCACCAGCCGCGCGACCACCGCCGCGAGCGCGGGCGTGAACATCACGATAACCAGCAGCGCGAGGACGGCAGGCCGGCCCGTGGCGTAGCCGATCCGCCGCACGGGGCCCAGTTCGATGCCCCAGGCCACGCCGAACGCGATAACCAGATAAGCGATCAGGCCGACAGGTCGCATCCCCGCCCTTTCGAAGCGGAACTACGGCTGAGGCGCGCGTCGGGAAAGCAGCCAACCCATGGTTGCAGGGCCGACGAGTTGCGCCAGCAATACCAGGGGCCACAGCCGGCCCTGCCATATCCGGTAGTCCGCGAGGAGCCCGCTCCAGGAGATGTCGAACACGTAGTGCCCTGCCAGGAACTCGAAGGCCGCGGACAATGTGAGCCACAGCGCCCCCGTGCCCCACGCGCCCGCCGCCCAGCGGGGCCCCCGCGCCGCGCGCGCATACACCCACGAAAGCGCCAGGACCACCGCCACCGCCGCCGCGACCGCAGAGACGTGCGCCGGCTGTTCCCCCACCCTGGGAGCCAGGTACATGACCCGGACGTAGCCGTTGATCGCCCCAAAGACCGCGGCCACGATCCACAGCCCCACTGCCAGTCCCACGCGCATGGCCGGGTCGCCTCCGAGGCTCGGCGGCTTCCGAACGCGGGCGGACCAGAGGTCCGCCCCTACTTCATTCGTCGGAATCGCAAGGGCTTGCTTCCGCGGACGCGCGCGATGAGGCCGCGCGTCTCCAGGTCGAGTTGGACCACCTTCGCGTACCACATCAGCGAACCCCTGGTGGGGAAGAGCGCTTTGGGAACACGCCGCTTCTTCAGGTCGTCGGCGACGCGGGCGAGCAGGTCCGCGAAGGTGATGCCCTCCTCGCCCCTGGGCACCGCGCGCAGGATGGCCTCCTTGACGGGCGCGTACTTCTCGTCGGTGACGCGCCAGCCCTTGCCGCCGCCGGGGGCGTTCACCGTTTTGGCGAGGCGGGTCTTGGGCATGTGCTTCCTCCGCGAACCCCGAGCGGCCGTTGACTTTCCCTCCCCGCGCGATTACACTAGATGTCGCCCCGCGTTACCGTTTGCGCGGAGAGGTGCCCGAGTTGGCTTAAGGGGCGCGACTGGAAATCGCGTGGGGGGCCAAAAGCTCTCTCGTGGGTTCGAATCCCACCCTCTCCGCCATCCTCCTCACGGCTTCGCCTCACCCCACGCAGGCGCCACTCGCCTAGTCCGCCAGGTGGGCGAAGAGTTCGGTGGAGAGGTAGCGCTCGCCGGTGCTGGGCAGGACGGTGACGATGGTCTTGCCGGCGTTCTCCGGGCGCCGCCCCACGACCAGTGAGGCATGGACCGCCGCGCCCGACGAGATCCCGCAGAGCAGCCCCTCCTCGCGCGCCAGGCGGCGGGCCATCTCCATCGCCTCGTCGTTGGTGACGGTGACCACCTCGTCCATGAGCGACATGTCCATCACCCCGGGCACGAACCCCGCGCCGATGCCCTGGATCTTGTGCGGCCCCGGCTTGCTGCCCGACAGCACCGGCGACGCCGCCGGCTCCACCGCCACGAAGCGTACCTTGGGGTACTTGGGCTTCACCGCCTCCGCCACCCCCGTGATGGTGCCACCCGTGCCCACGCCGGCGACGAAGATGTCGAAGGCGCCGCCGGTGGCCTCGAGGATCTCGCGGGCGGTGGTCTCGCGGTGCACCCGGGGGTTGGCGGGGTTCTCGAACTGTTGGGGCATGAAGGCGTTGGGGGTGGCCGCGAGGATCTCCTGGGCCCTGGCGATGGCGCCGGGCATGCCCTGCGCGCCCGGGGTGAGCACCAGTTCCGCGCCGAAGGCCCGCAGCAGCATGCGCCGCTCGCGGCTCATGGTGTCGGGCATGGTGAGGATGAGGTGGTAGCCGCGCGCGGCGCAGACCATCCCCAGGGCGATGCCCGTGTTGCCGCTGGTCGGCTCCACGATCACGTTCTTGCCGGGCTCGATCAGGCCGTCCTGCTCGGCGGCCAGGATCATGGACATGCCGATGCGATCCTTGACGCTGCCGGCCGGGTTCATGAACTCCAGTTTGGCCAGCACCGTCACGTCGCAGTCCACCACGCGGTTCAGGCGCACCAGGGGGGTGCGCCCGATGATCTCGATCACGTCCTTGGCGACACCGGGCATCTTGGGCTCCCGCCAGTATTTAGTGTAGTTATGCTTCCGCGGCCGGCCGGAGGGTTCCTGTCTAGCGCGGCGCTCAGCGGCCCCCAGTGCCCAGGCGGAGCACGCGCACCTCGGCGCCGGCGAGTTCCAGGTCAAGCGCCCGTGCCTGGGGTGCGGTCATGCGCACCCGGCCGATCCACCGGGCAGGCGAGGGATTGGCGAGCGCGAGGTAGGCGCCGGAGGGGTCGGAGAACCCGAAGGCGGCGATGCCTTCGACTGGCTCGCAGAACGCCTCGGGTCGGAAAGGGCCACCGGAGAAGGCAAACCAGTCGAGCGATGGGTCGCGCTCGCCTGCCGAGGAGGCGAACTCCAGCACGCAAGCGCCGCGCTCGTCGCGCCGCCGCGGCGCCGGGCCGCCGAAGAAGAGCGCCGAGTCCTGGCCCGCGAAACGAACCCGGCCCTCCTCGACGATGGGGTCGGCGACCCGATCCTTGCTCAGCACCCAGCGGGTGATGCGGGGGGCCGGGGGCCCTGCGTAGATTACAACGGTCGAAGCGGGGGAGAAGACGTAGAACTCGTAATGCCGCCCGCGCTCCGCGGCCAGCGCCTCCAGGTCGGAGCGCCAGACGCCGTAGCCTCTCTCGCGCACGTCGGTATTGCGGGACGCGTAGTCGCCGGTTTCGACACCGCTTCCAAGGTCGCCCGTCGGGCAGACCACCGGCTTCTCGCGGCCGAAGGTCCACATCTGCAAGCCGTTGAGCGGCTGGCGGCTGCGCAGGTTAATCACGGTCTGGTAGCGCCGGCGCACCGCCACGTAGATGGAGACATCGGCCTGGTACACCGCGAAGTACTCGGGCGGTTCCGCGCCGCTCGCATCCGGGCGCGCGCCGTGAAAGAGCGCGGCGCGCAGCGCGTAGGCGCCGCCGTGCTGGGCGGCGAAGCCGGGGGCGCGGCGCTCCAGGCAGCGCAGGTAATCGCCGGCGAGGCGATCGAAGAGCGGCTCGCGGCCCGCATAGTATTCGAGGGCCGGTAGGTAGGCCTCGAGGCGGCCGCTGTCGTCGGTGTCGTTGCGGGTGCTCATGCCGGTGAAGGGAAGGCCGTTGGGGTCATACAGGCGCATCGCCCAGCGCAGCGAGCGCACGAGCGCCTCGTCGGCCGCCGCCTCGCCGCTCATCAGCCGGTAGAGGAACGCGTAGCGCAGCGACACGCTGCTGTAGCCGAGGTCGGGGCCGGGGCCCTCGAGGATCTGGCCGTCGGCGGGGAAAACGACGGGGGCCACGTGCGCCCAGTTCTCGCGCGCGGCGTCGAGGTATTCGCGCTGGCCGAGCATCGCCCAGCAGAGCGCCATCACGCCGGACCACACCACGCCCCGGTTGCACTGGTCGCGGCAGGGCGTGTGGAGGAGAAAGTCGGAGGCGCGCACGAGCATGGCGCGGAAACGCTCGCGGTCCGAAGGCGAGAGGTCGGCCTGGACGCAGGCGTACGCGCGCAGCAGCGGCTCCAGCCGCCAGGCCATCTCGTGCGAGCCGTAAACCGTGCTGAAGCGGATGGGGCAGAAGACCCACTCGCCGCTGGGGTCCTGGTGGGCGGCGAACGCGGCGAGGCCCTTGCGCACGGCTTCGAGGAGTCCCGGGGCGTGGTGGAAGCGGGAAAGCGGCAACGCGTAAGCCTCCCCGAGCACGCCGATGGCGGAAGCGGAGCCCCGGCCGAGCCGGTAGTACTTCGAGTACTCAGGCGTGATGCGGCGCTTGCGCTCGAAGCGATCGAGCGAGGCGATGGACCAGTCGAACTGCTTGGGGTCCATGAGGCCGGGCGCGCGCAGGAGGCCGGTGGCGGGGTCCATCGAGGCGAGCGTGCGCTCGGCGGCGGCATCGAAGTCGCGCAGGGTGCGCTCCGTGCGCTCGTTGTGCTGGATCGCGGCGAAATCGTCCACCGCCGCGGCGCGGATCTCCCCGCCCCACGCGGCGCCTGCCCACAGCACGCCCACCGCCACCAGCGACAGGATCAGGCAGGACTGCACCGCCCGCTCCCTCCCTCCTGCTCCCTGCTTCCGAGACCCTTCGCCTTGCTCAGGGTGACGGCCTGCGGCCGTCACTTCCCACTCCCTGTCACCCTTGTTTTCCCTGCCCGCAGCGGCGGAACCTTTGCAGGGGCGCAACCGGCTCCCACACGCCATTGACGCGCCGCAGCGCGTTGCCTATACTCTCTTGAGCGGAGAGAGGGCGGAGGGGGCCCCGCGTGTGAGGTGCAGATGGCGAGGCAGACCGCTGCCGGCCTCGGCCCCGATCATCGGGGCGGAGGCGGGCGGTTAGGGCTTTCCGATCGCGCCGGGTTCATGGTCCTCGGCAACACCGCGCAGTCCCTGGCCCAACTGGCGACGATCATGGTGCTGACGCGGCTCTTCAGCCGCGGCGAGTACGGCTCCTACCGCCAGGTGTGGCTGGTATACTTCACGCTCTCCCCGGTGCTGCTGCTGGGCGTGCCCTACAGCATCTTCTACTTCATGCCGCGCCTCGACGCCGAGGAGCGCCGCCGCTTCGCGCTCCGCACGGTGAGCCTGCTGTTCTTCCTGGGCGCCGCGCTGGCGCTGGTGATCGGCGCGGGGGCGCCGCTCATCGCGGCCTCGATGAAGAACCCGGCCCTGGTTCCGCTGCTGCGGGCCTTTGCGCTGTACGCGCTCTTCGCGCTCCCCACGGCCGTTTTGCCCAACCTGCTGGTGGCCGACGGGCGGCACCGCGCGGCGGGCGCGGTGATCGGCGGCTTCGCCTTCACGCTGGCGGCCGTCGTCGTCGTGGCGGCCGCGATCACCCACCAGGTGATCTGGGCGCTGCGCGCGACCGCCCTCGCCGCCCTGGTCCAGTGGGCCGTGGCCGCCGTCCTCCTCACCCGCGCGCATGGCTATCGGTTCTCGCTCGACTGGGGCGCGTTGAAAAAGCAACTCGGTTGGTCGGTGCCGGTGGGGCTCTCCGCGGTGATCTCGGTGCTGGCGCAACGCGCCGGGAACTGGATCGTTGCGGTGCTCTACAAGAGTCCGGCGACTTACGGCATCTACGACGTGGGCGCTTTTGAGGTGCCGCTGGTGGGGGTGCTCACCTTTTCGGTGACGACGACGCTGCTGCCGATCTTCTCGGGCATGCACCATCGCGATGAGATCGCCGCGCTGGTTCGGCTCTGGCACGAGTCCATGCGCAAGGTGGCGCTCATCCTCTTTCCGGTCTTCGTGGTGCTGATGGTGTGCGCCGAGCCCGTCATGCTCATCCTCTTCACCAATAAATATGCCGCCAGCGTGCCGATCTTCCGGGTGTATCTCCTGCTTCTGCCCCTTCGCACCGCCAACTACTCGGCGGTCCTTCAGTCCGTGGGCGAGACCAGGGCGCTGTGGCGCGGCACGCTGGGGTCGCTGACTGCGGTCGCGGTGGTGGGCACGCTGCTCGCCCACACCATCGGGATGATCGGCCCCGCCATCGGGTTGGTTCTGGCGACGTACGGCGTCTCGGTGTTCTGGCTGCTTCGGACGCGCCGCGCGCTGGGCATCCGGTTTGCGGAGACGTTCCCCTGGGTCAGGGTCGGGCGCATCTTCGGGCTCTCGGTGGTCCTGGGCGGCGTGGTCTTGCCCATCCTGCTCCTGAGGCTGAGCCCCTGGGCGACGGTCGCCGTGATCGCGCCGCTCTACGGGGCGCTCTACCTCATTGCCATTTCCAAGATGGGCTTGCTCACGCAGGGTGACCGCGACCTGGCGCGGCGCTGGCTCACCCTCTCCGTGCTGAGAAGGCCCGCGGCCGAGCAGGCGCCCGGGCCCGCGGCCCCGAAGGGAATCACCCCCGAGGTGGAGTCGCAACCATGAGCGCCGTCAAGCCCTATCTGCCTGCCGCGCCCAGCAGAGCCCCCGCCTGGCTCGCCCTGGCGATGGGGGCCGCGATGGCGGTCCTGGGGACGCTGTTCTTTGCGCGCCTGGGGGCGGGCCATCTGCTGCTGGCCGTCGCCCTGGGCGTGGTGGCGGCGCTGGGCGTCGTGTACCTGGGGGCGCGGGCCATGGGTTTCGGCGGCGCGATGGTTGTGCTGATGGTGGCCTGCGCGCTGCTGGTGCCCAACCGCGTGACGATGCCGCTGACGCCCAAGGTGTGGGGTGAGGCGTGGGATTTCAGCATCCTGCTCTCGGGGTTCTGGCTCCTGCTGCTGGCGATGGGGTTGCTGATGGGGGGCCATCGCCTGCGCGCCACGGGGATGGAGAAGTGGTTCGCCGCGCTCTTCGCGGTCGCGCTGCTCAGCCTGCTCGTGAACATCAACCGATATGGCGACCTCGATCCGGCGGCGCGCGGCATGGTTCGGCTGTTCGCGCCCATGGTCACGCTGCCGCTGGTGGCCAGCGTCCCGATGAGCCGGCGCCAGCGCGGGCTGCTGCTCACCTGCCTCATCATCCTGGCGGTCGTCGTGTTCGGGATGGGGCTGTTCACCACCTTCCGCTGGTGGTGGACGCGGCTCGGGCCGATCGGCTCGCTGGTCTTCTCGCCCATCCAGAGCGCGCTGGGCCGGACCCGGTCGCCGCTGGGCGGACCGCATGTCATGGCGCTGGTGTTGGCGATGATCGCGCCGGTAGCATTGGTGCGGATGCTGGGCGCGCGATCGCTCGGCCGGCAAGTGCTCTACGGGGCCATCGCGCTTTTCCTGCTCGCCGGCGTCGTCTTTTCGCTGAGCCGGTCCGCCGTGGCGGTGGCGCTGCTGGGCATGCTCTTTTTCGGGGCCATCAACCGCCGCGCGTTGGAGCGCCGCGCCCTGCTCACCGTCACGCTCCTCGTCCTGGCAGCGCTGGTGATCGTGGGCGTCGTGGACGCGTACCGCAACCGGCTCAACTTCGGCCGGCTGATCTGGGTGGTGACCCGGCAGGGCCAGGTGCTGCGTTCCGACCGGCTCCGCTCCTCGTCGGTGGAGGCGGTGCTGCGCATCGCGGAACGCCACCCCCTGATCGGGTCGGGCATCGGCCGCTGGTATCCGCGCGACCGGAGCATCACACCGGTCAAGATCTACGGGGCGGTGAGCGCGCGGGAGCCGCACAGCCTGTTCCTGATCACCCTCTCGGAGATGGGGGGCATCGGGCTGCTGCTGATCGCGGTGATCGTGGTCAAGCCGGTGCGCGACTTCCTGCGCGCCCACCACGCGGCGCGCGACCTGGAATCGCGGGCGCTGCTCTCCGCGTTGGCGACGGGCGCCTTGATGGTCGCGCTCTACGGCGTCACCGCCTCCGGCGTGATGGTGGGCTACCGGATGGCGTACTTCCTCTGGGCCTTTCTGGGGCTGGGGTATCAACTCGTGTTCGAGACGCAGGAAGAAACCCGTGCGCCGTGAGCAAGATCTGCATGTTCGTCACCGGCGACTGCACGCGTGACGGCCGCACGCTCAAGGAAGCGAAGGCGCTCTCGCGCCGCGGCCACCAGGTGGTGGTGCTGGCGGTGAAGGAGCCGCACACCCCGCGGGTGGAGGAGCGCGATGGCTGCCGCATCCGCCGCGCGGAACTGCTGCTGCGCCGTCTGCCCAAGTGGCCGCCCCTGCTGCCCGCCAAGGTGATCGAGTATGCGCTGCGCACCTTCGCCATGGCGCTCCAGGAGCGCGCGGACGCCTACCACGTCCACGTGCTGGAGCCCATGGCCATCGCCTGGGCGGCGGCCAGGCTGACCAGCGCCAGGCTCGTCTTCGACAGCCGCGAGTTGACGCTCGACCGCATGGGCTATCACGGCCTCCCCAAGCCTGCGAAATGGCTGATCGCCGCCTACGAGCGCGCCATGGCGCGCCGCGCCGACGTCGTGCTCGATGTGACCCCCGAGCGCGCGGCCCTGCTCGCGCAGCGCTGTGGGATCGCCACGCCGCCGGTGGTGGGCAACTACCCCGAGATGCAGTCCCCCGGGCGGAACCATCTGCTGCGCCAGGCGTTGGGGCTGCCGGAGGAAACCAAGATCGCGCTCTACCAGGGGCTCTTCCGCGCCGACCGGGGCCTGGCCGAACTGGTCGAGGCGATGGAAGGCGTGCGCACCGGTGTGCTGGTTCTCATGGGCTTCGGGGACTACCGCCACGAACTCGAGCACCTGGTGCGCCGTCGCGGCCTGGGCAGCCGGGTTCGCTTCGCGGAGGCCGCTCCGCCCAGCGAGACCGTGCGCTACGCCGCCTCGGCCGACGTGGGCCTGATCACATTGAAGAACACCTGCCTCAATAACTACTACGCGGCGCCCGGCAAACTGTACGACTACCTGATGGCCGGACTGCCCGCCATTGTGAGCGACTTCCCCGGCCTGCGCCAAATCGCCGAGCGCGGAGCCGGCATTGCGGTGGACCCCGAGAATCCCGCGCAGATCGCCGATGCGCTCAACTGCCTGCTGGGCGACGACGGGCTGCGCCAGCGCATGAGCCGCCGCGCCCGCGAACTCGCCGAGACCGAGTTCAACTGGGACCGCGCCTCGCGCGTGCTGCTCGATGTCTATGATCGCCTCCTCGCGAAGCGCTGATCTGCTGCTGCACATCAGCCAGAAGGACCTCGGCGAGCGCCACGCCGAGACGGTCCATATCATCGAACTCGCCCGCGCGCTCCACGAGGGCGGTGTGCCGGTGCGCGTGGTCGCGCCGGCTCTGGGCCGCTATCCGGGCGCGGTGCCCTTTGAGATCACCTACCTGCCTGTCGTGCAGCGGCCCCGGCTGCTGCGGCTGCTCTCCTACGAGGCCGTGCTCCTGGCGCATCTCCTGGCGCGACCGAGGTCGGTTCGCGCCGGCGTCTATGTGCGCAAGGGGCTGCTGCTGCTCGCGCCCGTGGTGCTGGCGCGGCTCTCCGGCGCGCCCGCGGTGCTGGAAGTGAATGGCACCGACGAGGAAGCCGCGCGCCAGCACCACCTTCCGGCCGCCGCGGCCGCGCTGCTGCGCCTCCTCTCGCGGGGATCGTTTGCCCTGGCGCGGCACGTGGTCGTGGTCACCGAGGCGCTGCGCGACGATCTGCTCGCCCTGGGCGTGCCGGCGCGCAAGATTCACGTCGTGCCCAATGGCGCCAACACCCGCCTCTTCCGGCCCATGGAGGCGCAGGAGTGTCGGCGCCGCCTCGGCTTCGATCCCGACGCACGATACCTCTGCTTCGTTGGGCAGATGGCGAAGTGGCAGGGGCTCGATGTCCTGGTCGCGGCCGCGGCGCGCCTCGCCCAAGACTTCGCGGACCTGCGCCTGCTGCTCGTCGGCGGCGGCGAGGAGCGCCCGCGCCTGGCCGAGCACGCCGAGCGCCTGGGGATCGCCGACCGCGTGCTCTTCCGGGGGCCGGTGCCGTTCGAG
>Ga0315294_10009217_pt1 | contig 10838 bp, 13 predicted proteins | sample YL17G13_40_MG_FD_203626 | JGI IMG/M metagenome (GOLD analysis project Ga0315294, IMG submission 203626) | Sediment microbial communities from Yellowstone Lake, YNP, Wyoming, USA - YL17G13_40 | ecosystem: Environmental > Aquatic > Freshwater > Lake > Sediment | place: USA: Wyoming | collected... | reverse complement strand
CCGCTCCCGCAGCCAGGACCAGAAGAGCAAATGAAAAGACATACCAGTAGAACGGGAGCTGGAACATGTAAAACCCGATATCCATCCCGAAGACCGGGTCTCTCGCTCCGAAAGCCACTCCGTTCAGGTACTTCAGCACGACGTCCCAGTTCGCGAACCCCATACCTATAAAGAGGGACAGCATCAGGCAAAACACCAGCAGCATCCCATCCTTGGGGCCCGAAACCTTTCCCTTCCCGGACTTCCTTCCTGCCTTCCCTAAAGCCCTCCCTTTCGCAAGCCTTATATTAGAATACAGGAACGCGAAGGATACCACAAAAGCCGCAACCCCCAGCCCTATGCTCGTAAAAACAATTGTGGCAAAAACGCTCCCGTATCCTGCTGACAGGAACCACAGCCACTCAGCAAACAGGCCAAGCACACTTCCCAGGGACACAAAAAGAGCCAGAATCAGCACCAGAACAACATGCGCAGCTCTCATAACTAGTTTTAGCCCCCGAGGCTTAAATACGGGCCACAGGCCTTTCGGCGATTGTGGTTGGGGAGAGGAAAGAAAGTGCTAAGTAGGCCTCTCTCCTATAGAAATCTTCAAGCCTGGTTTACAGCTATTGGAAACCCTTACAGTCTGCGCGCTCTGCGGGCCTGCCTTGCGATGTTCTTTTCTGCCTTGACGGCCGTTCTTGCGATGTTCTTTTCTGCTCTGACTGCCGTAACCTCAATCTTCCTTTCTGCCTTGCGGGCGTCCACAACAATCTTCTTCTTTGCCCTTGCGGCTTTCCTTCTCGAACTCTTTGCCACAAAACCACCTCTATTTTATTATTGAATATTATTGGGATTCCTGGCTTAAGAATAAATCCAGGCCTTACGGCCGGGCGGGGAGGTGGGGGATTTGGTTGGCCTCATGAGGCATGAGGGGAGGGGGAGGGGGAGGGAATGGAGTAGAACAAGCTTCCTAACACAGATTGGGCAGGTAAATACTGTACTCAAAATATTTGAACTTCCGTCATTTTAATCTCTTTTTTGATACCTCACAAGCCTGTTTTATTGTTTTACATGTAAATAATGTATCTAATATACACCATAATCTACCATTTGACCAGATATTTCCGTTAGGTAATTCTTTTCTTGGTTCGAACCCTTCTTCAAGCCATAGCAGATAATGATTTTTTATCTTACCTTTCTTAATTTCGGGTATGTATTTGTGAACATCCTGCACTACTTCATATTTCTTAACATAATGTATACTCTGAAGCTTCCCATCATACCTAAAAGCCATATAGTTAGGTGGTATTTTGGGCCAGTTTTTAGCTTGAGGATAGAAATACCATTTTTCTTTTTGAACCAAATCTCTCCATGGTATCGTACTCCATGAAGGAGTATGATTTGCAAGGGATACAACATATACCCAACTGGATTCCTTATTTTCCATAATAACAACCTCCTTTAGGTAATCCCTCAATTGATGAAGCAGGAATTTTTCTTTGTTTGACGCCTTTGAATATATTTCATCAATTAAGAGTAATACATCTGACCAAAGCAGTGATTTTATTGGAATCTTATAGAGGGAATCTTTGAAATTTTCTTTAAAATAGTGTTCCTTACAGTCGCTTAATACGATAAATGCTTTTTTGGTATTTCCAAACTCTCTAAAGCGTGGCAAATATCTCTTCAATTGTTTGGAGGAGGGTAGTGACCAACCCTTTTTTGCTTCAATGACAAAAAAGTATTCATTATCCAGTGTTATTTCAAAATCAGTAAATCCTTCATATTTTCCCGATTCTTGTAATTTAATCACAGCATTCTTAAAATTGATATTCTTGTAAGCTTTGGATATAATCGCTTTTAGCAACCTCGGCGACTGTGAGATTACATACCCTAAACTGTAACTTAAATCATTTTCTTTTGAACCTAATATTTCAAACAAACTTTCGACTTCTTCATTGTGGATAAATAAAGATGACTTAATTTGTCTTGTCATGCATTACTACCTCAATTAAATGAATTTCAAGTTGTTTGAGCATCAGTTTTTGCTCATATTATAATTATTTTTTTTCATCTAATATTAGAAATTACCATCTTTTCCTGCTCTTCGGCTTTGCGCCTAAAGGGTCAAATCTGACAATTTATGGACTTTCCAGTATTTTCTACCTCCATTATTATCTCGATTGGCAGGTTTTATTCCATTTATTTCGCAGAATTTTAGGTATTCTGACTCCATAGCCACATTATTCTTATGTTTTCCAATGAGAATTCTATCAATTCTCGGGTTAGTATCTCTGCCATCTCTTTGGTACCTTTCTTTACCTTCAAAAACTACCATTTCATCTCCTGCTTGCCTCTTTTTGAGATGTTCTTCCATAGTATTATTCATATAGCCAACGAATCTGCTCGGACCAAAATATAGTTTCCCATTAACTTCAAGAACTACAAAACAAAATCCCTTTCCAATGGTTTGTTTATAGAATTCATTCTCTTCCTTGTTTTTAGAATTTCTATATCTTTCCAGAGTTCTTATGTTTTTTATTATATCCTCACGGCTTTCAACGAACATAGGACCACCTCTAAGAATAGGACAAGAAAAAATCTTTATAAGCTTATTCCTCTACACTTGTGGGCAGCCCAGCTTCACGGAGGCGTTTCAGCCGCTCTTCGTGGGATTTGTTCCCAAAGTCTGAAATCTGCTCCTAAGAGGTCAAAATTGGTGTATTACTTAGTTTTCACAATTTCCTTGTATAACCTATCTATATCTTCTTCATACCAGACTGCTATCCTAACTATTCCGTTAAATTCATTCTTCATTCTTTGAACAAAATTCTCTATTTTCTTAAGCCATTTTTCGGGGTTCTTGTCATTTTTACTTTTCTTTATTCCTTCTCTTAGAAGACAAAATACGGCCAAAGATGGTCTAGACGAAATTAGATTGCTCATACTTCCTTTCAGACCTTTTTGTTCTTCTGAACACACGATTTCAAAGGCCACTATTGGAATATTCTCTTTAATTCCAGGCAAATTCAGATTCTTTATCCTCCACACAGCATCAAGACGTCCAATTGGGGTTTTGAGACCATTCGTATCAAATCCTAATTCTTTACCTATTTTGTTAATTTTCTCCATATACTGGTCATGTAATCTCTTGTAAGAAGGCAATTTATTAAATTCTTCCAAGGAAATTTCCATATTATCCCTCAATCCTCGTGGGTAGGCCCATTTCATGCAATCTTTTGATCCTCTCTTCCATAGCTTTGTGTGCAAAATGCTCTATATAGAACTTGCTTTGTGTGAACTCAAGACAAGTCTTGCAGTTTTGCAGCAGATTTTTTGGATCTGAAGGAACCTCTTCTTTCTTTGGACACCATTGATAAGGAAGTATTTCCAAGCACTTCGGATATCTTCCTCTGCCATCTTTTATTATAATATTTTGTGCGAAAGCCCTGGCTTTCCCATCAGACATCCTGCGCATTTCTTGCCTTCCCTTCGAATAGTTTGGTGCTCCGCCCATAGAGATATATTATTAACAATAGATATAATTAAATATGAGCAATGTTGATAAAGAAATTATAAGTGCTACGGATAAAGACCGATTATATAATTTTATATTAACTCACAGATTCATAATTCCAAAAAATCAAAGATTTTATTCTTGGGAAGATGATTTAATAACACAATTAATGGAAGACATGCAGGATTGTTCGAAACATAAAGAAAATCTATTTCTTGGCATTACCTTATTTAAAGGGGATCCGGACAAATCTACGGAAGTAGAAATAATTGATGGATAACAAAGAATAATAACATTTCTTATTCTTTTAAGAGCACTCGTAGAAGATGGAAGGATTATGGATTCGTATATAAAGAAATTTAAAAATATTCTAGAAAAAACTTCAATAAAAACTCAAGAAGCAAGAATAAGACTTAATGAAAAAAATTCGAATTTGTTTTTTAGAGATTTTATCTTAAAAGGAAATAGTGAATATGCATTAGAGCACTACGATAAAAGAGTTTCTTCAATAAAAAAAATTATTAAATGTAAGAAAATAATTAAAAATAATATAGAAGAAATCAGAAGTGAAAATAAATTGAATAGGTTATCCGAAAATCTTGAAAATGGCATAGAAATAGTATATATTTTTATTGAAAATGAAATGTTATCTTTTGATATTTTTGAATCAATAAATTCTAAAAAATTAGAATTATCTTTAGCAGATTTAATGAAAAATCTATTATTTAAAAAATGCAAAGATGTTAGTGAAGGTAAATATGTAAAAGCAGAAGAGAAATGGTGCGAGATAATAGATTTATTTGATCCCTGCAAAGAAGATATTTCAAATTTCCTAAAGACATATTGGTCTTCTAAAAATGCGATAGTAAGGGGGAAGAAGTTTTATAAGGAATTCAAGAGAAGCGGGTTTTTCAAGAAAACAAAGGACCCACTTGAGTTAATTCAAGACATGCTAGATTATGCAAAGATATATAAAAATATCATTGAGCCTGATGGCAAATATTGGGGAAATGGTAGAAATGCTAAAAAGATAATTCGATCATTAAAGGATTTGAATTATTTGAATATTAAAACATGTCGTCCTTTATTATTACAGATTGCAAAGACAATAAAAGATGATAAAAAAATATCTGAAATGTTTCAGAAAATAGAAATTCTATCATTTGTTTCATTAACTCTTTTTAAAGACAGACCACCCAAATATGAGATTTTCTATTCTAAAAAGGCTTTTGAACTCTATAAATCTAAACATAAAATAAAAAAATTAAATGAGATAGATAGAGAAATGAATAAAAAAATCATAATATATTTTAAGAAATTCGAACATTTTGTTTATGATAAGCAATTTACAAATAATAAAGAAGTCACGTATATTTTATATAAAATTCTTAAAGAAAAAATGGGGACAAATCTTTTGACATCATGGTTAGGAATAGAAGATATAAGAGATTCTTCTGTTGAACATGTAATGCCACAGAAAGGGTTATCTAAATGGAAAGATCTAATTAAAAATATACTTAAAGAAGATGAAATGCAATCGAAATATAAAAATCTATCTTTCAAGGAAAAACTCGAACTTTACAAAACTGATTATTGTTATTTATTAGGCAATATGGCATTGCTAACAAAGATCGATAATAATGAAACTTCAGATAAGACATTTGAAGAAAAAAAGGAAATATATAAGAAAACAGAAAAAAATAATCATTTGTTTAAGAATTACATTCTGAACAAAGATATGTGGACGTACAAAGAAATACAAGAAAATACTGAAATACTTACAAAAGAATTAAAGGAAATTCTTTTTCGAATTTTTAATAATTAATAATTCAAAACCACCAATTCTGTTATTTTACCTCTTTTTGCCGGATCGCAGCATATAGCTCTGCCAGCCTTTACTGTTTCTATTCTGTAACCTGAATAAAACCTTCTTATTAGAGGATGGTCACTATTGCTCAGCATAAGTAAACAACCTTTTTTATCTAGAACCTTAAAGACTTCTGCCAATCTTTTCTGGTCTTTTTCCAAAAAGGAATCTTTTGTGTAGCCTGTAAATGAAGATGTTTTGGATAATGGAAGGTATGGGGGGTCTAGATAGATAAAGTCTCCTTTGTTTGCTTTTGATACTATCTTTTCGAAGGGTTCAGAGTTTAGCTTAACTCCTTGTAGCAATTCACTCGCTTCTCTTATCGTCTTTTCATTGAGTATGCCCGGATTCTTGTATTTTCCAATAGGAACGTTAAATTTGCCTTCTGAGTTCACCCTATAAAGCCCATTAAAGCAGGTTTTGTTAAGGTAAATGAATCTTGCAGCCGCTTCTATTGACGATAGCTGGTTTGGGTCTTGTTTGCGGATGGTGTAGTAATACTCTTTAGAATGCTTTGACTTGTGGGATTTCAATAGCTCTATTAAAGCATCTGGGTTATTTTTAACAACCTCGTAACAATTAATCAATTCTGAGTTTGTGTCAGAAAGGTGGATACTCTTCGGGCTATGATTTTCCTTAATATAGAAGAATACAGCACCTCCACCTAGGAAAGGCTCAAAATATCCCTGGATTTTCTTTGGGTATAAGTTTCTGAATTGCTCTAAAAGCTGGTTCTTTCCGCCTGCCCATTTTACAAAAGTCGGTACTTGGATTGCAGATTTCATCCTAATCAACAAGATATAGTTGTTTTACTATTTTTAAAGACTAGTTTTAAGACTATAGCATGAAAGATGGAAAGGTTTATGAAGAGTTTGAGGTAGAATTTCAACTTAAGAGTAATTCAAGAGAAGAGTTAAGAAAAATAACTGTAAACAAATTCCTTTCTGAAAAACCCGGATATTGGAAAGATGGTATCAAACATGTTACCCGCTATAAATACTTTGTTGAGAATCTGTCAGATGGCCGAAAGGTGTATCTGCTAAGACCAACTTATTTGAACAAAGGTATCGACTTCCAAGTTTGGGTTGAAAAGATGGATGGAACGGAAGATAAAAGGCCGAGCCATGGACACATTTTTAATGACCTTATTTTAAAGAAAGGGGAGAATCCACATAAATTCCAGGCTCTTATGGTGGCTGTTGATAAAGTCTGGCGCTGTGAAGAACCTGATAATGTAATAGCCAGTCTTAATAAGGAATTCGAAAGAGGGTTTTCTGTTGAGCTTCTATTGAAAATATTGAAATGGTTATTCATTGAACAGGACATTACCTACTGGAATTATGATGGGAGAGGCATGCTAAAAATGACGATAGATAGAAAGGTCAGAGATTAGGTAAAATATAAAATATCCACTTCTTCAAGGCTCTTTTGCGGCGGTTCCATTCTCTTCCTTATTATTGGCAGCCATTTCTCATCCTTTTCTATTCCTATTGAATTCCTTCCCAAATTTTTGGCAACAAAAGACGTTGTGCCAGAACCCAGAAATGGGTCCAGAACTGTTTCTTCTTTTCTGGAAGTTGAAAGTATAATCCTTCTCAGAAGCTCTATTGGCTTTTGTGTGGGGTGCTCGCCTGCCCATTTTTCCTCTCTTGGTGTCAGGGGAATAGCCCAAACGTTCCTTGTTTGCTTTCCTTGGGGATTCAACCTGTCATAAATGTAGTCTTTTGTGAGCTCATAATTGAAAAACCACTTCTGGCCGTTTCCGTTTTTTGATGCCCAGATTAAATGTTCCGTGCTTTCCGTGAACATCCTGCAAGTTATGTTGGGCTGGGCATTGGGCTTGAACCAAACTATGCTATTATTTATCTTAACATCGTCAAACTGCTGGATTATGTGTCCCAATTGGTAAATGTTGTGAAAGGAGCCTGAAACCCAGAAGCTTCCCCCGTGCTTTAGCACGCGGAAACATTCGGAAATCCACCTGGTATTAAATTCGAAGAATTCATCTTTCTGGAACATATCCCATGCTTCCTGCATCGTAACATGCTTGCTGTATTTCCAACCAAGGCCTTTTGATTTGGACATGTTATAAGGAGGGTCGGCAAAAATCAAGTCTACTGATTCGTCTTCTATATGTTTCATTTTATCCATGCAATCCCCTATGATAATTTTATGGGTTGTTTTCATGATTCACCTCAGAAATTCTCCGCTGGGGGTAATGGAGTAAGTTTGTGGCCTTTTTCTGCTTATGTCTATGAGTCCTGATTCAGAAAGCTGCCTCAAATGCTTCATTATTGCCGGATAATTTTGAGGGCCGCCATTCTTTTTGAGATATTTCTGTATTTCTTCGTAAGTAGTATCCTTGCTCACACATTCCAAAATAAGCCGCTTTGTCTTGTCTACAACTTTCTTCTTTAAAGTAAATCTAGGGATTTCAATTGGCAGGTGGGTTTCTTCTTGCATATAAACTATTCTGCTCGGGTTAGATACGAAACCAGCAAGTGTTGCTGCAAGACAAAGTGTTTTTCTCCCACCTGTAACATTTAGGATAACATCGTTCCCTTTGTAGTGTTCTACAGTTTCTTTCACTTTCTGGATGTTCTCATTAATGGAATAGGGTGAGACTGTTACTTTTTCTAAAGGTATTCTCATCTGTTTTGCAGTTTTCTGTATTTCTTTTAGATGCTCAACTGCTTTCTCAGATTGAGGTTTTTCCGAGAGAAGCAAAATAAGCTTTTCACAACCAAATTGCTTTATTCCGTCTATAATGCCACCAGATTCCACTCCAAACGTGGCAATCATTACTTTCATGCAATATTATTGGTTTAGGGGGTTTATAAAGATAACTTTTTTAGTTAAATTGTGAAAATAATGGTTATTTTATAATTCCAGCACGATTCCCGCACATTCGCGCATGCTTCCCGCATTATAAAACTAGTTCCTTAAAGGCACAATATGCACCTAAAATGGATTTAGTAGATGAATGATTCATCCTTTATGTTAGGATGTTTCCTTTTGCACGATTTGCATATCCTCATTCCTGGAAAATTAACAACTGGATTTTCTTTGCATATTTTGCATACGCCCATTCCAGCTTCTTGTGGGCTTAAACCGGCTTTAGTCCTGATTTCATAGTCTTTGTTTTCGGGACTACCCCTCTTCCTTCTTGCTCCGAATGCTCTGACCTTTTGAGTGCCGATTTTCAGTTTTATTAGTTTCCTGAATTTCTTAATCTGATTGTAGAAGAAGCCTTTCCACCTTTCACCGTCCAGCTCAAATGGTATAAGTTTGCTTTCCGAAGGAGTCGAAACGAGGTACTCAAAATCTTTTCCAGACTCTTCGCTCATCTCATCTTCCTTAGTTATTATATCCTCTATTTCTTTATCTTCAAGTGAGTTAATAGAATCCATAATCTCAGATAACTCTTCTTTGTCATCCAGCAAAACCCCGGCTTCCAAGACATGTATCCATGAGCCCCTTGTCAGGTTCATGGAAGACACAAAAGCCTTTTTCTGCCCCTCAAAGACATATAATTTCGCGTGAATAGACCTTCTTTTCGTGGCTAGTTTAATGTTCGGATTTTGTTCTGAAATATTTATGACATTCGCGAGATTGTCTTTAACAAGAGACGTGGCCTCTTTGGGCCAGTCTATCACCAACTTATAGTTGACCTTTCTGTTAAAATCAATGAAGCTATTAAGCATTTCCCATTCCACTAAGCCGCTTGACATCAATACTGTAATGCCTCTTTTCTCGTTTTTAACCAGTCTGATTATCTTTGATGGTATGCCATTGGGCCCTTTTTTACTGGTAAGAAATCTTGGATTTTCTATAAGTAAATCCTTCCCTTTATATATAGAATCGAAGAGACTTCTTGTTGATTTTACAATAGCGAGGTCATCTGTTTTATAGTATGCCTCGAAATAACCACCCCTTTCTTCACTACCAAGAGAAGTGTGTGAATAGTTTGGAGAACCAACTATAACACTTGAATCGTCCCTTATGTAGACCTTTGCATGTAACTTGGGACACCTGTGTATTTCTATGTTTATCCTGTTTTCCGACTCGAATTCCCTAAGCTTTTCTTTTTCTTCTTTTCTTATCCTTCTTGTAAGAATCCTTACCCTTATGCTTTGGTTTTTTAAGGGCTCCAATGTTTCCAGAATGGCCTTTACTGTTATCACATTGGTTAAAATATCCAGCGTTTTCCTTGTATTTGCAATAAAATTGTAAAAATTCGGCCAGTTTTGATCAGTGAGATAGACTCCATTTGTTATATCATCCGGTCTTTCAATCTCTTCATCTATATCTTCTTCATGTTTCTTTAGTTTAGCTATTTTTGTGCTAAATTTTGGAGACTTGTGGTGTTTTTCAACAGAGTCCAAAATATCATAATTTGATTTTAAATCTTTATGGAGATCATTAAAGGGAATAAATAAAAAGGACATTAAAAAGGCTATAAGAGCAGTAAGATACCAATACGTATAAGGAAGGAATATAATCCACCCGAGTTCTAACCAAACACCAATATATGCGTAAAATATTAGAGCCAAAATAAGCGAAATAATGCCTATAACAAAAGGATAAGCGATAAAAAAGAGAAATAAGATGAAAATATAATACCCTATATAATTCACTAACCTTTCTCTATACATATTCTCAAATTTTTTAGTAACCTTTCTTCCCAACCCTTCATAAACGTTGTGCATGCCAATAACAAAAAATAAAAATCCGATGAACCAGAGTGTCAAAATCCATACAATCCTCCATGCGGAGAGATATACAATAGTTGACACATAGATAAGAATTGAAAAAACGAGTAGAGAGATTCCCAACATGTATTTTATTAAACTCGTATCATCACCCGTTGACTATAATGTGGCTATGAAACCTTAGTTTAAATAATCCATTTGAAGCGAGTCTCAGAAGCTCCCGCTTGTTCAGCCCGCATTCAATCGCGCAGGATACCGGAAGAATCGCGCACATTCGCGCAGTCCCCCTCGTGGATTCACGCAGGATGCGCGCATATTCGAGAAGCATGGGTTTTTCGCTCTACAGCCTTTTGGATGAAGGCGGGAGCCTCGAAAAGGCTGTAAAAGGATGTTTCCTTAAAAATCTATCTGCTAAAATGGGGTTTATGCTGGCAATACTTGAAGTGGTGGAGAGGAAGGCGCTTTTGTATGGAGGGAAAGCTATTGATGAGGAATTGCTGGCAACCCGTCCCTACATAAGGGAAGATGGAAAGATGTTTTATGATAGTTTAGGGGAAGCCCTGGCTGAGCTAAGGCTTCCCAAGAATAAAGGGAAAGATTTGATGATTTCTGTTGTTGAAGAGGTTGGAGATGATTATCTTCTTCTATAGCTCTATCCCCTGAGCGGCACGAACACGCACCCGAAAACTAGCCGATTATCTTCTTCTGCTGGGAGCTCCATTTCTTGTTAGGGGTCTTCTTGAGCCATTCCACGTAGAGG
>Ga0315294_10009215_pt1 | contig 10839 bp, 14 predicted proteins | sample YL17G13_40_MG_FD_203626 | JGI IMG/M metagenome (GOLD analysis project Ga0315294, IMG submission 203626) | Sediment microbial communities from Yellowstone Lake, YNP, Wyoming, USA - YL17G13_40 | ecosystem: Environmental > Aquatic > Freshwater > Lake > Sediment | place: USA: Wyoming | collected... | reverse complement strand
CCTTGATTTTACTGACTTGTGCGCGCGGCTTTTTGAGCAGCTTTTTGAAAAGGGAGCGCTGTATCGGGCAAGCGGAGTAGTCCTTTGCGATATTAAAGAAGAAGGAGTGGATTCCGCCGACCTTTTTGATGACCCGGTTAAAGTGGAGCGCATCAGAAAACTTAGCGAAGCAGTGGATAGGATAAATTCGGTTTACGGCAAACATACCGTGCACCTTGCTGCATCAGATATAGCGGGTAAAAATGGCCTTCATCCCAGAAACTGCCGCACCTGGCGTAAAGACGAGCTGCTAAAAGGAGAGACTTTCCGCAGGCGCCTGGGGATCCCGCTGTTGAAAATCTAGACGTTTTATCAAACCCCCTGCATCCCAAGCGGTTGTGAAACTAATACTTGGGTCCAAGGAACTAATGCAACACTTTAATCTGCTATAATAGCAGAAAAAGGAGTTGCATAACTTATTGTGTTTAATAAAATTATATAAAACGTCTACAATAAAAATGTGTTATAATATAAAGAATCAAACGATGAGGAGGATAAAATGCAAAAGGTAAAACCGATTTATAAGACATTGCTTGTTGCCGCGCTGGCATTATATATCGTGGGCGCGACCTACTTTCTCGCGGATATATATTATAGGATCGGCGCGATAGAGCACGTTTTAATCCATATGTTGAAATGTACGCCGCATAAATAAGGAGATTGGGAATGCTGCATCAGCTATTATATGTAAGCGTGCAGACCCATCCGCCCACTAAAGAAGAACTTGTTGCTTTGTTAGAACAGAGTAGAGAAAAAAACGCTGAATTAGGCATCACCGGCATTTTGATCTACTACAAGAAGCATTTCTTCCAGGCCTTAGAAGGCGAAAAGGACGCCATATTTAAGCTTTTCAGGACTATCCGCGCCGATAAGCGTCATTTCAGCGTGATATTGGTTTTTGACCAACCCATTGACCAGCGCAGTTTTAGTGACTGGAAAATGGCGTTTATCAATCTTAACGAAATAGATAAATCCGAGCTTGAGGGTTTTTCTGATTTCTTAGAAAAGGGATTTGCCTCATCAATAACCGAGCAGCATTTGACCTTTGCCCAAAAACTCCTGCTTAAATTCAAAAGTTCCCTCTAGGCCAAAGCCGCAAGGAGGCTGGCGAGATGGCGTGCCTCATTGCGCAGGCGTTTAGGCATCAATTATGCAAAAAGAAGATATTAGATACATGGACCTGGCGATCAAGGAAGCCAGAAAGAACCTGGGCGCAATGCACGGCGGGCCGTTTGGGGCCTGTATTGTAAAGGGCAGGCGGGTTTTAGCGGTGGCGCGTAATACCGTCTTAAGAAATGACGCCACCTGCCACGCCGAGATGAACGCTATCAGGATAGCCTCCAGGAAGATTGGAAGTTTTGATTTATCCGGCTGCGTGATTTATTCTACTACCGAGCCTTGCCCGATGTGCTTTAGCGCCATACACTGGGCCAGGATCGATGCGGTAGTTTACGGCACTACGATCAAGGACGCGCAAAGGATAGGATTTAATGAGCTGCGCATAACCGGCGCCGTGCTCAAGGCATTAGGAAAGAGCAGGGTGCGCCTGATAAGGAGCCGCCTTATAGGCGAATGCAGAAAACTGTTCCGTGATTGGAGCGTCCTGCCCGAGAAGAAGCTGTATTAAACATTCAAGGAAGCTAAAAGGATCAGTCAAGATAAGGGCTGTTTTGTATGAAGAAAATAGAACTTAACGCATATGGTTTACTGGAAAGAGTGAGGGCGCATAAACCCCTGGTGCATCATTTGACGAATTGGGTCACTATTTATGATTGTGCCAATATCGTTAAGGTCCTGGGCGCCTCTCCCGTGATGGCGCACGCAAAAGAAGAGGCCGCTCAGATGGCAAGCATCGCCTCTAGTCTTGTTTTAAACATTGGCACCTTAACAGGCGAGCTGGTAGAGGCAATGGAGGTGGCCGCAAAAAGCGCTAATAAGAAAGGCATCCCGGTCATACTGGATGTATGCGGAGCCGGCGCTACCCGATTGCGCGATAAGAAAAGCCTGGAATTGATGAATAAAGCGAGGATAGATATTATTAAGGGTAATGCCTCTGAGATTGCCAGTGTCAGCGGAGAGTCCGTGAAGACCAAAGGCGTTGATGCCGGGCATGTGGGCGGGGATATCATAACAATAGCCCGCAATCTTGCCCGAAAGCGAAAGTGCACAGTAGTGGTGACTGGCAAAGAAGATGTCGTCACTGACGGTGAAAAAACCTACCTGGTAAAAAATGGCCATCCGATGATGACGCATATTGTCGGAACGGGTTGTATGGCTGCTTCTGCCATAGGCACGTTCGCCGCCGTTGAGAGTGATTTGGCCCTCGCCGCAGCATGCGCGCTGGTATGTTTTGAGATCGCCGCAGAATGCGCCGCAAAATTATCCGCCGGGCCAGGTACATTCAAAGAGAAGCTCTTTGATTGCGCTTTCAAGCTAGATAAAAAGACAATTAAAAGGGCGCAGAAGGTAGAAGAGATACCCGCCCGCTAGGCGCTTTTAGCATCATTGCCTTGTATAAAAAAAAGAGAAGCTCCGGGATTATTTTGCTTGACATCAGGGGAAACCGTGTTATACTTAATCTTGTAGTAAATACAAGATTAGAAGTCTTAGGCCGCAAGGATCAGGATAACTAAGCTTTGCGGTTTTTTTTTGTGTCATTGTTTGCCAGGTTAGAAATCCAAAATCTAGCAGGTAAAGATGATAAGGATTTCTAGCAAGGTTTACTATAATTTTATAAAAAGGAGGTAGCAAGAAATGGTAAAAGGAACAGTAAAATGGTTTAGTAACCAGAAAGGTTATGGATTCATTACTCCCGAGAACGGTAAGGATGTGTTTGTGCATCATAGCGTGATCCAGGGTGATGGTTACAAGTCTTTAAATGAAGGCCAGCAGGTTGAGTTTGAAATCACCAATGGTCCTAAAGGCGAACAGGCTACTAACGTAGTCAAACTATAACCTAAACGCGACAACATGGCCCGGCATCATTTTGAGAGCCGGGCCTTGTCTTTTTAGCGAAACGGAGATTAATTATGCATACGGGAAAAATAAAAAGAATAATCGGCGATAGAGGTTTTGGATTTATCAGCGATACGGACGGAAGAGAGGTATTTGTCCACCAGAGCAGCCTTATTGACGTAAAATTTTCCGACTTAAGCGAAGGCCAGGAAGTAGAATTTGAAGTTGAAAAAACAGATAAAGGCCCCAGCGCGGTCAATGTTCGTGTCAGCGCGAAAGCCTAACTATGAAGAGAGTCAAAGTGGAGCATAAAGGCAGGGTCTGTAAATATCCGCCTTGCAAGATAGTCCTTAGTATCTATAACCATACTACCTATTGCCATCTGCATCGGGATAAATTTATAGGGCAGGTCAAGTCAAAGGCATTAAAATCATAAAAATGCCATCCTGATATTCTTGGATTTTCGGGCAAAAGAACAGAGCGAACAATACCAACCTTCTTCGGATTAAACCGAAGAAGGTTTTTTACTTTATATGGGATTGCGCCGGGGTAAATTTATGGTAAAATAGGTAAAAAGAATCCTTATCAATAGTAAGATGAAAAAACAAGCTTTTACCCTTATTGAGCTTATAGTCGTGATCGCCATTATCGGCATATTGGCCGCTATCGTTGCGCCTTCGGCTTTCCGGGCGATTGAAAAATCAAAGATAGCACGCGCTGCCGCCGATATGAAGGCCATCCGCACCGCCGCGACCAGTTATTACGCCGATACCGGGACCTGGCCGATGCTCGGGATTGGAGATGACAGGCGCGCCTCGGGGATGGGTTTTTTGAACGACAACGATGGCAATGGCAACCAGGTTTTCGGATGGGGCGGGCCTTATTTAGAGAAATGGCCGAGCAATCCCTGGGGCACTTCCTCAGGTTATCAAAACAAATATTACTGGGATGCAGACCTTTCAGGCGATGATAACGGCAACGGTATAGTAGGGGAGGCCCAGGTGATCATGTTCAACGTCCCCCGTAAAAGCGCCCAGACCATGGATAACTCCTACGATAACGGCCAGCTCCTCGGAGCCAACGTCGGAAGTATTTATCAAAACCAGGTTGTTTCCGGCTCAAGCCCTACGGTGGACCCCGTCACCATCAACTGGATGATCAAAGAGCCGGTCCAATGATCTATCCTCCCGCCTGATAAATTACTCTTGACAGAATTAGTATGAGATATTATACTTATCATTAAAATCATACTAATCATACAAAACATGTATACTATCAAGGAGGAAGTATGGAGAAGTTTCCAGTGCCTAAAGTCTACGGCGCGGTAACGGTGGGAGAGCGCGGGCAGGTCGTCATCCCGGCAGAAGTGAGAAAGTATTTTCATATCATGCCGGGGGACAGGCTGATCGTCTTTGCCAAAAAAGACGGCCCGATTGCCTTTATCCCGGCGGACAACTTCAGCGAATTTCTGGATCAGGCCGCAGAGGTTTTAAGCAAGATGAAGAAGGGCGCCGTATAATCTATAAGGTATAAATGAAGACGATCAGGATAATTTTACTGATTTTATTCTTTACATCATTTCTGCTGCACCAGGCAGGGGCGCAGGAGGTTTTGAGCTGGCTGGACTGTCTCACCGAAGCTAAGAAAAACCATCCTGATTTAATCTCTGCCGAAGAAGCGATCAATGAGAAAAAGGCGGCCAAGAGGATCGCATCAAGCAGTCTTTATCCTCAAGTTGACGCAAGCCTTGATAGTTCGATCAGCGCGTCAAAGACCACCAATACGCTTACCGGAAAAACGACTAGAGAACAGCATGATTCCTATTCCTACGGTGTAAGCGGCAGTCAAACTCTTTTTGACGGCTTTAAAACCGTTAATCAAGTCAAGGCAGCCGCAGAGAATATCAATGCTGCCGCTCAAGGATATAGATTTACTTCAGCCGAGGTGCGCCTGGCCCTGCGTACCGCGTTCATCAATTTATTAAAAGCCCAGGAATTAGTCAAAGTCGCCGAGCAGATCGTGAAGATCCGCCGGGATAACCTGGAGTTGATAACCCTGCAATACCATTCGGGCCTTGAGCATAAAGGAGCTTTGCTTACTGCCGAGGCTAATGTCGCAGCGGCAAAGTATGAGCTTTCACAGGCCAAGAGAAGCGTTGAGTCCGCCCAGCGTCAGCTCACCAAGGAAATGGGGCGCACTGAATTTAAGCCGATGTCCGTAAAGGGAGATTTTAATGTCAGTGATGCCGTAAAAGACAAGCCAGATTTCGAAGAACTGGTAAAAAACAATCCTTCTTTACTACAGGCCGCGGCCAAGAAAAATGCCGCCGCACTTAACATCAGGACTGCTTACGGTGATTTTGTCCCCCGCATTTTAGGCCAGATCAATGCCGCCAAAGATGACTCGCGTTGGCCGCCGCGGGACAGGCAGATGAATTTGGGGTTAAGCGTGAGTATGCCTTTATTTGAAGGAGGATTGAGGAGCGCTCAGGTAGCGCAGGCCCAGGCCCTATACAAACAGGCAGAGGCGACTGAGCGAAGCATAAGAGACGGAGTTGTGGTGAGCCTGGAGCAGGCATGGGTGTCATTGCAGGATGCCATTGAAGCGGTAGATGTGCAGTATAAATCCCTTGATGCGGCTCAGGAACGCTCTAAAATAGCGCAGGCGCAGTATTCCACCGGCTTTATCAATTTTGATAACTGGATAATCATTGAGAATGATCTGGTCAGCGCCAAAAAGTCTTACCTGCAGGCGCAGGCAAACGCTTTGCTTGCCGAAGCAAATTGGATCCAGGCGAAAGGAGAAACGTTAGAATATGCGCAAAAGCAAGATTAAAATAATATTTATACTCCTGGTCATAGCGGCAGCAATAGGGGCATTTTTCTACTTCAAGGCCAAAAATAATAAGACCAACGGTGAGACGATAACAGAGATCAAGCCCGTTGTAGGAAATATTGAGACCTTCATCTCTACCACCGGCACGGTGTTGCCTAAAAACAGGCTTGAGGTAAAGCCTCCGGTGAACGGCAGGATAGAAGAGATCCTGGTGAAAGAGGGGGAGCGGGTTAAGGCCGGCCAGACATTGGCCTGGATGAGTTCCACGGAGCGCTCAGCGCTGCTGGATGCCGCGCGCGGACAAGGCGAAGAGGCACTCAATTACTGGAAGGATGTATATAAGGCGATTGCCCTGATTTCGCCTATTGACGGACAGGTTATTGTGGCTACGACCCAGCCCGGTCAGACCATCACTACCGCAGATGCGGTCATTGTCCTCTCGGACCAGCTCATCGTAAGAGCGCAGGTGGATGAGACCGATATCGGCAAAGTTAAATTAGGCCAAAACGCAACTGTTAGTCTGGATGCCTACCCTGACTCGGACATTAAAGCCGTGGTAGAGCATATCTATTACGAATCCAAAACCGTAAATAACGTAACCACTTATGAAGTAGACTTACTTCCGGAAGAGGTACCCTCTTTTTTCCGTTCGGGCATGAACGCGACGATAGATTTCGTTGAAAACAGCAGAGATGGTATATTGCTTATTCCCGCCGAAGCGGTAGTGAAAGAAAACGGCCAGGACTTTGTCCTGGTAAAACAAGCCGAGGGCGGCGAGCCCGAGAAGCGCGCGGTGACATTAGGCATATCTGACGATAAGAACACAGAGGTCATCTCGGGGTTAGATGCCGATGATACCGTCATATTAAAGACCGAGAAATATGTGCTGCCTACAAATAACTCCGCCGGCACTAATCCTTTCATGCCGGCGCGCCGGCAGAGCGGGCAACGGCATTAAGGTAAAAAGATATGATTGAATTAAAAAATGTATCCAAAACTTACCAAATGGGTAAGGTAGAGGTTAAGGCGCTGAGTAACGTTTCTTTAAAAATTGCCCCGGGAGAATTTCTTGCTATCATGGGCCCTTCCGGTTCGGGAAAATCCACCCTCATGCATGTTTTGGGCCTGCTTGACCGCCCGGATTCGGGTTCCTACCTTCTTGAGGGCAGGGATCTAACAAAATTATCCGATGAGGAATTGGCAGTCATCCGCAACAGGCTGGTCGGCTTTATCTTTCAGCAATTTCATCTCTTGCCGAGAATAAGCGCACTTGAAAATGTTGAGCTGCCTTTGATCTATGCCGGGAAAAGGCATTTGACAGAAAGAGCCAGGCAGGAAATAGAAGAAGTCGGCCTGGGAGACCGCATTAACCACCGCCCTAATGAGCTCTCTGGCGGTCAGCAGCAGCGGGTGGCTATTGCCCGCGCCCTGGTGAACGAACCCTTGATCATCCTGGCGGATGAGCCTACCGGAAACCTGGATTCAAAGAGCAGGGAAGAAATAATCGGGATACTAAAACGCCTGAATGAGTCGGGAAAGACGATCATTGTCGTTACCCATGAAAAAGAAATCGCGGTGCACGCCAAGAGGACTATCTTCATCCGTGACGGCGAGATGGTTTCGGATGAGCGTAATGTGCCTGTTTCCGAGGAAATAAGCAAGTCCGGAGATAATGCTATTGCCGAGATCCTCTCGCAATCCGCCAGGCGTATAGGAGGGGCCAAATTTTGGGATTATTGCCGCGAGGCGGCCTTTGCCATGATCTCCCATAAGATGCGCTCTATATTGTCTATTCTGGGCGTGTTAATCGGGGTGGCGGCGGTTATTGCGATGTTGGCCCTGGGCGAGGGAGCGAGGGCTTCTATTGAGGAGCAGCTGGCTTCGCTGGGGTCCAATCTTTTAGTAGTGCGGCCGGGTTCTTCCCAGATGGGCGGGGTCGCTTTGGAAGCGGGATCCGTTACCAGGTTTACCTTTCAGGATGTGGATGCTATTAGGAAGCTTACAGATGAAGTCAGAAGAGTCAGCGCCTCAGTATCAGGGCGCGGGCAATTAGTTTACGCCGATAAAAACTGGAATACCCGCGTGGAAGGCGTGGATGTAGATTACGCCGAGATGCGCGCCTCAGTGCCTGCTATCGGGCGGTTTTTTACCGAGCAGGAAGTAAGAGTGAGAGAAAAAGTGGGCGTGATCGGCACGACCGTGGCAAAGGAACTCTTCGGCGATGCCAGCCCTATAGGGGAAACAATAAAAATCAACCTCTTAAATTTTAAAGTCATAGGGGTCTTACCGAATAAGGGCTCCGCTCCTTTTCACGACGAAAATGATACAGTCCTTGTCCCTGTTACAACGGCTATGTATAGAATGTTCGGCAAGCAGTATATTGATTCCGTATATGTGGAGGCTAAAGGGCCCGGTTTGTTAGAGCAGGCGCAGGATTCGATTTCCAATGTCATTAAAAAAGAACACCGCCTTATCACCAAGGATGAGCAGGATTCTTTTCAGATACGCAATATGTCCGATATTAAAAAAACGCTGGAGGCCACTACCAAGACCATGTCTTTACTGTTGGGTTCTATTGCGGCGATTTCGCTTTTAGTCGGAGGTATCGGGATTATGAATATTATGCTCGTTTCGGTAACCGAACGCACGCGGGAGATCGGCTTGCGTAAGGCCATCGGGGCGAACAATCAGGATATCATGATCCAATTCCTGATTGAGGCAATATTGATGTCCCTGCTCGGCGGCATAGGCGGCATAATGCTGGGCGCGGGCATCTCGGTTTTGATAACGATGTTTGCCGGTTGGGCAGTAAGGATATCGACTTTTTCGGTGGTGTTGGCGACGAGTTTCTCTTTTATTGTGGGTATTGTATTCGGACTTTGGCCTGCCAAGCAGGCTTCCCTACTTGACCCCATTGAGGCATTGCGGTATGAATGATACTGTGATAAAATAAAACGGTGGGTATGTCGTGCGTTTTCCATATTATTAGTTGTCAAAGCTCTCAATAGCCTAAAAGAGGCAAAAATAGCTGACCAGGAATAAACATGGCCCTGAGGGAAGAGTTAGAAAGACAAGGTAACTGGCTTTTCAGGTACCGGAGTTATCTGCCGTTGCTGGGCATTCCGATCTTAATTCTTGCGTTAAGAAAATCGGAGTATATGGAACGTAATTTCGGGCATGCCGTAGAGGAATTTTGGGGTTTTTTCTCGATTTGCATATCATTCCTGGGATTGGGTATACGCTGTGCCGTGGCAGGATATGTCCCCCGGGGCACCTCGGGCAAGAATACAAAATCGCAGGTAGCGGAAACGCTGAACAGTACCGGCATGTATTCCATCGTGCGCAACCCGCTCTATCTGGGTAATTTCGTGATCAATCTGGGCATGATTTTATTTATTGAAGTCTGGTGGCTGGCTTTGATTGTCTTGTGCGGGTTTTGGTTCTACTACGAGCGCATAATCTTGGCCGAAGAAGAATTCCTAAGGAAGAAATTCGGAAGCGCATTCTCGGAATGGGCCGCGAAGACCCCGGTCTTTTTTCCTAATTTCGCAAAGTGGGAAAGGCCCGGCTTGCCGTTTTCATTTAAGACTGTCTTGCGCAGGGAGTTTTCTACGTTTTTTTCGATCATCGCCACTTTTACTTTTCTTGGCATCGCCGCGGATATATTCGCCGAAGGTAAGTTTGAATTAGGCCTGGCGTGGGCCGTTTTATTTATTACAGGGCTGGTGATCTACCTGACCTTAAGGATTTTAAAGAAGAGGACCCATAAACTTGATGTTCCCGGCAGGTGATTTTGACTTGATAGTGGCTTTTATTTTTAAATAAGAGCCTGTCAATAGAAGCGTTGCAAAAATACAAAAAAAAGGAGGCATAATGGAAACCCTTGAGCCTATTTTGAAAGCGCATTCTTTTTTCAAAGATCTGCCGGCGCAATATTTTGATTTTATTTTAGGCTGCGCTTCGCATATCGTCTTTAAGGACGGCGACGTCATCCTTAAAGAAGGAGAGCAGGCAGATAAGTTTTATCTCATCCGCAGCGGCCGTGTGGCCATATATATCGACCAGCCCCAAGAAATTTCCATAGAGACTATTAAAGAGGGGGATATCTTGGGATGGTCCTGGCTGATTCCGCCATATCACTATCGCTTCAGCGCCAAAGCTGTGGAAAATACGAGAGTAGTAGCCTTAGACGGAAAGTGCCTGAGAGAAAAATGCGAAAAGAACCCCGATTTAGGGTATGAGCTGTTAAAGAGGATCATCGGCGTTTTGACGGAGCGCCTGGAGGCAACAAGGGTGCAGCTTTTGGATATTTATAATATCAAGAGTGGATAGGCCGGGGATGAACAAAGTCAAAATAGATACCAATGTGGTCATCTATCCTATGCCGGTGGTGCTGGTTGGCTCGCAGGTAAAAGGGCGGGCTAATTTCCTGGCGGTGGCGTGGGTTTCCAGGGTCAATTATAAACCTGCGATGATAGCGGCGGCTTTGGGCAAGCGCCATTTTACCAATAGCGGTATTCACGAGAATAGGACTTTTAGCGTAAATGTGCCCGGAGTTGACTTAGTCAAGGAGACCGATTATTGCGGATTGGTTTCCGGAGATCAGGCCGATAAGTCCGGGGTCTTTGAGGTATTTTATGGTGAATTAAAAACAGCGCCGATGATCGTCCAATGCCCCGTGTGCATGGAGTGCCGGTTGGTTAGTAGCGTGGATCTGGAGATGGATACTTTGTTTATCGGAGAGATAGCGGCGTCTTATTCCGAAGAAAAATATCTGACGGACGCCAAGCTTGACGTAAAAAAGACTAAGCCTTTTTTGCTCACCATGCCGGATAGCAATTACTGGACGCTGGGGGAGAAACTCGCCCAGGCCTGGAGCGTAGGAAGGCAAAAGAAATAAGCGCTAACTTAGTGCTAAAGAGCCGCCTTTTTATATTTTCCCGGGATTAATGATGGGTAGATCAGAAGTATTTTTCCGCGTTATCCTGAGGGACAAATCCTAACCTTTCT
>Ga0315294_10009214_pt1 | contig 10839 bp, 6 predicted proteins | sample YL17G13_40_MG_FD_203626 | JGI IMG/M metagenome (GOLD analysis project Ga0315294, IMG submission 203626) | Sediment microbial communities from Yellowstone Lake, YNP, Wyoming, USA - YL17G13_40 | ecosystem: Environmental > Aquatic > Freshwater > Lake > Sediment | place: USA: Wyoming | collected... | reverse complement strand
CCTGGAGCGGGGGCGGCGCACCGAGGCGGAGCAGACCATCGGGTACGTGGTGGACTTGGCGCGGGCGCACAATCTCTCGGCGCCCAGGCTCCTGCTCTTCTACCGCATCCTCCGGGGCGTGGAGGCCGTGCACGAGGGAAGGCGCGCCGGACGCGCGGGGGGATAGGGGAACCGATGAACGCGGACTTCCGGCGGGCGCTGCGCGAGCGGGTGCTGATCTTCGACGGAGCCATGGGGACGTCCATCCAGGACCGGAACCTTTCGCCCGACGATTTCGCGGGAAAGGAAGGGTGCAACGAGATCCTCGTCCTCACCCGCCCCCAGGTGATCCGCGAGATCCACGCGAGCTTCCTCCAGGTCGGCTGCGACGCCGTCGAGACCGACACCTTCGGGGCGAGCCGGCTGGTCCTCACGGAGTACGAGCTGGCGGACCGGGCCTACGAGATCAATCGGGCCGGCGCCCGGCTGGCGCGGGAGGTGGCGGCCGATTTCTCCACGCCCGATCTGCCTCGCTTCGTGGTCGGGTCCATGGGGCCGGGAACACGCCTCCCCTCGCTGGGGCAGATCGAGTTCGACGACCTGCTTCTCCTGTCCGGCGAACAGGCGCGCGGCCTGCTGGACGGGGGCGCGGACGTCCTCCTGATCGAGACATGCCAGGACCTGCTCCAGGCCAAGGCGGCCATCCTCGGCTGCCAGGACGCCATGGCCGCGGCGGGCCGGGCCGTCCCGCTGATGGTCCAGGTGACCATGGAGTCCAGCGGAACCATGCTGCTCGGGACGGAGATCGGCGCGGCCCTCACGGCGCTGGACGCGTATGACCTGGAGGCCATCGGGCTGAACTGCGCCACCGGCCCGGAGGAGATGGCGGAGCACGTCCGTTACCTCAGCCGGCATTGCCGGAAGGCCATCTCCTGCCTGCCGAACGCGGGATTGCCGCACATGGAGGGGGGGCGCGCCAAGTATCTGCTCACGCCGGAGGAACTGGCCGCCCACCTGCTGCACTTCGTGGAGCAGGACGGGGTGAACATCGTCGGCGGCTGCTGCGGCACGACCCCGGCGCACCTCCGCCGGGTGGTCGAGGTGATCGGGCGGCGCGCCCCCGTGCCGCGGAGGCCGGAGCACGTGCCCGCGGCCGCCAGCCTGTACGCCAGCGTCCCGTTCCGGCAGGACCAGAGCTTCCTGATCGTCGGGGAGCGGACCAACGCCAACGGCTCGAAGCAGTTCCGCGACTACCTGCTGTCGGACGATCACGACGGCATGGTGGCCATGGCGCGCGCGCAGGCGAAGGAGGGGGCCCACGTCCTGGACGTCTGCGTGGATTACGTGGGGCGGGACGGGGTCGCCGACGTCCGCCAACTCGCGCGGCGGCTCACCACGCAGTGCACGCTGCCCCTGGTGATCGATTCCACCGAGGCGCCGGTCATCGAGGCGGCCCTGAAGTGGATCGGGGGGCGCGCGGTCATCAACTCCGTCAACCTGGAGGACGGGGAGGCGGGCCGCCCGGCCAGGATCTTCCCCATGGCCCGCCGCTACGGGGCGGCCGTGGTCTGCCTCCTGATCGACGAGGAGGGGCAGGCCCGCAGCGTGGAGTGGAAGCTCAAGGTGGCGCATCGTCTCCACGATCTGGCCGTGCGCCGCTACGGGCTGGAGCCGTCCGACCTGATCTTCGACGCCTTGACATTTCCCCTGGGGTCGGGGCAGGCGGAGCTGCGTAAGGACGGCCTGGCCACGCTGGAGGCCATCCGGCGGATCAAGGCGGAGCTGCCGGGCGTCTACACCCTGCTGGGGGTGAGCAACATCTCCTTCGGGCTCAAGCCCGCGGCGCGCCAGGTCTTGAACAGCGTCTTCCTGCACCTGGCCATCGAGGCGGGGCTGGATGCGGCCATCGTGAACGTCGCGCGGATCCTCCCCATGAACCGGATCGACCCGCGCCAACGCGAGGTGGCGCGCGAGCTCGTCTTCGACGAGCGGCGGGACGGCTACGATCCGCTGACCGAGTTCATGCGCCTGTTCGAGAAGGCGGGCGCGGCGGAGCGGGAGTCGGCTCGGGAGGCGCCGCAAACGGTGGAGGAGCGGCTCAAGGGCTGCATCGTGGACGGGATGCGCCCGGGGCTGGAGGCGCTCTTGGACGAGGCGCGCCGGACGCACGAGCCGCTCACGATCATCAACGAGATCCTGCTGGACGGCATGAAGACCGTCGGCGAGCTCTTCGGCAGCGGGCAGATGCAGCTCCCCTTTGTCCTCCAGTCCGCCGAGGTGATGAAGGCGGCGGTGGGCTATCTCACGCCCTTCATGAGCAAGGCGCAGGATCAGCGCAAGGGAACCATCGTCCTGGCGACGGTGAAGGGGGACGTGCACGACATCGGCAAGAACCTGGTGGACATCATCCTGAGCAACAACGGCTACCGGGTGGTGAACCTGGGGATCAAGCAGCCCATCCGTAACATCATCGAGGCGGCCTTGCGCGAGAAGGCGGATGCCATCGGGATGAGCGGCCTCCTGGTGAAGTCCACCCTGGTGATGAAGGAGAACCTGGGGGAGTTGAACGCGCGCGATCTCTGGCGGTTCCCGGTGATCCTGGGCGGGGCGGCCCTCACCCGGGGCTACGTGGAGGGGGAGCTGCGCGCCCTCTACCAGGGCGAGGTCCATTACGCGGGAGACGCCTTCGACGGGCTGCGGCTGATGGAAGAGATCGCCTCGCGAGAGGCGGCGGAGGCGCAGGCCGTCCGGCCCGAGGTGGTGCGCGCGCGCCCGGCCCCCACACCGGTGCCGGCGCGGGCGGGCAAGAGCGACGTGCGCACCGACGTCCCCATTCCGGCGGCGCCGTTCTTCGGAACGCGCGCGGTGGAGCAGGTCCCGCTGTCCGAGGTGTTCGCGCACATCAACGAGGTGGCGCTCTTCCGGACCCAATGGCAGTTCCACCGCGGCAAGGGCCAGCGGGATCGCTTCGACGAGCTGATCCGAACGCACGTGCGCCCGATCTACGAGCGCTGGAAGGCGCGCGTGGAGGCGGAGCACATCCTGCTCCCGCAGGTCGTCTACGGCTACTTCCCGTGTCAGTCGCGGGGGGACGATCTCCTCGTGTATGCCGAGGACGGGAAGGGCCTCAAGGTGCGCTTCAGCTTCCCGCGGCAGACGAGCGGCCGACGTCTCTGCCTGGCGGACTTCTTCGCCGGCACCGACTCCGGCCGCCTGGACGTCCTGGGCTGCCTGCTGGTGACCGTGGGGCGGCGGGCCTCCGAGGTGACGCGGCAGCTCTTCCAGGAACACAACTACACCGACTACCTCTACCTCCACGGCCTCTCGGTCGAGTCGGCGGAGGCCTTAGCGGAGCTCTGGCACCGGCGGATGCGGGAGGAGCTGGGAATTGCCGGCGAGGACTCGCCGGAGCTCGGTCGGATCTTTCACCAGGGCTACCGGGGGTCCCGGTACAGCTTCGGCTATCCGGCCTGCCCGAACCTGGAGGATCAGGCGAAGCTCTTCGAGCTCCTGGAGCCGGAGCGGATCGGCGTCGAGCTGTCCGAGGAGTTCCAGCTCGAGCCCGAGCAGTCCACCTCGGCCATCATCGTCCACCACCCCGAGGCCAAGTACTTCAACATCACCTGACCATCTCGGGCCGCACCGATCGGACCGCCAGGACGCCAACGCCCCGGCCATGCGGCCGGGGCGTTGGCATTTCGCGTGCGACCCGCCTAGAGCTTGAGGCCCAGGGGGTTGTCGAAGATCGTCCAGGCGGCGAAGTAGATGAACAAGGTCACCGCCCAGAGCACGTTGAGCACGATGATCCAGCGCGCCGGCTTGATGGGGAGGGGCAGGAGCTTCCAGTTCAGGTACACGATCCCCAGGGTCAGGCTGGCGTGGACCGCCACGCCCGCCCAGTTGATGATGACCCAGAGGAGGTACGGGGTCTTCATCCAGACGGTGATCATCCCGACGCCGCACAGGATCCCCAGCATCAGGAAGTACCAGAAGCGGTACGGGCGCCGGTCGGTGAGGTCGGTCTCGACCGCCACCGTGTCCGCGAACATGCGGGCGATGCCGTCATAGACCGAGAACTGGGAGTCGAACAGGGCGAAGATCAGCACGATGCAGAACAGGACGAACCCGAACTGACCGAAGGCCGACTTGAAGATCTCGGCCAGGATGGTGGCGATCTTGATCCCGGAGGGGACCTGCATCTTGTAGATGACGGCCGCGGAGTAGCCCGCCAGGCTGGCGAAGTAGGTGAACAGGATCCCGCCCAGGATGATGAAGAATATCGCCAGGGACACGGTGTTCATCTTGAGCCAGGCCCGGAACTTCTCGACTTCCCCCGGGTCATCGGCATCGAAGATGTAGCCGGTGCGGCGGATCTCCTCGGCCGGCGCGGTGAGGCCGGTGACGTGGCCGAAGTACTTGGCCATGCCCATGCCCTTCTCGCGCACCCAGTAGGTGTGCCAGAAGTTCCAGAACCCACCGGCGGGCTGGTTCAGGAAGGGCCCGACGGCGGTCAGGGTGATGCCGACCGGGATCAACGTGTCGAGGCCCAGCCAGCCCTTGGTCACGACGCCGACGCACTCCCAGTTCGTCATGAAGACGGTCAGGAACGCGAGGCCGGCCGTCGCAATCACGAAGGCGGCGTACATGAGGTACTCGAGGGTGTTGTAGACGCGCTTGCTGCCGGCGAAGACGAAGAACACCAGGGCGATGGCGACCATACCCACGTACTGCCAGGTGGCGATGCCGAAGAGGGCCGCCACGCCGGCCGCCGCGCCGCCGATCCAGGCCGGCCAGCCCTGCTGCAGGATGCAGAAGATGGCCGTGACCCAGCCCCAGAACTTGGCGGGCTTGAGCCGCGTGAAGCCCTGCAGGGTGGTCTCGCCCGTGGCGATGGTGTAGCGGGCGATCTCGTTGTTCATGAGAAGCTGGAAGAAACAGGAGACGACGTACAGCCAGTAGATCCCGGTCCACTTGTTGGCGGCGACGTAGCCGGCCTGATAGGCCTCGAAGCCGCCGACGGAGAGGGCACCCAGGATGACCGCCGGGCCCGCCCAGGTCATGAGGCCACCCATCGTCATGGGAGGCGGCGCGGGCATCTCTCTGACTTCCCATGGCGCCTTGATGTCGCCGGCTGGGACCGTTCGAACCGCCTGACTCTTCTGTTCTGCCATCGCTCTACCTCCTCCTTAAAGGGGTGACGGGGGACAGAACTCCTCTACGCCGTACGAGGCACAAGGCCTTACCCTCTGGAGCCGATGGAAGGTAAGGGGTGGAATCAGGAACGACACGCGATGGGAAGGTGTGCGGAAGGGCGTCTGCGCGCCACGGGAAGGTGGTGGCGACGTCTTTCGACGCGGGAAACTGGTGGTTGTTTTCCGCTAGATGCCCACTCATCTTCTTCCCCAAAATAGGTGAAAGAGCGTGAGCTTAGCGATGTTGCATACCTCTTCCACATCGAGTTGTCAATAACCAAAATCGTGGATCGCACGCGAAGGGAGTGCGGTGTGCATGAACGAACAATCTTGACCACGCCGTTGACGCAACTCACGACGTGCAGATTGCTCGGATCCACCTCTCAGTATCCCAGGCCGCGCGCCGTGATGGGCCAGAGCGCCTCGACGCGGTTGTCCCGGTATCCCACGAACCAGTCGTAGAGGTTGACCGTGGGGTCGCAGTGGCCGGGGATGAGGCGGAGCTTCTGACCGAGCTCGAGCGAGCGGCTCGGATCGTGCAGCCTGAGCTTCCCGTGCTCATCCGCCGCCCGGACGTATTCGACGTCCTCCATGCCGGCCACCCGGGGCAAGCCGGCATCGACACTGAGCGCCTTGTGTCCGGCGTCCAGCACGGCGCGCTCGCGGGTCGGTCGGCTCATGACGGTGGCGTAAACGAAGAGGCTGTGCACGAACTCGGTGGCGGGAACGCCGGCCGGGTCGAGGTTCTGGGCGTAGTCCGCATCCATGAAGATGTACGAACCGGCCTGCAGCTCGGTGAAGACGCCGCTCATGGCCTCGAAGCGGTAGGTGCCGGTGCCGGCGCCGGTGACGCGCTCGCAGGGGAGTCCGTGGCGTGCCAGGAGGTCGACGGTGTGCCGCGTCTTCTCCACCGCACCGCGCGTCATCTCCTGACGCTTCGCGTACTCGCGCACGTGCTGCGCCGACCCCTGGTACGCCTGAAGGCCGGCGAAGCCGAGGCCAGGGGAGGCGGCGATCTCTCTGGCCAGGGCGAGCGCCGGCTCGCCCGGCTCGACGCCGCAGCGGTCCGATCCGACGTTGATCTCGACGAGAACGGGGAGCCGGACGCCAAAGGCGAGGGCCGCCTCGTTCAGCGCCGCCACGTTCGCCGGGTGGTCGGCACAGACGGCGACCGTTGCCTGGCGGGCCAGCGCGACGAGCCGGGCGATCTTGGACGGGCCGACGATCTGGTTGGTCACGAGGACGTCCCGGACGCCGCCGTAGACCATGGCTTCGGCCTCGGCGACCTTCTGGCAGCAGACGCCCACCGCCCCCTTGGCAATCTGCCGGAGGGCGATGACGGGACACTTGTGGCTCTTGGCGTGCGGCCGCAAGCGGACCGACGTGGCGGCGACGGCCTGGGCCAGCCGGTCGATGTTCCGTTCCAGGGCAGTCAGGTCGATGAGCAGGGCGGGGGTGTCGACCGCATCCAGCGGCATGCCGATCTCGGCGGGCGGGCGGACGGTCATCGCGGGCTCCTCTCAGCGTGGGGTACACTCGGCGAAGGGCGGCACACTCCTGCCCACCACCGACGTGGAATACACTGCGGGCGGCGAAATGTCAACCTCCTCGCCCCGGGTCGCCTCGCGCCGTGACGCGTGCGCGCCCCTCCGTCGGCAGTCCCGCACTCAGAGGGTGCCTGGGTGCAAGGGACATCCGGGCGCTGCGGGGCGAAAGACCTTGACGGGCAGGGGCGGTCTGTCTAGATTGGGGCGGCTTATTTCCTGGCGGGAAGACGGAGAGGAGGCGTCGTCATGGAACTCGGGTTCAATGGGGCAACCACGCTCAAGGCCGATCTGGCCACGGACATCGCGGTGGCGGGCGAGGCGGGCTTCGACTTCGTCGAGATCTGGGCGGCCAAGCTGATCGGCTACCTGGATCGGGGCGGGCTTCCCGCGCTGCGCCGGGATTTGCGGCGGGCGGGGGTGAAGCCGGCGACGCTCAACTCGGTGGAGCATGTCACCTTCAACGACCCCTCGGGACACGTCCGGATGCTGGAAGACTTCCAGCGGCTCTGCAAGGTGGCGGAGGCTATCGCCTGCGAGACGGTGCTCGTGGTCCCCAGCCCGCGACCCGCGCGGGCCACGCCGGCGGTCATCGAACGCGAGTCGGTCCGGATCTTGCGACAGCTCTCGGATATCGCCAAGCCGTACGGGGTGCGCCTGGCCTACGAGTTCCTGGGGTTTGCCGATTGTACGGTCAACACCCTGGGGCAGTGCGCCGCCATCGTGAAGAAGGTGGCCCGATCCAACGTCGGCCTGGTCCTGGATACATTCCACTTCCACGCCGGCGGCTCCAGGCTGGCCTCCATCGCCGAGGTGGATCCGCGCGCGATCTTCATGGTGCACCTGAACGACGTCGAGCGGGCGCCGCGGCGGAAGATGCACGACGCACTGCGCCTCTACCCGGGCAAGGGCGTCATCCCGCTGGGTGCGATTCTGAAACGCCTGCAGGCCATCGACTATCGCGGTCGGTTCTCCGTAGAGATCTTCCGGCCGCAGTATTGGGTGCAGCCGCCGCTCCGTGTCGCACGCGAGGCGCGCGCGGCCACGCTCGCGGTCCTGCGCCGGGCGGGCCTCGCCTAGGAGGGACGGGAGGAGGAACCCGGTGGGTGTGAGGCGATGAAGCTCGGAACGGTCTATGGCCCGGGCAGGATTGGCCTGTCCTACGAGGTGTTCCCGCCCAAGACCGAGGCGGGCGAGGGGCAGGTGCTGGAGACGCTCGAGGCGCTGATGGCGTTTCGCCCCTCGTTTGTGAGCTGCACCTACGGGGCGGGGGGCTCCACCCGCGACAAGACGCTCGACCTCGTGGCCAAGATCCAGCAGACGTTCAGGATTACCACCGCCGCGCATCACACCTGCGTTGACTTTTCGGTGGCGGAGATTCGGGCGTGGCTGCGGCGGGCGACCGACCTGGGCATCGAGAACATCGTCGCACTGCGGGGCGACCCGCCCAAGGAGGCGGGCGTCTTCGTGCCGCCGCCCGACGGGTTCGCGCACGCCAACGAACTCGTGGCCTTCATCCGCCGGGAGTTCCCGCACTTCGGCGTCGCGGTGGGGGGGTACCCGGAAACGCACCGAGAGGCGAGCAATCCCGAGGAAGACCTGGCCAACCTCAAGCGGAAGGTGGCGGCGGGCGCCGACGTCGTCCTCACGCAGCTCTTCTACCGGAACGCGGACTTCTTCGAATTTCGCCGCCGCTACCAGGCCGCGGGCATCGGCGTGCCGCTGGTCCCCGGCATTCTCCCCGTCATCAGCCTGCACCAGATCCAGCGCATCGTCTCTCTGGGCGGCGTCACGCTGCCCGCCGAGCTCCTGGCGGCGCTGGAGGCGCGGCCGGACGATCCCGAGGGGCAACTCGCGGTGGGGGTGGAGTACGCCGTCCGGCAGTGCCGGGAGCTGCTCGAGGTGGGAGTCCCCGGCCTGCACTTCTACATCCTGAACAGGGCGGAGGCGCCGCGACGGATCCTGCAGGCCCTGCTCCCGTGCGGCTAGCCCTGATCCGATCCCGAAGGGGCGCAGGCTGCTCCTCAGGGTGCGCCAGCCTCCGTTCGGCAGCGCATGCGAACGTCGCGCCAGTCCCGCCCGGGCAGGAGGGGCTCGACCTTCCCCGGCTGATCTCTCAGGAGGGCGCGCAGGCGTGCGATCCGGGCGCCGGTGTCGGGATGCGTCGAGAGGTAGGCGCCGAGGGCCGCGGGACCCCGCTCCCGCTTCTGCAGTCGCTCCAGGAAGGCGAGCATCCCCGCCGGATCGATCTGCGCCGCCCGGAGCAGGCGCAGCGCTTCCGCGTCGGCCTCCTCTTCGAGCTGGCGGGTGTAGCGGAGCATGCCGAGCGTCCGCGCGCCCTCCAGGCCGAAGACCGTCGCGCCGCTGGCGTCCCCGGTCAGGGCGGTCAGGATGAGGCCGGTCGAGGTCTGCTGGATGATGGCCCGGGTGGCGTGGCGGTGCAGGACGTGCTGCAGTTCGTGCGCCAGCACGCCGGCCAGCTCCTCGGGCGTATCGGTCTGCTCGAGGAGCCCGCGCAGCACCACGAGGTATCCCCCGGGCGCGGCGAAGGCGTTGACCGCAGGCTGGTTCGCGACGGCCAAGTGAATGGTGTAGGGGGACTGCGGCGCGGCGGCCGTCAGCCGCGCGACGATGGTCTGGATGGCCCCCAGAGCGCTGGGATCGTTGCACCGCTTCGCGTCGGGGGCCAGGTGGCGGGCCACCGATTCCCCCAGCCGCTCCTCCCACGCCACGGGCACGCGCGAGGCGGCGACGGCCGCCAGGAGGGGAATCCCCCAGAGGTACGCCGCGACGCAGAGGGCGGCAGTCGCCAGGGCCGCCAGGAGCGTGAGCCGGATGCGCCGCCCCCGCCGGGCGGGATCGTGGAAGCGCGGCGCGGCCTCGGGCGCAACGCGGTGCAGGTCCGCGAGAAACGCGGCGTCTTCGACGAGGAGCGCTTCCGGGAGGTCGCCGCCGCGTTCGAGGCGGACTTGCTCCCCCGCGTAGAAGCCCTGGGTTTGCCGGATTTCGGCGTAGGGCCACCAGCGGGTCTCCCCGCCCTCGGGCGTGATCTGGATGCCCGAGCGGAGGAGGCGGACGGCGGCACGGCGCCGCGCGGCGGTCCGGCCGTCCAGGTAATACCCCTCCCAGTCACTGCGGACGGACATAGGACTCGTCCCGGCCACGCACGCCTCCTCTCTCTCCGACTTGGCCGACGGGGCGGCCCCACTCAGCCGAGATCAAATCCGGTATCCAGGAAGCCCGCCAGCGCCTCGCCGGTGGCTGCGGCGGCCTGCGCCTCCTGTCGAATCGCCTCCAGGTCGAGCACCCCCTCGAGGCTGAGATTGTCCAGCACGAATCGGGTGGAGCGCACCTTGGCCCACGGCCAGCCGATTCCCAGGGTGAAGATGACGATGAGGGCATTGCCGAGCAGCATGAGCAGGTATCGCCCCCCCGTGATCGTGCAACGGAACCGCACGCGGCCAAAGAGGGTGCGGTTCCAGAGATAGCGCTGCCGCTTCGCCATCAACCACAGCCAGGAGACACCCAGCGTGAAGGGTGTCAGGAGGACGGCCGCCAGGTATGCCCAGAAGAGATCACGCCCCTGTCCGTCGAAGTCGAACCGCTCACTCCCGAAGTAGGAGTTCCTGGTCATGAAGGCGTAGCGGTGGACATCGAAAAACGGATAATAGAGCCCGAGCGTGATTCCGCTGAGGAGCGAGCCGACCCAGAACAGCTTCAGGAAATCCCAGACACGTCCCCGGAACGAGAAACGGATCTCGCGGCAGGAAGTGCGGCTGAGGCGATACCGGCGGGCCCCTACCATGGCGAAGGGAATAACGCTCATGAAGACGAGCGAGACGCAGGCGGCGAGGGCCATCTGGACCGGCGGCCATGGCTCCAGCAGCGGGACCACGACGGAGCCGAGCAGTCCGGCGGGAAGGATGAAAACCACGAAGGCCTTGAGCCAGCCGACAAAAAGCTCCTTGCCGGTGCCGTGGTAGGCAAAGCGGTCGCTCGCGCACTCCGTCTGGCTCATCAGGTATTGTCGAACTCGGACGCGACCCCAGAAGGAATAGATCCCCAGCGTGACGAGGGTCAGGAGCGTGTTGACGGTCTGGATCCCGAAGAGGGAGCCGCCAGAA
>Ga0315294_10009213_pt1 | contig 10840 bp, 9 predicted proteins | sample YL17G13_40_MG_FD_203626 | JGI IMG/M metagenome (GOLD analysis project Ga0315294, IMG submission 203626) | Sediment microbial communities from Yellowstone Lake, YNP, Wyoming, USA - YL17G13_40 | ecosystem: Environmental > Aquatic > Freshwater > Lake > Sediment | place: USA: Wyoming | collected... | reverse complement strand
TCACTTATCAGGACAAGGGTTGGCGACAGGTATGTTCTGGAGGAGATGCTAAAGGTCGGTTCGAATTTAGGGGGAGAGCAGTCGGGTCATATAATTTTTCTGGATCGCGCGATAACTGGGGATGGTTTGATAACCGCGCTGGAGGTTTTGAGGATTATGAGGGAGACGGGACAGGACCTCAAGGAATTGGGTTCCGTGCTGACGAAATTTCCACAGAAGATTGTTAACGTCAGGGTAGAGCACAGGGATGAGGTTATTGAGAATGATGATTTCCGGGGACTGATATCAAGATACTCCGATATCCTATCTGGAAGGGGTAGGATCGTAGTCAGGAAATCGGGTACCGAACCGGTTATCAGGATAATGGTCGAATCTGAGGATTTAAATAAAACCGAAGAAATTGCAGGTAAAATATACTCAATGGCAATTGATATAGATAAAAACATCAAGAGATAAAAGGGGGCACGATGTGTGGGATCGTCGGCTATGTCGGTGACAGAGAATGCGTCGACATTTTAATAAACGGGCTTAAAAGGCTTGAATACAGAGGCTATGATTCCACGGGCATCGCTGTTCTTGAGCGAGAGGGAGAGAACTGCAGCATAAAAGTTATAAAAGAAGCAGGATACCTCAAAAAGCTCGAGGAGATCGTCCTTATGCAAAAGCCGATTGGTAATATCGGGATTGGTCATACTCGCTGGGCAACGCACGGTGAACCAAATCAGATAAATGCACACCCTCACATGGCGTGCAGCAATAATTTTGCTGTCATACATAACGGTATCATCGAAAATTACCTTGAATTGAAGTCAGAGCTCATACTTGAAGGACATAATTTCAGATCTGACACAGACTCAGAGGTAATAGCGCATCTGCTTGAAAAATATTACGATGGCGATCTTACTGGGGCGGTAATTAAGTCCATTAAACAGATAGAGGGCTCGGGGGCGTTCGTATTCCTCTGCAAAGATTATCCAGATATGCTGGTGGGCGCAAGGCTTACCAGCCCCCTGATTGTTGGAGTGGGAGAGAGCGGCAACTTTTTTGCATCCGACATACCGGCGGTACTTGAGCACACAAAGAAGTTCATCGTAATCAATGATGGTGAGATCGTCGAGCTCAAGAAAAATTTTTACAGGATTCTTGACCTCGGTAGAAATGTGATCGAACGAGAACCATTCACTGTCTCATGGGATGTTAAGGCTGCGGAGAAAAGCGGCTTCGATGATTTCATGCTAAAGGAGATATATGAGCAACCGGAGGCGCTGAGACAAACTATTCGTCGCAAGCTTGACGATTCGCTGATCGAGCCGGGTTTTGGCAGCAAGCAGATGGATATACTTTCAGATGTCAGAAGAATAATGGTGGTCGCCATGGGAACATCCTATCATTCATCTATGATTGCGAAGCAGTCCATAGAGAACTGGGCAAGGTTGCCGGTTGAGCTGCAGAATGCTTCAGAATTCAGGTACTCAAACCCCATCATATCTGAAGGTGATCTTGTCCTTGCTATAACTCAGTCCGGCGAGACCACGGATACCCTCGCTGCGATGAAGGAGTCGCGGAAGCTCGGTGCCAGGGTCCTGGTGGTAACCAACGTGGTGGGAAGCTCAGCATCCAGGGAAGCTGATGGCGTCATATATACTCATGCTGGGCCTGAGATCGGTGTTCTGGCGACAAAGACATTTACCACGCAAATTGCCGTCGCATATATGTTGGGACTTTTATTTGCGCAAAAAAGGAACATGCTTACAGAGGATAAGGTGAAGAGCATCCTTGAGGAGATTTGCAAGATACCATCTCTTCTTGAGGCTCAGTTGAATGAAAGTGAAAGCGTGAAAGCCATAGCCAAAAAATATTACAACTTTCCTGACTTCCTGTTCCTTGGAAGGTCGTATGGAATGCCGGTCGCCCTGGAGGGGGCATTGAAGCTGAAGGAAGTTTCGTATATCCATGCGGAGGGGTATCCTGCGGGTGAGATGAAGCACGGACCGATTGCGCTTGTTGATGAGGAGTGTCCGGTAGTTGCGGTTGCTCTGAAAGGGTCGGTTTATGAGAAGATGTGCAGCAATATAATGGAGGTAAAGGCCAGGAATGCCCCGGTGATTGCGCTTGCGACAATTGGGGACAGGGAAATTGCGAAGATAGCAAATGATGTAATATACGTACCGGAAGTTGATGAGAGGATCTCGGCCATTCCTGCGATCCTCCCACTGCAGCTGATGGCGTATTATATGGCCAAGCTGCGGGGATGCAATGCGGACCAGCCCAGGAACCTTGCCAAGAGCGTAACGGTTGAATAGATAATGGAGATCGCCGGCATAGGTCTGGATATCGTGGAGATTCCCAGGCTGAGGAAGATCATCAGGAAAAACCCCGAATTTATCGCAAGAGCTTTTACGGAGTCCGAAATCAGATATTGCAGCCAGAAGCGCGACAATATCTCCTGTCTTGCGCTGAGGTTTGCAGCCAAGGAGGCCATATTCAAGGCACTGTCAACGGGACTGAACGGATTTTCGTGGCAGATGATAGAGATCGTTTCTGATAATGGCAAACCAGAGGCGATCCTTTATTCAGATTTAAGACAGTATGTCCAGGATGCTGATATAGGGATGTTTGAAATCTCGCTTACCACATCGGATAACATCGCCGCGGCTGTTGCAATAGCCATAAAAAATAAATAATTTTCGAATAATTCTAAACAAGACCACTTTTATTAACTAAAATAAACATTGATGATTAGCAGTACTATTGTTGCTGGCAAAGTATATACGGGCAGTCAGGTTCTTGGGGCTGATGAACGGGCGGTTTCATCTGGAGTGCCGTCAATCGAGCTCATGGAGAATGCTGGCAGATTGTGTGTCCTGAAGATCAAAAAGGTCTTTGGCTGCCTTTATGGTATAAGGGCAGCCATATTCTGTGGGAAAGGAAATAACGGCGGCGACGGCCTTGTCATAGCCCGCCTATTATATGAGCTGGGATGCGAGGTCAGGGTTTTGATAATTTCATCAGATCTTAATCTAAAAGGCGACCCCCAGCAGAACATGGCCAGGCTGCAGAGGCTTGGCGTAAAGCCACTTCTGTTTAGCGACGATAGGGGGTCTATAACGCAGGCACTTGGCAATTTTACTCCCGATATAATTATAGATGCGATTTTCGGCATAGGCCTGAGTGGGGAGGTTCAGGGACTGTACAGGTCAGTTATCGATCAAATAAATGAGCTCGCTGCTGACTTAAAGCAAAAAAACAGTAGCGGTTTGCCAATGGTTGTCAGCATTGACTCCCCCTCAGGAATCGACTCGAATACCGGTAAGATACTTGGCTTGGCAGTTAAAGCTGACATGACGATAACGTTCAGCGGATACAAATACGGTCTGTTCAATCAACCAGGGGCAAGCTATGCGGGCAGGATCGTTCTGGCAGATGTTGGTGTGGATGAAAAGTTCATGCCTGAATCTAACATTTTTTATACAACTTCATCCGGGGTGAAGGACTCGCTTAAGCCAAGGTTGCAATATGGACACAAGGGAGATTTCGGCACCATACTGATGGTTGCAGGCTCCTACGGCATGGCAGGCGCTGCTGCACTTGCAGCTAAGGCAGCATTTCTTGGCGGAGCAGGTCTTGTCAGGGTAGTATTACCATCGTCAATCTATCCTGTTGTTTCAGCTCTGACCCCCGAGGCAACCTACCTGCCAGTATCCGGGAGAAACGAGAAGTTTCTGGATCATGAGTGCATCTACAGGGTAATGGATGAGGTTAGTTCAAGCGATGTGGTGCTGATTGGCCCGGGCCTTGGGCGGGAAAAGGAGACCGGTGTCCTTGTCCGTGATCTGATTAAGAGCATTGATAAACCTTTTATTCTTGATGCGGATGGAATATATGCGCTGGCCGAGAACATAGATACAATTTTAGAAAAGAAGGCCAGATGTGTATTGACACCTCATCCAGGGGAGCTATCTCGCCTGATCGGCAATAAGATCCCTTATGAAAAAAGGCTGGAAATAAATAGGGATTTTGCGGTGAACTTCAAGTTGATATCAGTGCTAAAAGGGTCGCGTACGCTTATCACATCCGAGATAGGCGATACTTTTATCAACCTGACCGGCAACCATGGAATGGCGACCGGAGGGAGCGGTGATGTGCTGGCTGGCCTGATCGCCTCACTGATCGGTCAGGGCAATGACCTGTTCATTTCCGCGGTAGCAGGTACGTATTTGCACGGGTTATCCGGAGATCTTGCTGCTGAGGAAAAGGGCACGGCTTCAATTACTGCCCTTGATGTATTAAACTTTATAGGCAGTGCTTTTGTGAAGATAAATCTTAGTTGAGGACAGGAGAAGGCGAGATGGCCCAGGATTTACTTGCTAAAGATATAATGACGAAAGATGTGATCACAATAAACGAGGACGCTTCGTTGAAGGAGCTGGCTGACCTTCTTGTTAAGAACAAGGTTAGCGGGGTTCCGGTGGTGAACGCGGGTGGTAAGGTGGTCGGGATGGTATCCGAAGCTGATCTTATAGTTCAGGATGCCCGACTTCACTTTCCACGTTATATACAGTTCCTGGATAGCGTTATATATCTTGAGAGCCTCTCTCATTTCGAGGATGATCTGAAGAAGGCAATCGCAACCAAAGTTAAGGACATAATGACGACGCGGATTGATAAGGTATCACCCGATGACATGCTGGAAACGATTGCAACCATGATGGTTGATAAAAAGCGCAACAGAATTCCTGTATTTGAGGGCGACAGGCTTGTTGGGATAATAACAAGAGCTGACGTGGTGAAGGCTTTAAGCAAAACTCTTTGATGACATGTTCAAGAACTATTTCCGACCTACATGGATTGAGGTAGACCTTTCAAAAATAAGATCCAATGTCTCTTTTCTGAAGAGCAAGGTGGCCAACAATACCCAGTTAATGGCGGTTGTTAAGGCGGATGCATACGGGCACGGAGCGGTCTCCGTTGCAAGAGCCTGTATAGAAGCTGGAGCGGAGCGGCTCGGCGTCGCGACCATAGAGGAGGCAATTGAGTTGAGGGAGAGCGGACTTGTATGCTCATTGCATCTTTTAGCAGAACCGACGGACGGTTGCGAGGATGAGCTCTTAAGATACAAGATAATCCCTGCGATATATACCCTTGAAACCGCAAAAAGGATCTCTGACTATTTCGTGCTGGAAGATCGTAAGTGCGATGCGATGATAAAGATTGATACCGGGATGAACAGGGTCGGAATACCGGTTGAGCGCTGTGAGGCTATGTGCGAGAAGATATTTGAACTTCAGGGTTTGTACATTATCGGTGCGATGACGCATTTCGCAGCGGCGGACAGCGACCCGGAGTTCACAGCTTTTCAACTGCGAAGATTTCAGTCGGCGATCTTCAAGCTGCGCTCGCGCGGCTTTGACCTCAAACTAAGCTCAGCAGCTAATTCAGCTGCCATCCTCAGGTTGCCCGACTCACATCTTGATATGGTCAGGGCAGGTATAGCGATTTACGGCTTGAGTCCCTTTAAGGACTCCTCGGTATCCTTACTGAAGCCGGCTCTTACATGGAAGACCAGGATATCGTTCATAAAAAGTCTGGAGGCGGGCGAACCTGTTTCTTACGGGATGACTTTCAGGACGCGGCTGCCATCCGTAATAGCAACGCTTCCTGTGGGATATGCTGATGGTTATGGAAGGGTTTTGTCGGATAGGGTAAGCGTAATTGTTAAGAACCGTAAGGTCAGGGTGGTAGGGACTGTGACGATGGATCAGATTATGATAGATGTCTCCAGTGTCCTTGGTCCGAAAATTGGGGATGAGGTGCTCTTGATCGGAGAGAGCGGCGATCTATCGGTAAGCGCTGATGAACTTGCAGAACTATCAGGAACCATCAACTACGAGATAGTGACGCGAATTGGGAAACGTGTTCCGCGTATTTACGTAAACTAGGCATACAGAGATGAATTTTGTACATTACGGCAAAAGCAAACTTTCAACTGGTAAGCTGAAGAATATAATATGCGGTCTGCTGTTTTTCGTGATTTCGCTGATATTAATGCTCTCATGCACGCTTTCAAAGATAGGTGTGCCGCAGAAAACTGTTGAAATGCAGCCGCCGCGTAAGGTGGTCGATGAAGTTGAGTTCACCTTCATCGTTGACCCTGTAAAGACGTCAACCGGGATAGTTACCCTGGAACTCCGTATTGAGAATAAGTCAACTGAGATCAAGAAATTAACATTTAACACAGCCCAGAAGTATGACTTCTGGGCTGTTGATTCGAGCGGGGAGGAAGTCTGGCGATGGTCTCGCGATAAGTCATTCCTGCAGGTTGTCGAGGAGCTGCAGATACCAGCTGCTGCAAGGATTGCCTTCATAGAAAGCTTCGATGTCAAAGATATACCTGCAGGAACCTATACCGCGCATGGGGAGATATTAGCTTCTCCCACAAGCATTTCGCTTTCGGATCAGTTTGAGATAAAGAAATAGGCATATAAGGGACAAATTAAGAAAATCATGATTGATGGTAGCGTTTCTAAGATCAGAAAAGCCCTAGGAGACGAACCGCAATTTCTGGCTGCGGTGGAGCTAATGGGCAGCGAGTTCAGCGAAGTATACATTGTCGGTGGATTTATACGCGATACCCTGCTTGGAGTGAAATCCAATGATCTCGACATTACGGTTAGCGGTGATGTTGAGAAGGCAGCCAGGCTGTTCGCAATGAAGGTAGGGGCACGCCCCTTTTATCTCGATTTTGACAGACAAAACCTCCGTGTTGCGTGGACGGAAAACTCGGTTTTAAAGACCGTTGATTTTTCAAGGCTGCGTGGGGATATTGTAAACGATCTGACTCTGCGCGATTTTACCATCAACTCGATCGCATGTGCTCTTGATGTGGACATGTTTCCAGGTAAGATAATCGATCCGCTCGGTGGAGTGGAGGATCTAAATGCGCGTGTCATCAAATACATAAGCAGCGATGTTTTTGTGGACGATGCACTGCGAATTCTGAGAGCCTATCGTCTTGCTAATCAGCTTGGCCTTCATATCAACGTGAAAACTATGCACCAGATCTCGTCTGACCGCGGATTGTTGAAGAACGTTTCCGGGGAGAGGATATGGTATGAATTCCGCTTGATGCTCGCGATGCCTTATTTCCATGCAATTGTACGTGAGATGGTGGAAAGCGGAGTGTTGTTTGTCATCTTTCCGGAATTAGAGGAGCTTAAAGATTTAGAGCAGGACAATTATTATCATGAAAAGAACGTCCTCGAACACAGCCTGCTGTCGCTTGAAGTTGCTGACATGTTGATTTCCGAGGTTGAAAAGGGTGACAGGTACGGTCAATTCAACATGCAGATCTCAGGACATATGAATCAGATGTTAGCAGAAGGCCTCACACGGCACTCCTGCCTGAAGATGATCCTGCTTTTGCATGACATCGGCAAGAGTGATATCCTGCACGCTGCACCTGGTAATGTTGAAAATCCTGCTAATCATGCTGAGATAGGCGCAGGAAAGATCATTCAAGTTTGCGAACGCTTAGCTGTGAGCAAGAAGATTACCCGATATTATCACAAACTCATGAAAAATCATGCAAACATTAACATGTTAGGGTTACAGAAAAATGTAACAAATAAAGAAATTTATAGACTTGTTGATCTACTTGGCGATGAGGTGATCGACCTTGTCATCTGTTCTGAAGCTGACAGAACCTCTGGTCCAGTGAGCGGCGAAAGCATGCAGGAGCAAATTCGTGATTTTACTGACATGCTATTGAGACTTCATAACAGGTTAAAAGAGATCAGGAAGCTTAAACTCGTAAGCGGCGATCTCCTGAAAGTCAGGTATCCAAACATGCATGGCAAGGATATCGCCATCCTCAAAATGCGCCTCGAACGCCGTCTTCTATTTCAAGATAAACTTAATCAACATAGTGTAACACAGGCCACTATTAGAAGAATTGAATATTAATTGATATTAAAAATTTAAATTGAACCTGATAAATCATAATTAACACTCTGGTTTGTAATAATGTTTTAAGGAATCCAGTCTTAATGGTTTATTACTTTATTATCAACTCGTTTTTTTGTCTTCCTGTTCCTCAGTTCCTTATATGGATGGTTCAAAATCCAATTTGCGACAACTAGTTGATTTTAAATACTGATAATCGGATTAATCAAATATTGGCGAAAAAGGGAATCACAGAATCTTAATGCTAACTTATTTTAATTTTATATATTGACAATTTTTTATTTATTGATAAAATTTTTTATAAATTATAAATTATAAATTATAAATTATAAATGAAATCAGTTACTGATCAGGTTTATGAAAATATAAAAAATTTGATATACCTGGGGAAAATTCAGCCAGGCGAGAGGATTGATTATAACTTGTTACAAACTGAATTTAACGTAAGCATCATTCCGATTAGAGAAGCAACTAAATTATTGGTTGCTGAAGGGTTGGTTGAATTACAGCCCAGGAAGGGCACTTATGTAAGAAACTTAAAAACAGAAGAGATAGACGAAATATATTATTTAAGGGGCATTTTAGAGACAAATGCATTAAAAGAAGCAATTAAAAGTATAAATAATAAAGACATAATAAAACTAAAAGAGATAGCAAACAAAATAAAAATAGCAAAAAAGGATAGCGACTCAAGTCTATTATTCTCCCAAAACAAAGATTTTCATCTTTTCGTATATAGTTTGGCAAATAAACCATTTTTGTTAAAACTGATACAACAGCTTTGGGCGTGGACTGCTCCTTATCGAACTATTTATCACTTAGCCTCGCGGGATAAAAGAGAAGATGTTGATATTGAACTTCATCAGACAATTATTGAGGCTTGTGAGAAGAAAGATACAGAATTGGGAATAAGAGCAATGCTGGACCATTTTGAGAGAGCCAGAAAAGAAATCAAATCTATAGCTGAAAAAATCAATCAAGAAAGGGGTAATTATAAAAATGAGTAATTTTCTATTCGAACTAACAGTTCCTGATATTCAGGAGAGGGTAAAGAAGTGTGATGTAATAGTTATACCAATGGGTAGCTGTGAAAAGCATGGGCCCCATTGTCCCGTTGGTGTAGATAGTACAACGACTTATACAATAGCGACGGGAGGGGCGAATAAGGCAAATGTATTGTACACCCCCCTGATACCGTATGGATATTCACCTCATCATATGGGAAAAGCAAATGAAGGTTCGGGCACAATTACCCTAAGCGGGGTAACTTATAGGAACCTGATTTACGATATAGCCAGAAGCTTGATTTATCACGGTTTTAATAAGCTTGTTTTTGTGTCCATTCATGGGTCCAATACATTAGTTATTGAAGAAGTGTTGCGGAGAATCAGATATGAGACCGGTGCTTTTGTTTGTTGGTATAAGCCATGTTGTGAAAGAAATTTGGAGTTATTTAAAAACATTTTAGAGGGAGATGTTGCAGAAACACCAGGTTGGCATTCTGGCGAAGAAGAAACATCGCATGCACTGGCCTATAACGAATCTTTAGTAATTATGGAAAGAGCTCATCCTGATACTGCACATGCTCCAAGGTGGATGACTGATAAATTTTCAAAAATTGATGGCAGCAGAACTGTTGAATTTGAAGGTATGGATAACATAATTGTTCCTATGGAGCATCATGAGTACTGTGATACTGCAACTATTGGCAACCCATTAAAAGCATCCAAGGAAAAAGGTGAAAAACTATTCCAAATTCAATCTGGTCATCTAGCATCTTTTCTGGAAGAGGTTAAGAGAATGAAAATCGTTGTTCCATATGAAAAAAGAGAATGGCCAGAAAGAAGCTGGAGATAAATTCTAAATTTAACTGAGGCATAAAAGGATTAACCATGAAAGCAGCAGTGCTTTTTAACCCCGGAGATTTAAGAGTTGTGGAGGTGGAAAAACCAAAAGTTGGGGAACAGGATGTTCTATTGAGGGTGAAAGCATGTGCAATTTGTGGGAGTGATATAAGTCTCATTAAAAATCCCTGGCCAGACCACCCACCATTTGGGGAATATATCCCCGGCCATGAATATGCGGGAGAAGTTGTAGAAGTTGGCAGTAATGTGTTTGAGTTCAAACCTGGCGATAGAGTAGCCACACAGGTCCATAAAGGGTGCATGAGATGCAAAAACTGCATGTCGGGAAATTATACTGCATGTTTGAATTATGGAGATATTAGGATAGGCCATAGGGTTTATGGAGTAACTGTTAATGGAGGATTTGCTGAGTATGCTTTAAATCATTGTACTACATTATATAAAATCCCCGAAAATGTTAGTTTCGAGGAAGCAACCATAATTACAACTGCCGGATGCGCCCTTTACGCAATCGATTTAGCGAATTCATTCATTACTGGGGAATGCGTTGTTGTGTTTGGGCCAGGACCAATTGGGTTAATGCTCGTTCAACTGCTAAAGGCTTATTCAGCCAGCAATATTGTGCTGGTGGGAACGAGAAAGAGCAGGTTAGACCTTGGTTATAAATTAGGTGCAAACTTTATTTTCAAGAATGATGAAAATAATTTACTGGATAGATTGCTGGAAGCAAATAATGGTAATAGATACGACCTGACATTTGAATGTGCGGGAGTTAAACAGGCTGTCGACGATGGGCTGAATTTATTAAAAAGAGGGGGAAGATTGATATTAGTGGCAAACTATCAGGGCAAAATTGACGTTGATCTTTCAAAAATAGTCAAGGACAAGCTTGCAATAATAGGTGTAAGGGGAGAAGGAAATAGATCGTGTGGTAGGGTAATCGAATTAGCCAGGCAGAAGAAAATTGATCTCTCTTCAATAATTACCCATAAATTTAATCTTGATGAAATAAA
>Ga0315294_10009212_pt1 | contig 10840 bp, 8 predicted proteins | sample YL17G13_40_MG_FD_203626 | JGI IMG/M metagenome (GOLD analysis project Ga0315294, IMG submission 203626) | Sediment microbial communities from Yellowstone Lake, YNP, Wyoming, USA - YL17G13_40 | ecosystem: Environmental > Aquatic > Freshwater > Lake > Sediment | place: USA: Wyoming | collected... | reverse complement strand
GCGCTGCAAAAGGCAGCGAGCAACGGAGATTGGGGCTGAAATATCCCGAGAACTCTTCTGAAAATTTAATTACGAGAGGCAAAAAAACGAAAATGGTCAATCACGGCCAATTTTCAACAGCCTGCTAGTATTAAATATAGATATAATTCCCAAATGAAGCTTTTCACTAAGGCTCTCAAGATATTTTATCCTTGGGTCAAGTTTATGAGCTCCATTCAATATTATTTTGATTAAGCTATTCTTGGGCAATATATTTCTTCGCAGATCACTCGAGTGAGCTCTCACTTGATTATCTATTACGCCATGTAAATTATGTTGGTGAGCTTTATGGAGTTTATATATCTTAGATATATACGAACCAATGTCAATCAAATCTTTCGGAATGGAATCATATATCTCTGGAAACTGCTCCAAGAAAGTTTCTGCGGTATGAATATTTTCAAGTTTGTCTGCAAGCCGAACGTAATTCTCCGCGTACGTCCGTTCTTCCCCTTCTTTTAGCTCTTCAATAAATATATCTTTTCCATATCTTGACGCCAAATCATACTTTTCTAAGCTTGCCCCCAAGCTTGCGAATCGGCGATCAATGCATTGAGAACATGTGCCACAATGCGGTTGAAAAGATGTCGGCCCCTGTGTATGCGAGCAGGATATCGCTTCCTGTATCAACTCGGGATGACCACTGTCAGAGATGATCTTCATCGTGTCAACTTTCGTTCTAAAGATAAGTGTATTTACTAACCTCATATCATTATTATTTGAAACAAGTTGGGCTAAACGCTCCATCATCTGCAGGTAGCGCGGATTTGTTGAACGACTCAGGTTAGTTCCCAAATTCTGCCCTGATCTTGGAAGATTGAAGCTTATTACGCCATTATCACAAAGGCGTACTTCGCTAATATTCAAAGATGCGGATGTTATTATTCCCAAAGACGTGAATAGAAACGATCTGCTCCGCTGCGAATGTTCACGGAGGGGCTGGCCTCCAACCCTTCTCAGCCACATGCTAATATGAAGAAAGTCATTTCCCATAAATCGATCTTTCAGCGCCTTAACCAAGTCCGTTTGTCTTTTGCTAATTACCGGCGCAGATCTGTGACTGACTAATAAGGGATGCCTTCCACCAACAATAGATTCTACCACCGCGGCCAAAGAATCTATTCCACCTGAAAATAATATTACCGTATCTATTTTGGAAGTCGTTTCAATGCTATCTTTGAAATCAAAATATAGCTGAGATGCTGGGCCAGCTGATCGACTAGTGAAATTGAAACAAAAATAATCTCCTGTCAAGTGGTTCAAAGTATCACACAACAATTCCCTGATGTCTACCGAATTCCAGAAATCAATATCTTCAACCGGAATGTTGAACGTAAAATTACGTTTCCAATTCTTAGCGAAAACATCAAACTTGGTACCGCGCTGTATTCGGGTATCGGCAGAATATACAAAGGCCGCTATCCGGAGAAGATCGATTGCTCTTTTTGGCGGGTCGATCTGAAGCTTTTGAGGAATGATATTGAAGTCAAACTTTATATTGGCCCCGGGACCATACGTGCTTAGCTTATGAATATTTTCCACGGGAAAGTCTTGTTCCGGCAATACATCGGCATTATCAGCGAGGACCAGAAAATTATTCACTTCTGGCTCTCCTTCAACTCCATTTGGATCTTTTCTAATGCATATGCTGTGAATCCCTTAGTTTCCTGTTCGGCTATATCATAGCCTGTCTGCCAATTGAGTTTACTGAACCATCCTTGTGCAAATCCCTTCACAATCAACGAAGTCTCATAACAGTAACGATCCAAATCTTCATGAAACTTGTTGACCGAGGACGGCGATGACAGAGTATGGGCGAGTCCGACATAATTCGATACTTCTTTATCAACAATGAATTTAAGGTATCGTGCCGTAAATTTAGAAAAAAAGTCTCTAGAAACCTCACCAAAAGCCTTATTTGAGGAAATTTTATTGCAAGCAGATTGAATTTCGGGAAGGCCTGTCCCGAATAGGCTTTTTGATCCCTCTATTATATATTGTGTTAATATCTCGCGAAGGCTTAGTGCGGCCATTTCCGTAAAAATGTCGGATGCAATTCTTATCCTCATCTCCTTCGAAACGACTTCTGAAATTCTTCTTACGAATTCTGCACCAGACTCGATATTATTGGTATTAATTCCAAGTTCCTGGAGTCGCGCAGAAAAATCTTGAGTATGCGATGAACTCAAGATTCGCACTAGCATCCAATAGCAATAATTAACTCCTTCGTTGCATCTTAACTCCTCGAGCTCCTTCTGTGCACATATTGATATCTCTCTTGAGAGAAGGTCCGGTAACAGGCTTGGGCCTCCGAGGGCCGAAAAAATTCCAGCCCATTTCTTCGATCTAGGAATCCTTCCGAGTCTAATATGGCCCATTATAAATTATCCCTCTCCATTACTAATTATTTGTCTCCCATTGCTACGGTTTAACCGCTATGCCCAAACTCGTTTCTTTCCATTTGACACCGCCTGGATTCAGGTCTTCACATTACACCTAGCTGTATTTTCCCGGGTTGTTTTTGCCTCGCCCCTTTTCAAATTGCGATAATTTAATATTATCGTATTTCGATTATGTTGTCAAGTTGTTGATGACAGCCAAGGTTTTCGGCAGTCTCAACCCGGTAAGTGCGTGAGCCCGTTGTTGACAGACAAGAGTGTCTGTCCCCCGAATCTGCGCTTTGCGAACTTAGCGCCTTTGAGGTGATAAAGCTATCGGGCCTAAAGGCCCTCGCACATTGAAGAAGTGCCCCCGAATCAGAGCGAGATGGTGTACTGTTTGTAGGTCTGGAGCTCGAGGGGCTTGCCTTTGATCCAGACTTTGTAAGGCACGGTCCGGTAATAGTTGTAAGGCTCGCTGAGCTTGACCTTTATGGTTTTGGCCTGGAGCAGGGGCTTGCCGTCTCCGCTTTGGATCACGACTTTGGGGAGTTCCGTCCCGGCCTGGACGCGGTAGAAGGTCTCGCGGGTTGAGAATACTTCGGCCTCGCGGATGAAGCCCTCGATCTTTTGGGTGTCGTCAAAGACAAACCGCTTTTCCTGGTATCGCTCGAGGATCATTTCCATGAGGAAAGCCGAGCTCCATCCGAATTGCGCCGAAGCGTAGCCGCCGGTGGAGTATTGGTTCTTGTGTTTTCCGGTGAGCGGGTCATAGGTTTCATAAATCGCCTTCATTCCGTCCTGGTCAACCATCATGTCCAGGAGCCGCTCGCGAAGTTCCGCGGCTTCGGCCTCGTACCCGAATTTATAAAGGGCCTCGAGCGCGGAATAGGCCGAGAAGATCCAGATGCTCGCGGTCCAGCCCGGGGTCTTGTCGTCAAAATACTTGTCGTTGTAAGCGACGACCGGGATCGGGTATTTGCCGTAAAATTCCTCGGGGTTGAGCAGGTGCTTCTCAATGCATTGGCGCGCCTTTTTTTCGTCCAGGGTTGATCCGGCGAACGCCGGGAACCAGATGGCCGGGGTCAGCACCTTGAAGCGCTGGTATTTTTTCGAGCCGATCCGGTTGTACCCGTCAAACCAGCAGCCTTCTTCGGGGTCCCAGAGGTACTGGTCGATTTTTCCCGCAAGCTCTTTAGCGTCCGCCCGCCATTTTTTAGCCTCGTCCGGCTTGCCCAGGTCCTCGGCCCAGTCGGCCATGGCCTCGTAGTAGAAATACATCCAGGGGTTCAAGTCCACGTTGTCCAGGGGCTTGGTCTTGGACCCGACCACCTCGCCGAGCGTGCCCAGGTAGTTTATGAACGGCCCGGGCCACACGTATTTCATGCGCGGGGAATTGTCCCAGCCGCCCTCGTCCTGGCTGATATATTCAAACAGGCCGTTGTGGTTTTCATCGCGCGCCTTTTTCCACCACTTGATGAACAGCTCGCCCTGCTCATACATCTCCTTTTCAAACTGCTTGTAATAGGGATCGTCGGGATAGCGTCTGATCATTTGCCCGGCCGAGAACCCGAACACCGGCGGCTGGGAATGAGGAGTGATCGGCTTGGCCCGCTCGTCCTCCATGTGCGCGATGAAGCCGTCCTTGCGCTGCGCCTGGAAGATCGCCTGGATGACCTCCGCGGCCATCCGCGGCTTGAACTCGCTGTACCCGAGCGCCTCAAACCCCGAGTCCCAGAGCCAGAACCAGTTGTAATGGACCTTGGTGGGCACGCATCCCCAGTATTTCATGGCCCCGCGCGGGGCGTAGAGCGCGTTGTCCAGCGCAGTCGCGGCCATGAAATATAGCTCCCAGTAATCGATCTGGTCAATTTCGATGTGGGGGATGGGCAGGTCTATGAACAACTTGTCCCGAGCCGACTCCATCTCTTTCCAGGCAATCTCCGGGCTCTTGAAATTTTGTTTCGCGGCTTTGGCCAGCTCCAGGGCCTGGTCCGCGGAATCAGGGTGATACCCGAAAAAATACCAGAAGGTTTCAGACTTGCCCGCGGCAAGCTCAAGCTCGTTTGATTGCAGTTGGAGGTCGCCTTTCTTGTCCCCCTTTAAAACCGCGCCGCGGGCAAGCGAGGGCAGGATTGCAAGAAAATTTTTCCCCGGCACCAGGATGGGCTGCACCGCGAATTTCAAGACCACTTGCTCCGGGCCGGAATTTTTTTCCTGATTCAGCCGCCGGCCGCGTCGCTCAAGGTAAAAAACCGGAGTGAGCTTGAGCGGCTTGGCGCTGGTGTTGGTGACCCGGAAGGATAATAGATACTGGTCCAGTCCCAGGAACTGGACGAATTGCTCGGCCGCGAAATCTTCGAACTGCGCTTTTTCCGACCAGCCGTAATACGCAAACCTGATGTTGCGGGTCTCAGCCTCCTTGATCAGCGAGCCGTCTTTCAGGAACCCTACCGAACTCGCCGCGAACAGGCCGGTGCGCGAATAGTCGTAAACAGAAACCCCGGTGGCGCAGGCGAAATGCAGCGCGGCCCCGAAATTTTTGGTCTTGACGTCGGCCTTAAGCCCGACGTGGCTCCCGAACGGGCTGAGCGGCCCGCCGTTGTCGCGGAAGGTGGTGGGGAATTCCATGACGTAGCTTGGCGCGCCCGAGAAATAGACGTCCTGAAACCATGAAAGCTCTTTGCCCCCCGCGGCCAGCGCGAAAAACAAAATGCCAAAGACGATCAACTTTTTCATTTGCCCCCCTATCCGGCAGGACCTGTTTATTGCGCCCGACGCATGGCGCGCTCGTCAATCAAATCCAAACCTCGAGACCCGGCCACGCGGCGCGAAGGTTGACCCCAAGCCGCAAGTCAGAAAAATATCCCGCCCGGCTAATTCTTGTCTTTGGCCAGAATCTTCTGCGCGGCGGACAGGCCGGAGGATATGACCGCGGACTGTCCCCCGCCCGGGAACGTCCAGGCCCCGGCCAGGAAAAGGTTCGGGATCGGCGTGTCCTGCTTGAGCCGCTTGAGCAGGCTCTGCTCCGGGACGTTGTCCCACCCGAAGATGGTGCCGCGCGGGTTCAGCGTGAAATGCTCCATGGTGCGCGGGGACCCGACCTCCATCACCTCGATGTGCCTGCTCAGCCCGGGAAGATATTTCTCCGCGCGCTTGATCAGCACCATGGCCGACTCTTCCTTGAGCGCGCGATATTTCGCGTAGCTTTCCTGCTCGTGCCAGCCGTCCTTCCAGTCATAGGGCAGGATGGATGTAAGGCAGATCACATTTTTGCCCGGGGGCGCCGCGGTCGGGTCGACCAGCGAATAGTCGGCGATGGCGAAGGATATTTTTTCCGGCACGCCCTGGTTGTAGTATTCGAAGTTCTGGTGCTGGTTGTAGGTTTCGGTGATCATGAGTTCGTGCACGCCCTTGGGGAATTGGTCGCGGTAGTCGTAGTCCACTCCCAGGTAAACCACGTAAACGCTCATGCCGATTTTCAGGCTTTCGATCTTCTTCACGTAATCCGCGGGCAGGTATTCCCTGCCCACCATCTTGAAGAAGGTGTCCGGGGCGTTGGCGTTGGACACCACGTAACGGCACTTGTATTCCGCGCCGTCCCTGGTCCGCACCGCAACCGCCTTGCCGTCCTCAATCACTATTTTCACGGCCAGGGTGTTGAGCTTGATCTCCCCGCCGTTTTCGGTGATGACCTCGGCCAGCGCGTCGGAAACCGACTGCGACCCGCCCACGAAGTAATAGTACCCGCTGAAATGGTAGCTGTCCCACATCATGGCGAAAAACATGGCCGAGACTTTTTCCGGCTCGTTCCCGGCAAAGCCCGAGAGCTGCGTGAAGATCGCGATCAACTTCTCGTCCTTCACAAAATCATTCACCATCTCGTCCAAAGTCTTGTTCCAGTACTTGAGCACCGGATAGAACGTCCAGGGCTTGAGAAAGACAACCTTCAACGATGGCGCCTTGTCCTCCGAAAGAGCGCCGGTCAAAGCGTTCATGCCCTTGTTGATTTTCGCCATGGTCTTGAACAGCCGGTCAATGCCCCGGGCCTCGGACGGGAACTGCTTTTTAAGCAGGCTGCAATAGGCGGCGACGTCCGCGGGCACGTCCATGATCAGGTCCGGATAGATGGTGCGGTACATGGGGTCGAGCTTGACCGGCTTGACCTTGTCCCTGATCCCCAGCGCCTTGAAAGTGGTGTCGGTGAACCCGCCCGGGTCCAGGCCGTCCATGGCGTGGAGCGAGACCTCAAAGCTGTAGGGCCCGCGCTGGAAATTGGTCATGTACCCGCCGACCTTGGAATGCTGCTCGAGCACCAGCACCTTTTTGCCGTTCCGGGCCAGGGCCGCGGCCGCGCCAAGTCCGCCCCCGCCCGCGCCGATCACCACCACGTCGTAAACCGCGGCCCCGGACTTGGGCTCCGCGGCCGTCACCAGCGGGACCAGCAGCAGAAGCGAAACCGCCAACAAACTTGAAATCCTGTTCTTCATCTTCGCCTCCTATTCCGAGCTTGCCCATAATCTTTGCGAGCATTGCCCGGCTTGTCAAATCAACTGCCGCGCCGCGGGACCGATCATCAATCCGACATTGCATAAAGCGGCGGACAAATGGGCAGCCCGAATGCGCCTGGCGGATTGAGCCGCGGGCGCGGTTTGACAACCGCCGGGAGCGGCTTTAGCATCATTTTTGGGAAATGGTGGACAAGCATTCTCAAGCTCGCCGGGTGATCTACGAGACCCTGAAAACTCTCGCGTTAAAATTCCCCAGCTACCGTATTCCCGAGGTCTCCAGATACGGCCTGGACAGAATCCTGAAAGCGCTTTTCCCGAAAATCCGCGCCGGGGTTGTCCTTGATATGGGCAGCAGGCATGCTCCCTTCCGGGAACTCGTGCCCCACACCAAATATATGACCCTGGACATAGACCCGAAATGGAACCCGGACCTGCTCTGCAGCGCGGAAGAGATCAAATGGGAATCCGACTTCTTTGACCTGGTGCTCTGCACCGAGCTGATTGAGCACCTGGCCCAGCCCTGGGTCGCCATCAAGGAGATGCGCCGGGTGTTGAAGCCCGGCGGAGTGCTTATCCTTTCCACCCGCTTCATCTTCCCCTATCACGGCGGCCCGGGGGATTACTACCGTTTTACCAATGACGCGCTGGCGTTCCTGCTCAAGAATTTTCGCAAAGCGGAAATTTTTCCCCAGGGCAACCGGCTGCAATCAATCTGGGATTTGCTGGCCCAGGGCGCGCCCGGGATCGTGCTCAGATTTTTCAATCCGCTGATCGGCCGCATCAACTTTGCCGACCGCAAATGCGTGTGCGGCTACGTGGCCTGGGCGGAAAAATAATCGCACTTTTTTTTCAGCAGCTGTGGCGGGTTTGACAACCCGGCCGGTTTCGGGCTTTAATTCTCCAAAGGAGTGACCATGTCCGTGCAATCGTTTGATCGGGAAATCAGTTCCTCCATCGAACGCTTGAAGCCGGTTTTCAAGCTCTATAAGCCTTCGGCCGGTCATCCGGGCTGGGAGCAGATTTTCCGCGACGCCGAGGACCAGGCGCGGCAAATCGCGCAAGTCATCACCCTTGACCGGCACACTCTCCCGGAAAAACTTGCACTCGAAAAAAGGCGCTGGGCCGGATACAAGACCGCGGCGCAGAATTACTTCATCAACCGCAAGCGGCTGCGGGATCACAACCACTCCTTCCGGCCGCTCTATTACATCTGGACCATGCTCAACGCCTGCAATTTCCGCTGCGCCTATTGCGACGACCACATGGGCCGCTCTTATTTTGAACTCCCGGACAAGGGCCGGCTCACAACCGAGCAGGGCAAAAAACTGCTCAAGGTCATGCGCACCGGAACCAGCTGCATTTATTTCTGCGGCGGAGAGCCCACCATGCGGGCCGACCTGCCCGAACTGTTGGATTATGCGCACAAGCTCAACTATTTCCCGTGCCTGATCAACACCAACGGCAGCCTGTTCCACCAGAACCTGCTCAAGCCGGCTTGGAAAAATTTCCTCAAGCAGATGGACATCGTGATCGTGAGCGTGGACGGGCTTGACACCGCGCTGATGGACAAGATTTACGAGGTCCCCCAGTGCCGGCAGGTGCTGACCAACGTGATCACGCTCCGCAAGCTGCAGGACCTGGTCAATTTCAAGCTGGTGGTGAACACGGTGGTCATGCCCGACACCATCTCCGAGGCTTCCGCGGTGCTGGACTGGGCCAACGACCTGGGCATCTGGTCCGTGCCCGTGCCCGTGAACGAGGGCGCGTCCGCGGAGCGCCGGCTGTTCTCGAGCCCGGAATACCAGGCGTTCGCGGCAAAGGTCGTCGCCCGCAAGAAACAAGGATACAAGCTGATCGGCTCCGAGCGCCTGCTCGAGATGCTGGTGTTCGGCAAACCCTACAAGTGCTTCACCACGCTCAAGCCGCACATCGACTTTGACGGCCACATCCTCTGGCCATGCAAGGCCACCACCAACATAAAGCCCGTGCGAGTGAACGTGCTCGATTACCATACGGTTGACGAACTGTACCAGGCCGCGGGAAAACTGATCGATCCCAATGACTATCACGGTCCGGGCCCGAAACAGTGCGGCGGCTATTGCAACTGGATGCAGAACTACACCACCGAAATCTACATGCAGGGACTCATCCATCCCGTCAAGACCGGGTTCCTCAAAGAAATCCGGGAAATCACGGGGACCGTGTAAAAGGAGACGACCATGTCCGAAACCGCCGCAACCCCCAAAGCCTACCAGACCACGGCCAGGGAACTCGTTGCCGAGGCCCTGGTGCTCATCCTGGCCGCGGCCTCCATCTACTTCTTCGCCCGCAAAACTTACCTCATGAGCGCGGTCATGCTCGGAATCATCATCTTCAGGTTCGTGTTCTGTTACCGCAAAGGAGACCTCATATTCTTTTTCCTGGGGTTCGTGCTCGGAGGAGGAAACGACCTGATCTCCATGTACAAAAAAGTCTATGCCTACCTTCCCGCGCCCGACATCTCGCTGCTCCCCATCCCCATGTGGGTGCTTTTGTTCTGGGGACTGATCTTCGTGTTTTTCCGCAAGCTCATGCGCTTCGGACCTTTCCTCGGCGAACCGCCCAAAAGACTGATTGACCAGCCGCTCTTGCTGGACGGGCTGATCCTGGTCATCTACCGCATGATCATCTACCGGACCGCGGACCGCTTCTGGCTGCCCGACGCGCTCTTCGCCGCCATCCTCGTCCTCCGCTTGCTGGTCAGCGTCCCTTCCAAAAACGAGCGCCGGCTCATGCTCACAATGCTCGTGCTCGGCCCCGCTTACGAAATCTGGCTGATCCACTGCGGCCTTTATGTTTACCAGACCGGGTTCTTCTACGGCATGCCATTATGGCTCATTGTCTATTGGGTATTTGTCATCAGGCTCCTCAAAGCAATCTTCGACCGCATCGAAACCAGGGTGGTCATGCGGGCAAGATGAACGAAAACCTCATAATCGGCATCTTGGTCGGAATGACCGGCTCCGTGCTCCTGAGCGTGGGCAAAGGCGTCCAGAAGATGAAAGTGGACGTGCTCAAGAAAGGCTCCGCCATGCTCTCGCCCGCGCACCGCAGAGACTTCGGAATCTGGCTCCTGGGCGTGGCCATGACCGCATCCGCGTCCATCTTCTATTCCTTTTCCCTCAAGTTCACCGACAAATCGTCCATCGTGTCCTCACTCAGCGGCATCGGACTGGTCGGGCTTCTGATCTTCGCCTGGCTGGTCTTGAAAGAGCGGGTCGGGCTCCAGGAACTCCTGGGCGCCGCCATGGTCATAATCGGCACCGGCTTGATCGGTTACTTCAACCAGTCGCTTGCCCAGGCACAAAGATACAACCTCCCGCAATTCCTCTGGCTGGCCGGGGCCGCGGTCGCAATCTTCGCAGCGCTATCCCTGACCGCGGTCAAATTCCCCAGGGTCCACGGGTTTGTCTTCGGACTTATCGCCGGAGCTTGCATAGGCATCGCCATGATCCTCGCGGACATGGCTTTGGTCTGGAGCAGCGGCTCCATAATCGGACAGTTCAAGGGGCCGTACGTCTATTTCGCCATCCTCTGCTCAGCCTGCGCGCTGACCGTCACCCAGGTCGCGTTTTTCAAAGCCACCGCGGTGGTGGTCGTCCCAACCGTCAACTCCTTCACCATCCTCACACCCCTCCTCTTCGAATACTTCACCTTCAACGTCCTGCTCGCACCTCTCCAATACGCGGGAGTCGCCCTCATCATCGCCGGGGTCATCACCCTCTCCACCAGCCCCAAACAAATCTTCAAAAGCTGAAAAATAGGGGCGACAGACACTCTTGCAGGGGGGCAGACACTCTTGCAGGGGGACGGACACTCTTGCAGGGGGGCAGACACTCCTGCAGGGGGGCAGACACTCTTGCAGGGGGGCAG
>Ga0315294_10009211_pt1 | contig 10840 bp, 8 predicted proteins | sample YL17G13_40_MG_FD_203626 | JGI IMG/M metagenome (GOLD analysis project Ga0315294, IMG submission 203626) | Sediment microbial communities from Yellowstone Lake, YNP, Wyoming, USA - YL17G13_40 | ecosystem: Environmental > Aquatic > Freshwater > Lake > Sediment | place: USA: Wyoming | collected... | reverse complement strand
CTGCGCCTTCTTTGACTTCCTCGATGGGCGGCGGTAAACTGGAGCCGTCAGCAGACCGGGTGGCCGCCCTTTCGCGTCGCCTGCCCTCGGGCAAGCGATTCGGAGGGGAGGAAAGTCCGAGCTCCACCGGGCGAGGGTGCTGGGTAACTCCCAGGAGGGGCGACCCTACGGATAGCGCCACAGAAACATACCGCTCCGGGCCGGGCGAAGGGATTCGCCTCACCCTGAATCGTCAGGGGGTTCGGAGTAAGGGTGAAATGGTGAGGTAAGAGCTCACCAGCGGTCGGGTGACCGGCCGGCTGGGCAAACCCCACCCGGAGCAAGACCGAATAGGAGGACGATGGGACGCCCGGCCCAGTCCTCGGGTTGGTCGCTAGAGGTGGCGGGTAACCGCCATCCCAGAGAGATGGCCACCGTCCGTTTCGGCGGATACAGAACTCGGCTTATAGGTCTGCTGACGATGTCATGGCCCGCATCTCCCCTTGAGGGAGGTGCGGGCCTCCTTTCTGTCCCGCAGCCGGGGAACGGGCGAGTCTTGATTGTTTGATCGTTTGGAGAAAATGTTTTTTGGGGGCGCCTTCCAGATTCGGGGTTGTTGGCCACTGCTTGATTGACCGTCGGGCCACCGCAGCACCCCAGCCGTAAGGCTGGGGCATGGTGAAGTGCGAGAGGGACAGGGCATGGGCCCTGTCTCTTTGTATTGTAGGGGTTTGGGGGGCGAATGCGAAGATGGATATGGCACTTTGCGCGGTGAGAGCGGGAGTACCTGTGATATCACCATCCTGATGATGAGAACAACGGGAGATGTTCAACGAGCAGCCGCTTTACCCACGGGTTAGTTCAGCCTAGAATGCGCCTCAAGAACCTGCTCAAAGAGAGGAAAACAACATGCCTAGATGCTGGGTTATCGCGCCGTATGACTCCCAAAAAAAACCCGCATTCGACAGGGCCTGGGACTTCGACTTACGCAATGGGACGATAGCCATTGGGTGGAGGGAACTGGGAGACGTGTCTAAGCTGAGCCAGCGGGACCTTCAAGAACGGCTCAGCGCAGTCTATGGCAAGAATGTGAAGAAAGACTCCAACATGATATGGCGCTTTTACCATGAGATATCCCCAGGGGACGTGGTGATCGCTCGCCGAGGCACCAAGCGAATCGTTGGCCTTGGAAAGGTCGTCGGTGGCGGGTTCTATGACGAAGCCATGGGCAAAGAACGTGTTGGGGCCAGCGCGGAGGACTATCCGAATTTTATCAAGGTCGAATGGGAATCGCGCACAATTGATTTCGAAAACATTGTGTTCTCGTTCATAACCATGTACGAGATACCTTTGGAGAAGTATGAGTCTCTGGTCGAGCCGGGAGAGCCACAAATCGAGGAAGAGTCTGGAGTAGTCGAGGAGGCGGAGTTCCCCCTGGAGAAGTATCTTGAGGAATTCATCGTCTCGAACTTCGCAACCATATTTGGCAAGGACTTGGAGCTCTACAGAGATACTGATGGCGGGGTCGGCCAGCAGTACCCAATAGTGGACAACGGCCAGGAGATTGGTAAAATCGACATATTGGCCAAGGAGGCGAGCACGGGAGCATTTGTGGTCATTGAGTTGAAGAAGGGAAGGGAATCAGACAGGGTTATCGGGCAAGTCCTGCGCTATATGGGCTGGGTTCAGGAAAACCTGTGCACGCAGAATCAGCCCGTAAAGGGCCTCATCATCTGTAAGGAAAAAGACAGCCGGCTGCAATATGCCTTGAAAGCGATACCTCCCGGCATCATCGCGGCCAGATGCTACGCCATCAACTTTCGAATGATCGACTAGAAAAGCCAACCAATCACGCTGCCTGCAATCTGAGGCGATAGTGGAACCTCTGCCCCCATCGCTGAAACGGCGGGAGACGATCAGCCATGCGCCGGCGGTGGCGGCGAGTAGGCTGAGGGAGCAGCAGCCACTGAATAGGAGTGTGTCGGTGTCCCTGTCCCTTTGCGCCCCTGGACTAATCCCCCCTGATGGCCTAATCTGCTACCTGTGAACCGGATCGACTGGTCGGGCCTCCTCGCCGGAGCGGAGGTGATCGGCGCGCCGCCCGCCGAGGTCAGCGGCGTGTGCTACGACTCGCGCGCGGTGACGCCGGGCTCGCTGTTTGCGGCTGTCCCCGGGGCGATGCCGCCCCTGAGCCGGGACGGGCACGACTTCATCGCCCAGGCGCTCGACCGAGGGGCCGCCGTTGTCGTCGTGCAGGCCGACCACCGGCGGCAGTGGGAAGCGCTCGCAAAGAGCGGACGAGCCGCCTTCATCGCCGTCGAGGACACGCGCCCGGCGCTGGCGACGGTGGCAGCGGCGTTCTACGGCTTTCCGGCGCGCCGCCTGAAGACGGTCGGCGTGACCGGCACCGACGGCAAGACGACCACTGTCCACCTCATCGATGCTGTGCTGGAGGCGGGCGGCCTCTCCACGGGCTTCCTGAGCAGCGTCGAGCTCAAGGCGGACGACGGGCCGCAGCTCAACGCTACCCATATGACGACGCTGCAATCGCCCGAGGTGCAGGCGCTGCTGGCGGAGATGGTGGCCGCGGGGCGCGACTGCGCCGTCGTCGAGGCCTCTTCGCACGGGCTGGCGCTGCGCCGGGTCGACGGCTGCGAGTTCGACATCGCCGTCTTCACGACGTTGAGCAGCGACCACCTCGACTTCCACGGCACGCCGGACGAGTATCTGGCGGCGAAGGGGTGCCTCTTCTCGATGCTGGACGAGGGCGTCGATAAGGGTGTCGCCAAGACGGCGATCCTCAACGCCGACGAGCCGGCCTCCGCGTACCTGCGCTCCTGCACAGGGGCGAGGGCGATCACCTACGGCATCGAGGGGGAGGCGGATATCCGCGCCGAGGATATCGAATTCGAGGGGCTGCGGTCATCGTTCACCGTCGTCGGGCCCTTCGGCCGGCTCCATGCTCAGATACCCCTTAGCGGCCGCCACAGCGTCTACGACGCCCTGGCGGCGGCGGCGACAGGGCTGGCCCTCGGCGTGACGCCGGAGGCGATTGTGAGCGGGCTGGCGGGCTTCCGCGGCGTGCCCGGCCGCATGGAGGTGATCGACTGCGGGCAGCCGTTCAGGGTCATCGTCGACATCGCCTCGACGGCGGAGGCGCTGCGCCGGGTGCTGGGAGTGCTGCGTCCTCTGACGGCGCGCCGCCTGTGGGTGGTGTTCGGCTGCGCGGGGGAGCGCGACCCCGCCCGCCGCGACGGCATGGGAAGGGCGGCGGGGGAGCTGGCGGATTTCGCGGTGCTGACGAACGAGGACCCCCGCACAGAGGACCCGGACGCGATCATCGACGGCATAACGCAGGGGCTGGCTGAGGCCGGCCGGCGGGAAGGCAGCGACTTCGTCCGCATCGTCGACCGGCGGCAGGCGCTCAGGTACGCTTTCGAGCAGGCGCAGGCGGGCGACACGGTGCTCCTGGCGGGCAAGGGCAGCGAGCAATCGATTGTCATCGGCCGCGAGCATATCCCCTGGGACGAGCGGAGAGCGGCGCGGGAGGTCCTGCGAGAGCTGTATCTGGAGGCGAAGTGACAGACGGGTTTTCTCTCGATGCCCTTGAGTCGCGGCTGGAGACGGCGTTCGTCGGCAGGTGCGCCGTCTACCAGGCGTCCGTTACCTCGACCATGGATCTGGCGCGGCAGGAGGCGGAGGGGAGCGCCCCCGACGGGACGCTCGTGGTGGCCGACGAGCAGACGCAGGGGCAAGGGCGAAGGGGTCGCCGCTGGGTATCGCCTCCCGGGGGCAACATCTACGCCACGATCATCCTGCGACCGGGGCGGTGGGACATCCGCTCTCTGGGGATGGTGGCACCGCTGGCCGTCTGTGAGGCGGTGGATGCGGTGGCGGACGTGAGGAGCGTCATCAAGTGGCCGAACGATCTCCTGATCGAAGGGCGCAAGGTCGGCGGCGTGCTTATCGACACCCGGCTCAGGGGCGAGGAGGTGGAGTACGCGCTGGTGGGCGTCGGCATCAACGTCAACTTCGACCCGTCGCAGCACGAGGAGATCCGGGAGATGGCGACGAGCCTGGCGTTGGAGCTGGGGAGGGAGGTGTCGCGGGAGGCGCTGCTGGCGGCCTTCCTGAACCGTTTCGAGAGGCTCTACCTGGCTGCCCGCAGCGATGAGAGCGTCTACGAGGCGTGGAAGGCGCGCCTGGAGACTCTAGGCCGTCGGGTGGAGGTGCGGCTCGGCGACCGCATAGAGGAGGGGATAGCCGAGGACGTGGACGCCGAGGGCAACCTCCTCTTACGGCGGGAAGACAACAGCATCGTCGTCTTGACAGCGGGCGACGTTACGCTACAGGTCTAGAGCTGCTCTTCCTCCTCTGATTCGCTCGTCACCTCCGGCTCCACCTCTGGTTCCACCGCCGGCGCGTCGCCGGACGCGCTCGCCGGTATGGCCAGCGGCACGCCCTTCTGCATGAACGCCGTCAGGATGTCGATCGGCACCGATCCAGGTTACCCTGAGTTCCTAGCTCGCTTCTCCCTCCTCTGTCTCCGGCTCCTCCCCCACCCGGGCTTCCATCTCCGTCCCCATCGGTGGGAACGGCTTCTCTCCGCGCGTCATAGGCGACGCCTCCAGCGCCATCGGCACCCCCTTGCTCATGAAGGCGCTGAACATGTCGATGGGCACCGGGAAGACGATCGTGCTGTTCTTCTCCGTGGCGATCTCCGCCAGCGTCTGTAGAAAGCGCAACTGGAGCGTGGTAGGGGTACGCGCGATTATTTCCCCGGCCTGGGCGAGGCGTTCGGCGGCCTGGAACTCGCCCTCAGCGTTGATGATCTTGGCGCGGCGCTCTCTCTCCGCCTCCGCCTGACGGGCCATCGCCCGCTGCATCCCCTGCGGGAGCTCGACGTCCTTGACTTCCACCGTGCTGACCTTGACGCCCCAGGGCTCGGTCTGCTCATCGATGATCTGCTGCAGGCGCTGGTTTATCTTCTCCCGCTCCGAGAGCAGCTCATCGAGGGAGGACTGACCGAGGACGCTTCGCAGCGTCGTCTGCGCTATCTGGAAGGTGGCGCGGATGTGGTCCAGCACCTTCAGGACGGCATCCCAGGGCCGCACGATGCGGAAGTAGACGACGGCGTTCACCTTCACGGTGACGTTGTCCTTGGTGATCGCCTCCTGGCTAGGCACGTCCAAGGTGACGATGCGCAGGTCGGTCTTTACCAGCCGCTCGACGCCGGGGATGATGAGGAAGGGGCCGGGCGGGCAGACTCCCATAGCGCGGCCGAGACGGAAGAGGACGCCGCGCTCGTACTCCTGGACGATGCGCAGCGAGCCGATGATCGCCAGCGGCAGGAGCAGCCAGCGGAGCGCCGAGTTGGTAATCATCCGCTCCTCCGCCTGATCGGGTTCAATTGTCATTGGTGTCACCTTGTTCCTCCTTTCGAACTGGCCGTACCCGTAGATTGATTCCCTCGACGCCGATGATCTCTACCACTTCTCCCTGCTCCACGCGCCCTTCCACCGAGGTCGCCGCCCAGCGCTCGCCGTCGATGAAGACCATGCCTTTGGGGTTGAGCGGCGTGCGGGCGACGGCATGCTTGCCCGCCAGCGTAAAGATGTCCAGAGCGGGCGGCAGGCGGCGGGTGCGTATTACCGAGCTCACGATCGAGAACAGGAAGATGCCGATTACCACGGCGACGCCATAGATGAGCCAGCGAGACACCTGGAACTGGGGGTTGCTGCTGCTGGTCAAGAGGATGCCGCCGAGAATCAGCGATACGATCCCGCCGACGCCGAGGGCGCCGAAGCCGGAGACTACGATCTCGGCGAAGAACAGGACAAAGGCGAGGAGGATCAGGAAGACGGCCGCCCAGTTCACCGGCAGCGTGCCCAGGGAGAAGAACCCCACGAGGAGGGCGATAGCCCCGAAGACGCCGGGGAAGAAGATGCCGGGGTGAACGAACTCGATGAAGAGCCCCAGCATCCCCAGGCTGAGGAGCAGGAAGGCGATGTTGGGATCGGAGATGATATCCAGGAAGCGTTCGACGAGGGTCATGTCGTTGTAGACGACCGGAACCCCCAGGGTGCGTACGGTCGTCGATCCGGAAGGGAGGCTGACTGTGCGACTGTCCGCCTGCGCCAGGAGGTCGTCCAGGCTGGGCGCGACGACGTCGATGACGTTCAACCGGAGCGCCTCATCCTGGTCGGCGGCGATGCTCCGCCGGACGGCGCTCTCTGCCCAGGTCTCGTTGCGCCCGCGCAGTTGAGCAATGCCTATGATGTACGCGGCCGCCTCATTGGTAGTCTTGTCGCCCAGGGTCCCCTCGATGTCTTCGCCGCCGGCTCCGACAGGGTGGGCGGCGCCGATCGTGGTGTTGGGGGCCATGGCCGCGATGTGCGCCGCCATGGTGATGAAGGTGCCCGCGGAGGCGGCGCGCGCCCCCGCTGGCGAGACGTAGACGATGATCGGGACTTTGGCGTCCTCAATACGCTGGACGATGTCGCGCATGGACGTGTCGAGGCCGCCGGGGGTGTCGAGCCGGATGACGACGGCGGTGGCGTCGGCCTTCTCGGCGGCGTCGATACCCCGGTCGATGTAGCGGGCCATAACGGGGTTGACGATGCCGTCGGCGGTCAGGACGTTGACAGCCTCACGCGTATCGACTGAGGCGCCGCAGGAGAAGGCGGCCAGGGCCCCGGCGTAGAGCAGGGCCATCAGGGCCGGCCGTCGGAGCCGAGAGAGGCGCAGCCTCAACCGCAGGTTTCGCAGGGGGGTCGTCTTCATGCTCGACATTATACATGGATTGGCGGCCCATTTCAGGAGAGGTGGGCCGACGGTCGGAGGCAATTCGGTTGAATGAGCCCAAGCGCTATTGTAGAATGTCCCTGCCTATCGACAGAAACCTCAATACGAGGGAGCGCTTGATGGCCGATGGAGACGAACCATTGCGTTGCCGGGGTATGCGAGACCTCCTGCCTGGGGAGATGGCGCGCTACCGGCAGGTCGAGGAGAGCTTCGCCCGCGTTTGCGGCGAGTGGGGCTACTCTGAGATCCGCACGCCCACAATCGAGTTCCTCCACCTCTTCACAGCAACGGGCACTCTCTCGCCCCAGATGCTCGACCGCACCTACACCTTCCTCGACTGGGACGGCTGGAGCGGTGAGAGGGTAGTCCTCCGACCCGACGCCACTATCCCCGCCGCCCGACTGTACGTCGAGAACCTGCCCCCGGGCCAGATCGCCCGCTTCTTCTATACCCAGAACGTCTTCCGGTTCTCCACCGGCGAGGAGTCGCGTGAGGACTGGCAGTGCGGCGTCGAGCTCATCGGCGACCTGGCGCTGGCGGGGGACGTTGAGCTGATCCTGCTCGGCCGCGCGGTGCTGGAAAGGCTCGGCCTGGAGGGCCTGGAGGTCGGGCTATCACACGCCGGGCTGGTGCGGACGGTGCTGGCAGCGGCGGGGCTGGACGCGGCGGCGCAGGTCACGTGCTATGACCGCCTGCTGGATGGCGACCTGACTGCGCTGGCGGAGATAGAGGCCGAGTTGCCCGATCTGAAAGCGCCCCTGCACCTCCTCTTCGATACGGAAGGCGGCAAGGCGGCCTATCTGGCGAACCTGCAGGCGGCGTTCCTCTCCGCGATCCCGGGAATGGCCAAGCCGCTCGACGACCTGGAGAAGATCTGCGCAACGCTTGACCGGCTGGGGTGCGACTACCAGGTACAGACGACCCTTGTGCGGAACTTCGAGTACTACACGGGACCGGTGTTCGAGTTCAGGGCCGGCGGGCGGCGGGTAGGAAGCGGCGGCCGCTACGACGACCTCATGGCCCTCGTCGGCGGCAAGGGTGTGCCGGCGTCGGGCTTTGCTCTTGTGGTGAAGGAGTTGGTATCGCGGTCAGGGCCGTCGCCCGCGACCGGCGGCGACGAAGCGCACTGGGTGGTGCGCCCCGCCGGCGACGACCCCGATCTGCTGGCGGCGGCGTTTGCCGCGGCCACGCGTCTGCGGAAGGACGGGAAGAGGACGTCGTTCTCTGCGCCGTCGGGAGAGGGCGGCCGCTGGGAGCTGACAGTGGGTCGGCAAGAGGGCCGCCTCACCTACCAGCTACGTGACCAGCGGACGGGCAAGACGACGAGCCACGGCAGCCCCGAAGATGCCCTCATCGCCGCGGAGGCAACCCCTGATGATTAGGCTGGCCCTACCCGCAGGCGATCTCAGAGGGCCGCTGGGCGACCTCCTGAGAAGGGCGGGCCTGCCGGTGGATGAGTACGCCCAGGGCTCCCGCTCTTACGTGGTGCGCGCCGCCCCAGAGGACGGCATCCGGCTGCGTGTCTTCCGCGAGAAAGACATCCCTATCCAGATAGCGCTCGGCAACTACGACCTCGGTATCTGCGGCCTGGCCTGGGTGGAGGACCTGATACAGCGTTATCCCAGCGACGCCGTCGTGCCGGTGCGCGACCTGGGGTTGGGGTACAGTTCGGTATATGTAGCAGCAGCAGAGGGCGATTCCCTCGCCGGCTGGGCGGGACGCCCGGGGCTGCGCATCGTCAGCGAGTTCCCGAACCTGGCCGAGGCCTTTGCCCGCCGCCTTCGCCTGCCCGCGTATCGGGTGTTCCCCGTCTGGGGGGCGGCTGAGGTCTATCCGCCGGAGGACGCGGATCTGGCAGTGATCGCCGCCAAGGACGAGGACGAGGTGCGAAGCCAAGGCCTGGTGCCGGCGCACAGGCTGCTAGAAGGCTCGGCCTGGCTGGTGGCAAACCGCGATAGCCTGGCCGGGAATGACCTCAGCGCCGTGCTGGAGCCGCTGCTGGCCCTCAGAGGGGGAGGCGACGGCCCTCCGGCGCTGTCGCTGCCGGTGGCCTCAGCGGTGGGCAGGATGCCATCGGGCGAGCGCTCGTCCGCCGGGCGGAAGGATGTCGTGCGCCTGGCTCTGCCCGATGGACACCAGCAGAAGCACACAGCCGCGGCCCTGGCGGCGGCGGGGCTGCGCATCTCCGACTACGACGGCGAGACGGCAGCGCCGCGCCCGCGGGCGGAGATGCCCGGTCTGGAGGTAAAGGTGATCCGCCCCCAGGATATGCCGCAGCAGGTTGCCCTCGGCCACTTCGACCTCGCGATCAGCGGCCGCGACTGGCTCCGCGATCACCGCTATCAGTTCCCGGCCAGCCCCGTCGAGGAGGCGGTTGACCTGGGCGTGGGACGCTATAGCATCGCCGCGGTGGTGAGCGAAGACTCGCCGGCGCGGAATCTCGAGGAGGCTCTCGGCCAGTGGCAAAAAGAGGGGAGGGGCACGGTGCGCGTCGCCTCCGAGTACGTGAACATCGCCGATCACTGCGCTCGCAGCCGTCATCTTCCCCGCTACAAGGTGATACCGATCAGCGGGGCCTCGGAGGGTTTCGTGCCGGAGGACGCCGAGGTGCTGATCGAGGGGACGGAGACGGGGGCGACGCTGGCGGCGAACCGGTTGAAGGTCATCGAGCGGATCTTCGAGTCGACCACCTGCCTCATCGCCCACCAGGGGCCGGTCAGCGACAGGCGCCGCCGGCTCCAGGCAGAGGTGGTGGAGATGCTCAGGCGGTCCGCGGCGGGGGGGCGCGCGTAGCGTCAGGAAGCTCGGCATGCCGCATCTGGTCTTTCACATGTCCGTCGCCAGGGAGCTCGCGGGGAGGGTCAAGAGCCTCATCATCGATAATGAGCGAGGGGCGTACTACATGGGCGCTACCGGGCCGGACATGCACATCCTGAGCGGCAGCAAGCGGCACAGTTCGCACTTCTTCGACCTCGACTGCATCGAGGATCAGAACTGTGTCGAGGCGTTCTTCGACACTTACCCTGAGCTGCGGGATTCGAGGGCTCTGTCGCCACGGACGGCGGCGTTTGTCGGGGGCTATCTCACGCACCTTGTGATCGATGGGCTCTGGATCACCGACATATACCGCCCCTTCTTCGGCCCTCAGTCGTCGCTGGGTGGTGACGCGCAGGCCAACATCATCGATCGCGTCCTCCAGTACGACATGGACCTGCGGCGGCGGCAGGAGAGGGAGGTGATGGCGGAGATCCGCGCGGTGTTGCTCGCCAGCCCCTTGGACGTGCAGGTCAAGTTCGTCGATAATGCAACGTTGGAGCGCTGGCGGGACGTGGCGGCGGATATGCTCTCGCGGCCGCCCAACTGGGACCGCTTCCGCTATCTGGCGGGCCGCTTCCTAAGGAGCGCCGGCGTCGAGAGCGAGCAGGATCTGGAGGAGTTCTCGAAGACGGTCCCGGGGCTCCTAAGAAAGGCCAGGGAGCAGGTAGGCGACGAACAGATACAGATTGCTGTTGAGAGGATGACGACGCTCTCTTTGAAAACGCTAAGGGACTACGTGGAATGAGGATTATCGAAGGGGCCGACGAGGCCCGGAGGACGCTGCTCCGCCGCCAGCCGCTCAGCGAGACGGAGGTTCCGGCCGCCGTGCGGGAGAGGACGCAACAGGTGTTCGGCGCCGAGCTGTCGCCGGCGGAGGCGGTGGCGCGCATACTGCGGGACGTGCGGGCCGAGGGCGACGCGGCGGTGCTCCGCTACAGCGAGGCCTTCGACGGCGTACCCTATCCGTCGCTGATCGTTTCGCCGCAGGAGGTAAAGGCCGCCTATGAGCAGGTGGAGCCGAACGTTGCGGCCGCGCTGCGCTTCGCCGCCGAGCGGATCAGGGACTTCCACCAGATGCAGCTCGAGCGCACCATGTCCAGCTTCTCAGTGGGGGGGCTGGGGATGCAGGTGCGGCCCCTCGAGAAGGTAGGGCTGTACGCGCCGGGGACGGCGGCCGTCTATCCCTCTTCGGTGCTCATGACGGCGATACCGGCGCGCGTGGCCGGCGTGGCCGAGATAT
>Ga0315294_10009210_pt1 | contig 10841 bp, 25 predicted proteins | sample YL17G13_40_MG_FD_203626 | JGI IMG/M metagenome (GOLD analysis project Ga0315294, IMG submission 203626) | Sediment microbial communities from Yellowstone Lake, YNP, Wyoming, USA - YL17G13_40 | ecosystem: Environmental > Aquatic > Freshwater > Lake > Sediment | place: USA: Wyoming | collected... | reverse complement strand
TAGCTAATGATGAATATGCAAGGAAAGTTAAACTTGCCGATTTAAAAGATAACAGTGATATTACCAGATTAAAAGGATTAGGTAAAAAAGATTTTGATCGAATGGAAAAATATCATATTGCTTATAGCCGATGTTATGTTGGTGCGTAGCGTTTTCGAGCGAGGGGCAGTTAAATTATTAAAAAAGAAAAAAAGGAAGGCGGAGCATTGGCTCTTGAATTATGGATAAGATACTAAACATAAAAGCAGAAGATTATTTACTTGGATTACCGAGCGAACATATTGATTTAACAGTGACATCACCGCCTTATGATGAGTTGCGAAAATACAACAGTGTGTTTGATTTGGATTTGATATGCAAAGAACTATACAGAACTACGAAGCAAGGCGGTGTTTGTGTTTGGGTGGTTGGTGATGCAACTATAAATGGAAGTGAAACAGGAACAAGTTTTAAGCAAGCGTTGAAGTTTATGGAATGCGGATGGAACTTGCACGATACAATGATTTATGAAAAATCAGGAATGGCTTACCCAGATAGCAATAGGTATCATCAGGTGTTTGAATATATGTTTGTGTTTAGCAAAGGCAAACCGAAAACAACCAACATAATAAAAGATAGACCGAATAAATATGTTGGAACGATGGGCGGAAATAAACGAGGCGGACTTTGCAAGAGAAGCGAGTTTGGCGCAAGGTTTAATGTTTGGAGATATAATAATGGAAGGGACAATTCATCAAAAGACAGAGTTGCATTTAAGCACCCTGCTATTATGCCTGAGCAATTAGCATTAGACCATATTACAACTTGGAGTAATGAAGGTGAACTGGTGTGTGATATTTTTATGGGAAGCGGAACAACAGCAAAAATAGCGAAACAAGAAAATAGGGATTATTGTGGATGCGAAATTAGTGGCGAGTATTTTGAACTTATAAGAGAAAGATTAAATGGAACACTGTTTTAAACCTTTTACATTTTTGAAAAAAATGAGGAGAGCGTGGGCTTTTTCTTTTTTAATAATTTAATTGAACATAACAAAACATCTAACAATATGAGAAGTCAAGCATTAGAATGGTGGCATTCATTAGATTTTTATCAACAAGAAGAACAATGGCTGAAGTGGCGGAAAATAACTAAAGACAGACGAAAAGACTGGATATTAATTATGATAGATACATCTTCAGCAGCAATAGAAATCATGTATAAAGAATTACATAACTTATGAGAACAGTAAAATTAAAAGAATTCGGTAAGGATCATTGGTCATTACTTGGATATATTGAGACTCGTGTTCATTCTTATAATATTGCACCTAACACTGGTAATCTTAATAAGGAACATTTACGAATTAATCCAGATGGTGATTATGGTGTAATTGCAACACCATTTAAAGGATTGTTTAATAGATCATGGCAAGATAGTTATGGGACAAGACTATTTGGATATTGGAAGGATGACAAAACAACTGATCCTGAAAAACAAATATCAAGTCATGACGATATTAATTGTTTAAATGATCTAGAAGCAGCAGGATTGATCGAAGTATTATCACTTGTTAATTTCTATATTAAATTAACTAAGAAAGGAATTAAAATAACATCAGAACTTCGTGGATGGAAAAATGCTGGAAATCATTATTCTGGTTTTATTCCATCCAAACAAAAATCTAAAAGTGTACCCGTTAAGGTATAAATTACTAATTTTTAAATCTTTTTATACCCTTTGAGGTACAATTATTAATGAAAAAATACATTACAGTAATGTTTCCATACCCAAGTGGGTCAAATATTCATGTTGGGCATTGGTATAATTATGCAATAATTGATTCATATTGTAAATTACAAAAATATCTTGGGCATGAAGTATATCAACCGTTTGGATTTGATTCACATGGACTACCTGCTGAGAATTATGCTAAGAAAGTTGGAAGAAACCCAAGAGAAGTTACATATGAAAATATAGATAACTTCAGAAAGGAAATGATAAGAATGAATACATCATTTGAAGAAAAATTAATCACAAGTGATCCTGATTATGTAAAAAGAACTCAATGGTTATTTAATGAATTATTAAAAAAAGGATTAACTTATAAAGCAATTCGTGAACAAGATTATTGTCCGTCATGTGAAACAGTACTTGCAAAAGAACAAGTTAAAGATAAAAGATGTGATAGATGTGGAATTGAAGTTATTAAAAAAGAGTTGAATCAATGGTTCTTTAAAATTACTGATTATAAACAAAGATTAATCGATGATTTATCTACTATTGATTATCCTGAAAGTACAAAGAAACAACAAATACATTGGTTGAATAAACTTGAAGATTGGTGTGTATCAAGACAAAGATCATGGGGTTGTCCTATACCAATTGAAGGAGAAACAGATACCTTGGATACATTTGTTGACAGTTCTTTTTATACAATAGAATACGATAAAACAAGACCTGTTGATTTATATGTCGGAGGTAGCGAACATGCTTGTATGCATCTTATTTATGCAAGATTCATTTGTAAGTTCTTATATGATATTGGTTATATCAATTTCAATGAACCATTTAAAAAAGTAATTCATCAAGGAATGATATTAGGTGAAGATGGTAATAAAATGTCAAAATCAAAGGGTAATACAATCAACCCAAATAATTATGATCCGCAACTTTTAAGAATGCATTTGATGTTTATTAATCATTATTTTGAAGGTGGTAAATGGCAGGACAATGGATACAAAGGATGTGAAAGGTTCAGAAATAAATTATTTAATTGGTTAGCTGATACATCCGATGGACATATGCCAGAGATTCCATTAATGGAATTTAAAAAAGCAGTAATTAGAAATTTTGAATCGTGGAAAACAAATAAAGTAGTTTCTGATTGGATGATATTTTATAATGAAAATAAAAAATCTAAATTAAATTTGGATCAAGCTAAAGAAATATTAGAATTTTTTAATGTTTGTTTTTAATGAAACATATAAACAGAAAACCCGTATAAAAGAAATATGAGTAAAATAATAGTAGTAGATGTAGAAGCAGATGGTCCAATACAGGGAAACATTCCATGGTTTGCTTCGGAGCAGTATTAGTGGACAAACATGGTAAATTAGATAAAACATTTTATGGTAAAACAAAACCAATAAGTGATTCATTTATTCCAGAAGCATTAGCTGTAAGTGGATTCACAAGGGAGCAACATGAAAATTTTGATGATCCGCTTAAAGTAATGACAGAATTTAATAATTGGCTGACTTCATTAGGCGAAGGTGCTAAAATATTATATTCTGATAACAATCAGTTCGATGGAAGTTGGATGAATTATTATTTCCATACTTATCTTGGTAAAAATCCATTTGGATACAGCAGTCACAGAATAGGTAATATCTTCCAAGGATTTCTTAATGATCCTTATTATAAGTGGAAGAAGCACAGAACTACAAGACATACACATGATCCAGTAGATGACGCAAAAGGAAATGCAGAAGCTCTATTGTATCTAAAATCACAAGGATTTAAATTATCAACATAATGGAAGGAAAAGGAATACTTGAATTTACATTACCTACACAACAGAAAGACTTTGAACTAGCATCTGATGCTGATAGATTATATTTAATTATCTATGAGATGGACCGATGGCTCAGACAAGATAATGATAAAATGGCAAAATTTAAACAGAAAGCATTAGAAGAACTCTGGGGACATATCAAAGATAATAACGCAGAAAGACATTTTGAATAGATTATTTTTTAATTAATCTGAAGTTGCATGCTCTTTTACCATTAATAGTAGGCATCCCATGTTCATCTTCACCAATGTCCTTAACAACAGTTTTCTTATTTTTGAACTTACCTGTTAAAATTATATCACCAACCTTTAATGGAACATGAATACCATTTGACTTTTTTTTAGTTTCATTTAATTGATGTTCTTGCAGCATAGATTTAATTAATTCTTTCATGTATATATAAATATGTGTTGGAGTTGAAACTTTCTATGAATAAAAGTCGTATAAGTATTCAAAACCCATTAATAGTTATGAAAACTTTAACTTCTTTTTTACTCGTTCTTCTTCCATTCTTAGGTTTATCACAAACTAAAGAATACAACACTAAATGGAGTATGGAATTTCAATATAAGAATGATAGTACTATGTCACCTAATACTTCTTTTGATAGTACTTGGTTATTTGATGTAAGTTTTAAATATAGTTTTAATGCTTACGATAGATTTGTTACCAAATATACTTATAGTCCAGTTGGGCAATTTGATTCACTTGGAGAGTTTCACTTGGATCCTAATCCAAAAGTTGATACTTCTTATTATGAAATTGTTGAAGTTACCAATAATGGTTATGTTTGTGAAGTTAGCAGTAATGGATTTAAAGTAGCTAAAATCTACTTGTGGTTTTGTAATAATATCACTGATTATAATATCGATAGTTTTTTAGTTTATCCTAACAATGATGATGTAAGTAAAGAAGTACCTAGTTTAGATGACAAGGTTCTTGTTGAAGAAATAATTTACTACAACGATCCATCAATTGTTCATTCAAGTTATAGTGTAATTCAATAAAATTTTATGAATAAATCTTTTGATTATCTGATAGTACAACGAAGAATATTAGGTATCTGGTTTGAGGTGGGTTTTATTTACAGATCATTTGGTGATGATTGTGGATTATTATTCAGGTATATAAGAGATATATATGTTAAAAAATGGGGTGTTGATAATGTTAGAATTAAAATGGTGTGGAAACCAGAATTATATGATGGTAAGGGGTATTATTTAAAATAGTATTATTCCCCTGTTTTATAATCAGTTGATTGATCAACAAGTGTAGGCGGTGCATTTGATATTGTTTTTCCTGGTGTATGTGTTGTAAATTGCCAATTGTACCAATACACTATATTATGAGATATACCTTTTGGTTTCAAACTATTAATTTTTTCTTGTTTTGATTCAGGAAAATATTTTCCAATAAATTTAGTAACACTAGCTATATATTGATTTCTGATGCTATTAATAAATTGATTAACTGGTTCTATTGATTGATTAATATTAGTTACACCATTTGTTTTAAGCGTACTTATTATATCATAATTAATAACTGGTTTATATGTAGTTTCATATTCTGGTAATATGTTATCTGGAATAAATTTACGATACGTATTTTTAATACTTTGTTCAATTGATGATATTGGATTAGTTATAAAGTCATTAACTCTAGTTTTAAATGGATAAGATATACTAATAGTATTAACTTTATTAGCTGGTATAATTTGAGCAGCTAATATTGATTCAATTTGATTTAATAGTGATGTTATATCGTTAATTCTATCCGAATTATATTCCCATGATGCACTTGTTTTTGCTCCTTGTAGTGTAATTTGAATCTCAGATGGGTATTTTCCATTACACTGCCTTATAGCCCTTGATAAAGCTAATAAACCATTCTTAGCTGCAGTTATTGATACTAATCCTGTTGTTGTAAAATTTTTAGTACCTTTTCCATCTAAAATTTGTGAACTACCATTGTTATATATAAATTTAATATAATCTCTAGTTCCCTGTCCATCATTAACTTCTTTAAATAAAGATAATACAGTATTATCAGGTTTTGGTAAACTTTGAATAAAACCATCTTTTGTTATTATATATGATGATTTTTGATATTTTGGCGCAGGAAGCCCAAAATTATTCATTGCACTATTTTCTATAGGTGCTTTATCTGCTGACCCAGTAACAGTTAAACCAGATACATTCTGTTCAGTTAATAATTTTCTATGTAAATTAAGGATATAATCTCTTTCTCCTTCTGTTATTGCAAACTTATTAATCATTATTTATAAATATCCGTAACTTATTTTGAATTCTTGCCGTATAAATACTTATAAAAGCAATGAAAATGAAAACATACACGCCCCAAATGTCAGAAGAATTCAACAAGAATTTAAAAGATTCAGGATTGTGTGCTATGACTAATCCTAATTTCTTTAAAACTTGGAATCTAACCGAATATGATTCAGATGAATTCAAACAAGAAGATTCAAAATTTAATGATGTTGTAGAAAATCGTAGAAAAGAACGTAACGCAAATCGTAAAACAAAAAATAGCAACTAAATGAAAAAAAAATACCCATATAAAGTAAAGGATATTAAAAAAGAATGGATAAATTTAAAGATTCATACATCTCAAATGGATATATCCAAACTTCGTAGTTCATATCCTATTAAATTGTTTAATCCTGTGGTTATATGGATCTAAGGATATTTATATTTAATGAGGGATTTAATCAAAAAAATATTAAAAGAAATAATATTCACTGATCCAGATATGGAAAAGTTTAAATGGAGATTTGTTCAAAAAGTTAAACATCCAGATAAAACAACTCTGATTCATACTTTTGTAACTCCAAAATACAAATACCTTGTCCATTCGGAGCAATATGAAAATCATTTTTATTTGATATCGTTTTTCCCGAAACTAAATAAGGATTTTTACGTAAAGAATTATATTAAGAAAGTTAAAGGTGATCCTCATTATGATGAGTATACCTATCAAACAAAAGAAAATATGATGATCAAAATCTTATCACTCATGGCCAAACATATGGATGATATTTTTAAAAATGATCCTGATGCTTCTTTTGGTTGGTACGGTGCTGCTGATGTCAAAACCAAGGATCCTGACCAGGATATGATAAAGACAAGACGTTACGATATATATAATAAATTATTTAGTGATCACTTTAAGAACACTCATGTACTAAAAGCAATTTCGGAATTCAGTGGAGCTTTGTTATTAAATAAAGAAGTTTTAAAAGATTATCCTGAGATTGAAATGTATGGGGCTGACATTTTAAAATCCCACCTTTGATTGCATACAAATTATTAAAGAAAAGAAAAAATGGAACCATTGGTCCATTATTCATTAATAAAAAATTAGTCATACCATTTAATGAATGGCTTAATGCTGAATCACATCCAACTAAAGGATATGCATACAGGCCATTCTGGCATTGTACATCAAAACCAGTAGCAGATCATTTAAGCAAAAAAGGAAGAGTATGGTGTAAAATACAAATTGATGATTTCACAATAATGGAAAGGCCTAAATCCCAAGGTGGGATATGGTATCTAGCTAAAAAAATTAAAATAATAAAACAATTATAATATTTTACCGTAATAAGATAAAAATTAATATAATGGAACTAGATAATTTATTAGAATTAAAGAAAAGTTTGGAGCAAAATATAACTGATTATTTTGGCGATAATGAAAATCCTCATTATGGTGATAAAGGATATCAAGACTTACTTGGTGAACTAAGTGCAGTTAATGAAAGAATATCTGAAATTTATGACGAAGAAGAAAACATCAATTAAAATGGAACAAGATCCACTAAAACCATCACCTCACTTATTATGCAAATTGGGTTCAGTAATTGAACCATCACCAGTAAATAAGATTCAGATTGGATATGATTTCTAAAAATAATATTTGATTTTACGATAAAAATTCACTATACTTTATTTATTAAGTTAAAATTTTTAAAATGACTGGAATTCAACAACACATAATGGAAATCATTGAAGCCGAATTAAATAAATCTTCTCAATTGAGATTCGGTCAAGTATTAATGAATTTAAACATTAATCAATTTGCTGATGAAAATAATCCTGAAAATAAAAATCATTTATTAAGGGATATATATAATGATCAGGATATTGCTATCTTAACAAGAATAACAAATAATAATGGCTAAATTAAATAAAAATTTACATTATGATACGATGTTATTAAATACAAAACTTGCTATTTTAGAAAAACATGCTTTAGCTAAAATTAATGAAATTATTGATACTAATTTTGTATCTGGGCAAATGTTTTTTTGTGAAACATATATCAAAAAAATAAAATAATTAAGAAGAAATATATTGATGTTTGTAAAAGAATATTAACTAACTATAAAAGAACTAAAAATAAAATAATAAAGAATGATAAAAGTTAAAATTACTAAAGATGGTCCTGCCATTATTGAAATGGGGGATAAAGGAATTGAAATAACAATGGATGGTAAAATACATCCAAAATTTTCTCCTGTTGCAATCTGCAGATGTGGAAAATCAGCTAATCAACCTTACTGTGACGGATCTCATAAAAAGCAAACAACAACTGAATAATATGAAAGGTAAAAGAAATAAAACTGCTCAACACAGTAGACGTGAAGGGGCTTTCGAAAGACTAAATAATAATCTGAAAACAAGAGAACAAAGTTTAAGTGGTACGAAAGATAAGGATCAGATTAAAAAATTGAATTCTGACATCTCCAGAATTAATAAAGAGATTGATTTGTTAAAATCTGTGGGTATTTCATGAGAAATCGAACAAGGGAAGAAAATATATTATATGATACATTATCCGATTTTTCACCAATTAAAATATCAAATATTGAGGAGGAAATGAAATTGGAGTTAATTATGGAGCATTTTCATAAATATAGTCTTGAACAAAAGTATATATAATCAATTACCGTATATAAAAGTATATAACATACCAATGAATTTTTTTTATTTATTTGATCATCTTAACATTAATAAAATTTTTGAATCAAATAATGTAAATTATATTAAAAATAATACAATTGGATTACATTGGTATAATGGATCAGACGTATCAAAAAAATTTAATAATAATTATGATCCTGATAAAGAAGAAATAAATAATACAATAACAGAAATTTTAAAATTAATAATATGAAAATAATTGGTTTTACACAAATAAGAAACGAACTTTCTAAAGGTAATTTGCATAATTGGCTAAAACAAATGTTTGAGTTTTGTGAATATGTTTACATATATGACCAAAACTCAGATGATGGTAGCAAAGAAATCTATAAAAATCACCCAAATTTAATAGTGGTTGAATCCGAAACAAATGATTTTAAAAATGAAATTTTTTGTAAAGGTGTTCTGTTAGAAAAATTATTAAAAGAACATCCAGATACAGATTTTATTTTTTGGTTGGATGGTGATTCTTTAATTGATGACAATTTAGTTAAAGATAATAATTTAATTTTAAACTCTATATTAGAGAATGCAATTAAAAACAACGTTGATGGGATTTTGATGGAACATTATAACTTATGGCGTAGTGACATTTATTATAGAGTTGATAGTAATTACCACGATTTAAGTCACGGTGTTTGTGCGATATGGAGAAATAATGGTAACTTACATTATAATAAAATCAGTGGCCTCCATCAACAACAATACCCTAATGGTATAACAAAGCTGATTAAAATACCTTTTGGTATTATACACAGAGGTTTTGCAACAGACTATCAAATTATCACAAAATACAATGTTTACAAATCTTATGGGCAAAATGGTTGGGCTTTAGATAGATTGTTAGATGAAACAAATCTAACTGTTGAAAAATTACCAACTGATGTGTTACCAAGTTGGTTTGAAATAACTGATGTTGAACCACCAATGAATAAGGAAAAAATAATAAACATATACTCTAGAAGTCATGAATAAAAAATTAGAAATAATAGCCTTGATATTCAAATCTTGTGATTATTTAGATTTAATACACAAAGAATTAAAAAGTGATAACTGTAAAATAGAAGGTTGGGATGTATCGTTAAGAATTGTTGCTAATGATGCAACACCAAAAGTTATTGAAAAATTAAAAACTATGGATATTAATTATTCAATTTACAACGACCCAAATCCCAACGATTATTATCTTAATCGTGTTTATCGTTGTTGGAACTTTGCTGGTAAAAGTTCCCAAGCTGAAAATATATGTTTTGTTAATTCAGATATGGTTTTTAGTAATGATTGGTTATCCAATTTATTAAAACACCATGATGGTATTAACATCCCATGTTCTAGACTTATTGAAAGCGGTAAAATGTTAAGTGGGTTACATGCTGTTAGTATAAATTGTGGTAGAAACCCTAAAAGTATTGATTATAAATTATGGAATGATGTTGTTGCTGAAATTAAACAAGATGAACTAAAAGATGGTGGTTTATATATGCCATGTATTTTTGAAACAAAACGTTTTATAGAAAGTGGAATGTATCCAGAAGGGAATATATATGATAATGGTGTTGGAACTCTAGGAAGATTTGTAGCTAGTGGTGATAAATACTATTTTGATAAGTTAAAAATAGATTATGGGATGAAACATATTACTGTTTTTGATTCTTTGGTTTATCATATACAAGAAGGCGAAAAAGACGAATAACTTTAAAATAATAAAAATAAAATGGAAAAAATATATTCTAAAATTAACGGAGAACTTCTCCATCAAATCGTTAGACTTGACGATGTTGTAGCTGGTCGAATTGATTTAAGTACTGACGACAATTACCTTCAGTGTGCTGCTTTAAAATTACCTAAAGGACAAACTTTTAAACCACACAAACATAACATTAACCCTAGACATGATGAAAATTACATACCACAAGAAAGTTGGTGTGTGATGAGAGGTAAAGTTCAGTGTATCTTTTATGATATTGATGATACGATAATTGCAGAGCCAATACTATCGGCTGGTGATGTTAGTTTTACTTTTTTAGGTGGACATAACTATCTAATTCTAGAAGAAGATACAATCGTATACGAATATAAAACTGGGCCATATTTTGGACAAAAAATAGATAAAACTTTTATAGGTGGGTAAAGATTTATTTATTCATAGAGATGTTGAATTTAAGATAGAGCCTACTCTATGTGATCATATTGCAATTGATAAAGGAGTATATTGTACTGTGAATGTTACAATAGGAGACTATGTTCACATAAGTCCTTATGTTACGATTATAGGAGGAAAGA
>Ga0315294_10009207_pt1 | contig 10842 bp, 8 predicted proteins | sample YL17G13_40_MG_FD_203626 | JGI IMG/M metagenome (GOLD analysis project Ga0315294, IMG submission 203626) | Sediment microbial communities from Yellowstone Lake, YNP, Wyoming, USA - YL17G13_40 | ecosystem: Environmental > Aquatic > Freshwater > Lake > Sediment | place: USA: Wyoming | collected... | reverse complement strand
GGAACTCACCAGGGCCAAAACACTAACCCCAAGCGCTCCCAAACCCTTTCCGACCTGATGTCGTGCGTGGTTCACTTCAGAAACAACAGCCATTCCGCTCACCTTTTTTGATGTTCACATCATTTTTCACTGATGATTAGCTTAAAGCTTGCACAATGGGCGACCACTATATATTGTGGCATCTTAAAAGCTGTCTCGTAAGTATGTCCGACAAAGCCCAGTTACGCTTGTTTAACCAAACCCTGATTAAAAAGGGAGATGGCCGACAAGGCTCCAAAATCTGAAAGAGGTTTCCGACTACTTCACGACTACATCACGCCTACTTCACGCCATCTCCACCCCTTCTTTGTTTCCTGACCCCTATATATTGTGGCTGTGAAAAAGGGGGCAAGGAGAAAGGGGATAAAGTGAGAAGGTGAACCTTCTCTTTTGAGATCCGCAAGAAATTTGCTTGAATGCGGTTGTTTGCAACACTCAATTTTTAGCTTCGATCTTGGCTAACATAGATTGATACCCCTGGATGACACGGTCCCAGTGAAAATTCTCCTGAACATAAGCTCTTCCCTTCTCCCCCATGGTCGCGGCCTCAGTGCTGTCAAGGAGGCGGTTGAGCCCCTGCTCGAAGGTCTCGTAGTCTTCGTAACAGAGGCCGCCCCCGCAACGCTGGATGTGCCCCCGGAGTACCGCGCAACGGCCATTGACCAGGGCCGGACGGCCAAGCGCCCATCCCTCCAGCAAGGAAAGAGAAAGGCTTTCGAACTTGGAGGGAACCACGTTAACCCGGCATCCAGCGATGGCTCCCCATTTATCCTCCTCAGGGACAAACCCCACGGATATGACCTGGGGATGCTTAGGAACCGAAATCGTAGGTCGGCCGACGAGAACCAAAGAAATGGCCTTTCCTGTTTTCCTTATGTAGTTAAAAAAGTAGTTGAACAGCTCCGGACAGCGTTTGGCCCTGTCCACCCGGCCCACATAAAGGAGATAGTCCCCCTGAACCCCGTACTTGCCCCGAAAGGAATCTGCGTCGGTCTGGGTTGGGGCTTCGATCCCGACACCGAGGGTAGTGCTGGGAATTCCTTCGTTCTCGAACACTCGTTGAACCAAGTCTTGCTCCTCTGCGGTACTATAGATGATCCCGGCGGGAGAGCAGAAGACCCGCCGGAAAATATCCAGATAGAGATAAGGCTCGTCGTGTGCCGTGGGAACCAACAGGCTTTTGGCAGCCACAGGAGGAAGTCCAAAATATGAAGTGCAGTACAGATAGGTAAAGAACACGAAGCTGGTATAATTCTCGGCATGTTCTCTTATAAAGTTAAAGAGTTGAGTCGAATATGGACCCTGCACTCGCATCCAGAGCGCCTGAAGCGATTTCTGGGGTAAAACTTTTCGTAACCATCGGGGTCGGAGGTGAGCAGTCAACAGGGAAAGTAACCGAAAGAGGCTTTGCCGGCGCGGGTAGTCCACTGGAAACCTCCGCACCGGGATCCCATGAATCGTCGTCTCCCCCGCCGGATACTCGTTCCGCCAGGTCACGTGGTCCAACGCGCAGGTCGTTAAAACCTCAAGGGGTACTGATTCCTTAAGTCGTTCAGCTACCTGGCAGCAGAGCAGTTCGGCCCCGCCGTTGACCTCCGGGCCATAGCGCTGGACGACAAAGGCGATGGGTTTCATTCCTTTATAACGGTGGAGGTTATTTATCAGTAAAAACCGTTATTGGCAATCTTAACGTAGAAGCCCCCATTTCCTCGAACCACGCATCTCCTTCTTGGACGAGTGAAATGTCCAATATATAACGACCAGGAACGGAAGGCGGCTCGATATTCATCCTTAAATCCACTGAGCTTCCCGGAGATAAGTCCCTTGGCAAGGCGGTGCGCCAGCCGTCGAATACTACAAAAGAGTCTGTCACAACATCTCGCCAATGATACGCGGCCCTCACCACATGGAAACCCAAAGTATCAGCGTAGGAAGGCCAAGTGAATTTGCTGAGATTTACAACTTTAAGAATACCACTCGCCAAGTGTCCGCACCGCATCGTGTTGGGAAAGGAAGGTTTGTCAAAGCCTACTTTATAGCCTTCTTGAGATAGCTTTTGCGGAGGGAAGAAAAGTACTTTCCCTTGTTCAAGAAGCGTCGGGACTAACATCCCTGCGCGAAAGCTTCTTAGAATTTGGTTGTCTTTCAAATCCCACACTCGTTGAGGGGACACATCTACACTTACAGGGAAAGAATCCCAGGTCCTATTAGGGTAATAAAAAGCACCTACAAACTGAATCAGGGCTGACCATATGACCAAAAGAATAAAAATAATGCGAGAAGCGGGTTTAAACTTAGAAATGATGTTTACCATCCCAAATATTAAAATAGGAATGATATCCGTAAGAAAACGTGGGCCGTAGCACCAACCTCCCCACCATTTAAACATTGAGCTTAGAATGAGGATAATGGAAAGTGACGATAAACCGAGAATCCGAAGAAGGACGTCTTTATTCGTTACAGGATGTTGTTTCCAAGAGCGAAAGATTCCCCAAAAACCAAGGGCAAGGATCGGACTAAATATTAATAAACCTCTACTCGGGCTAAATAGCATCGCAAGGAGTCTCAGATAAAAAGGGTCCTGGGAATGTAAGAGGGTGGATGGTAAAACAACATAATATCCACCAAAGGGCTGGCCGAAGGCAAAAAGGTTATAAGTAATTAACGCCAAACCAACCATTGCTACGCAAAGAAGATAGCGAAATATCAAGCGGTGATATATCAGGGAAACATATACAAGAAAAGCAATAGTAAATATCACATTGATTGGGCGATTTGCGAAAGAGAGGGCTGAAGATATAGCAAGGGGATAAATCCATCGAGACGAGACAGGCAGTTTGATAGCAGCATAGAGAGAAATGCAGAGAAGAAGTTCCGCAGGACCATGTTGCCAAAGACCCTGACTACTAATTGCCCATGTGTTTGTACAGAGCCCATACACGAGGGTTAATATTATTGCCCAAACCATTGGGGCATATTCGACCAAGATCCAAAATATAAAAAAAGCTGAAAGGGCTGTTATCAATGATGCCGATATTTTTTCAAGGCAATCAAGAAGCCAACGAAAACGGGTACTTTGGTAGGAGTTGTGCCGACTTTTTAAGAAAACAATAGGGCCAGCATAAATGGGTACCGCCAAAATCGGGGCTACGACTGGGTAAACAGAAACTAAATGACCTGAACGACTTGATGTCAAACCATACCCATCTGGTCTTTCTTTCAATGAATAAAAACGATCAAGGTAAAAGTTACCATCAACTAGAATGCTAACGGGAAGTAGCTTCGCGGGAAGGGCATCGCCAGAGGATATCAAGCGAAAATTAAGATTATAGATAAGAAATAAGAAGACTGATAATCCCGCTGCGACCAAGATATTCTTACGCGGAACTATGCAAGTAAGCATTAGTCATCCTTCTCGCCTTAAACCGTCGTAACCAAAGCCATCCTCTTCACCATAATACCAAGCTCCCTATCATCCCGGCTTATGCCCAAGCGTGCAGGATTTCGAGTGTGGTCCACGGCGAGGACAACCGATATCGGCCCTGGCTCACCTTCAGGGAGTGGAAGGACAAGGTTATTCCATATCTCAGGTGAGAGCTCAAATTCATTTTCCATTGACCCAACGGTAAGGGTCAATCGAACGGAGCCTAATTGGAATGGGCCTGCGTTTACTTCAACCTGTAACCAGATATCACTTTTCCGACGCATCAGGAACACTTGGGCTTGAGCCCCAGTCCAATGAATGGGTACGGCAAGAGGCTCAAAGTCGAACCAACCCGATCCCAAATGACCCTCTTCGTTTTCTCCCATAACAATCTCGCTGTCTGTTGCGTTCAGCAGTTTCGCTCTGCTACGGTAAAGCCAATCGGGGTAGCGCCGCCGGGGGCCCCCTGTGGTAGGAGCGAGCATAAATATGCCCTCTCCTCTCTCTCTAAAAATACTCGTAATAAATAATCGATGGGGAAAGGAATGACGCTGAAGGTCTCGGCAAATCATTTTTACGATTTCGTAACCAGACAATCGTACGAGCCTAAACAACTCATTGGAAGTATATTCACGGTTGTGGCGGCCATAGACACCGTACCCCGAGTAGGAATCGTAAATATTTTGGCCCCGTAGGAGATGTCGGAGATTTTGGAGCCGCAAGACGTTGGGCGTAGTCAATATCAAGTATCCACCAGGCTTCAAAACCCGGTGAATCTCTGATAGGGTCCAACTGGGGTCCATGGTGAGATGCTCAAGAATCTCACAAAAAAGGACGACGTCGAAAAAACCGTCAGTGTAGGGGAAACGATCCATTTCGACATTAAAATGTTGGTAGGTAAAACAGCGTTCTTCGAGATACTTGGAACTGTGGATGGATTGTGTGCCGATTTTCTCGGGATGAGTGAAACCGAAGTAATTGGATAGACTGAGCTCATAGGTACGGAAGCGCGTCAGCAAGAGGGTCATGAAATAAGGATTGCTTCCCAGCTCGAGAAGCTTTCCAGGACGATCTTTAGGACCTGAAGGAACCAAACCCAACGTAATCCAGAGACGTTCCCAGCAATCGTTAAGATAATTGATTCCTTCCTGCTCGATCCCCCTAAAGAGATCAAAGCTTAAGAGGTAATCGCGGAGACCGGCCAACTCTTTCGAGGAAAGGCCCACTACGTTCTCCTCTCGATACGATAAAGGTCTATTGCCATCAAACCTCTCTGACCTTAATCTACCCAGGCAATGGCTTGCCTGTATTTGTCCAGAACCCGATCCCACCCATAATTGGCATGCACATATGCCTGACCATTCGCGCCCATCTGTTGTGCTTTTGGTGGATGGTCCTGAAGAAATTTGAGGCAAGAAAAGAACTCTTCCTCATTTTCATAATATAAACCAGCGTTCGACCGCAGACAGTGGGCTTTAAGAACTGCACAACGTCCATTTACCAAGGCGGGTTTGGCATAAGCCCAAGCCTCTAAGAGGGTCATGGAAAGGCTTTCATACACCGAAGGGACAATCACTATGGATGCTCCAGCGAGGGCAGCCCACTTCTCTTCTTCGGAAACGAAGCCAGTGGCGATAAGTCGGGGATGATTAGGAAGAGGCATCGTCGCCCTGCCCACCATAACCAATTTCAATGACGGATTACAACGATCCGAGCCGGCAAGATACCAGCGTAAGAGCTCGTCACAGCCCTTCGCTTCTTCTATCCGACCTACATAAAGAAGATAGGGTTCATTAATTCCGTATTTGTAGCGAAAGCCGTCCTCGTCCAAAAGCTTAGGAGGCTCAATGCCCAAGCCCACAACCAGACTAGGAATGTTATCATTGGAGAACATCCGTTGCACCAAGCTCCGCTCCTCGATCGTGTTATATAGAATCGCACGTGGGGAGGTAAATATCTTACGAAATAGCGTAAGATAGATGGGCGGCTCATCATGTGCAGTGGGTACCAAGATGGCCCGTGAAGCTATTTTGGGCAATCCATAGTAAGTCGTACAGTAAAGATAAGTAAAGAAGATAAATACCCAATAGTCGGTCTTGTGCTGATCAAGATAGCGAAATAACGCACCGGAAAAGGGACCCTGTGATCGCATCCAGCGTTCCTCGATGAATTTCTGAAAGATGTGGCGCGGCCCTTTTTTCCTCCCGGAATCGTAGGCTAAAAGCGATAGGCGATGAAAAACGCGGGGATTACGCTCAAAGTCAACGGGGAAACGTCGAATCGAAACTCCGTTGAGGGTGCTCACGCCTGGAGGATACTCATTGCGCCACGTCACATGGTCAATAGCACAGGTCGTTAAAACCTCCACATCATATAACGATGCTAAACGTTCCGCAACCTGGCGACAAAGGAACTCGGCGCCACCATTGACCTCCAGGCCATAGCGTTGAACCACGAGCGCAATTCGGCTCTTCATCTGCTTGCCGGGGGGTGTGGGAAGGCGACCCCAACCGACTCCAGATGCTTCCGCAGAAGCGCCCTCACACTTACGGGACGAAAAGACTCAAAGCGTTCTTTTTGGCGGGCCACCAAGCGGTTACGCAACTCTGCCCTATCCAGGATCAAATGCAGGAGTTCGCTGATTTCGGGAATACTCTTGCTATTCACCAACACCCCACTACCGCCCAAAGTATAAGGTATGGCACAAGCATTGTTGGCCACAATGGGAACCCCAAAGAACATGGCTTCTACCAAAGGCACACAAAACCCTTCATGCTCGCTCATAGCGAGTAAGATGTCCGCACTCTGATAATAGGCCACCAGGGTGGCATCAGATACAGAACCGGTGAAAACAACATGTTCCAATTTCAAGGCGCTGACCAACTGCTGAAGCTGATTAAGATATGTTCCACCCAGTTCCGGGGAACCCACTAAATATAGCCACGCCTCTGGAGAGATGCATTTCCAGTAATAATAAAAGATACGAATGATATCCTCAATACATTTGGAAGGAACGATCCTGCTGACGTTAAGGAAGAGGGGAGTCTTTCCTTTCAAGTTGATCTCAACCTCCCCATCTGATTTCCCATATCTCCCCATATCTATAAGAATCGGTAAAACTTCTGTCCGGGAAAAACCCATCTCCTCAAGCTCGCGGAGGTTATACTCGGAATCGGCCATCGCCAATGTGCAATCATCCCGCAGAGAGAGCAGCTCCTCGCGGGTGCGCTCCAAAAGGGCCGCTATTGGGGAATTGTACCTTCGAAAGAAACGGGGGGGAGTCGCATTGTGATAAAGGAGAATTTTACGGCCCGGGAACCTCTTCACATAAGAAGTGAGGGAAGTGCTGATGGAAAAGTGAAAAAGCACGACATCAGCGGATGAGCCGCTGTAATCTCCGTAAGGCTTCGCCTGATTACTTAACGAGGGATGAATATGCTCAGCATAAATCTGACTGGAAGCCCCCCATTCCCGAAAGACATCTTGAAGGGCAAGGGCCTCGTTGCCGATGGCATCTCCGGGGCTGAATGATGGAAGCAACTGATGGACGTTGAGCTTACCTTTTCGCGACCACCGCATAATCCTGGAACCCAAAGAGAAAGCGGTTGAGCTCGGTGATATGGTGGTTCAAGGCACTCCGCAAAGATTCCTCCCCTTCGTTAGTTTCTGCTAGGCGGAGGTCGCAAGGAACCTCTTCGTAGTACTCTATGTTAACCCCGCTAAACCCCTGGGATTCCACCAGGAAGGCCAGGGTCTCGGGGTGCACAGGCTTTACGTGGGTTGGATCTCGGTAAAACGCCTGGGTGAGGACAAAAACAGAACAGCCGTTGGGACTGATGAGAACTAAGGGGGCCCCCGGACGAAGGGTATGATGACAAAGTTTGATAAAGGTCACAAGCTCCGAGGGGGTCAAGTGTTCCACAAGATGAGCGGCAAAGATCCCGCCAAGGGAACCCGTCCTCTGCACTCGGAGGTAACTTAGTATCTCCGCCTGGACAACGTTGAGGTTTTGATCACGACATTGCCTGACCATCTTTTCGACCCGATCAACGCCCAGCGCAGGAATTCCGTGAGTACGTAACAATTCCAGAAAGGCTCCCTGTCCGCAGCCGAGATCAACGACGTCCCGACATCCTTCAAAGTAGACTAAAAATCGCTCATACCTTCGTCGGAGAAGCCCGACCTCCCCGCCGTAGCGGCGATTGAATTCAAGATAGTCGATAGCCCCTTCGGTCAATGGGGTGTGAATCTTCTCGGCTAAAGATGATACCTTATCTTCCATTTGCTCGATTCTGCTAAGTGTCAAATCGAACTCCGAACGCAATACCTCAACCTTTTTCTCCAAAGAATCGAGACGTACTTTCTCTATCTTCAACCCTTCCACAACTATCTTCAACGCTTCCACAACACCGCGTTGGAAGGATTCCACTTGGAGTGCGATCTGCTCAAAGTACCAGCGTAGAATGCTGCGGAGGAGCTTCTTCCCGGCTACGATCATTGGACCGAGGGGCGGACGGCGGTGAGAACGAATGGGCAAGTCTATATCCAGGCGTACCTTTTGGGAGAGTGCCAGGAGAATATTCTCCTCCCCTATTGTGCTGGGGAGGCTGGGAAGAGGAAGGTAAAGTCCCCTTTCTACCTCGGGCGAAAAGATTCCCTCTCTCTTCTTTTGGGCAATCTTTTCGCGAATCTCCGCCATGATCGCCTGAACGTCGATTTCGGTATCACGGATTTCAATGATCTCAGGTTCCGTCACGACAACCTCCAGCGGTGGGCGATGGAAAGCAAACCGGAGAATGTCGGCCCCCCATTAGACGCAACCTCAAAGGGATATTGGCGATCATGGTAATCGTACGCTCGTCTTTCCTCACGGTCATGGGTGGCAGCCGAGAGAAGATAACTGCCAACGTTCAGTGAGGCATTTTCAAGTTGGCATTCCACAAGACCTTCTCCTTGTAGCGGAGCAAAGCAGAGTCCGTCTAAAGCTGTATTGATGCCCGTCACGTGTACCCCGTCGCTGCGGTGGATGGCGATGCCGAAGACGGGATCTTCGATTCGCACCTTGGCCTTGTAAGCGATGCGGATCACAATGCTCTCCCCAGTCTTAAATCGATGGCGTACTTCGCCGTTAGCATCGTGAAAGGAGACGCCTACTATTTCTACTTCCTGGGTTCCCCAACGATTGGAGGCGATCTCCTCCACTTTGGAGGCCGCCTCGGCCAGAGCTCCCTCTTCTTTCTCGGCCACATGCCCCCGATAGATGTCCACGGCCTTGCGGCTCGGCCCGCTCGTCACGACCCTTCCGTCGCGTAGGAGCATTGCCTGCGTACAAAACTTCTCCACGGCCCCCAAATCGTGCGTCACCAGGACGAAAGTTTTCCCCCGGCGCTTGAAATCCTGGAGACGCTCATAACACTTATGTTGGAAACTTTCGTCCCCCACGGCCAGGACCTCGTCAATCAGCAGCACATCGGGGTCTACGTTCACCGCGATGGCAAAACCCAAGCGTACGTACATACCTGAAGAGTAATGCTTGATGGGGGTATCAATGAAGCCTTCCAATTCGGCAAAAGAAACAATCTCGCCGAAGCGCCTGTCAATTTGGCTTTTTGAAAATCCCAGCAGGGAGCCGTTAAGATAGATGTTCTCCCGTCCTGTCAAATCAGGATGAAAGCCCGCGCCGAGCTCCAAAAGACCAGCCACTCGCCCATTAATACCGATGCTCCCCTGATCTGGCCTCAAAATCCCGCATAAAAGCTTGAGAAGGGTGCTTTTACCGGACCCGTTCTCCCCGATGATCCCAAAAGTCTCGCCTTGTGCTACTGAAAAACTGACATCCCGCAGGGCCCAGAACTCTTCAGGGTGAACACGGGAACGAAATAAACGGGCAAAGGTACCCTTCAGGGTATCTTCCCGTCCCTGGAAGATACGGAAATGTTTAGAAACTTGCTCGACAACAATGGCATCCATCAAAGTTCTTCAGCAAAACGATATTGGTATCTACGAAAAACAAAATGGCCAACCAATAAAGCGAGCAAGGAAATGGCTGCGGCTGCGAAGATGACTTTAGCCGAGGGCCATCCATTCTCGAACAGCAAAGCCCGGTACATAGTCACCAGGCTGGCCATGGGATTAAGAAGATAAAACCGGTGAAAACGCCCGGGAATCATAGATAAAGAATAGAACACCGGAGTGAGGTAAAACCATATCAAAAGGAGGACTTCGAGGACTTGCTGAACGTCCCGATAAAAGACGTTCAGGGCAGACAAAATTAGAGAGAAGCCCAATACAAATACAACCTGCAAGAGTATGACCAGAGGAAGGGCAAGCGCGGGAAGCCCTAACGGGATCTTAAATGCAATCAGAAAGATGAAGAGAATCAGAAGACCTATCCCAAAATGGACCAGGTTGGCCAGAATGGAGGCCAAAGGAAGGATCTCCCGAGGAAAGGCTACTTTCTTCAATAATCCCGCCTGGCCGACCACGGACCCCGTGGCGTTGGAAACGGAAACGGCAAAGAAATTCCAGGGCAAGAGGCCGCAGAGAAGAAAGATGGAATAATGGGGCATCGATATTTTAAAGGCCACAGAAAAAACCAGGGACAGAACGAGCATCATCAAGAGGGGATTCATGAGAGACCAGAGGAAGCCGAGAGCTGAACCTTTATAGCGCACCTTGAGGTCGCGGACAACCATGTTGCGGAGGAAGTAGCGGAAACGATAGATCTCAACCCAGTTCATGGCTTCATCAAGGCTCTCATGACCGGCTATGAACGAGACGGCGTCTTCCGAAGCGAATCATACCATTGAAGATAGTACTTCTGGAATTCTTCCCCCTTAAGCTTCTTCCACCACCAATCATTCTGCTGATACCAGGAAATCGTCTCGCGGATGGCGTGGTCGAAGCGATGGCGGGGCTTCCAGCCGAGGGATCGGGCTTTGCGGCAGTCGATGGAGTAGCGGCGGTCGTGCCCCGGGCGGTCTTTAACCCGCTCGATCATCGATTCCGGCCGACGCAGGGCCTTGAGGATACGATAGGTGATCTCCAGATTCGTATGTTCGTTCCCTGCACCGAGATTGTAAACCTCTCCCACTTTGCCCTTGTGGAGCACGACATCGATGCCTTCGCAGTTGTCGGTGACATAGAGCCAGTCGCGGACGTTGAGGCCGTCACCGTAGAGAGGTATCTTCTTCCCCTCGATAAGGTTGGTGATGAAGAGCGGAATGAGCTTCTCCGGATACTGGTTGGGGCCGAAGTTATTGGAACTGCGAGTGATCAGAACCGGCAGATGATAGGTATGATAGTAGGCCAAGACCATTAGATCGGCGCCTGCCTTGCTGGCAGAATAGGGGCTGGAGGCATGGAGAGGGTCGGATTCT
>Ga0315294_10009206_pt1 | contig 10842 bp, 7 predicted proteins | sample YL17G13_40_MG_FD_203626 | JGI IMG/M metagenome (GOLD analysis project Ga0315294, IMG submission 203626) | Sediment microbial communities from Yellowstone Lake, YNP, Wyoming, USA - YL17G13_40 | ecosystem: Environmental > Aquatic > Freshwater > Lake > Sediment | place: USA: Wyoming | collected... | reverse complement strand
CGAACGTGTTCGACGCCGTCGGCATTGACAGGACAGCGAAAAGTACACCGGCTGGGCCTTCGGCTTCGGCATAGAACGGCTCGCCATGCGAAAATACGGCATAACCGACATTCGCCTGCTCTTCGAAAACGACCTGCGATTCCTGAGCCAATTCTGATATTTTCACCTTTTTGATTGACAGCGAGATGTCAATAAGTTAAGATTATACTGGCTTTTATAGCTTTGCGAGAGCTTTATGGTGGTGAAATATGCAATTTGATTAAACTTATTCCAAAAGGTTTTACGAGCGGAAGTTGGTGCGCACAATATGCGCCGTTGGTATTAGCAGTTCCCTGTATGCACAGGGACGAGCTTTGAAAGGGTGGAAAAATGCGAACTGTAATTGTAACAACGCTGCTATTCTTGGTCTTGTGCCCGGCCATCTGCTTAGGGCAAGTCGAAGATCCAGGATCGGTGTATGCGTGGGGACGCAACGACAGCGGCCAATGCGATGTGCCGGATCCCAATACCGGTTTTATTGATATCGCTGCTGGCTATTATCACAGTCTTGGGCTTAAGGCTGATGGCTCAATTGTAGCATGGGGTCTCGAGATTGATGGCCAGATAAATGTGCCGGCACCTAATACCGGATTTATTGCCATCGCTGCTGGCTATTATCACAGCCTTGGGCTTAAGGCGGACGGCTCAATTGTGGCATGGGGAAGCAACGGCTATGGCCAACTCAATGTGCCGCAGCCTAATACCGGTTTTAGTGCTATCGCGGCAGGTGACTTTCACAATCTCGCGCTTAAGGCCGATGGCTCGATTGTAACATGGGGGAACAACACACACGGCCAACTCAATGTGCCACCACCCAATACCAGGTTTATTGATGTCGCAGCGGGCTATGATTACAGCCTTGGGCTTAAAGCAGATGGTTCGGTCGTGGCATGGGGAAACAGTAACCTGCCGGAACACAATGCCGATTTCGTTGCTATTGCGGCGGGCTATATTCACCACATCGGGCTTAAGGCTGATGGCTCGATTGTGGCATGGGGGGCCAACTCATATGGCCAACTCAACGTGCCAGCGCCCAATACAGATTTTGTTGCCATCGCTGCGGGATGGTATCACAGCCTTGGTCTCAAAGCCGACGGCTCGATTGTGGCATGGGGACGCAACACCGATGGCCAGATAAACGTGCCAGAGCCCAATACGCATTTCATTGCCATCGCAGCTGACGGTTATCACTCTTTGGCAATTAAAGCGCAACCTTCAGCGTTTGCTTATCAGGTAATATTGGTAGATGAAGGTATACTAATGGATGGTCTTTATGACCTTGAATTCAAGCTTTATAATGGATATTCTGATTTAAACCAACTGGGATGGACCATAACTGCCGATGACGTGGACGTTATAGATGGCCACTATACTGTAGAATTAGATTTCGGGCACGGTGTTCTCAACGGAGAGCCTCGATGGTTGGAGATCTGGTCTCGTCCAGGTGACAGTACTAGTGAATTCATTACCCTTGGCACACGTCAGAAGATTTCACCAGTGCCTTATGCTCTATATGCCGGATCCGGTACACCTGGCCCGCAGGGACCAATGGGCCCTCAAGGCCCCAAAGGCGATACGGGAGAAATTGGGCCACAGGGTCCATCGGGACCTCAAGGACCCAAAGGTAATACGGGCAATACAGGACCGGCAGGACCACAAGGACCGCAGGGACCAGCGGGACCTCAGGGGCCTAAAGGCAATACTGGTAATACCGGTCCGGCAGGACCGACAGGACCGGCGGGCACGCTAAGAATAGAGACAAGGACGAGTGATCCATGGAATCCGGTTACTGGTCAGATATGGTTAAGAATAGATCTGTAGAGGAGCCGGACAAAATAACATAGGGCTCCTCCTAAACTTAGGAAGTCAGACGAACTATGCTCCAAACGTTTAGTGCAAAAAGAATTCTGGGACTCGTGCTGATCCTGAGTGGGTGTTTCGCAATTACGGCTATAGCCCAACCAGATTTGGACCAGCGCAGCCTTGCGCAGGCAAACGGGCATATTCCACGACAACAGGAGCTTGAAGATTTGGTGAATAAGTCGGCACTAATCGTTAGGGGGCAAGTAAGCCAAACCGAGTTTTACTGGCAATCAGATGAGCGCGGACGTCACATTTACACAAAAGTAACGATCCAACCGATAACATGGTTGATAGGTAAACCGGGCGAAGAGCCTTTGATGCTTGAGGTTGTTGGTGGAACGGTTGATGAAATGACTGAGACAGTGAGCAGCGTGCCGGCTTTTCGCGATGGAGAAGAGTCGATCTTATTTCTGACAGGTAGTCCTTATCTTCTTGTTGATGGGCACCGCGGCAAACTCAATGTATACGAAGGTAAAGTCTACTGGGGTGGGGCAGAACTTTCAGCAGAAGCGTTCCTTGAAGTACTGGAACTAATAACAGCGGGTCTGTCGCCCGAATCTGTCTGGAAACGGGAGAGGCAGCGGCTTGAAGCGGCTCCGTTGGCCGGCGCGCCGGTTATCAAGAGCATTACACCCAATAAAGCATCGGCTGGGACTAACACGCAGGTGACAATCATAGGAAGCAACTTCGGGGCTGACCAGGGAACCGGCAAAGTAGAGTTCTTTTGGGCTCCTGATGAGCCAAATGTGGTTGCGTATATCGTGTCATGGTCGAATAATACTCGAATAGTCTGCACTGTGCCCGTTGGAGAAGTGAATCAAGAACAGGCATCAGCAGGCAGTGGCCCCGTAACAGTCAAGACGAGCAGCGGAACAAGTAAGGGGATAAAGTTTCTCGTAACCTTTGGCTACGGAGGATGCCAATGGCCTAGTACAAGTCTCCCCGTGAAGTACTATATCAACGAAAACGCTCCCGACTGTACGGGTGTGGGAAGCGCAATTCGACGAGCAGCGAGCACTTGGAAAAATGCGGCAGGTGGGCGCTTCAGCTTCGAAGAAAAGGATAGTCACAACCTCACCGTTCCCGACCTTAAAAGCGGCAAGAACGAAGTGATGTGGGGTAGCATACCTGATAATCCGACGGCTGTTGCGGTGACTTACTCTACATATAATTGGCAGACTAACATTCTTTTGGAGTGCGATCTCGTGTTTAACTCCAGTTATAGCTGGAGTACTGACACAATCCCTTCCTGGAATCGTTGGGATGTAGAGTCGGTAGCGCTGCATGAACTTGGGCATTGGCTGAAGCTTAAAGATTTATATGGCGATGTGGGTGATGGTGAATATGACGTAGATAAGGTCATGTACGGTTTTAGGGAAGCTGGGGAAACCAGGAGAGTTCTTCATGCCGACGATGTATCCGGAATAAAATGGATTTATCCGGCATACATTGACATTGGTCTTCGCGTGTATGATGGGACGGCTATTATCAGTATTGCATGCGAACCTGCAGGAACGTTGACTTCGCCGTTGCGAATAGCAAAGAACGGAATAATCTATGGAATTGTATTAGTGGATCCTTCCGATCCCGATGCCACTGGTATAAGGGTACAAACGAGTGCGGGAGTAAAGGCTTTGAGAAAATATTAGTAGACAGGTGGCAAGCCCATAAAAGCGACGGCACTATTTGACCGAATCGTCAGGCGGCAGGCCGAGCTTTTTGTATAGGTTTTGCCGGCCGACCTTGTCGCCGTCGAGGATTGCTTTGGCGTATTCGGCCACTTCCTTGGCATGGGCGCGCGGGACAACGATAACGCCGTCGCCGTCGGCAACGATGAAAACTTTTAAGTCGGATGATTGACCGGATATGTTAGGTAATTTATAATGGCGTAAAAATTAACCGAGTCAACAGGAAGTGATATTTTAAATGATAACGAGAGAAGAAATCCTAAATATCCTTGCTAAAAATAAATCCGAGCTTCAAAGACAGTTTAAAGTTCGCAGTATGGTATTATTTGGCTCTTATGCAAGAGGAGAGCAACAGGTTGGCAGCGATGTGGATATACTCGTCGAGGTTGATCCCTCGGTAGGTCTGGAGTTCGTAACGTTGGCGCAGAGAATCGAGAAATTGCTTGGAGTCGACGTTGACCTTGTCTCAAGCAGGGCGGTCACATCCAAAACGATGGAATTCATCGAGCCGGAGCTGATTTATGTCTAAAGAAAACCATTCAGATATAGAATGGTATAAAATCGTTGGATTACGACACCGGATTGTTCATGAATATTTCGGTGTTGACCTTCAGATTATCTGGCGAATTCTGAATAAGGATTTACCTGAATTGCAACAATCCTTATCTCGAATATAGTCGAATTATTTGATAGAGTCGTCGGATGGCAGGCCGAGCTTTTTGTATAGGTTTCGTCGGCCGTCTTTGTCGCCATCGAGGATTGCTTTGGCGTATTCGGCCACTTCTTTTGCATGGGCTCGCGGGACTACGATGACGCCGTCGCCGTCGGCGACAATTACGTCACCCGGCTCGACCAGGACGCCGCCGCAGACGATGGGACGGTTGACCGATTCGATCTCGTTTCGCCCCGGCCGAATGCCCCGGCCCGGCTTTTTGAAGTAGAGCGGGACCTTCTCGGTTATGATCTCGTCGGTGTCGCGGGCAGTGGCGTTGGTAACTACGCCGACGCACCCGCAGACCTGCCAGCCCATGATGTTGTTCGAGCCGATGGAGCCGACGTCGGAATCAAGGGCATCGTCGATAACCAGTGCCGTGCCTTTGCGGATGAGTGGGGCGAAAGGCTCGCTGGATAGCTGGTTGTACCATTGGCCCACCCAGCGGTCGAATGGCTCGGTTTCCATGGCAGGGGCCGGCGGCTTGTTGGTCGGAACGTAGCGGACAGTCACGGCGATACCGATAAAGCGGTGCGTATAATGCACTGTGTCTTTCCATAAGGAGTGGATTTCGGGCGACATAAGGCCGGTATTCGTCAGGCCGACCTTGTCCATGCCGTCGGAAACGTCGGAAACCCGTAAGCCCTCGAAGAGTTTGAGGATTTGCTCGTCATCTTGAACGCTGTAGACTTTGGTTGGTATGAAATTTTTGCCGGCCCTTAATTCGTTGGTATTCGGCCCGGCGTTCTCTTTAGCTAATGCCGGCCTGGAATAAGAGCCTGAAAAAACCAGTGAGAATCCCAATGTCACAATTAAAACCAGTACGGTTGCCACGATTGTTGTTTTTGAGCTTCTTGTTTGCATTTTCTTGTCTCCCAAATTTGCAAATGTTCAAACCAGCCTGTTTTTATGGTCGGTACAATATCAGCATGTCAATAATATATGCTCTTTTTCGTGCGGTACAAGGCAAAAAGGGAAGTTCTTGATTATTTTGTGATATTCAGGTAAGTTGGCACCGTATGGAAAACCGTATAATTTATAAGTATAGGCCATGATTGAAATAACGGGTGACATATTTATACATGAGGATGAGCTTGTATTCAAGGTCTCCCGGAGCGGCGGGCCGGGAGGGCAGAATATCAATAAGGTCAATACCCGTGTAACGCTGCTTTTCGATGTGGCTAATTGCGGGAGTCTTTCCGATTGGCAAAAGCAGCGGATACTCACACATTTGGCAACCCGTGCCGACAAGAATGGCGTGCTGAGAGTTGCCTCTCAAAAGTTCAGGACACAGAGAGCAAATCGCAACGCCGCCGTCGAGCGATTGCAGCAATTGCTCACCGGTGCTCTGAAAATCCGGCCTGTTCGGAAAAAAAGTAAGGTCCCGTATGCAGCCAGGCATCGGAGATTGGAGGAAAAGAAGCGAAGGAGCCTGTTAAAGCGGCAGAGATCAGCGGAGAAACTAACTGGGGATTTCACAGATTAGAGCAGTAACGTAATAGAGAGAATTACCGGCGTTTTCGCCCTCGGACTATTAGAAAGACCACGATAGCGGTGACTATCATGATTACCAGCACTTCCTGTGGACCTACCAACACAGCCGCCATGGCAATTTTATCTCCCTGTTTATAAAGTTTATATTTGGCAGAGCTTTCTTAAAAAAACTCTTTTAGCTGAGATTTTTACGTTCATTTTCGTCGAAAATCAAGTAAATATTTAGCATTACAGGTGTCTTTTCCGCAAATCGGTTATAAAAACTGGCGGAAAGAAACAATTTTTTATAGATTAAAGTTCGTGCTACTGCGTCGTATTAGTAGGTAAGCTGATTCCGAGGCTCTTTAGGCTGAACTTAGATGCTGGAAGAAAAGCGTCTGATACAGGAACTCAAACAGGGGAACAAAGAGGCCTTTCGTCGGATATATATGGAGTACAAAGATAACCTGCTGACAATAGCCGCTTCTTTGCTGCACGATACGTACACTGCAGAGGATGTTCTGCATGATGTCTTTGTTTCCTTTGCCGGGAGCATCGGAAATATTCAGCTCCGGGACAGTTTGAAGAGTTATTTAACAGCCAGCGTCATTAATCGCGTGCGGGATATGTACCGCAAAAAAAAGCATCATTTGGTTGAGCTTGAAGAAGCGGGCCAGTTAGCTACAGATTCCGATGGACCCGTGCGGTCGGCTGAATTTGGCGAAGAAGCCGGGCGGTTGACCGACGCATTGGCCCAGCTTCCGTTGGAGCAGCGAGAGACCATTGTCCTGCATTTGAACGGCGGCATGAAATTTAAGGATATCGCACGAATGCAAAGAATTCCATTGAGCACCGTCCAGGGCAGATACCGTTACGGGCTTGACAGAATGCGTACAATCTTAAAGGAGAGATGAAAAAATGAGTTCTGCGGATAATATAGAGCGGTCAATCGCAGAGTTGAATCTGACGACCAGAGCCGAGACGGACAAGCGCATTCTTGACGACGCTTATGCAGCCCTCGGCAAGGCCGTGCATAAGCAGCAGCCAATGACAGGCATCGGCGTTTGGCGGATTGTTTTACGAAGCAGGTTTGCCATACCGACTGCAATCGCTGCGATGATTCTGCTGGCTTTCGCTCTATTTGTAAACATCCGTACCGAAAGAACGATTAGCATTGATGGAATTTTCGGGGCCCTGAACAAGGTCGAAAATATCCATATCTCGAAGTTCCAAGCGGGCCGGTCGAGTCCGGATCAGCAGGTATGGGCTTCCGAGACCCTGGGTGTGAAACTATTTAAAACCGAGGTTGGCAATCAGGCACAATATACTCTTTGGGATACCCAAAATAGAGTCAAGATGATAAAGTTTCTGTCTACGAATTCTGTTCAGACCGTACCGATTACCCAGCAGATGCTCGCCGAGCTTGAAAAATCCACGGCTGGATCAGCCGATATAGTTCCCTTTTCGGATGGAAATGATATTCCCGGAGATGCCGAGTGGACCCGGATAGACGATCCGAGGGTATCGGCTGCTGTCCCCGGCACTAAAGCTTACGACTTGACCTGGATAGCAAAAAGCACAGACCCTCAGGCGGTTGTGCATAGAAAGTGGCGCGTTTTTGCAGAGGACCGCACCAATTTACCCAGGAGAATCGAATGGTATTCGAAATACAGCCCCGAGGATGAATATGGATTTGAGCGATTTGTTGTCATTGCATATCCCAGCGAGGATGAAATTCAGAATATTATTCGAAATATATTCGGCCCGCCCGATGACCGGCCGGATGACCCGGAATTTATAGGTACCCCGGGAGCCCAAAGATAAAATCCGAACCGGCAAACATTCTCCCTGTTGAGGTTGAAACCCGCCGCCGATTGTGATACAAAGGTGGTCAAAAGACTAGTTTCAGATCAGGGAAGGTCCCTATGGCGGTTCAGTTTATTCTTGGCAGAAGCGGTACCGGGAAGACTCGCTGTTGTATCCAGGCGATTGTCGATGCACTGCTGGAGCAGAGCGAGCAAGAGTTGATTCTGCTGGTTCCCGAGCAGGCGAGTTACCAGGCGGAACGGGCAATCCTGGCCGACGAAAGAATCGCCGGCTATAACAGGCTGCACGTGCTTTCGTTCGACCGTCTGCAATTCATGTTGCTGGGCAAAAATACCGCCATGCCCAGGCTTTCACGCATCGGTCGGCAAATGATCGTCCACCGGATCCTGCGTGAAAATCAGAGTAAATTACAGCTCTTTGGATCGGAAGCCGCCTGGTCCGGCTTGTCCCGGCAAATGGCTCAGACAATTACGGAGCTGCACCAGTATGCAAAAACTCCCGATGACGTCGAGAAATTGCTGAGCGAACTGGCAAAAGACGAGCGGCAACATTTAGCCTTCTTGAAATTCACAGACATCGGCCTGGTTTTCCGTGAATACCTGAAAATCATCGAGGGGGATTTTATTGATCCGGATGCTCAATTAATGCGTGCATGCGGGGCTGTCGCGGCGTTAAATCTGGCCAAAGGAGCAAGGTTGTGGGTCGACGGCTTCGCCGGCTTTACAACGGCTGAGTTTGCGATTCTTGCTGAACTGCTGAAAATGGTCAAAGATACGCACATCGCGCTTTGCCTGGATCCGTCGAATATCGACTTAAAGAATCCTGATATCGAGAAGCTCGATGATGTTGGCTTGTTCAATCCTACCGAGCGGGTGTACTGCAGCCTTTTCGAGCTCGTCAAAAAGAGCAGGCTGAAAGTAACTGAGCCGCTTATTCTTGGCCGGGCAAATCGATTCTCTCAATGCCGCGAGCTTGCCTATATCGAACGTCACGTTTTTGAGCTTCAGGCACCTACAATACCGGCATCGGACAATATCCACGTCATATCTGCACCGAATGAGCGGGCGGAAGTCCAGTTTGTCGGCAGGCAGATACTCCGGTTGGTAAGAGAAAAGGATTTTCGATATCGTGACATAGCGGTAATCGCATCGGATATCGACCGATATGAACACTATATAAGGGCGTATTTTGATGACTATGGCGTGCCGTATTTTATCGACAAGCGAAGGCCGCTGAATCATCATCCTGTCGTTCAGCTCGTTTCTTCGGCGCTGCAGGCAGTGACAGGCGGCTTTATGTACAGCGACATTTTCGCCTATCTTAAAACCGACCTTGTGCCCATAAAAAGTTACGACATAGATTTGCTGGAAAATTACTGTCTTGCGTTCGGCATATCGGCACGTGACTGGCAGAGCGACAATCCGTGGCATTTTGCCGGGCCGGATAATGAGCGGTTTGACGAGCGGAAAATCAACGACATTCGCATGAAAGTCAGCCGGCCCTTGCTGGAGCTGCGGGACAGGCTGTGCCAGGCTGACGAGCAGGCAAAAGCGCTCAGGGCCGAAGAGTTCACGCAGGTTATCTTCAATTTCCTTGAGCAGCTTGATGTTAAAGAAACGATTGGTAGTTGGATAATGCAGGCCAACGAGAAAAAGGACCTTGCGACTGCAGATGAGCATCGGCAATTTTACAATCAGTTTCTCGATATATTTGACGAGCTTGTCGAGGTCTTTGCCGGACAAACGATGAAGGCGGAGGATTATCTTGCGATTCTTCATTCGGCTTTTTCCCAGTTGACGCTGGCATTCATTCCACCGGCCCTGGACCAGGTGCTTGTCGGTTCCATCGAGCGTAGCCGGCATCCCGACTTGAGAGCGGTTTTCTTAATCGGAACCACACAGAAGCAGTTTCCGGTGCCGGTTGCTTCGGACAGCATCTTAACCGACGATGACCGTATCGCTGCCGAATCGGCCGATTTCCCATTGGCTGCGACTTCCAGTCAGACTCTCGCCGAGCGCCAGTATCTGGCTTATATTGCCTTTACCAGGCCGTCGGAATTTCTTTGGGTGACATATCCTTCGGTTGACGATAAGGGCACCGCTGTTCCGCGTTCGCAGTTCATAGGCGATCTCGAATCGTTGTTTGAGAACCTCGGTGAAGAATCAATCGCAGGCCGGCAAATCGATATAGAAAATGTGCACAGCGAGGCCGAGCTTGCGGACTTACTCTGCAACAGACTCGGAAGAGAAACTTTTGGATCACAAGACGATGACAGCACAAAGTATAGTGATTTATTGGATTATATTTGCTCGGATGGGCAACTTGCGGAACTGGGCTCGAAAGTCCTTTATGCACTCAACTACGACAACCGGGCGTCACTGGATGTGGATATTGTCAAAGAGCTTTTTGGCCGGCGGATAAAAAGCTCGGCGACCAGGTTGGGGACTTTTGCCGCGTGTCCGTATCAGTATTTCGCCCGGTATACACTGGAGCTGAAAGAGCGACAGGAATTCAAGTTCGAGCCGCTGGACCTGGGAAGCTTCTATCATCGAGTTCTTGATGCTTTGTTGAAACGGCTTGACGCTGAAGGAAAAGGCTTTGTGGCGACTGATGATGGCGAGCTTATAAAACTTCTTAAAGAAGAAATAGAAACGTTCACGAAGAAAGATTCTTTTATATCGAATTTTGTCAGCCGCCGGGGCTATAACGAGTTCATTATAAATTCCGCCGGCAGGGTCCTCGAAGATTGTGTCATGGCGATAGCTCAAATGGTTCGGACGGGAAGTTTCAGACCAAAGTTCTCGGAAGTTTCGTTTGGCAAGGCCGGGGACACGCGAGAGACACTCGGCAATTACGAGCTTGTCCTGGCGGATAAACGCGTCCTGTCGCTGGACGGCAAGATCGACCGGCTTGATTTTGCAGACGTTGGCGGCGAGAAGATTACGCTTGTTTTCGATTATAAACGACGAGACACTTCCTTTAGCTGGCCGGAGTTCTGCCACGGCCTTGATATGCAGCTCCCGATTTACATGCTGGCTGTCCGTAATGCAGCCGACCCGGGCACAAAAAACGTGGCAGGAGCATTCTATATGCCGATCGAGGTAAGCCCTAAGAAGGCCACACTCGGCAAGTTGTCGGACAGAAGAGACAGATTTGACTACAAAGCAAAAGGGATATTCAATGGGGATTTCTTTCGGCAGCTCGATCGTTCGGATAGTAATACATTCTATAACTTCTTTG
>Ga0315294_10009201_pt1 | contig 10847 bp, 7 predicted proteins | sample YL17G13_40_MG_FD_203626 | JGI IMG/M metagenome (GOLD analysis project Ga0315294, IMG submission 203626) | Sediment microbial communities from Yellowstone Lake, YNP, Wyoming, USA - YL17G13_40 | ecosystem: Environmental > Aquatic > Freshwater > Lake > Sediment | place: USA: Wyoming | collected... | reverse complement strand
ATCGGGAGCCGGTATTTCAATGTCGTGAACGCTGGATCGGCAGCTTTTGAATTAAGTCATTGCGAGCTTCTTGGCGTGGCCATCCGACTCGAAGAGTCGTCCCGAGCTTTGCGAATGGAGGCCATCCTCAATCTGCCGATGACATTCGAACCGATGCGGTTAAGGACCGGATTCGACCTGAAGGCGGAACCGGTTGCCTTGGCCCCCGACAATTACGGCGTCTATCACATCACCATCCGCGAACTGAACCGGATGGAGATCGATCTGCGGAGAGAACTGGAAGCGCTGGGCGGATCGGCCGGGACGTCGCAATATGCCGGCTACATGATCGTGGGCGATCAACTCCGGCCTCTGCCGATCGGCTCGACGCTGGATCCGAAGACGGGCACGTTCAGTTGGATCCCCGGGCCGGGATTCGTCGGGAGTTTTGACCTGGTCTTTGTCGAGAACGGCGCATTCGGCCTTATCCGGAAAATCCCCATAAGGATCCAGATTAAACCGAGGCATTGATAATATAGACTCTCGGGTCTGAACAGAGGAGATCCTTCGCTTCGCTCAGGATGACAGGCTCTATCGGCAATTTTGGGTACCCTTGCGCGGCTTGACTTAAAAAATCCGCAGGAATAATATTTTTTCATATCATTCGTCCATGAGGAGGGAATATGCGTAAAGCGCTTTTTGGGATAGGCCTTCTTTTAGTCTTGGTTTCCCTCGGCTGGATCTTTCTCGCCTCGGCCGATCAAAAAATCCAACCGCAGGCGAAAGGTCTGAATCCTCAGGTCCTTCAGAGGCTCGATGACCTGCCTTTGTATTTCGTCGAGAACAAGGGGCAAGCCGCGGGCGAGGTGAAGTTCCAGGTCAAAATCCCCCAGGCGGATGTTCTTTTTAGCGCGAGCGAGATTGTCTATCAGTTCGTCCGGAACGAACAAACGAATATCGTAACCGGAGCCCCGCTCCCCTCACGCCGCGAAGAGCTCCGCGTCGGCTTTGTCGGTGCCGGCCGAAAGACCGAGATCCGCGGCGAAAAATTGACCCCTGCCAAGTTCAATTATTTGCGCGGAAATGATCCATCCAAATGGGTGGGTGAGGCAGCCGCTTACGAAAAAATCCTTTATCGAGAACTCTATCCCGGTATCGACCTCTCCGTCGCCGGCAACGGCAAAAGAATCAAGAACGAATATCTGGTCAAGGCCGGGGCCGATCCGGCCGCCATCAGATTGAAATATGACGGCGCGGACGGCCTGAGCGTCAACGGATCCGGACAGCTCGAAGTTCGGATTGGTACGGAGAAGATGATCGAGGACGCGCCCACCTGCTACCAGGTCCTCGACGGCAAAAAAGTGAACGTTGATGCGGTTTACCGGATCGGCCCAGACGAGACGGTCGGTTTCGAGATCGGCCCTTATCGCCGGGACGCCGACCTCGTCATCGACCCGATCCTCTTCTCGACGTTCCTCGGCGGAAACGGCTATTGCTACAGCGGCGCGATCGCCGTGGACGGCAGCGGGAACATCTATGTGACGGGCAATGTGTATGAATCATCGTTTTCAACGACCACGGGCGCCTTCGATACGACGGCCAACGGCGGTGGCGACGCGTTCGTAATGAAGCTCAATGCCGCCGGGACCGGAGTGTCGTATGCGACCTATCTGGGCGGAGGCGGCTCCGATAACGGTCTTGGCATCGCCCTGGACGGTTCCGGGAACGCTTACGTGATGGGAGTCACTCGGTCGTCCGATTTTCCCGTCACCTCCGGCGCCTTTGACACGACGTACCACGGCGGCGGCGACCTATACGGCTATTACGGCGGAGATTGTTTTGTGACGAAGCTAACCGCGGCCGGATCCGGCCTTGTCTATTCGACGTATCTGGGGGGCAGCGGGGGAGAGCCGATCTACTCCGACTATATTTACGGCTCGTCCTCCAGGAACCACGGGAATCTCATTGCCGTCGATAAAACCGGCAGCGCTTATGTCACGGGCTGGACCAGGTCCACGGACTTTCCGACGACGGCCGGCGCGTTCGACCGAACCTTCAACGAGACGGGAAGCAATCTCCTGGGGGACGGCTTCCTGACCAAATTCAACGCTTCGGGGACCGGGCTCGTCTATTCCACCTTCCTCGGCGGATCGAGTATCGACAATCCGTTGGGGATGGCCCTGGACGACGCCGGCAATGTCTACGTCACCGGGGAGACGGTGTCCGCCGATTTCCCCGTGACGGCGGGCGCCTACGACATCGGCTTAGACGGCAGGGACGCCTTCCTGGCCAAGATCAATCCGGCGGGGACCGGGCTCGTCTACGCCACATTCCTAGGCGGAGGATACAACGACTGGGGCACGGCCGTCGCCGTGGACGGCGGCGGGAATGTCTATGTCACGGGAACGACGGAGTCGAACAATTTTCCCATGACCTCCGGAGCTTGGGATACGACCTACAACGGACTCGGTGACGCGTTTGTGGCCAAGCTGAACGACACGGGGTCGAGCCTTCTCTACGCGACCTATTTGGGCGGCCAAGCCAGCGACTCCGTCGTCGGCATCGGCCTCGACGGTTCGGGGAACGCCTATGTGACGGGGAGCACGAGTTCCTCGGATTTTCCGATCGTCCCCGGCTATCTGGCCGCCGTCATCGGCGGGAGGGATGTTTTCGTAACGAAGTTCAACGCTTCCGGAACAAACCTCTCCTACTCGACGTTCCTCGGTGGATCCTATGATGACTCCGCTGCGGGCATGGCCATGGACGGCAGCGGCAATATTTATCTGACCGGTTTTGGCTCGACCGGATTCCCGGCGACCGACGGCGCCTATGACACACAGGGCTCGGATTCCTTCGCCCTCAAGATGACCGCCGAGGCGTACCTCGTGTCGCTTCAGGTCAGCAAAAACAGCCTTCGGTTTTCGGCCATCGCGTCCGGAGGGGTCGCTACGAGAAACCAGCCCGTCCTGATCACCGGAACGGGTCCGGGATCCCTGAATTGGACGGCCGTCGCGAGCCAAAGCTGGATCAAGATTACCCCGGCGGCCGGCGCGGGCAATGGGGTGATCCAGGTCGGCGTCGACGCGACGGGCCTGACGAGTGGGGAATGGGGCATTTCTTATTCCGGAGAGATCAAGGTCTCGGATCCCAACGCGGCCAATTCGCCGAAGCGGATCAATATCGCCTTACAGCTCTATACACCTGGGTCTACGATACCTCCTTTCGGATATTTCGACACACCTCTCAACGGCACGTCCGGGATCACGGGAGCGGTGCCGGTGACTGGCTGGGCCGTGGACGATGTCGAGGTGGCCAGCGTCAAGATCTACCGCGATCCGGTCGCCGGGGAACCTTCCGGGCTGGTCTTCATCGGCGATGCTGTCTTCGTCGAAGGGGCGCGGCCGGATATCGAAAATGATTGGCGTTTAGGAGGCAATTACCCATTGAGGTCTTTCGCCGGCTGGGGTTATATGATGCTCACCAACATGCTTCCCAACCACGGAAATGGTCCCTACAAGCTTTACGCCTACGCCTACGACAAGGAAGGGAACAACGCTTTGCTGGGAACGAAATCGATCTTTTGCGATAACGCCCACGCCGTCAAGCCGTTCGGTACGATCGACACGCCGGTTCAGGGAGGAGCCGTTTCGGGCACTGCGTATGTCAACTATGCCTGGGCCCTTACGCCCTTGCCGAACATGATCCCCAAGAACGGTTCCACGATCGACGTCTGGGTTGACGGACAGAACCTGGGCCATCCGACCTATGACCAGTACCGGAAGGACGTCGCGGACAATTTTCCCGGTCTGCTGAATTCGGGCGGGCCGGTCGGATTCTTTTATTTGGACGCGATGAAATTCACGAACGGGGTGCATGCCATCCAGTGGGTCGTGACGGACAACGGCAGCAACAACGACGGGATCGGAAGCCGGTTTTTCACCGTCCTGAATGTGGGAACGCCGGCGCCCGGGGCGGTGGGAGTTTTAGGTTATTCCGAGAGGAGCGACTTGCCGAGAAATGGGGACATGGACTCGTTACGTATCCCCGTTTTGGCCGACATCCTCAACCTGCCGATGACGTTCGAACCGGTGGGGGTGAAGACCGGATTCGACCTGAAGGCGGCGCCCACGGCCTTGGCGCCGGATCATTACGGCCTGTTCCATATTCAGACGCGCGAGCTCGAGTTGATCCGGATTTCTTTGGATCCGGCTCGAGCGGATCAAGCCGGGAATGAAACGGCGGGGAACGGACACGGCGACTGGAATAATCCCCCCACACCCCCCTTTAGAAAAGGGGGGGGAGAAAATAAGTATGTCGAAAAGAGGGGGGAAGATGGGCGACAGGCAGACATTAGAGAAGGAGGGGAAGAATCTAGGTCCTTCAGAGAAGGGGGGAGAGACGCTAAGTATGCCGGCTACATGATCGCGGGCGGCGAATTGCGGCCGCTTCCGATCGGCTCGTCGCTTGACGCGCGCACGGGCGCTTTCTCCTGGATGCCAGGCCCGGGATTCAGCGGAGCCTACGACTTCGTTTTCGTCGAGAAGGACGCTTCCGGCCCGACGCGCTCGATCAAAGTGAAGGTGACGATCAGGCCGAAGTTCTAAAATAAAGCGGGGTCGCGTCTACAATATACCGGGAAAAAGTGGAAAATGTAGACGCGACCCCAATTTGCTCTATGAATATTATCCTTGCTCGGCGGAATGCGTACCCTTGGTGCCCCTTCATTTACTTCCTCGCCGTCGCCGCGGTGTTCATGGTCCTCGTCCCTCCCCTCGAGACGCCGGACGAGGGACACCACCTGAACTATATCAACTATGTGAGCCGTCATCTGGCCTTGCCCAACCAATATATCCCGGAGAAGTTCGTCATCGGGGAGGGGCATCAATATCCCCTGTATTACATGGTCGGAGCGGGCTTCATCCGCCTTCTCAACGCCGACCACGCTGTCGATTTGACGGGCGTGCCCAATAAAAAACACGCCTTGCTCGGCGGAGACAGCCTCAAGGTCCCCAGCTTTCATCACGTCGGCGTCGATATTTTCAAAGCGCGGTCGGACGCCCTTTCTTTTTACGCCCTCCGGGCGCTCTCCGTTCTTTTCGGGCTGATCACCGTCATCTTCATTTACCGGCTCGCCGGATTGTTCTTTAATGAACCCCGCTGGGCCGGGTTCGCGGCCGTCCTTGCCGCCACCCTTCCCCAGTTCATTTTCATTTCGATCTCCGTGTCGAACGACGGCCTGAGCTTTGCCCTCGCCGCGGCCGCCCTTTTTTATATGGCGAAGATCGCCGGGTCAAGGGACGAGCCTTCGGCTCGCCACTCGCCCGTGGCTTTTATCCACGGGCGAGTACGGCGGAAGTGGACCCCCGGGCAAAGCCCGGGGCCCCGGCCGCCGTCGAAGGATCCGCGGCCGGACTGGAAAAACCATCTCCTGCTCGGCCTCGCCTTGGGCTTGGGAGTCCTGGCGAAAAAGAGCGGGCTCGTTCTTCTCCTCCCCGCCGCGCTCGTTCTCATCCGCGCCGCCTGGCTGCGCCGCGGGGATGGTTTTAAAAAAATCCTCGGTCCGGCTGCGGCGACCGCTCTCATCGTCATCATCCTCACGGGATGGGTATTCGTCCGCAATCAAATCCTTTACGGAGAGATCCTGGGGAGCCGGATGGAAAGGACGACGTTGGCGCCTTTGGGATTGGTGGATGAAAAAACGCCCACGCTGTCTTATGTGTTCGGTTATTTTCTTCCGCGCTTGGGAACCTCCTTCGTGGCCATGTTCGGCCAATGGGCCTCATTTCTTCCGCCGGCGGTTTATATTTTTTATCTTGCGGTCTTTCTAGCCGGTTTTGCCGGCGCTATTATCTCATTGATAGAAAAGAAATTACGAGACTTCATAACCTTGCTGCTGATCGTCGCTCTGCTCGCAACCTTCGGCGCGGTTTATTATTATAATCTGACATACACTCAACCTCAGGGACGTTTGTTGTTTCCAGCCCTCGGCGCGATCGCGGTTCTTATGGCCGTGGGGCTGAAATACCTTTTTTCCGGGATCAAGACGCGGTCCGCGCGGCGGGTCCTATTCGCCGCTCTGGTCTGTGCATTTCTCGCGATCGACGTCATCGCCGCTTTCCGCCTTTTTCATTTCTATCACGACCCCGCCCAGTACGCTTTGACATTTTTCGCTGGTAAAATAGGGTGATTTCTAGTAATTATAAAGCCATGGACACGAACGGTCAACCGAAACGCGTACCGCGGCTTTCCGTCGTCATCGTCACTTGGAACGCCCGGGATTTCCTGCGCGAATGCCTGGAATCCGTCTATAGCCAGACTTCGCCTTCGGCTGTCGACTTCGAGATCTTCGTCGTCGACAACGGCTCCGCGGACGGCTCCCCGGACATGGTCGCCGCCGACTTCCCGGCCGTCCGGCTCATCCGCAACCGCGAAAACCTCGGTTTTCCCAAGGCCAACAACATGGCCCTGGAACAGATCGTCCGTGAAGGGCGCTCCGATCTCATCACGCTGGTCAATTCCGACATGGTCATCATCGAGCGGGCCATCGAGAAAATGGCCGCCTGCATGGAAGAGAATCCAGGCCTCGCCGCCGTCGGACCGGCGTTCGTCCTGTCCGACGGCCGGTTCCAGGTGGGGACGGGCGGGTATCTGCCCACGGCCCGGACGATGTTCAATTACTTCTTCTTTCTCTTCAAGGTCTTTCCCCTGCGGGCCAGAGGCTTCTTCATCGAGCAGGCCGCGTTCGCCGAAAAAGAGGGGCTCGTCCCGGTCGAATGGCTCTCCGGAGGCTGCCTGACGATCCGGCGAGCGGTCGTCGAGCGCATCGGCCTGTTGGATGAGGACTATTTTTTCTACGCCGAAGACCTGTCCTGGGGCAGGCGGATGAAGCGCGAAGGATTCCGGCTGGCCTATTTTCCTCAAGCTAAAGTCGTTCATTTTCACGGAGTTACCTATCGAACAGTCTATGCCGAAGTCAACACCAAGTGGCTTCGGATGCTTTATCATTATATCCGAAAAGATCGCGGGGCTTTCACCTATGGATTGGTCAGGATTTTCTCCGTCTGTGGCTATCTTTTCCGTCTTTTATTCTTCACCGCGGGCTATCTCATCCGCCGGACGCCGGCCGCGAGACAAAAGCTCCGCGAGATCTGGAGGTTCTTCATTTTCAGCTTAACAGGAAGCTGAATTCATGGTATAAAATGGCGAGGTTTCCTCATGAAAACACTGCTCATCGGCTCCCAGGGCCAGCTTGGGACCGAGATCGTCAAGATATTCCCCGGGGTCGTTCCCGTGGACCTGCCGGACGTGGACGTCACCGTCCCGGAGAGCGTTGAACGGGCCGTCGAAGCCTGCCGGCCCGACGTCATCCTCAATACCTCGGCCTATCACAACGTCCCCGACTGCGAAAAGAACACGGAACTGGCCTTTCGGGTCAACGCCATCGCCGTCCGGAACCTGGCCGAGATCTGCAAGGCCCGCGGCCTGGCGTTCGTCCATGTCAGCACGGATTACGTCTTCGACGGCCGCAAGAACGGGCCGTACACCGAGGCCGACGTCCCGAACCCCCTGAACGCCTACGGCATCTCCAAGCTGGCCGGCGAGTTCTTCGCCCGCAAGCCCGAGACATCCTATATCGTCCGCCTCTCGAGCGTCTTCGGCCTCGCCGGCTGCCGGGGCAAGGGCGGGAAGAACTTTGTCAAGACCATGCTCGAGTTCGCCAAAACGAGGGACAAGGTCCAGGTCACGTCCAATATCATCTCCAGCCCCACCTACGCCGCCGACGCCGCGGTCAAGATCAAGGAGATCCTCGAGAAAGGCTTGCCGCCCGGGCTCTATCATCTGGCCAACGGCGGGTCCTGCAGCTGGCATGAGTTCGCCCTGGAGATCTTCAGGCTCATCGGAGCGAAGATCGCCGTCGAGGAACAGTTCGAAACGGAGGAGCTGGCGGGCGTTCTGCGGCCGATGAACTCGGCCCTCGTCAGCACCAAGATCGCGCCCGTCCGGTCGTGGCGGGACGCCCTCAAAGCGAATCTCAAAGAAGAAGGATACGCCGTCTAGGAGGCAATCGCATGATCAAAGATGTGTCGCAAATCGAGCTCGTCACCCGGGTCGACGACCGGGGCTATCTGGTCGAGATCCTCAGGGCTACCGATCCCCATTTCACCCAGTTCGGGCAGGTCTACCTGGTCGGGAACCTCGGCCGGGGGACGATCCGGGCCTTTCACAAGCACGAGGAGCTCTGGGACTGGTTTTTCATCTCCCACGGGACGGCCAAGTTCGTCCTGGTCGACGACCGGAAGGACAGCCCAACGCACAAGGAGCAGAACACGTTCATCATCGGCTCGCGCAATCCCGGCCTGCTCGTCGTCCCCCCCGGCGTCTATCACGGCTGGATGTCGCTCGAGGACGACACCCAGATGCTCAGCACGGCGAGCCACGTCTACCGGCGGGAGAAACCCGACGAGGTCCGCATCCCGCCCGATTCCTTCGGCGACGTCTGGGCGGTCAAAGGCCGTTAGGCCGCGGGGCGCGGAAAGGGGAGCGCAACCATGAAAATCCTGCTCATCGGAGGGGCCGGCTACGTCGGCTCCGTTCTGACCGAGGAACTGCTTGAACGCGGCTACAGCGTCAAGATCTTCGACCGATTCTACTTCGGCGATCGAGGCTTGGAGAAGCACCGGGACCGGGTCGAGGTCATCCGCGGCGACATGCGCCATCTGACGGCCGGCGTCCTCGACGACGTCGGGACCGTCGTCAACATCGGCGGGCTGTCCAACGACCCGACGGCCGAATACAATCCCAAGGCCAACCACGAGATGAACACGCTGGCCACCCAATTATCGGCCGAGCTCTGCAAGAAGGCCGGCGTCCGGCGCTACATTTTGGCCTCTTCGTGCTCGATTTATGACGTCGGGGTCAAAGAAGAGGAGAAGGACATCGTCATCGACGAGACGGCGCCGGTCGCGCCCAAGGCGGCCTATTCCTCCTCGAAGTACAAGGCCGAGAGGATCCTCCTCTCGCTCATGGACAAGGATTTCGCGCCGGTGATCCTGCGCAAAGCGACGATCTACGGGTTCTCCTACCGGATGCGATACGACCTCGTCGTCAACACCTTCGTCAAGGACGCCCTGACCAAGGGCTATCTGACGCCTTATTTCGGGGGAGAGATGTGGCGGCCCCTCGTCGACGTCCGCGACGCGGCCAAAGCCTATATCGCCTGCATCGAAGCCGACGAGGACAAGGTCAAGGGCGAGATCTTCAACGTCGTCTACCGGAATTTCCGCGTCTCCGAGGTCGCCCTCCGCGTCCGGAGCGCGCTCAAGACGGCCGGCGTCGAGGTCGACATCCATCCCGACTACCGCTACAAGGGGGTCCGCAGTTACCGCGTCTCCGGCGACAAGATCAAGGAGACGCTGGCTTTCGTCCCGGAAATCTCGATCGAGGACTCCGTGGTGGACATGGTCGATAAGATCCGGACCTTCGACTTCCTCAATTTCGACGACCCGATCTATTACAACATCTCCTGGATGAAGACGCTCGAAAAGGCCGACGAGATCATCCGCGTCACCGGCAAGATCTTTTGACCAAAACCGTCCGCGACATGGACCGCCCCGAGCTCGAGTCCGTCGCCTGCCGTCTCTGCGGCCGGCGCAACACCCGCCCCTACGCCGTGAAGTTCGGGCTCCCTCTTGTCAAGTGCCGCTCGTGCGGGTTGGTCTACGCCCATCCGCGCCTGACCGAAGCGGACGTCATGAAGCGGTACAGCCCGGATTATTTCTTCAAGGAATACCTGCCCGTCTTCCGGGCCGACGAGACGAGCTACGACCTGGATCTCGTCCGGGGCCATTATCATCTCTATCTCCAGCTCATCGCTCCGCCGGCCGCCCCGGGCCGCCGGCTCCTCGATGTGGGCAGCGGCGCGGGCTTTTTCCTGAAGGCGGCCGAAGGCGCGGGCTGGGACGTCGAAGGCGTCGAGGTCTCAACGGCGGCGGCCGATTACGCGAACCGGGTCCTCCGCGTCAAGGTCCGCCGGGCCAAGCTCGAGGATGTCGGGTTCGGGCCGGACACGTTCGACGTCGTGACCCTGCTCGACACGATCGAACACCTGGGGGACCCGGACCTGGCGATGGCCGAGATCTTCCGGATCCTGAAGCCGGGCGGCCGGCTGATCCTGAACACGCCGGACCTGCGGAGCCTCAGCCGCCGGGTCCTCGGCAAAAGCTGGGCGGTTCTCACGCCGGCCGAACACCTTCAGTATTACACGAAGAAAACGCTCCGGCGGACGCTGGAGAAGGCGAAGTTCCGGGTCGTCGGCGTCCGCAATCTGCTCAACTTCAATCCCGAATACACGCATGACAAAACGAGCCGCCGGTATCGGTGGTGGAAGAGGCGGCTGGAGAGAGAAAGGACGAAGAAATTCTTGGAAAAGGCGTTTTGGATCGAATATACTGATCTCGTCAGGCTCGGCGGGGGAAGCGGCGACGCGGATTCCGCCCGTCCGGGTTTTTTCAAACGGATAAAACGAGGCGCCTATATGAGCGCGAAGAGATTCCTGCGCGGGGACGTGCTCGTGGCGATCGCGGAAAAGCCGTTATGAAGCGACTGGCGAGGCTCAAATTCGACTGGAAGATGATCGTCGTCGCTCTCTTCATTTTCATGCAGGTCTATCTCATTTTCATCAAGAAGCACGACGCGCTCGACATCGACACCTGGCCGAACACCATCCCCACGCCGGGCATCCAGGGACCCTACGACGTGGGCCAGACGTTCGTCGCCGAACGGGATGGAATCGCCCGGATCGACGTTATGGTCGGAACCTACGGCCGGGCGAATACGAAGGACCTCATCTTCGAGCTCAGGGAGCTGCG
>Ga0315294_10009199_pt1 | contig 10848 bp, 16 predicted proteins | sample YL17G13_40_MG_FD_203626 | JGI IMG/M metagenome (GOLD analysis project Ga0315294, IMG submission 203626) | Sediment microbial communities from Yellowstone Lake, YNP, Wyoming, USA - YL17G13_40 | ecosystem: Environmental > Aquatic > Freshwater > Lake > Sediment | place: USA: Wyoming | collected... | reverse complement strand
CAGGCGTAGGCCAAGCTCCTCGGCCACTTGGACGATCGGACCCTCAAAGGCTCCCCACGCGGCATCGAGGGCCATGCGGCCCACCGCCGAGAGCTCGCCTTCGACGGTCGTGTCTCCGTGCACGGCACCGAGCGCCGCGGCATAGAGGGTATCGGCCTGCGAAAATTGGAGGTTGCTCGAAACCATCAGTCTTCTCCGCCCTCGTCAGTCGAGCTCGAGCTCGAGGAGCCGCGCGAGCTCGGCGCACGCTTGATCCGTGGGATCCTCCGAACGGGCGATCCTGCCGACGACGCCCGCCGCGTGGCCTACAGGGGACCGTGCGAGCGTTTCGAGGTCCGCGCGGGCCTCGAGTGCCTTGCGTTCCGCCGTGCGCCGCACGACCGCGGCGAGCGCCGCCGCGCCGGCGCTCGAGCTCGAGCTCGAGGAGCTCGAGCCCGTCACGGGCCGGCGCTTTGGCGGCGTAGGCGTCACTTCTTCCTGAGCTTGGTTTGAAGCTTCTTGATCTGGCTGCGGATCCGATGCTTCTCCGCCTTCTTCGCTTCGATCGCGTGCTTCTTGGCTGCGGCCTTCTTCGCCCTCACGAGCTGAGCGTGGGCCTTCTTGATCGCTGCGGTGCTCATCGTCCTTTTCCTTTCTGCGGCTTGCTCGGCGGGGAAACCTCCGCCGCGAGGGGTGACGCGCTCGAGCTCGAGCTTGAGGAGCTCGGCGCGGCGTGGTGCTCGACGGTGATCGGCACGAGCCCTTCGAGCCGCTCGACGTCGCCGGGCTTGCCCAGCTTCGGCGGCTCGAGGTTCGCGGGGCCGAGGATCTCGACCTGCGTCGGGATCCCCGAGTGGTGCACGTTGCCCGCCGGCGGCAGAGCCGCGCCGGCTACGTGGTTCGTGTTGTCGGCGCCGGCCTCGCCCGCGGTCATGCGCTGGACGGCACCCGCCGACACGAGGCGCGCCGGCGCGACCTCGGGCACGGAGATCACCACGCGGGTTTGCGTTCCGCCGATCACCATCTCGGCGTTGCCGGCGGCCTCGTCCTTGATCTTGACGTCGAGGAAGGGATCACGCGGCGGCGCGTGGAAGGTCACGGTGCAAGGGTTGTGAGCCATCGGCGATCGTCCTTTCGGCAGGGAGAGGAAGCCAGCCCCGGCGCCCCCTCGCGCCGCGAGGTTGTGCGCCGGGGCCGACAGAAGCGCGGTCAGATTTGCAGATCGAAGACGGGAACGAAGTAGACCGGGCCGGCGCCCGAGCTCTTGATCGAGTAGTAGGCCGCGACGTTGGGCACGGGGATCCGCTGCGGCGCGTTCGATCGCGTCGACACTTGGCCCACGTTGACGCCGGCGGGGAAGTCCGCGAGCGAGCGCCAAAAGGTGGTCGTGTAGAGGGTGACGCCTGCCGGATCCGTCTCATAAAGCGGCGTGAGGACCTTGGCGAACGGGGGGACCTCGAGCGCCACTTCCGGCGCGCCAGGCGGCCGGAAAAGGATCGGCGCTTCGGTGAAGGTGTTCGCCGCGGGAAGTGCGATCGTCCCCTCGAGAACGCCCACCCCGAACTGGTAGACGCCGACGAGGCCCGCCGTCCCGATCACCTGCGCTTCGACGCTGACCGTCTGGGCGGCCTCGAGATTGATGCGCGCCCCGTGGCGGCAGTCGACCACGCATTTTCCACCGCCATCGGCGCCGCCCCACGAGACGATCGCACGGAGAATCGCATCGGTGTTAAGCGGCTCCGGGGTCGCCACCGACGTCGACACGACGAGGCAGATCGAGCCGCCCGTTTCGTCCGTCTCGCAGTCGATCGAGCTCTGAAAAATGCGGAGGCCCCCCGAGCCGTAGATCCCCCCGCCCGGCGAGGAGGTGCGGCCGACGGGGTTGGTCGTTCCGCCGTATTTCCCCGCGCGTAGAAGCCTTCTCATGTTGTTGCCGCGCCTTCCTGGGCGTGCACCAGATCGCCCGGCACTTCGCCGATCATCCGTACGAGCCGCTTGGACTTCTCTTCGCCGAGGGCCTGGGCGAGCGTTTCGGAAGGCCCGATCGGTAGGCCGTAGATTGCGCGCGCGACCTGGGACCGCTCCGCTTCGGTGAGAGCGCCCGAGCCCCGGACCACGGCGAGAAGGCCCGCGCGCTGGTCCACCGGGAGCGCCTCGAGCACGACACTGGAGACGCTCGAGGGCAGCCCTTCGACGAGGCGCCGAAGCTCGAGCCGCTCATCCGAGCTCGGCCCCGCCGGACCCTCGCCGAGAGCTGCGGCCTTGCCATCGTCGCCGAACATGCGCGGGATGGCGCGCCGCGCGAACTCGGGGATCACGGTGTCGATCACCTTGGCGGCGACCTGGCCTTTCCGATCCTCGTCGGCCACAAAGCGCGCTACTTCCATGTCCCGCGCGTGCTTGTTGTCGTGGAGCTCGGCGGTAGCCTTGATCCGCTCCGTCATGCCGGCGGCCAGTGCGATGTTGGCATCCTCGAGCCGCTCGACAAGGCGTTGCATAATCCCGAGGTTCGTGGCGGACCCGTCCACGTAGATCCGGGCGAGGGCCTCGATGTGGCGCATGCTCTGCGACCGCTCGCCCCTCGTCGTCGCGGGTTCGGTCGTCCCGAAGGGCCGGCCCACCGGACCGCGGAGCGACGTCGAGCGCGTCTCATCGCGGAGCCGCACGGGCCACGACTCGCCGCGGCGTAGCTTGCCCTCGGCGGTCCGGCTGAACGTCGCGACGTTGTAAAGCTGCGGTAGCTCCTCCTCGGCGAACGCTTCGGCGTGCTCCTCGGCGGCGGCGTGGAGCTCGCGCGCGAGCTCGCCGGCAAGCTCGGCGGCTTGCCCCTCGAGCTCGCGCACGGGGATTTTCAGGACGAGCATTTCCGCGCGTCCGTCGTCCGTTTCGCTCGCGTGGTAGAGACGCACCGAGGCGACGACGGGCGGCGCGACGAGGCGTTGCTCGAGAAACTTGCGGATCTTGATCTCGCTCTGCTTCATGCCTTATCCCCCCTCGAGCTCCTCGAGCTCGAGCTCGAGCTCGACGCGCCGAAGAGGAGGAACACACCGAGGAGGGCGACGAGGCCAAACCCGAGGCCCCCCCCGAGCCCGATCGAAATCTCGGGCCGGTTCTCGCCGGGCTTCGGCGGCTCAGGATCCGGCGCGCTCGGAGGGTGCTTTTCGACGTTGGTGTACGTCGCGCGCCACTTCTCGAAATCCACGCGATAGGCCGCTAGGGCCTCGTCGTCGACGCCGACGAGGATCGCGTGCCTGCTCTGCGTCGTGGGGAAATAACGAGCCCAGTCCGCCCGCCAGACGTCGAACGCCGCGATCAGTTGCGGCGCTTTGTCGTGCCAGCTTGCCGCAAGCATGTCGAGCCCGAGCGAAGCGATCGCCTCGTTGAGCCGCTTGGCGAACACCATCGACTCATTTTCGAGGAACGCGCCCGCGCCGATTTTGTCGGCGGCGCAGTCCGCGGGAACGCCGAGCGCGTCGGCGTAGGCGCATTTCGCGCAACAGGCAGTCACGAGCGCCCCCTCGACACGAGCGCGAAAAAGAGGACCTCGAGCGCCGCGGCGACGAAGACGAAGAGGGGGATCGAGCTCGAGCGGCTCGAGCTCGCCGAGCTCGTCACGCGGAGCGGCTCGCCGAGCGCGCGCGCGATGGTCGCTGCGTTGCGCTGGATGGCGATCGCGTACTTGTCCGGGGTCTGCGCCATGTAGCCCGTCCGGCTCATCGCGCGCGCCACCTGGGCGGCGTTGCCCGTGCGAAGCGCCGCGGCGACGGTTGGGCGACGAGGCGCCGTCAGCGCACGGACAAGCGAGCGCGCGCCGGCGTCCGGCGTCGAGAAGCGCGTGATGCATGCCCAGTACGGCGAGCCGTCCGCGCGATGGTCCAGCGTGCCCGTCGTGCCGATCGGACACTCGGCGGGGGTCGGCGCGGTGCTGAGTGCCGAGGCTCCCCAGTTGTTTGCGCCGTCGAACGCCGCGCCGTAGTTGCCCTCGAAGCGTCCGATCGCTTGGACGATCTGATACTCCGCGAGCGAGCGGCCGGGCCACACGCCGAGGAGGATCGTACGGGCCTGCCGATCGGTCATCATGCGCCGAGCCCTCGACCGATGGCGCGCATGGTCGCCGTCGCGAGGCGCGCCGCGCCGCTCATCGGCTCGAGCGCCGCGCGCAGTCGCCGGCCGATGCCTGCGGCCGGTTGTTCGCGCCCGAGATCGACCGTCCCGAGATCGAGCGTGGGGAAGCCGACGAGGGCCGGCGCGCAGAGGTGTCGCTCCGCGTGCGCGGCCTCCTCGTCGCCGTCGTCGGCGGCCGTCGTGATTTGCGCCACCCGCTCGAGCGCCTCGGCGTCGCCCGAGCTCGCCCCGTCGAGGAGCTCGGCGGCGTCCGAAGCGTCGAGGAGGTGCCCGGCGGCCTCGAGCGCCTCCTCGTCGCCGGCGTCCGCGCTCGACGCGATTTCGCCGAGCTGAGAAAGTGCGCCTGTGTCGCCGGCGCGTGCGTCCGCCGTGAGCTCGGCGGCGTCCGCGATCGTGGTGTCCCGAGCTCCCAGGGCGACGAGGAGGGCACGCGCGGCATCGAGGGCCGCTAGGGCCATGGCCGTATCGCTTCGCGCGGCGTTGGACCCGTCAGGGGCCAGCAACCGCACGCGCACCCACTCCCCGCCCGCCTGGGCGTCGATCGTCACGGCCCAGCCTTCGACGAGCTGGGCACGCATCGGCCGAGACACCGCGAGCACGGTCTAGGCTCCCACGCTCGGAAACATGATCGGCGGCTGGCCGGCGGCGGCGAGGGCCATGTTGATCGCGATCTGCTGCTGCATCGCCGCGGCCTGCTCCTGCGCTGCCATGCCGATAGCGACCGCATCGCCGGAAGCAACGGCGGCGGCGAAATCCGCGTTCGCCTTCTCCGTGGCGGCGATTGCCGCGGCGATCTGCTGCGGTCCCGCGCCCGCCGGCGGCATCGGGCCTTCGACGTTCGGAGGGATCTGCCCTGGCTTGCCGGGGGTGAAGCCACCGCCGAAGGGCGGCGTCTCGGGCACGATGCCACCGCCGGCGGCCCGAATCATGGCGGCCTTCGCGCGGAAAGCGTTCGCGATCTCCGTGTACCCCTGGGTAGCGGCCTCGTCGGCCTCGCTGTCGAGCGTCCCGAGGTTCGTCTCCGTCGCAAGCATGGCTTCGACGTCGCTCCGCGGCGGATCGGGCATGCTCTCGAAATCGGCGGCGAGGGCCTCGGCCGATCCGGGTGCGGGCTCGCCACCGGCGGGAGCTCCACCGAGCTCGGAAGCCTTGAGCCTGAGCGACGCCGCGGCGACCTCGAAGCCGGCGAGCTCGGCGGCCTGGGCGGCGGCGTTGAGCTGCTCCGCCGTCACAGTGTCCGAATCGAGAAGGGCGATCGTGATCGCGGCGAGGGCTGAGGGCATGTCGGCATCGATCCGCGGATCGTGCGCCGCCGGTCTCGGCTGCGGCCGATCGCCGGACACGAACGGAGGGACGCCGCCGGGGGTCGGGGTCGTGCCCTTGCCCTTGCCGGGGGTCGGGGTCGGCACGGATCCGCCCTTGCTTCCACCGCCGGATCCGGGCTTCGCCGTCCCGAAAAGCGTCTCGTAAATCAGGGCGCCCACCGCGCCGATCGCGACCACTGTAGCTAGAGCCATGGGAGCGCCTCGATTTCTCGGGATAGGTCCCGGCGCTCGAGCACGCCGGGCGCAGTTTCGATCAGGGTGACGACGTGAAACCTTCGCCCGTGTCCGTCGTCGAGCTCGAGCTCGATGGACGGCGCGGCGGGTTGACCGGAGAGCACGAGCTCAGCGGCGTAATCGGTCGCGAAATCCTCGCAGTCGCCCGAGCCGCGCGACCGAAGCGCGAAGCTCGAGCGCCACCATTCGACGCCGGGCGGTTCGGCCTCGAACGCGAGGCCCGGATCCAGCACCGAGGGCAAATCAAGGTGGGTTCGCTCCCACAAATCGAGCTCGAGGAGCACGAACAAAAAAGCCTGATAGACGCGCGGATCCTCCGAGACAGTGACGTCGACCGCGACGAGCCCCGGCCCTGCTTTGTAGGGGGGGCTCGTCGTGATCGGGGTGTGCTCGCTCGCGCGCACGCGCTCGACGCCGGCCTCGAGGAGCTCGAGGAGCTCGGGCGCGTCGTAGAGCTCGAAGGTGAGAACGAGCGGCACACGGCGCTTTCTAGGCGCAGGTTCCGCGGGGCTCGGCGCTCGGCCCGAAGGCCGTAGCCGCGAAGCGGTGCGCCGCGATCGTGTCGATGTTGACCACGCCAACCGTGAAGTTTTTCCCGACCTGGAGGAAGATCCGGCGGAAGCGCGGGGCCGTCGTGTTCTGCACGAAGATCGCGGCGGAGATCGCGCCGGTCGTCGTGAGCAACGGCTGCACGCCGACGAAGATGCCGGAGATCAGGAAGTTGTCGGCGATCCCGCCGGTGACGTTCATTCCGGCCGGCCAGCACGCCTCCTGCGGCTGCACGGTGATGGTTGCCGCGTTGCCGGCGGGGATGAGGACGCCACCGGAATCGACGCCCCAGTACGCCGCCTCGGGCTCGCCCGAGCCCGCCGCGGCGGCGGCGAGAGGCTGCGAGAACGCCGGCGGACGGGCGAAGAACGCGGGATGCGTGACGGCGGCCGGATGCGCGGCGAGGCCCGCGGCCATCGCGCCGACGTTGAGCGCGGGGTGCGCCGCGGCCATCTGGCCGGCGACGTTCGCGCCGTGCTGCTTGAGCATCATGGCGAGGCCCGCGGGGCTGATTCCCATGGGGCGCCCGTAGTTGGTGGCGCCGATCGAATCGGGGCGGCTCGAGCCGCGGCGGAGGTAGCTGTTTCGAGCGAGGTTCATTTGCTGGATCTCCCGTGTCGGGGTTGGTGCGGCGCGAGGGGTGAAACGTCGGGCCATGGCACGAGCTCGAGCTCGAAGGGGCTACGCCCCCCCGCCCGCCTCACTCGCCGCGGTAGCGCCTTGCTCGAAACCCTTCTGGGCGCCGAACGCGCAGAGCGCGCCGATGCCGACCGCGCCCACGAGATCCGACTCCGAGCCGGCCCACCCCATCGTCTGCGCCGCGAGCGCGAGCCCGCCGACGAAGAGAGAGACGGGCATGCCGAAGACCTCGGCCTTGTCCGTGTAGCGGTTCTGGAAGTAGGCGAGCCCGAACGCCGTCATGGTCGACAGCCCGCCATGGATCCCCATGCGGACCGCGCTGCCCTCCTTCCTGCGGTACTGAGCGAAGCGATTGCGGGTGCTCTCGAGCTGCCGCTCGACGCGAACGAGTGCGTTCGATGCCATCGGGGGTGATCTCCTGGTAGGGGTCCGCGAGGTATCGAACGCCTCGAGCGGCTCCTCGTCGCGCGTGCTTACGGTCGGCGCACGCGCGAGAGGGCGAGCGCGAGGAGGACGGCGAGGGCCACGCGCGCCGAGCCTGCTTCGCTCGCCCAGTGCCACGCCGCTGCGGTGGGACCGTTCGCCGGATCCGTGCGGTCCCGGTGGACGACGAGGCGCCCGCCCTCGAGCTCGTGGACGTGAAGCCTCGAGCCGTCCGGCAAGCTGCGGACGAAATCGCGCACCTGTCCGGCCGGATCGGCGATCCCCGGTTCGCGGAAGCCTGCGGCTCGAGGGTGAGGGAGCGACGCCGGAAGCCTGAGACGTCGCCGGGCGACGAGTGCGGGCCACGCGACGACGAGCCACCGATCCCACGTCGGATCCCCGGTGCGTCTCATCGCCCCAGCGTCATCCGGCGCGCGCTAGGGAGACTCCCGACTTACGGCGCGCATGCAAGAGCGGCTACATTTGCGGGCGCACACTTCGACCGGAGGGGAACGGGGATGAAGATCGAGCTGCATGCGCCGCGAACGTTCGCGCGCGTCGTTGTGGGGATCGTGGCGGGGGATCCGAACGCACGGATCCACCTCCCGAACGAGAAACCGATCCGGCGCGTGATCGTTCTCGCGATGCGCGCGCCGCAACTGCCGGGGGTGCCGCCCATCGTCGCGCTCGACTCGCGCGAGCATTCGGCGCCGGGTCACGCGCTGAGCTTGCGACCGGGCGAGCGGCTCGAGCTCGCCGGCGAGGTGGGCGTCTTCGGCAACGTGCGCGAGGCGTTCGCCGGGGCGATCGATTGGGGCGCGCGCGTGGATCCGGTGGACCAACGGATCGCGATCGAGTTCGTGACGGTCAACGGGCATCGCCTCACATGAAGTCATCGGAGAAGCGCACGAGCACGAGCTCGAGCTCGAGGAGCTCGAGGAAGCCCGGCGGCGTGCACGCGCCGCGGGAGACGATCATTCTTCGCGCGAGCGAGATCGAGGTGGACGCGAGCCGCAACGCGCGCCGCATTCGGGATCTGCCGAGCGATGACAAGCGCAAAAACGGACGCATGACAGACGGCGAGCTCGAGGCCGACATACGCGCGCGGGGCCTGGATACGCCCGTCCGTGTCCGGCTGCGGCCCGGCAATCGGTGGGAGCTCGTCTACGGGTTTCGGCGGCATCGCGCGTGCGCTGCCATCGATCCGAATTTCCCCATGCTCTGCACGGTGCAACCGCTCGAACATGTCGACGAGGTTTCGCTCCGCGTGACGCACGTTGCCGAAAACGTGCACCGGGCGGCGCTCCGCGGCTGGGAGCTCGCCGAGGAGCTGTGGCGGCTCACGCGCCCTCCGTTCGGGCTCACGCGCGAGCAAATCGCCACGCGCCTCGGCTACGATCGCGGCTACGTCTCCAATCTGGTGCGGCTGCGTGCGCAGCTTGCGCCCGAGCTCTGGGCGCACTGGCAAGCGGTGGGGGACTCGCTGCCGATCGGCCCGTTGCTCGAAGTCGCGAGCCTACCGCCGGCGGAGCAAGTCGCCGAGCTCGAGAGCATCCTACGCACGCGCCAGCCCGCCGGATTGAAGCGGAAGGGCGCCGCACGCCTCGCGAGGCCCGAGGAGCTCACCGGATGGATTACGAGCCTTTCCCACTCCGCGACGCTTGCGGCGCGCTCGCCCGATTGGATCGCCGGGGCGATGCACGCTTTGCAAGCCACAATCAAGCGGGTTCCCTGGTAGGGGGATCCCCGAATGGTCAACAAGCTTGACCGAGGACGGGGGGGCGGTGGATAACCTGTGGGGATACAAACGCGAGAAAGCGCCGCGGTCTTGGCTGTCCGCGGCGCCTCCTCGACTCACCCGAGCTCGGTCGAAACGAGCTGAAGGGCTGCCGATGACTCTACGGATTTCCGCGTTCTTCGCAAGCTTTCGGGCTTCGGAGGACAGAAAATGACCCGCCGTTATCGCCCGGTGACGCACGCTGCGATGGTCGTCTGCGGCCTGCGTCTGCACCTCTGCCGCATCGCCTATCCCTCGGCGATCCTCACCGACGACGAAACCGCCGTCACTTGCGCATCCTGCCACGAGCGGCTGCGCGAGCTGCGCGGCGAGATCAAGCGCAAGACAGGCCAGCGGCCCCGCATGGCGCGCGCGCCCTCGCCGGCGCGGCTCGAGCTCGAGCGGCTCGAGCTCGAGCGCGAGCGCGCCGCGGCGGACGCACGCCAGGCGGAGCTATTCCCCGCGCTGCGGCTCGTCAAAGGGGGGGCGTAGCCATGCGCCGCCCCTCGTCGAGCCCTGCCTCGTCGAGCCCTGCCTCGTCGAGCTCAGAGCCGTTGCTCAACTACTCGCGCGCCGGGTACGCCATCTTAGCGAGCGATCTACCGCCGGGGACGCGCCTCCTTGCGTTCGCGCTGGTGCACCGGTGCGACAAGTGGACCGCGGGCACAACGGCCGCGAAGCGCGAAGCGTCGCACCTGTGGTTCCGGCAGAAGTGCGGGATGAGTCTCAACACCGTACTGCGGCACCTGAAGATCCTCCGCGAGCGCGGCTACATCCGAAGCGAAGCGGCCTTCGCGAGCGATGGGCGGCGGATGGCCAACGTCTACTTTCTCGAAATGTCCAAGTTCGGCACGCCGTCACTTGTGCGCAACGCGACGCCGGAAGCGAGCAAGCAGCACGCGCGACGCCGCGAGCTCGAGGCGAGCCCCGCGAGCGCCGCCGCGTCGCGGGAGCTCCTCGCGAAGCTCGCGGCCAGCGGCTAAGAGCTCGTCGCCGGACGACGAGGGGGGCGCTCGAGAGAGCGCCCTTTTTTTGTGCCGATAGCCCCTTGACCGCGACGGCGTTTTAGGACGGGGGACCCCCCCAACTTCTGGGGGGACTACCCCCCAACCGTTGGGGGGAGACTCCCCCAAAATCCGGGTGGGATACCCCCCCAAAAATTGGGGGGACATTTCTGGGATCTGATCCTGATCATTTCCTTTCCGCGCAGTGGCGCGGGTTCGAGCTTCGCTCCTCGGAGGTTCCGCGCTTCGGTTCGGTCGACGCCGCTCGGCTCGGAGGAGCTCGGCGCCGAGCGCCTCGAGCTCCTCGAGCTCGAGCTCGAGCTAGGACGGAGAATGACCGCAAGGGGGGATCGGGGAAGATCCCCCATCCCCCCGCACCCCGCGTCCCGAAGTAGGATCTGGCGATGCGCATCCTCTGCTTCTGCTTCGCCGGTGTGCTCGGCTGCGGCTCGGGTTCTGACTCGCTCTTTTCCTCGAGCTCCTCGAGCTCGAGCGGCTCCTCGTCGTCGAGCTCCTCGAGCGGCTCCTCGTCGTCGAGCTCCTCGAGCTCCTCGAGCTCGGGCGCGTGCGTGCCGACGCTTTGCGCCCCGAGCCCTGGCGTGATGTTCACATGCCCGCCGGCCTTCAGCGCGAACGGCCTCGCCTGCTCCTCGGGCGCGATGCCGGCGGCCCCTGGCTGCAAGGATCAAGCGATCGACTGCGGCGCCGGTGAGTGGTGGTGCTGCCCGTAAGGGCGGGTCGAGCCGGACAATGGGGCCCCCGTCGTCACGGGGGAAACCTCCACGCGCGTGGA
>Ga0315294_10009197_pt1 | contig 10849 bp, 14 predicted proteins | sample YL17G13_40_MG_FD_203626 | JGI IMG/M metagenome (GOLD analysis project Ga0315294, IMG submission 203626) | Sediment microbial communities from Yellowstone Lake, YNP, Wyoming, USA - YL17G13_40 | ecosystem: Environmental > Aquatic > Freshwater > Lake > Sediment | place: USA: Wyoming | collected... | reverse complement strand
TATCTCAAACTCCGGTATCGGCTACCTGAAGACGAGAAGGAATTCCCTGAGGCGGCGGTAGGCGACGATAACCCCGATATCACTGATTTTCTCGGCTACAGCGATATTCATTTGTATTACAAGTTCACGTGGACTCACGCCATACATGTGATACTCCGAGGTAACATTCATACCGGCAAAGGTGGCGTCGTCCTGAACTACAGTCTGCCGGTTCCAAAAAGCGCAACGAGCTTTTTCAGCTTCCGGATTTCGCATGGTTATGGGGAAAGCCTGGTAGACTACAAGAGGTCCCTAACCAGAATCGGCATCGGGATCATGTTTGCCAGATGAATATCGGGCAGACTATTACTGCGGCGACACGAGTTCAAATCTCGTTGGGGACGCTTTCAATTAAAGGCTAAAGTCAAGAGTTTAAAGACTAAGATAAATGGAGTGTAAAGCTTCAGCTTTACCTTAGTAGCAGATCAGGAGCCTCGTACTTTTAACACTATTCTTTTGTCAGGGTACAGTCACCTGACCTACGAAGCTGAGGGGGAAAAGCTTTTCTGAAAGTCTAACGAGTGGGATGTATTATGAGGAAAAAACTATTGCTATAGGGAAAGGTATGTCTCAGGTCTTACCTCTTAAATGTCCACTTTGTTTGAAGACATACACCAAGATTTTTTAACCCCGTATACCTATACTATAGACAATTGGATAAAAGGTATACAAAAATTAAAGGAGCCAAATGCGTAGATGGGAAAAAATATCGTATATGCAGTTATGGTGATAGCCGCCAGCATATTAATCGCCACGGCTACGGGTTCAAAAATTATTCTTGAAATTGTTTTAGGAATTGTTGGTTTAGGTATCGTATTAGGTATTTTTGTGTGTGCTGTTGTTTTTGTTCTAAGTATAAGGGATAAATAATGAAAACAGACCAAGAATATTTAAAAATTGCCCAAGAAATAAATACATTATCCAATTGTTCAAGGGGTGAAACTCCCTCTTAGCAAGATAGAGACTGTGGGCATCCATTGCTTAATCCTCCTTTCCTATTTGTAGAGTACGTGAAATTCCCTTTTAGAAAGATAAGAGTGTCCTGCCCCCAGTATTGCATCACTTTTTAAATTAGTCCACGCACGTAATTGTCAAGTCATAGTGAGAAAGGGGAGCAGATATTAAGCGAAGCATTGAAAAATCTCAGAAAACTCAGTCAAACATTTTGTGCCTAATTTGTGCCTAAAATAAGTCAAAATAGACCAAAATGTGCAAGCTTCCCTTTTTTAGTCTGCTTTGGCTTATTTTGGTTTAATTTACTCTGTTTATTAAACTTAGGAACCTTTCTATTGACTTTATTTCCTGAGTCATTATCTTTCTTTATGCCTGTCCCCGCCCTTTCACGGCGGCGACACGAGTTCAAATCTCGTTGGGGACGCTTTCAATTAAAGGCTAAAGGCAAGAGGCAATAGTCTAAAGCTTGTGAAACTGGAGTGCAGGGATTTAGTCTTACCAAAATAGATAGTTTCATGGATTAAATATCTCCAGAGGCTTGATGAAAAAGATTAACACTAGACACGAGGTTGAGGAATCTATGAGTGCGAAAAAACATAATATTATTAGTCGTGTACCATCTGAGCCTAACGACAACTCGAGAGACGTATACGAGGCTATCAATCGGTTTGCACAGGTATGTCAGCCAATTGAAAGCACGCTTTATGTATTCGTTGATGCGAAAACAGGTGCTCGCTATTGCGAGTGTCATATATCTGCAAACAATTTGCTTAAGCTCTCAACTACAGACGTACCACTTGATCCCGATGAACAAGCGGAATATCGAGCTAATAGAGATATAGTTGATGATGACGTAGCATTTGAGCAAATGAAAGGTGATGCTACCGAAAACCGCACATTCAGCAACATCGTAGCTGAATTCGATACGTTACACAATCCCAAATATCCAATAAAGATTATAGGCGGTCAACACCGGTATATGGCGATAAAAGGAGCATATGGGAAAGGCATCGCTACGCATCATGGCTTAAAAACCTACTTCGGGCTCAATAAAGAACAGAGACTTGATGTTCAGCTAATCTCAAATACTAATATCGCTACATCTACTGATTTGTACGATCGACTTACAGAAACAGCAAGTGGGCCTGAATTTAGAAAGTGGTGTCAGGATGTTGGCTTTCTAGATCCTGGCAAGGATTTTTCTGCGAAAAGGCAAAGGGGTAGTGCCATAAGCGTAAGAGCAGTCAGGTCATTTATGTTGAATTTCTACCTCGGTAAACTGATAGACTCTTCAAACTTTGAAAATACAGATACCACTCCTGTTTTTTGTCGAACGGGCAAACCCGATCCAGAGTGGGATAAATTGCGCAAGGAAAATCCAGATATGTGGTCTGATGTAGAGTTACAAGGAGCAGCTCAGGCGTTTGTTAAACTTGACCAATCTCAACATGCTGCTATCGAAGACATTTACCAGCAAAATAGCAAAACCTCACTAATCTATGCAGATAAAGCGCTCACTTTTTCGGTCATGACGGCATGGGCATATGTAGCAGGAATCTTACAGTCAAATCCTACTCGCCTGCAAAGACATTACGATTTAGGCAATTGGACGAAAGGGAGAGATCCACTAAATGGTGAAGCAATGGCTAAAGGTAGACACAAAAGTGACCCCGAAAAATATCGTGGATTGGGCACTCGAAATGATGAAAAAGAGAGGGGAAGGTGTGTTGAGTTGTTTTATTTGCAGGCAGAATCAGGGAAGGGGATCACACCTGCTGTAATTGATGCGGCTATCAAACGGCATTATACAAAGCAAGCCAAGCTAGACCAGCTCAAAGCTGAAAAGAAGGTATAGTTAACAAATGAAAGACATAGACATCTTCGCCAGCGAATTATTTGAAGAGGCGAAAAGGTTTTTAGAAAAAGCACAAGAGACTGAGAATGAGGTGGGTAAGAAGGCTTTTCTTCATGCGGCTTTGTTATTAGGTATCTCTTCATTGGAAGCGCATCTCAATGCTGTTTCAGACGAAATGGCAGAAAGGCCAGACTTAGGTATACTAGAGCTTTCTATTCTGTTAGAGAAGGGGTATTTTTTTGAGAAAGGTAGATTTAGACTGAGCAACAAACTCAAAATGTATAATCTAATAGACCGAATTGAATTTATCGTTAATCATTTTAAACTCCCAGGAAAAGGATTAGATACCAGTGCAGATTGGTGGGGCAAGCTGAACCAAGGTATAGATCTACGCAATTCTCTTGTACATCCGAAAGAGAAGTACATTATTACTTACCAACAAGTAGAGCATGCGTTTGAAGGAATATTGGGTACGCTTGACGCAATTTACATGGCACTTTACGAGCAACATTTTCCTGCTTTGGGACGACGCCTTGATTCGTCCATGGAATTCTAATGCATTGCCACATAACCTGTCGCACTAGCCAGTAGAGTATGTCAATATACCGGGTTTTCGAACTCACCCCCAGACCCCCTCTCTTAAAAAGAGAGGGGAAGGAAAGGGGAGAGTTTAGCAGTTACTGATCATGAAAGAAAAAAATGGTGAGCATCCTTTTGGTGATGCTGGGCAGTTGATATTGTTTGGGCTGTTTTTCTTAGTTTGGGATGGAGATTCTTTTTTTCTGCATCTGTCTACTTTTTTGTCAGCTTATGTGCCGCTGTATATTCGCCTGGCCATCCTGGTCCTCATGTTTATCACTGCTGTATATCTTTTCAGGTCAGGTCATGTAGTGGTCGATCGCGAACACAAGCCTGATGGCGTGATTACAAGTGGAGCATTCAAGCAGGTAAGACATCCCCTGTATTTGGCAAGCATCCTGACTTACCTCAGCCTGGTGATCTCTACGTTATCGCTTCTCTCCCTGGCGTTATTTGTGGGGATATTCATTTTCTATAATTATCTCGCAAGTTATGAAGAAAAACTGCTGGAAGCAAAGTTTGGAGAGGAGTACATAAAATATAAACAAAGAACAGGAAAGTGGGTGCCGAGAACAGGCAGAAACAAGTCAGGAGCCGTGAACTCCTAATATTATTAGAGGTTTTGAACTCACCTCCATACCCCCTCTCTTAAAAAGAGAGGGGGATTAAGGGGGTGAGTTTGGCGACTGAGAGGTGGACATTATGATCTATATGCTATGTCGAAACCGGGTTCGTAATTATGAGAAGTGGAGGACAATATTTGACTCGAATGCGAGCGCTCATCATAAAGCCGGACTGAGTCTGGTTCATCTCTGGCGCTCGCTGGATGACGTTCACACTGTATTTTTTCTGTTTGAGGTGCATGACCTCGAGCGGGCAAAAGCCTTCATCAGTGCACCGGAGGGAGCAAAAACCGGGAAGGAGGCTGGTGTCCTCGAGGGCGAGATACGTTTTCTGGAAGAGGCAGAGGGCCACTGAACCGGGTCACCTGCTTGATAAGAAAAAAATTGTCAACGCCCAGTCTTCGACCCTGCACTTCGTCATGAGACTCAGTATCGAACGAAGGCTCAGATCCGAGGGAATTTATTGAAGGGTGGGGGCGGTCGACCTACTAACCACATAGCGAAAGACAAGCTTGAATGTTCTACCTAAAATACCTGACTTCAGTCATTATTTGGCAGTTTCTAAATCCTTTTGGGATTTGGCAGAGTATTTTGCAGAATGGCGGGCAGATAATCGCTATTCTGCGTTCATGGGTATCAAAAGTGGTTACTCCCTCTATCCCGATGTCTTTACCCTTTGAAGGCTTTTGGACGGTTATTAATGGTGGTTTAGACATACAATCATCTCACTCCTGGAATCTTATTACTCAACGATATGCTTATGACTTAATCATTACAAACAAGGATGGGAAAAAGTATGATGCCGATGCCAGTAAAGCTGAAAACTATTATGCCTTTGGACAGGATGTGCTTGCACCTGCTGACGGAATGGTAATAATAGTTCAGAATAATATTCGAGATTATGCTTATGCCGGAACAGGCACAATCAACCTCAGAACACGGGATATGCGGGGCAATTATCTGGTTATCCGTCATGCGGACCGCGTTTATAGTTTTATCGCTCACCTCAGGAAAAATAGCTGCAACGTCAAACCGGGTGATTTCGTGAAGCGAGGACAAGTGCTCGCCAAATGTGGCAACTCAGGGCACTCAACAGAGCCACATATTCATTTTCACCTTCAAGATCATCCGAACTTTTATTTGGCCGTTGGATTGCCAATTTTATTTAAAAATATGGAAATCGAGTATAACTCCTCTACGGCATCAAAGAAAGTTGCATATGGCTATATTTCAAAAAACTGCAGAGTTCGCAATATTACGACAGATGGAGAACATAAAGAAGTCACTCTCGAACTAGGTAATGAAATATCTCCTACAAAAGGAGGATTGTTGTCACTTGTTTCCAGTGCTATGAATATACTTGGTCTTGCTGTTTGGTTTTTTCTTGTTTACGTTTGGCTTATTCAGCCTTTGTTAAGGGTAATAATTGGCAGAAGCTGAAAATGTCGTATTACAATAGTTAGTATACTTAGAGCGTACTCAAGTAAATCGGTCATTGAGAAGATTCTTATGCATACATCAGGAAACACAATCTTAATCACCGGCGGAGCGACCGGAATTGGGTTTGCCCTGGCAGAAGCTTTTCTGAAAAAAGAAAATGAAGTTCTCATTTGCGGAAGGCACGAAGATAAGTTAACTGAAGCTAAAGCCAAATTGCCCAAACTTCATACACTAAAATGTGACGTTGCTGATGCGGAGGATCGAAAGCATCTGTTCGATTGGGCTGTCACAAACTTCGGGAGTCTGAATATCCTGGTCAATAATGCGGGTATTCAAAGGGAGGTCGATTTCAAAAAGGGACCAGTTGGTTTGCCAAGCGGAGAAGATGAAATTGAGATAAATCTGCGAGCTCCGATTCATCTCTCTGCTTTGTTTATTCCGCATTTAATAAAGCAGAAGGAAGCGGCAATTGTGAATATCACATCCGGACTTGCTTTCGTCCCGATTGCCATAATGCCTGTTTATTGCGCTACCAAGGCAGCAATTCATTCTTTCAGCTTGTCCTTGAGACATCAGTTGAGAGACACGCCCATAAAGGTTTTTGAGATAATTCCTCCTACAACTGACACTGAGCTTGATAGAGGAGCGCGAGATAAAAGAGGTCAAGTAGATAGAGGAATAAAGCCTGAAGTGGTTGCGCAAGCAGCTATTGAAGCACTAGAAAAAGATGACTATGAGACTGCGGTCGGACAGGCACAGTTTTTACGCGATAGTTCGAGAAAGGAACCAGAACGGACGTTTCAGATGATTAATTCACGAAAGTAGCTCTGCAGGAAACCTGACTCACGAGATTTCGGGGAGAATAAAATAATGGTAAAGGATAAGCTAAATTGCCCACGTCTTTTCTGCATTGGCAGAAATTACACAGAGCACATTCAGGAGCTGTCAAACACTGTACCCACCAAGCCCGTTTTTTTTATTAAGCCAGCAACATGTTTAATCGGACCGCGGGAGAAGATTCATTTTCCCAAGCACGGGAAGGAGCTTCATCACGAGGTCGAGATAGTGGTCAAAATCGGTAGCGAGGGGAGAGTAGTGAGGGAAGAGGAGGCGATTTCTTTTGTATCTGCAGTAACCGTTGGTCTGGATTTGACCCTAAGGGATGTTCAGGCGGACCTGAAGAAAAAGGGTCTGCCTTGGGAAATTGCCAAGGCTTTTGAACAGAGCGCTCCGATAGGTGATTTCGTTCCCTATGATAAGTCGGTCGAGTTGAATAATATCTCATTTGGATGCAAAGTCAACGGAATCGAAAGGCAGACAGGAAATAGCCGGGATATGATATTCAGTATCCCAAGACTGTTGGTCGAATTAAGTAAGATATGGGTGCTTCACGAAGGCGACTTGATATACACCGGTACTCCGTCAGGGGTGGGGCCGCTTACGATAGGAGACACGATTGAAATTGAAAGTGAGCTGACCGGATCGTTCTCGTGGAGTATAGTTGAATAACTAATAGGTCAAGGAGCCCCGGGCTCCTGATATCATTCTTATCACGAAAGGGGTAAATATGGAAATGAATCACGTTAAGGGCAAGAACAAAGGGCATATTTCTCTCTATGCGCTTAGCACCTGTGGATGGTGCAAGAAGACCAAACGGTTACTGGACCAGGCAAAGGTAGAATATCACTATACCGATGTCGACCTTCTCCAGGGTGAAGAAAGGGAGCAAGCGATGAAGGAATTAAAGCGGTGGAATCCTGCCTGTACGTTTCCCACTCTGGTAATTGATGACAAATGCATTATCGGGTACCAGGAGAAGGAGATAAAGGAGACGATTGGATTATGAGCGATGAAATCCAGGTCACGGAAGAGGAAGTAGATAGATTATACAAGAAACTATATCGTGAAGCTGAAGCAGGTGGGTACCATCTCAATCCGGATGTGGAGCAAACCAAAGACCTTGTCAGGGGTATTCTGGTGAATGAGAAACGGTACGGATACTGGAATTGTCCTTGCAGATTGTCATCTGGTATTAAACAGGATGACCTGGACATAATTTGCCCTTGCGATTATCGGGATCCGGACCTGAACGATTACGGCACCTGCTATTGTGCGCTGTATGTATCGCAGGCAGTTTTAGAAGGCACGCAAAAGTTGAGACCAATACCCGAAAGACGACTTCCGTTAGAGGAAAGACAAAAAGCATGGACCAAACCTGCGGTCGCAGGTACGTCAGCTCTACCATATCCGGTGTGGAGGTGCAAAGTGTGCGGCTACTTATGCGCCAGAGATGAACCTCCGGAGGTGTGCCCGGTGTGCAAGGCAAAGAAAGATCGATTCGAGGTGTTCATGTAAATAGGCCAGAAACCTCAAAACTCATGACCCGCAAACGGGTTTCCGTTTCAAAAATAGCTTGACTTTCCTTCTTTTTATGCTAAGATATCTTCGTCTTCTCCAGCATGTCAAGTTTAAGCAGGTTATTAGTTCTGTAAGCCAAAAAGGGAGGTTCGAACAATGCCGGAACAATCTTACACATATATTATAGTTGGGGCAGGACTAGCGGGCGGATGTGCAGCAGATGTCATCCGGCAATCTGACAAGAAAGGTTCGGTACTGCTGGTCGGAGATGAGAAACATCTTCCGTACGACCGCCCGGACTTATCTAAGAAGCTTTGGTTTGGGAAGAAAAAACTCGAACAGATATTTCTGCACGACCAGAAGTTCTATGATGAACATGAGATTCAGGTGACACTGGGAAGCAGAATAGTAGAGGTGGATGCCAAACTCAAGTCTGTAAAGGATGACAAAGGAAATACCTATCGATATGATAAACTGCTTTTAGCCACAGGTGGTATTCCCCGGACGTTACCCATTCCTGGCGGAGATATTGAAGGAATCTGTTATTATCGCTACCTGGATGATTACCTCAGAATAAGAACTGAAGCAAAAGAGGGAAAATCTGCTGTGGTCATTGGCGGAGGATTCATCGGGTCTGAGATAGCGGCGGCACTTAATATTAATAAGGTAAATGTGACCATGGTTTTTCCAGAGCCATACCTGGTCCAGAGAGTGTTTCCTGACTATTTGGGAAAAGCCATTCAGCAGCACTACATCGAGCGAGGAATCAAGATTCTCAATGGCGATAAACCATCCTCTATCTACAAGAACGGAGTCAGGTTCCTTACCCAGACCAGCAATGGAAAACAGGTCGAGTCTGACCTTTTGATCGTAGGCATAGGTATAATGCCGGTAATTGATCTTGCTCAGCAGGCGGGGTTGAAAGTTGGCAACGGAATAGTGGTGAATGAGTATCTGCAGACTTCTGACCCGAACATATATGCTGCAGGGGACAATGCCTATTTCCCTTATCAGGCATTGGGTCAGAATATGCGTGTGGAGCACTGGGATAATGCTGTAAACCAGGGCAAATGGGCGGGAAGAAATATGGCTGGTGCGCATGAGCAGTTTGATTATATGCCGTACTTCTACTCCGATCTTTTCGAGTTCGGATATGAAGCCGTTGGAGAGGTGGATTCACAGCTTGAAACTTTTGCGGACTGGCAGAAAGAGAATGATACCGGCGTCATCTACTACCTGAAGGAAGGAAAGGTTAGAGGCCTGATGATGTGCAATGTCTGGGGCAAAGTGGATGCAGCTCGCGAGCTAATCAAGAAAGGGGAGAGAGTAAGACCAGAAAGTCTGGCAGGGATTATCCGTTGATTGCCAAAAAGGAGACAAAATGAAATTAACAGATGAAAACTGCAAGCCGGTGATGACCGGGGAAAGCTCTCTATCTGACCAGGCTGTCAAGGAACTGGCTATTCAGATTCCAGGATGGACAATCCAGGATAAATCTATAGATAAGGAATTTCAATTCAGGGATTTCTCTGATCCTTTACCCATCTTTACAGTAGATTTAAGAATAAGGGATTGGCCTAGTTAATCTTTTTTAGAGAGTGCTTTCCACTTCTATTGTAGATAGGCCTTTTGCACGATACCTATGTCAGAGAAATTAGTTCCTAAATAATTATTGCACTTAAAAGTAGGGTATAGTATATTAAAATGGTGATACGAATGACAGAAAAACTCAATAGCACATTTGATTATTATTATCAGGGCAGAGATTTCTATTTTGGATTTGAGCCTCTTGAAGGAATGCAGGAAATCATAAAGGTGTTGAAGCCCAAAGGACGTATTGTGGCTCTAGACTTGGGATGTGGAGAAGGACGCGATAGTATTTTCCTAGCCGAGAATGGTATAAAGGTCTTGTCAATCGATGTATCACGAACCGGAATAAAGAAACTAACTGATTATGCGTTAGATCACAAACTACCCATAACAGCGAAGTGCATCGACTTATTTAGTTTTGATTTTTCAGAGAATTCCTTTGATATAATAGTTGCTCGGACTTTGTTAGACCATCTAGAATACGACAAGATAGAACTCGCGGTGAAAATAATCAAGCGCAGTGTCAGGAAGCGTGGATTTGCGTTTATTGAAGTGTTTACGGAGGATGACCCTGGATTCACTGGCAGTAAAGAGAAAGCAAGTGAGTGTGCAGGTCTTGTCAAGTACTATTTCAAGAAAGGAGAATTGAAATCCATGTTTAACGACTTTCGCATCATAAAGTATCAAGAAAAGACATATTTAGATACATCACATGGTACTCCTCATTATCATGGAGTTGCAATTCTAATTGGACAGAAGTCATAAATAGCATGCCTAAGAAAAAAAATACGGGAGTTGGGTCTATTGACGTGGCAATTATTACAACTCTTGTTGAAGAGTTTAATTCTGTAAGAGAACTTCTCAATAACTGTCGTAGAGACCTTGGACGACCAGATGCGCCAAACCTATTTAGCTGGGAACTAGGTAATATCCCCTGCGTAAATAATAAAGTCTCATATTCAGTAGTACTAGCTCAGGCTGGTCGACCTGGAACTCTTTCAGGATTTCAGGCCACATACAAAACAATTCAAAGATGGAAACCCGAATACGTGTTTTTTGTTGGTATTGCAGGAGGTCTAAAACCTAAGGAGTTATCACTTGGAGATATTGTGATATCTGACGTACTATGGGGCTATGAGTACGGTAAGATAGAAAACCAGTTCACTCCTAGGAACGACTTGACCTTTCGAAGTGATGTCTCGCTACTTACTGGGGTTAAAGCGTTCAAGCTGAGATTGAACCAAGTTAAAAGATTCGAGTCTCAGCGACCGAATGGGAGACGTGGCGTAAAACCGAGTATAGTTGTGGGCCCTATTGCTTCGGGCGATAAAGTAGTAGATAACCCAACCCAAGAATTCTTTGCATCAGTGATGAAAGCATGGCCTAAATCACTTGCTGTTGAAATGGAGGG
>Ga0315294_10009196_pt1 | contig 10849 bp, 5 predicted proteins | sample YL17G13_40_MG_FD_203626 | JGI IMG/M metagenome (GOLD analysis project Ga0315294, IMG submission 203626) | Sediment microbial communities from Yellowstone Lake, YNP, Wyoming, USA - YL17G13_40 | ecosystem: Environmental > Aquatic > Freshwater > Lake > Sediment | place: USA: Wyoming | collected... | reverse complement strand
CGGGCCGCGACGAGGAGGAGCGCATCGTCGCCACCACGACCTCGGCCTACGAGGCGAAGCTCGAGCGCGTGCTGTCGGGCGCGGATATCCTCGAGCTCCAGCGCCTCATCCGCCGCGTGCCGGCAGGCGAGCACGTGGTGCGCTACGCCGTGCGGCTCGCGCGCGCGACGCGCGGCGGGGCCTCGAGCGAGGGCGGCGCGGAGGCGCCGGAGTTCGTGCGCCAGTGGGTCTCGTGGGGCGCGGGCCCGCGCGCCTCGCAGTACCTGGTGCTGGGCGCCAAGACACGCGCCGTGCTGCACGGCCGCTTCGCCCCGGGCATCGAGGACGTGCGGGCGGTCGCGCCCGCCGTGCTGCGCCACCGCATCGTCACCAACTTCACCGCCGAAGCCGAGGGCGTGAAGCCCGAGCGCATCATCCGGGAACTGCTCGAGACGGTGCCGACCGAGTAGCACGCGCATGGCTCTCGCCCCGCACGCGCCGCGTCAGGAAGTGGATCTCAGGCGCCAGATCGGCCTCCACGCCGCCGCGGCCATCACGACCGGCTTCCCGGCGTACTTCGCGTGGCCCAGATGGAGGAGCGCGTGAGCGCCTCCTTCCCGCGCTCCGGCTCCGGCGCCCGGCCCGACCTCGGTCTGGCGGGCACGCGCCCCGCAGGCCGCGAGCTGCTCGATCCGGCCGTGGTCGCGCGGCTTGCGCACCTCGACGTGCGCGCGCGCCTCGTGGTCGAGGGCTTCATCGCCGGCATGCACCGCTCGCCCTTCCACGGCTTCAGCGTCGAGTTCGCCGAGCACCGGCCCTACATGCCCGGCGATCCGCTCAAGAGCCTCGACTGGAAGGTCTGGGCGCGCACCGACCGCTTCCTCGTCAAGCAGTACAACCAGGAGACCAACCTGCGCTGCCACCTGCTGGTGGACTTCTCGGGCTCGATGGGATTCAAGTCGGCGCACTCCGCGATGACCAAGCTCGATTACGCGCAGTGCCTGGCCGCCTCGCTGGCCTGGCTCATGCTCCACCAGCAGGACGCCGTGGGCCTGCTGCTGTTCGCCGAGCGGCCGCTGCGCTACGTGCCGGCGCGGGCCGTGCGCTCGCACCTGGACGTGGTGCTGAAGACGCTCGGCGGACTCGAGCCGCAGGGTCGCACGCGACTCGGGCCCGCGCTGCACGAGCTGGCCGAGCGCATCAAGCGCCGCGGCCTGGTCGTGCTCTGTTCCGACCTCATGGACCGGCCTGGCGAGGTGCTGGCCGGGCTCCAGCACTTCCGCCACGACCACCACGAGGTCGTCGTCTTCCACATCCTCGACCCCGAAGAACTCGACTTCCCCTACACCGACAGCACGACCTTCGTGGACCTCGAGAGCGGCGAGCGGCTCACCACCGAGCCCTGGGAGATAGCGCGCCGCTACCGCAGGCGGCTCGCCACCTGGACCGCGCAGTACCGGCGGCAGTGCCGCGAGAACCGCATCGACTACCTCCAGATCGACACGCGCACCCCGTTCGACCAAGCGCTGCTCGCGTACCTCGAGAAGCGCGCGAGGCTGCTGTGATCCTCCAGCCCGGCCTCGCGGGGCGCGAGGTCGAGTCATGAACTTCCTCAACCCGCTCTTCCTCTTCGGTCTGCTCGCCGCGGCCATCCCGGTCGTCATCCACCTCTTCACGCGGCGGCGCCCGCGCGAGCGGCCGTTCCCCTCGCTCGAGTTCCTCGCCGAGGTGAACCAGAGCGAGATCCGCCGCCTGCGCCTGAAGCACTGGGTGCTGCTGCTGCTGCGCACGCTGGCGGTGGCCGCGATCGCGCTGGCCATGGCGCGGCCGGCCGTGCGTAGCGCCGGGGCCCGCTCCAGCGCTGCGACCACCGTGATCGCGCTCGTGGACGTCAGCGGCAGCATGGGGGCCGCCGCCGGCGCGTCCCCCGGGACCCAGGCTGCTACGCTCGCCGGGCAGGCGCGCCGGGTGGTCGAGGACCTGCTCACGACGCTCGGACCATCCGACGGGTTTCTGCTCGTCCCCTACGACCGCACCCCGCATCCCTTGAACGCGCAGCCGAGCGGCGACGTGGGCCGGCTGCGTGCGGCCGCGCAGGTGTTGGAAGCGGGCGCGATGACGACGGACCACCGCGCGGCGCTCGAGTTCGCCGCCCGCGCGCTGGCCGGGACGCAGGCCCTTAACCGCGAGTTGTTCTGGATCTCGGACTTCCAGGCCGCGGGCTTCCCGGCTCCGGCAGGAGGCCCGCCGGGCACGTTCGCCGCCGCACCCGGCGGACCCTGGGCGCAGACACGCGTCTATTTGGTACCGCTCGCCCCGCGCAGCCGCGCCAACGTGGCCCTCACCGATGCGGCGCTCGTACCCACGGAGAGTGGCCTCGCGCTCACCGTGTCGGCCTCGTCGTACGAGGCGAGCCCCGGCGATCTCGCCGTCGAGGCGCACGACACGCAGACCCGCGCCGAGCTGGCGCGCGGCTTCCTCGGCCTGCCCGCGCGCGGCGCCACCGCGACGCTCCTGCCGCTCGCGCGCATCCCGGACGAGGGCGGCGTGGTCACGATCCCGGACGATCCGCTGCCTCTCGACGACCGCCGCGTGTTCGCGGCCGGCCGCTCGGGCACGCTGCGCGTCGTGCTGCGCGAGGACGGCCCGCCCTCCACGCTGCGGCTCGCACTCGAGGCGGGGGCCCCGGCCTCGGGTCTCGCGGTCGAGACCGTGGCCGCGGCGGCACTGCCTGCGCGGCTCGCAGGCGCGGACGTGCTGGTCCTGAACGATCTCGAGCGGCTGGGCACGATGGAGATCCAGGCCGTGCTCGACTTCCAGCGCTCGGGCGGCGGCGTGCTCGTCGTGCTCGGCGCTCGCGCCGACGCGGCCTTCTGGAACGGCTCACTGTTGCGCGAGGCGGGCCTGGGCACGCTCGGCGGCACCGAACAGGCGGCGCCCGAGGCCGCCTGGCGGCTGGTGCGCTCGCTCGCGGGACACGCCGCGCTCGCGGGCTTCCCCGCGCGGCCGGGGGAGCCGTTCACCACCGCGCGCTTCCGCGCCATCCGCGCGTTCGCCGCCGCCCCGGGCGCCCGCACGCTGCTCGAGTTCGACCGCGCGCACCCGGCGCTGGTCGAGGGAGCGCGCGTGCTGGCGTTCGCGGCGGGGCTCGACCCGCAGGCCTCCGATTTCCCCGTGAGCGGGGCGTTCCTGCCACTCCTGCACCAGGCAGTCAAAGTGCTGGGCCGCGGCACGGCGACCGCTTCACTGATGCCGGGAGAGCGCTACAGTGCGCCAGCGGCGACCGGCCTGTGGCGCATCGAGGACGAACAGGGGCGCGAGGTGCCGGCCGGACTGGTGGCCGCGGCGGGCGCGACGCGCCTGGTCTCGGCGCCGCTCGAGCGGCCTGGCCTCTACCGCGTGGTCCAAGGCGCGACCGTGCGCAGCACGTTCGCCGTGAACCCGGACCCGCGCGAGTCGGACCTGGCGACTCTGCCGGAGGCGGCGCTGCTGCGCGCGTTCCCCGCCGGCCGGGCGCAGGTCTTCCAGCCGGGCGCCGGTCTCGCGCGCCGCGTGCGCGAGGCGCGCTTCGGCCGCGAACTCTGGTCGTGGTTCATGGGGCTGGCGCTGTTGCTGCTCGTCGCCGAAAGCGTGATCGGGCGTCTCGGCCCGGCGAGCCCGGGAGGCTCCACCTCGAAGGCCTGCGCGCCACCGCGGGCACGATGCTCCTCGGCGGATTGATGCTCGCCGGCGTGCCGTTCGTGCAGCGCGCGCCGGCCCAGGCAGCCCCTTGACCGTGTTCGCCTTCGCCCCCGGCCAGGGCCCGAGCGAACACACCGCGCCCCTCGCGGACACCCCCGGGGGTCTTCCGGCCCCCGGGGGTGTCGTCCTGCGGTCCGCGCGCTGGTCCTACTGCTCGATCGCCTCGATCGTCACACCCTTCGGCAGCACCTCGGGGTTGATGGCCTTGAGCACCACGCGGCGGTTCATGGCGTAGTCGGCGTCCGACTTCTCCGGCGCCACCGCGAGCTGGCTCTCACCATAGCCCCTGGCGATGACGTTGTCGGCGTTCAGGTGGAAGTGCGCCAGCAGGTACGCGCGCACCGCTTCCGCCCGGGCCTGGCTCAGCTTCTCGTTGTACTTCGCCGCGCCGCGCGAGTCCGAGTGCCCCTGCACCTCGATCTCGAGGTCCGCGAACTTTTCGATCGCCGCGCCGACCTCGTTCAGCCGCGTCTCGGACTCGGGCAGCAGAGTGGCCTTGTCGAGCTCGAAGTAGACGTCGCGGAGCACGATGTTCCCGGTCTCGACCAGCTGCCTCTCGACCTCGGACTGCGGCGGAGTGGGGGTCGGGGGCGGAGTGACCGGGCGCGGGATCTCCTGAGCGGGAGGCGGGGGCGGCGGCGTGGCCGGCACCCTGGCGACGGCGAGCTGGCTGGCGCTGCAGCCCGCCTTGTTGACCTTCTCGCCTGTCGGCGTGCCGGGACACTGGTCGACGCCGTCGCAGACTCCGTCACCGTCCACGTCCAGAGCACAACCGTACTGGTCGACGATACAGCCCTTCCCGGTGTTGTTGCACTTGTCCAGGCGGTCCTGGACGCCGTCCTGGTCGTAGTCCCCGGCGGTCAGGCAGCAGGGGGCGGATGGGTCGTCGGGCTTCGGCGCGTCGGCCAGCGCCGTGCCGGCCGCAGCCGCGAGCAGAAGCAGAGCGAACAACACGCGCGGGGTGGACATGGGGGCGACCTCCTTTGTGGGCGGCCGGCCCTGCGGGCGCGGGCGCGCCCCGGGTCTCCAGCCTCTTGGTGGATGGATATATGGCTCGTCCCGCAATGGCCTGTCAATGGCCGCACATGGGATGCCCGGTGCGGGCAATCGGTTCACGGGCACGCCCGGAGCCTCGCAGAGAGCCGCAAACGTCAGGCTCCGCGCTGCTTGAGGGCCGCGGTGGCCCGCTGCTAGGCTGCCTCGGGTCTGGCCCTCCGTCCCCTGGGCCGGACCGCCATCGCGAACGCGGCCGTTGACCGCCCGGGAGATCCTCGAGGCGGGTTTTTGGCATGGCGCGCGAGCCGGGAGCCCAGTGAAGACACAGGACACGCCGCCGCCGCCATCCGGGACCTTCCTGCGGAACGAACTGGCCGAGCGCATCGCGCTGCTCGCCGGTCGCATACCCGAGGCGGCGGAACTGCTGGAGATCGTGCGCGCCGGGCGCGCCCGCGTGGGACTGCGCGGGCTCACGGGCTCGGCCCGCGGCTACCTCGCGTCCTGGCTGCAGCGGGCGACCGGCCGCCGGGTGCTCTACGTGGTCGGCCACGGCGACGCCTTCGAAGAGGCCCGCGACGACCTTGAGTACTTCCGTGGTCCGGGCGCCACGCTCGCCCTGCCGGAGCCGGACACGCTCCCGTACGACCCCTCCTCTCCGCACCCCGGGATCACCGCCCAGCGCATCGACACGCTGGGCCGCCTGGCCCGGGAGCGGACGGCCCCCGTGGGTGTGGTGCTCGCCACGGTGCGTGGCGTGCTGCAGAAGGTGCCGCGGCCCGAGCGCCTGGCGCGCGCCCTGCTCGAGCTTCACGTGGGGCAGGACTACGATCCCGGCGCGCTCATGGAGCGGCTCGTCTTCATGGGCTACGAGCGGTTCGCCGAGGTCGAGGCGATCGGGCACTTCGCGCGGCGCGGCGGCATCCTCGACGTCTACGCGGCCGGGCTCGCCGACCCGCTGCGGCTCGAGTTCGACGGCGAAACGCTGGTTTCGCTGCGGCGCTTCGACGCCTCCACCCAGCGCTCGCTCGAGCAGTTGCCCGCCGCCACGGTCCTGCCGCGCTACGAAGTCGTGATCGAGCCCCACGAGGCCGCCGCGGTGACCGAGCGGCTGCGCGCGGCGCGCGAGGAACGGAGCCCCGGGGCGGACGCGGGCGACGCCCGGGCCCGCGGCTCGTGGCTCTTCCACGACGGCATGGAGCGCTTCGCCGCACACTACGACCCCGACCTGGGCACGCTCCTTGACTACCTGCCCGACGACACGATCGTCGTGCTCGACGACCCGGGCCGGCTGCGCGTGCGCGCCGGGGAGCTGGACGAGCTGGTGCGCCGCGGCTTCGAGGGGGCGCGCGGGCCCTACCCCTCGATCTCCCCACCGGAGGCCCTCTTTCTGCCGGGCGCCGCGCTCGAGGCGCTGGCCGCCTCGCGGCCGGGCGCGGACTGGCTCGGCCCCATCGTCGAGGCGGGCGACGACGCACGCTATCGGCGCACGCTGGTCGTGGACTGCGCGCCCGCCGAGCCGGTGCAGCGCTCGATGGAGCGGCTGAGGACCATGCTCGCCGGGCTTGGCGCCGCCGGCGTGCAGCCCGTCATCCTCTGCGACAACCCGGGACAGCGCGACCGGCTCTTCGAGCTGCTCGGCGACACCGGCGCCATGCTCGGCGTAGGCCTGGTCTCGGCGGGCTTCACGCTGCCGGCGGCTGGGCTGTCGGTCCTGACCGACCATGAGATCTTCGCGCGCTACCGGCGGCGGCGGCGGCGCCTGAAGAAGACCGGCGCGCTCTCGCTGGCGGAGCTCTCGGCGCTCAAGCCGGGCGATTTCGTGGTCCACGAGGACCACGGCATCGGCGTCTACCGCGGCATGCAGCGCCTGACCCTGAACGGGCAGGAGACCGACTGCCTCGACCTCGCCTACGCCGAGCGCGACCGCCTCTACGTGCCGGTGCAGCAACTGGCGCTGGTCTCGCGTTACGCGGCGGGCGAGGGCGCGCGCCCCTCGCTGCACCGGCTGGGCTCGGGCGCGTGGCAGAAGACCAGGGCCCGCGCCCAGCGCGCCATCCAGGACATGGCCGAGGGCCTGATCCGCGCCTACGCCGCACGCCAGGCGCTCCAGGGCCACGCCTTCCCGGCCGACACCGTCTGGCAGCGCGAGCTCGAGGCCTCGTTCCCCTACGAGGAAACACCCGACCAGCTCAACGCCATCGCCGAGGTCAAGCAGGACATGGAGTCGGAGCGGCCTATGGACCGCCTGATCTGCGGCGACGTGGGCTACGGCAAGACCGAGGTGGCGATCCGCGCCGCCTTCAAGGCCGTGCAGGACGGCCGGCAGGTGGCCGTGCTCGTGCCCACCACCATCCTCGCGCAGCAGCACGCGCAGGTCTTCCGCGAGCGCCTCGCCGACTTCCCGGTCAAGGTGGAGGTGCTGTCGCGCTTCCGCACGCCGAGGCAGCAGAAGGAGGTCGTGGCCGGGCTCGCCGGCGGCGACGTGGACGTGGTCATCGGCACGCACCGGTTGCTTTCGAAGGACGTGAGGTTCCGCGACCTCGGGCTGGTCGTCATCGATGAGGAACACCGCTTCGGCGTGGCACAGAAGGAGAAGATCCGCCAGATCACCAGGACCGTGGACGTGCTGGCCATGACCGCCACCCCCATCCCGCGCACCCTGAACCTCTCGCTGGCCGGGGCGCGCGACATGTCGGTCATCGAGACCCCGCCGCGCGACCGGCTGCCGGTGCACACCGAGATCATCGAGCTCGACGAGGAGGTCGTGACCGACGCCATCCTGCGCGAGGTGGACCGCGGCGGACAGGCGTTCTTCGTCCACAACCGGGTCGAGACCATCCACAACGCCGCGCTCCGCCTGCAGAAGCTGGTGCCCCAGGTGCGCATCGCGGTCGCACACGGCCAGATGCGCGAGCGCGAGCTCGAGCGGGTCATGCTCGAGTTCCTCGACCGGCGCTGGGACGTGCTGGTCTCGACCATGATCATCGAGTCTGGCATCGACATGCCAAGCGTGAACACCCTGGTCGTGGACCGCGCCGACTCGCTCGGGCTGGCGCAGCTCTACCAGCTGCGCGGGCGCGTCGGGCGCTCCGCGCACCGCGCCTACGCCTACCTGCTGGTGCCCTCGCGGCGCGTGCTCCCCGAGGAGGCCGAGAAGCGGCTGCGCGTAATCGAGGAACTGGACGAGCTGGGCGTGGGGTTCAAGATCGCGCTCAAGGACATGGAGATCCGCGGGGCCGGGAACCTGCTGGGGCCCGAGCAGCACGGCTTCATCCTCGGGCTCGGCTTCGACCTCTACGTGAAGCTGCTCGAGGAGGCGGTGGCCGAGCTCAAGGGCGCCGCCGCGGAGGTGAAGCCCGAGCCCCGGCTCCTGACCGACTGGAGCGCCTTCCTGCCCGACGACTACGTCCCCGACGAGCACGAGAAGCTCGACCTCTACCGCCGCCTCGCCGGCACGCGCACCGCCGGCGAGCTGGACGACCTCACGATCGAGATGCTCGACCGCTTCGGCCAGCTCCCGCCGCCGGCGGTGGCGCTGTTCGAGCTGCGGCGCCTGCGGCTGCTGGCCGCCGCCGGCGAGGTCGAGAGCCTGCGCGTGTTCCAGGACGTCACCGAGTTCGCGCTGCGGCGACCGCTCAAGCCCGCCGAGATCCGCACCGTGGTGGGGATGCTCGCTTTCCAGGTGGAGTTCTTCAGCGGACGGGAGTTCGGCCTGCGCGTGCGCGGCCAGGACCTCGTGCTCCTCAACCGCACGCGCGAGGTGCTGCAGGCGCTGGCCGTGGCGGTGACGCCGGCCGCGCCGGCCGGCGCGTAGGCGCGTGCTCACGGGGTGTGCGAAGATGCCCTGCATGAACGGACCGCCAACCATCGTCCTGCTGTCACGCCGGATCGACCCCGCCGTGCCGAGGCGTCTCGTGCAGGATGGCTTCCGCGACATGGTGAAGTCCGTCGCGAACGTCGAGAGGCTTCCCGCATCCTTGAGCCCCGTCGCCCGGCGGCCGGCGCGCAGGCGGGCGCCGGTCACACGCGCCACCCGACTCCCGTGAACACAGAGGCCACCCAACCTTCACGACCACACCAGAGGCATGTCATGAGCCCCTCGCCGATACCCACCCGCACGCTCGCCCTAGTACTCGGCTTCGTCGTCCTCGCCGCGCTGCTGGCGGGCTGCTCCACCGGGCCCGCCGTGCTCGCGAAGGTCGGCGACCGCACCATCACCGTGGATGACTTCCTCGACGTCGCCAGCCGTGGCCAGGGCCAGTACGCCGGGAGCCCGGACTCCGCCAAGGCCGCCCTGCTCGAGGACCTGGTCAGGCGCGAATTGGTGGTGAGCGAAGCCCTCAGGCGCGGCCTGGTCAGCCCCGAGGACCGGGCGCGGATGCTCCGGCAGGCGCAGGAGCAGCTCGCCCTGCGCGCGCTGATTCAGCAACTGGCCCCGCGCGACGTGCCGGTGAGCGACGCCGAGGTCCAGGCCCTCTACAGGCAACGCGCCAACGAGGCGCACACGCTGATCGTGTTCACGCCCGACCGCGCGGCGTGCGACCAGGCGTTCGGAGAGACACAGCGCGGCGCCGACTTCGGCGCGACCGCCGACCGCTTCAACACCACGGGCATGACCCCGAAGGGTGGCGACCTGGGATTCATCACCCCCGGCACGCTGATGCCCGTCCTCGACGATGCGATGAGCAGGGGCCCGCTCGGGAAGGTGCTCGGCCCGATCGAGTCACCGACCGACGGCTGGTTCCTCGTCAAGGTGATCGAGCGCCGGCCGCGCCAGCAGGAGCCCTTCGAGCAGGTGCGCGAGATGCTTCGCCAGGGACTCCAGCAGGGCAAACAGCGCGTCCTGCTGAACCGCATCCAGCACGACCTGATGACGCAATACCACGTGACCGTCGAGCCGGGAGCCACGCACGCGCTCTTCGCCCGCTACAATGCTCCGCGGGACACGATGGCGGTAGGCACCTCCCGGGTGCCGGTCCCCGCGACTCCCACGCCGGAGGAGGCGCGCCGGGTGCTCGTACGCTTCGATGGAGCAGAGGGCAAACCCGGCGCCTACACGCTGGGCGACGCCGTCCTGGACCTGCGGGACCCGTCGCGGCCCCGCCCCAACTGGTCAATCATGCCCATGATCGACCAGTGGCTGAGGAGTGCGGTGCTGCAGCGCGTCGCCCTCATCGAGGCCCGCCGGCGCCGCCTCGGCGAGGAGCCCGCGCAGGCGCGCCGGGCCCGCGCGCAGATGGAGAACGTCCTGCTCCAGACCGCCTACGAAACGCTCGTGCTGAGCTCGGCCACGGTCACCGGCGACGACGTGCAGGCCGCCTACCAGCGCCATGCGGCCCAACTGCTGGGCAAGGACGGCACGCCGATGGAGTACGCGAAGCTCGACCCGGGCATCCAGAAGGCACTCCAGAACGAGGCGCTCGAGTTCGCGCGCGAGCGGCGGCTCAAGGAGCTGATGGACACCCTCGAGCGCCGGTCGAAGCCGGTCGTCCACAGGGAGCGGCTGAAGCGGATCCCGTGGCCGGTGCCGCCGGCCGAGTCGGGGAAGTAGTCCTTTCCGCCATTACCTCAGGCGGCGGCGCACCTCCGCAGCGCGCCGCTCGCTGGCCTCGACGCGCGTGCCGTCCCGGAGCTTCAGGACCAGCACGCCACCCTCGCCGCCGTAGCTCTCGATGGAGTCCACGTTGACCAGCGCGGCGCGGTGCACGCGGACGTACTGCCCTTCGGGCAGCCGCTGCTCCAGTTCCTGCAGCGTGTAGTCCACCATGTACTCGTGGGTCTCGCAGCGCGCCAGCACCAGCCGGTCGCGCGAGAAGATGAGCGGCACCTGGGCCAGGTCGAGCAGCTTCACTTCACGGCGGTGCCGCACGGGCAGGCGCCGCAGCGGCTGCAGCTGGCTCGTCATCGCGGGCGAGCCGAGCGCCTCGCGCAGCGCCTCGGCGCGCGCGGCCGGACGGCCGCTGCGGACCTCGGCGACCGCGCGCCGGACCGCCTCCGCCAGGCGCTCCCGCTTGAGCGGCTTGAGGACGTAGTCCAGCGCCGCCACCTCGAAGGCCTCGGTCGCGTACTTGTCGTAGGCGGTCACGAACACCACGACGGGCGCTTCCGCCCCGCGCAGGTGGCGCGCCACCTC